>Ga0066256_1000301_pt1 | contig 182707 bp, 154 predicted proteins | sample ThiBio_1000_biof_FD_87107 | JGI IMG/M metagenome (GOLD analysis project Ga0066256, IMG submission 87107) | Wastewater bioreactor microbial communities from Cape Town, South Africa - Thiocy_expt_1000_biof (version 2) | ecosystem: Engineered > Bioreactor > Thiocyanate-remediating >...
GAATTCTAGTCTTGCTATTGTTTTTAACTTTTGGTTATATTGCGACCAGTTGCGCTCTTTTCGGTGTTTTTTCATTCTCGCTTAGTAGCGCAACTCTTCTCTCTTGCCAATACCCTCCCTCATCCATGCAACAAGGCCACTTGAGATCCGGGATCCATAAATCTTCTCCACAAATAAGCTCTTGCCGCTAAAAACGAACACTGGCCCCCCGCTTTCACGAGGATGGCAGGGAAAAGCACGAGGGTGACAGGGAAAAACACGAGGATGGCAGGGAAAAGCACGAGGATGGCAGGGAAACCAGGCAGCCCATTTGCGAAGGGGTATTTAAGAAAAGGCCAAGCAAAATAACAGGGCTGTTATGAAGCGCGCATGAGTGGCTTGTAGCGGATTGGTTTGATGGCGACATCACCAAGCCTGCGACGTTTGTCTTCTTCGTAAGCTTGGTAGTTACCTTCAAACCAAATCACTTGGCTGTCACCTTCAAAGGCTAAGATATGGGTGGCAATGCGATCAAGGAACCAGCGATCGTGGCTGATGATTACCGCGCACCCAGCAAACTCGAGGAGTGCTTCCTCCAGTGCGCGCAAGGTGTCTACATCCAAGTCATTGGTGGGCTCGTCTAAAAGAAGAACGTTGGCGCCTGAGCGCAGTATCTTGGCTAAATGGACCCTGTTGCGTTCTCCGCCTGATAGGACTCCAACCTTTTTTTGTTGATCAGAACCTTTAAAATTGAACCAAGAGCAATAGGCGCGGCTTTGAATCTTGCGTTTGCCTAACTCAATTTCATCCATGCCACCTGAAATTTCTTCCCAGACCGTTTTGTTGTCATCCAGGCTATCGCGGGACTGATCCACATAGCCCAGTTTGACGGTCTCTCCGATGCGCATTTGGCCAGCACTCGGTTGTTCTTGCCCTGTGATCATGCGAAAGAGTGTGGTTTTACCGGCTCCGTTGGACCCTATGACGCCGACAATGCCGCCTGGTGGGAGCTTAAAGTCCAGATCATCAATGAGTAATCGATCGCCATATCCCTTAATAAGGTGTTCAGCTTCAATGACAACAGAGCCAAGGCGTGGTCCGGCTGGGATAGTGATCTGCGCTGTATCATCCGCGCCCTGTCCCGTTTGGTTGAGCATATCCTCATAAGCTTGAATTCTGGCTTTGCTTTTAGCTTGGCGTGCGCGGGGGGATTGGCGGATCCATTCCAGTTCGCGAGCTAAGGTCTTTTGGCGAGAAGACTCACCTTTGCTTTCTAATTCCATCCGCTTTTGCTTTTGTTCAAGCCAGGAAGAGTAGTTACCTTCAAAGGGAATGCCTTTGCCGCGATCGAGCTCCAAGATCCAGCTTACAACATTATCGAGAAAGTAACGATCGTGGGTTACGAGGATGATGGTGCCAGAATAATCCTTAAGGTGCTTTTCCAGCCAAGCAACGGATTCTGCATCTAAATGGTTGGTAGGCTCGTCCAACAAAAGGAGGTCAGGCTTTTGCATAAGGAGGCGACATAAAGCCACGCGCCTGCGCTCACCACCTGAAAGTTGGGTAACATCGGCATCTCCAGCGGGACAACGAAGGGCGTCCATGGCAATTTCAATTTTACGCTTCAAGTCCCAGGCATCAGCTGCGTCAATTTTTTCTTGTAGCTCGCCCTGTTCGGCAATTAAAGCATCCATTTCATCGGGTGAAAGTTCTTCCGCAAAACGGGCATTAACGGCATCAAAACGGTCTAGTAGGGCCTTGGTATTTTTCAATCCCGCAAGGATGTTTTCTTCAACATTAAGCGTTGGGTCAAGTTCAGGTTCCTGGCTCAAGTAGCCGACAGTAACACCATCGGCAGCCCAGGCTTCTCCTGAAAATTCTTTATCCATACCAGCCATGATGCGCATGAGGGTTGACTTGCCTGCGCCATTAATGCCGATGATGCCAATGCGTGCGCCAGGGTAAAAAGAGAGCCAGATGTCTTTAAATACCTCCCGCCCGCCCGGATAGGTTTTGGAAAGGCCTTTCATCACATATGCATATTGGTAGGAAGCCATTTTGTAAGAACCCATTATGTTCATTTGTTTAAATTTGGATGGTGGGCCCGGCAGGACTCGAACCTGCGACAGCGCCGTTATGAGCGGCGAGTTCTAACCAACTGAACTACAGGCCCAACATCCACAGCCAAGATGCCGTTTCTTCGGTTAAAAAGTCAAGCAGAACTTGAGTGTATTTTCTGTTAGGGGACATATAGAGGTCTGCAGGGTAGGTATGATCGTTATGGAATGGTTACTCTGGCATCATGAAATTATGCTGTGCTATATAATTGGTCATACATGGCTTGACGTGAAGACTCCCTGTAAAAGTGGTCACACATAATAAAAGCGTATGCCGCAGATAAAGCCCTACGAGAGAGATCTTGTGGGGCTTTTGTATAACCAAGGATTTGTTAAGCGGCTGTGATGTAGGATAGAGGAAAGTCCAAAAAATGGGAACAATTTGGCAATGATAGATCTAGATTTATTGAGAACCTTTTTGGCAACAATTCAGTGTAAAACTTACACAGAAGCAGCTGAGCGGATGGGTGTTGAGCAGCCGACTGTGAGCCGACGGATCCGCGCTCTTGAAAAACAGTTACAAGGAACGGTTCTCATGCAAGCGAACCCCTATGGGGTTGTGCTCACAGAAGCTGGGGAATATCTGGCTAAGCATGCGGCCTCAATTTATGAAGATATTGAACGTATCGCTACCGAAACCATCAACATCAACGAAGGTTTAAGTGGGGAGCTGCAACTCATAGTCGAAAATTTTGGGCGGACATGGGTTGCGGCCTATGCAAAAGAATTTAATGCTCTTTATCCTAACATTACATTGAATATTCGTACTGAAGAATACAAAGCCCTCCTATATTCCGGTCATTTAAGTGGCTCGTTCGTTGGGGTAACAAGTTTTTCGCCACCTAAGAACTCTGCATTTGTATGGAGACGTATTGGTATTGTAGAACAATATCCTTATGCAAGCCCAGACTATTTAGAAGAGCATGGTGAGCTAAAGTCTATACAAGATTTGGATAGCCACCATATTATTGGGTACAAATGGAATAATGCATATATTTCATCATATGCTGATGATTTTCAGAATAACCAACTGCTTTATTTGGGTAGACAATTGGGAGATCCTAGGCTTCCATCTACTTTAACAGATGATACCCTTCAATGTCGGGCTCTTATAGAAAGTGGATTAGGTATTGGTGTTTTACCTAGATATCAGGCAAGAAATACAAATTTTGTTCGGATATTGGTAAACGAGTACAATCCGCATGATGGATTAAATGTTCCAATTTACTTAGTATATCCAGAACATGGAAAAAATAACGCGAAGATAAAAGCATGGAAGGAATTTATATTCCAAAAATGCAAAGAAGACGTCAATGAAAGTTGGCTAGCCTATTCATAATGATTAAGTCGAATGCCGCATAGGAATGGCCTCAAATAACATTTATTAAAATTTGCATTAAGAAGGATGCATAAGCTTACTTTATAGTTAAACGATATGTAATACGAACTAAATCAAATGGAGCTGAGTTTTTCATAATGTCCTCATTCTGCGTTCTGTTGCTTCTTGCGTTACAAAAAGCATTGTAGCTTACGTGTAGGCTTTAACAGGGGGCTTAACTATCTTTTATACCTCAATTGCCACTCCCTTCAGGCTGGCGGCATATCAAACACAATAACGCCTCCTAGTGTACGATTCGAGAATATCATAATGCATGTCAATGCTGGGTCAATACATATTTGATGCATTGCTGGTATCGATTCCCTAAGCGTGTCACCCTTTCTTCACTTATCAAGAATGCTCATGATCCATGTGTCTTGCCCCAGGTTTGAATGAGTTGATCAGCCTTCAAAAGCGCATCCACGCTTGGTAAATCTTCCATAGATAAAGGTGGACGCGTTGTATTATGGCTGATCTGACCAAGCGCGTGCATGAGGGCTTTGGCTCCAATAGGGTTGCTGGCGCTAAATAATTGTTGGCAAGCCTGAAACCAAATTTCAGTCTGAGAACATTTTCCGCGCAAGCTTTGTTGTGTGTATTTGTGTGTAAGTGTAGGCCAGATATTGGATGCGACTGAGACGAGACCCTTTGCCCCATAGGCAGCCATGGCAGGCATCATATTATCATCCCCGCAATAGACACTTATCTTTGGTGCCGCTAATTGATACTGGACGACCGAATCAACGCCACCACCAGAGTCTTTGATAGCCCAAAGATTTGGATGGCTGGATAAATTTTTGATGCATTCAGGGTGCAACCTGATTCCTGAACGAGAAGGGATATTATAGAGCATCGCTGGCGTATTAGAAGCGTTCAGAAGAGTTTCAAACCACTTGGTTTGCCCCATAATACCTGGTTTGGTATAAACGGGCACGGTCATGAGGAAGGCAGAAATAGGATAGTTCTTACAAGACTCAATAAACGAAAGAGTTCCAGATATCTCTATGCTGGGCACATTGACCATTATTGGTGAGTTGAGGTTCAAAGAGAAAGCAAAATTCAAGATGGCGAGTTTCTCTTGGTCGCAGATGAGCAGTCCTTCTCCCGTGCTGCCTAAAAGTAGGATACCGTTTCCTGATTGATCTTGTTTGTGTAAAATTTTTTCAAAGCTGGTGTAGTCAATCTCTTTGCCATCTTTAGTAAAAGGGGTGACGCTAGCAGTCCATAGTATTGTATTAGTCATAAGTCCTCGCTTTAATATTTTATTGGATTTGTGTAAGCATCAAGCATTTTTAAGCCCCGTAGTGTTACTTAGAAGAATCAAATGTGATCAGCGTATTGCCTTCAGTTGGTTTAAAGGTTAATGAAGTCAGATTAACAAAGTTTGTATCTTGAAGTGGTGCCCGCTGCCAGACTCGAACTGGCATGACCTTTAGGATCGACAGATTTTAAGTCTGTTGTGTCTACCGATTCCACCAAGCGGGCAACCAGCAACAAGCTAACCTGCAAAAGGCTATTGATCAAGAGGCAATATCATTTGAAGTTAAAATCTGTGAAAGTAATGCCTTTATGCTTTACCCTGTTTAGTCGGCGTACGCTTATTCTGTTTGTTCCATAAGGAGGCATAGGCACTATTCAGCTTGAGAAGCTCATCGTGAGTGCCTTGTTCAACAACTTCACCTTTTTCCAGGACCACAATGAGATCGGCATGAGTGATGGTGGAAAGACGGTGAGCGATGATAAGGGTGGTTCGGTTCCAAGAGACAATCCTCAAGCTTTCCTGGATGGCTTTTTCTGTATGGGTATCTAGTGCTGATGTCGCTTCATCAAAAATAAATATCTTGGGATTTTTGAGAATGGTCCGCGCAATAGCTACCCGCTGTTTCTCTCCGCCTGATAGCTTAAGCCCACGCTCCCCAACTTGTGTGTCATACCCCTCCGGTAGCCTTGAGATAAATGCATCCAGCTGGGCTTGCTTGGAGGCTGCTACGACTTCATCATAGGTCGCATCTGGCCGGCCATAAAGAATGTTGTAGTAAAGTGAGTCGTTGAATAACACAGTATCTTGGGGGATGACCCCAATGATTTTGCGGATGCTGTCTAAGGTGCAGTCGGCTAGGTTTTGATTGTCGATAAAAATGCTGCCCTTGCTTTCTATGTAAAATCGATAGAGCAGGCGGGCGATGGTGGATTTGCCGGCACCACTTGGTCCGACAATGGCAACAGTCTTTCCGCCAGCAAGGGTAAAGCTGACATCCTTTAAAATAGGCCTTTCTGGTATATATGAGAAGCTGACCTTATCAAACCTTACAGAGCCATTTTTGAACATAAGAGGTTTTGCATTCGGTTTATTTTTAACCTCTGCTTCCTCATCTTTGAGGGCAAAAATTTCACTCATGTTGATCAAGGATTGCTTTGTTTCTCGATAGGCGAAACCAAGAAAGTTAAGGGGGATATACAGCTGAAGGAGAAATGTGATCACCATAACAAAATCACCCACTGTCATTTTCCCGTGAACGACTTCATGCCCAGCTAACGCCATAAAGGCGATGAGCCCAAGTGAAATAATGATCGCTTGGTAAACGTTTAGTGCTGATAGGGAAAGATGGTTTTTGACGGCATCTTCTTCGTATTTGGCAAAAGCATCATCAAACCGCTTAACTTCCATGGATTCGTTGTTGAAGTATTTTACGGTCTCATAATTGAGTAGGCTGTCGATGGCTTTGGTGTTGGCCTTATCGTCGCTTTGGTTCATGCGTTTGAGATATTGGGCGCGCCAATGGGTGGTAAGCATAGTGACATATATGTATAAGGCCATGGTTGCAACGATGAGTGCTGCGAAGCGCCAGTCGAAAATTAGGGCAAGCATGATGGATACAACCAGTATCTCAAAAAACGAAGGAACTAATGATAGCAGTGACATGCGAAGCAATGTTTCAATCGATTTAGTGCCTCTTTCAATAGAGCGGCTCAAGCCACCTGTTTTTCGCGAAAGATGGAAATTGAGGCTTAGATTGTGAAGATTGATAAAGACCTCATTGGCGATGCGCCGAATAGCATGCTGGCCAATCTTGGCGAATAATATGTTTTGCAGTTCTAGAAATCCCTGGGCCAGAACTCGAAACAATCCATAGGCAAGGATCAAAGCGGTAGGGACGACCACAAAAGCTGTTTGGGGAGTGCTTAGTGCATCCACAATTTTTTTTAAAAACACTGGGACAAGTGGGTTAGTTACCTTGGCGATAATGAGAAAGATTATAGCTCCAATGACGCGCCATCGGAAGGATTTCTCCTTTTTGCACCAAAGGTAGGGTAAGAATGTTTGAATGGTTTTTTGCGAGGACATTTGTGATATCTATAGATTGTTGATAGGTATACTTTAAGCAACTGCGGGCATAAAACCAAGCGGGAAATAAGAATGAGCTGGCGCTTAGAATATGTCTAGAGGCGCTATTAATGTAGGACAAAATGCCCATCGGCAAAGGTGAATTCTTGCCTTTCAAAGGCTTCAGTTGAACTGACTATAACGCTATGAAGTTTGCCATCTAGGTTTGTTTCCCAAAAAATTAAGAATTTGGTTAGCTCAGGATAATTTGGCAGTAGATCGTATTCTTGCCACAAGTAGACCTGCAGCAGGTGTGGATGATCGGGCAGATGATATGTGATTTCAGCGGTGAGCAGTCGATAATTGGGTAGGCAAACATGGGGAAGATCGAGATTCTTAGCCATGATAGTCCTCGCATTAAACGCTTTTGGCTTTCTTTAGATTATAATGGTATAAAAAAGTAAAATAAGCCTAAAGAATGCCGCAAAAATCCCCTAATGGGTTTTCATGTGCATAACGTCACTCGTAAAGGTTCTTATGATTAAACGCCGTGGGTAATGGTGAATACAACTTTGCCCTTATAGTCCCCAGCAGGGGCAGCTTCATTAGGTGCAAATTTCAGTTTAACATTACCCTCATAGCTGAGGCCATTGGAAGAGACAGTGTGGCCTGCAGCTGTGCCGGCTGGCAGTTCCATACCATCCATAACAACGGAGTATGGGATAGTGTTTGTGTTGTATTTCAACAAACCGTCATAGCTAACCTTGATTTTATGCTGAGACTCATGGTTGCAGTAAGAAGTGAGCGCAATTGGCCGAGACTCAGTTTCGTTGTTTGTGAATATAAGGTCGAGAGTCTGAGAATTGTTAAGCTTGATGTGGCAAGAAGGTGATATTTTTCCTTTAAGCTTGATTTTGCCAGTTGCACTGGCGGAACGGAGGACTCCATCATTGGTGGGCTGAGCAGAACAAAGGCTTACGCTTAGTAATGTGAAGAGAGTAACAACACTGATAATTCTGCTATTCATTAATCATTTCCATCGTTTTTTTGAACTTATACCAGTTATTTAGCCTGCACAACAAGAAAATAGGGGGAGTTAGCCGAACGACTTGCATCAGCAACATATGTTGTTTGGTCTGAGCTTGAATTGTATTGGCGCTCGTACTTTATAGGTGTTCTATTTTCCGTGATTTTTAAGTCTTTTTGCGTGTTGCAGCGCTCTACGGTTTTAACAACCAGTTGTCCATCGATAACCTTGGAATCTTGAAGGGTAATTTCACAACGTGGTGGGACATAAGCAGAAATCTGGATGTGCAGCGTGCTTTTTTGAGCTTGAGCCGTGCATGCAAAGAACAGACTTGTGTAAATAAGTACTCGGCTGATTTTATTCATTTTTTATCCCCTGTATGAGCACATCTTATAAAGGGGAGGTAAATTTCTTCTAAGAATACGGTTGAATTTATTTAAAGTTTAATTTGGATTTTACTAAAATTATTCCTATCAGATCTAAAAAGACCCCTTGCCAACAGCAAAGGGTCTTGAAGGTGATTAGTTAGTGGCTTTGATGGTGAGCGTTACTTTGCCGGAATATTGGCCATGCAGAGCTGCTGCGTTGTTGATGCTAACGGAAAGAACATGCTCTTCGCCCTTGTAGTTCGTGACACCATCTTTGCTGAGAATTTCATGATCTTTATCCCCAAGATTTTTGCCTAACTCTACACTGCGATCATGCCCTGAAGCATATGTGGTTCCATCAATATTCACATCAAAAGGAAGGAAGGATTTGTCGGAATTTTGAATGGTATGATTGGTGGACAAAGTCACGGTGTGAGGTGTGTTTGCCAAAACCTTAAAAGGTGTCTGAGTGGTACGGGTCTCAAAAAGTTTTGTGAAGGTGAAATCAAGCTTTGTGGTTGGTGCTTCAATATAAACTAATTGTGGCACTGTGGCACTGATGTTGATCTCAGCTGTTTCCTGTTGAGCAATACCGTTGCCGCTTTCGTTTTCTGGTGTTGTAACTTTAACATCGGCTTGTGCGGCAGGTGTGTACACATAAGGCTTATGGAAGGCGCTATGGTTTTGACTTCCAATGCCTCCTTGAGCTAAAACAGCTGTTGAGCTCAAAGCAAGAGTTGCTACAGTTGCGAGAAATGTTAATTTGTTCATAATATTAATCCTGATAATGAGTTATGTTTTATGGTCCCTCGCTACAGGTAGGAATCACCAAATGGATTAACAAGTATAGTTTGGCTATTAAGTAATCATATTGGATGTGACAAAATGGAATAGGGGTTGTTTGCCAGAAGATTGGGAGGTTAGTTTTTGTTTTGGAAGTGCTCTAAGCAAAGCCTAAGCGCTCCAACGCCAATGGGGCCGGCTACACGTCCGCCGCCGCCGCCATGCTCAATCACCACGCACACTCCATAGCGAGGGTTATCATAAGGAGCAAAGCCGGAAAAGATAGCGTGCTCGAGGTCAGCCCATGCCCTTGAGGCAGATTTGTGAAGGCCTCTTAGTCTGTCTTCCATATGAATGCGTTTGACTTGTGATGAGCCGGTTTTCCCGGCCATCAGGATGCCGCCTGTAGCAGGGGCAGCGCTATGGCTTGTGCCGTAAGGTTCGTGAATGGCGTGCATCATACCAAGGTGAATCAGATCCAAGTGGGCTGGGTTAATATTGATGATTTCTTGGTATTCATGGCCTTCATGTAGTTTACATAAGTGTGGCGTTACCAAGCGGCCACCGTTGGCAAGGGCTGCTATCATGCGAGCTATCTGGATGGGGGTGGCGGTGAAAAATCCTTGTCCAATAGAAAAATTGAGGGTGTCTCCTGGGTACCATGATGCCTTTTTGGTTTTTTTCTTCCAGGATTTATCTGGCACAAGGCCAGATTTTTCATCCTCGAGCTCAATGCCTGTTAAAGATCCGAACCCAAATCGGCGAGCGATGGCAGAAATTTTGTCTGCGCCTAGCCTAAGGGCAATCTGGTATATATAAATATCGCAAGAAGCTGCGATAGCTTTCACCAGGTCAACTTGCCCATGGGTATGCCAGCAATGAAAGATATGCGATCCCATTTCTAGGGCGCCATTGCAAAAAAACTGTGTGTTGGAATCAATCAATCCTTCTTCCAGCGCAGCTAAGATAACCAGCATTTTGAACGTTGATCCTGGCGGATATAGGCCGCTAATGGGCCTATTGATTAATGGGCGCAAAGGGTCATTTTGAAGCGCTTGCCAATCTTGCTTTTGAATGCCATTGGCAAATAAATTTGGATTATAAGAAGGGTGAGAAATGTAAGTTAAGATCTCGCCAGTATGAATATCCATAAGCAAGCAGCTGCCAGCTTGATGGGGATTCATAAGCTCAAGACACTTAAGATGAAGATCATTGTGGATAGTGAGATTGATGTCACCACCAACACGCCCTGGGTATTGTGACAGCTTGCGTACGATGCGATTGCGAGCATTGACTTCCAGCTGTTCGTGTGCAGGTTCGCCCTGTAGGTGATGATCATATGTTTTTTCAAGCCCTTGACGGCCAACGCGTAAACCAGGAAGTTTTAGAAGGGGCTCAGCTTCTACATCATTTGGGGTGGGTGTTGAGACATACCCTGTTATAGCTGCGAATGCCGAACCATTAAGATAATCTCGCTGATAGCTGTTTTCAATGTAAGCGCCTTGAAGTTCACTAGCATTTAGCTCGATGCTGGTGACCTCTTCCCAACTTAAGTTGCTTTTGACAATAGTAGGAATATAAGGAGGGTTGCGTTTTAATTCACGGATTACCCATTTTTTATGATCCTCATCAATAGGAATATATTTTCCAATCGTCTCTAAAAGTGGGTGAATGTTTTTGAGGGCATCATGGTCAGCAACAAGGTTAAAAACACCTTTGTTGGAACTCATTTCATGGCCTTGGCAATCAAGTATTCGTCCGCGCGGCTTTGATTTGAAGCGCCATGAGATGCGGTTTTTATCAGCGAGGAGTTCGTATTTTTTCCCTTCAACAATTTGCAGATAGTACATGCGACCCAAGATCAAACTTAAGAGCGCCCCTTTACCTAAGCCCAACATGAAAATGCGACGGGTAATAATATTTTCAAGTTGTGGTTGATCCATTTAAGGCCTGTGTTTCTTGCTTAACCAATAGATAATGCGAGCAATCAAGGGAAAGAACGCTCCCAGCATTAATAAATCATAAAAAAATGCACCGATAAACGGGCTTTCCAGATTTGTTAGACTTAAGACGAAAAATCTCAATGACTCAACAAAACCAGCAACTACAATGAAACTCATCCATGCAATGCTAAAGTTTCGTTTGATCAAAAACCATCTTTGCCCTATTGCAAGCCACCAAGTGATCCAAAATGCACCGCTGGTTAATCCTAGTTGCCCACCCATTAAGGCATCTTTCAGAATACCCATTAGGAGCAAGGGTAAGATTCGCGTTTGATCTGGGCGGTATATTGTCCATGCAAAAATGACAGCATAAGGAAATTGGATGCTATAACCATAATAATAACCCCAATGAATGAAGCTGGCGCATGTACTAAGGGCTATTGTGCTAATGATCAATAGCTTTGTGGGGATTGAGGTATTGTGATTTAAGCTCAAACTTATGGTTCGCATAGTTTATCTGTTCCCTGTATGCAGTGAACGGCAGGAGCAAAAACATTTGCAAACTGCATATTTGAAAGCTTTACGAAAGGCTTCACTTCAACTTCAGGTGCGATGGATTGAATTGTCCCTATCGGTATATTAGGTGGGAAAATTCCTCCTTCTCCTGACGTTATGAGAATTTGACCAGCTGTTACGTGGGACGGTTTTTCAAAATAAAGAACCTTCATCCCATTTGTTCCATCTCCCGTGACGATGCCATGGGTGTCTGTGCCAGCAATTTTGAATGGGATTCTTAAGCTAGGATCTAAGATTGTTATAACAATGGCAATCTTAGTGTTGGCGGCAGAAATTTTACCAATCAACCCTAGCGGATGTGTTACCACCATGTTTTCTGTTGCTTGAAAATGGGAGACGTTAAGGTAAATGTGGTTGCGAAAGCCATCGGTTGTCCACCCAATAATATCCGCAAGAGCGATGGGTTTCTCATTTTCAAAGGGCAGATGTAGGAATTGACGCAATTCCTGATATTGGCTCTGATTCACTTGGAGTTGCGCTTCCAATCTTTGGATACGGCGCATAAGCGTTTCGGTTTCAGGGAAGTCGTGTGAAAAGGCAAACTGTACTCGTTTTAGATTGGCGCCGATATCATCAAAAATAAATTCATTTATGCGGTTAAACGTTTTAACGACAGGTGCTATTACGGAGGTAATGGTGAGCTTAAAGCTTTGGGTGATCTGAGGGGATAGGTGGTTTAAAACAACCAGAATGGTAATAACTATGAGCAAAGGTAAGAGGCTGACAAATCGATAGATCTTTTTTAGCCGTGGAGAGAATAATCGATCGCTCGATGGCTTGCGCCAAATTTGAGAAATCAATCGTAAAATTTGTGGTAAATTCACCATATTAGAACCTACCTCATCATAATGTGGGTGCTAAAAAAGCGATATCCCGCATATGTATCATGCCCCCTATGGCTTAGAGGGAGTGATTAGTACATACTAACAAGGATGTTATTTAATGTCTTAATCTGCTCAAGCGCTCTACCCGTACCCAAGGCTACACATGAAAGAGGATCATCTGCAATTGATACAGGCAGACCTGTTGCTTGTCTTAAGATAACATCCAAGTTTTTGAGCAAGGCCCCGCCACCAGTTAAAACAATGCCTTTGTCCACGATATCTGCAGACAATTCGGGCGCTGTGTGTTCGAGAGCATCTTTAACGGCCTCGATAATGGCAGATACAGGTTCCACAAGGCTCTCGGCAATTTGTCGTTGAGTGATTTCGACCTCTTTAGGAACGCCATTGATGAGATCGCGGCCCTTGATGCGTATGACGATTTTATCGCTATTTGGTGTCACATGGGCTGACCCAATTTCTTTTTTGATTCGCTCGGCGCTGGCATCGCCAATTAACAGGTTATGTGTGCGGCGGATGTAAGCAATGATGGCTTCATCCATTTTGTCGCCACCGACCCTGACAGACCTAGCATAGACAATGCCACCTAAGGAGAGTACGGCAACTTCAGTGGTGCCTCCACCAATGTCAACGACCATAGATCCTGTGGGTTCTGTAACAGGTAGGCCCGCGCCAATAGCTGCGGCCATTGGCTCTTCAATCAAAAATACGCGGCTTGCGCCAGCGCTTTCAGCTGACTCTTGAATGGCGCGACGCTCAACGGCCGTGGAGCCGGATGGAACGCAAATGATGATTTGGGGGCTTGCAAAGCTGCGACGGTTATGGACTTTGCGGATGAAGTGCTTGATCATCTCTTCTGCGACTTCAAAGTCAGCGATCACGCCATCTCTCAAAGGACGGATGGCTGAAATGTTGCCCGGCGTACGTCCGACCATTTGTTTGGCTTCATCGCCAACAGCTAAAACTTGCTTTTTGCCTTTAACAGTCGTGATGGCGACGACGGAAGGTTCATTCAAAACAATGCCCTTAGATTTCACGTATACGAGTGTATTCGCGGTACCCAAGTCAATAGCCATATCGGCAGAAAGTAAGTTAAGAATTTTCGAAAACATTGCTTCTCATCCATCATGATCACGATTATAACCAACTAGTTCTATGAGATTTGAGCGCATAAAGCTAGGAGAATTTTTCGTCTTTGCAAGAAAGTCTAGCATTATTTAAGTCGCTCACAGATGTTAACAAATTCTTGACATTCTGGGTCATTTGATGCTACTTAGCACTCAGAGGCACTTAGTGCTAAACGTATAAAACATGGAGACTTATGCATGAAATTTAAACCACTGCGTGATCGGGTTTTGGTTCGTCGTGTTGAAAAGGACGAGAAAACCGCTGGCGGCATTATTATTCCTGACACAGCAAAGGAAAAGCCAATCGAGGCTGAAGTTATAGCTGTTGGCCCAGGGGCTATTGATGAAGCTGGGAAGTTGATTCCAATAGCCATTAAAGAGGGCGATATCGTCCTTTTTGCAAAGTGGTCAGGTACTGAAATCAAGTTGGATGGTGAAGAGCTCCTCATTCTTAAAGAAGCTGATATCCTCGGCATCCTTGAGGGTGCTAGTTCTGGCAAAAAAGCCGCATAACCAATTTTTAAGTGGGAGAATTTTTATATGTCTACGAAAGAAGTTAAATTTTCATCGGAAGCACGTTCACGCATGTTGCGTGGTGTTGACCTGTTGGCAAACGCGGTGAAAGTAACATTAGGTCCAAAAGGCCGTAACGTTGTTATTGATAAAAGCTTTGGTGCTCCACGCATTACTAAAGATGGTGTTACTGTTGCTAAAGAAATTACACTGGCTGATAAGTTTGAAAACATGGGCGCTCAGATGGTCCGTGAAGTCGCTTCCAAGACTAATGACTTAGCTGGCGATGGCACAACAACGGCGACCGTTTTGGCTCAGGCTATTGTCCGCGAAGGCTCAAAAGCTGTAGCAGCTGGTATGAATCCAATGGATTTGAAGCGCGGTATCGATTTGGCTGTTGAGGCTGTTGTTGCGGATGTTAAGAAGCGTTCAAAGCCAGTCAGCACCAATGCTGAAATTGCTCAGGTTGCTACCATTTCTGCCAACAGTGAGCGTGAAATTGGTGATATGATCGCTCGTGCCATGGAAAAAGTTGGCAAAGAGGGTGTTATCACCGTTGAAGAAGCTAAATCTCTCGAGAGCGAGCTTGAAGTTGTTGAAGGTATGCAGTTTGATCGCGGTTACCTTTCTCCTTATTTCGTCACCAATTCAGAGAAAATGCTTTGTGAGCTAGATAGCCCATTCATCTTGTTCCACGAGAAGAAACTTTCTGGTTTGCAAGCTATGTTGCCTGTTTTGGAAAAGATCGTTCAAACAGGTCGGCCACTCTTGGTGATTGCTGAAGACGTAGAAGGCGAAGCTTTGGCTACCCTCGTTGTTAACAAGCTGCGTGGTGGTCTTAAAGTTGCTGCCGTTAAAGCTCCAGGATTTGGTGATCGTCGTAAGGCAATGCTTGAGGATATGGCTATTCTCACAGGTGGCCAGGTGATCAGCGAAGAGTTGGGTATTAAGCTTGAGAATGTGACCATGGATATGCTCGGTACATCCAAGCGTGTTATCATCAACAAAGAAAATACAACCATCATTGATGGTGCTGGCAAGAAGCAAGAAATTGAAGCTCGCTGTGCTCAAATTCGTGCGCAAATGGAAGAGACAACATCTGACTATGATCGTGAGAAGCTCCAAGAGCGTTTGGCGAAGTTGGCTGGTGGTGTCGCTGTCTTGCGTGTTGGCGGTGCAACTGAGGTTGAAGTGAAAGAGCGTAAAGATCGCGTTGAAGATGCGATGAACGCAACCCGCGCTGCTGTTGAAGAGGGTGTGGTTGCCGGTGGTGGTGTCGCTCTTCTTTATGCGACAAAAGCCCTTGAGTCTGTCAAGCCAGAGAACGCTGATCAACGCACAGGCGTTGAAATCGTTCGTCGCGCTATTCAAGCTCCAGTTCGTCAAATTGCTGAGAATGCTGGCTTTGATGGTGCCGTTATTGCTGGTAAGCTGCTTGAGAGCAAAGATACTAACTTCGGTTTTGATGCCCAAGGCGGCGAGTATACCGACATGGTTAAGGTTGGCATCATCGATCCAACCAAAGTTGTTCGTGCGGCACTTCAAGATGCAGCCTCAGTTTCAGGCTTGTTGATCACAACAGAAGCCATGATTGCTGAAAGGCCAGAGAAGAAGTCACCAGCAGCTCCAGGTGCAGGTGGCATGCCAGGCATGGATGATTTTGATTATTAATCATTGCTTCCATTGATACTAAAAAAGAGGAGAGGTGTTAAAACCTCTCCTTAATTTTTTTTGTGTGTTTAGATGGAGCACCTTCAATTTAGAACTGAAAATATTAAATTTTTGTTAAAGAAAATTTTTGAATGACAATTTTTCTTTGCTCTCAAAAACTTAGAGTCCTCAGGGAGAAATTGCTGCTATGGGCTGACTTTCAGTGTTTTTTGCCTTAAGATTTTTTTAGTATGTATAATGGAATACATAAAAATAAAATTAGCCTTTATTCCAAACAGAATTGGGCAGAGTTGCCACGAGCTTTTCATGCAGCTGAGATTCTTCTTCTGTAACAGGGAAGGTGCGGTGTGGAAAAGCAATGGATGATCTTTGGGCGATAAATTCGTCTTGTTTGTTGGGTGTTTCTATTGAAGTAAAGCCCAAGCCATGTTGCTTGCCGCCCTTAAGCTCTAGATAAACTTCCGCTAATAGTTCTGCGTCCAATAAAGCGCCGTGTTTTGAGCGGCGGCTTAGGTCAATCTTGAAGCGTTTGCAAAGGGCATCTAAGCTAGCTTGTGCTCCTGGAAAAGCTTTGCGAGCCATGAATAGTGTGTCAACGAAAGGGTGGCCATCGAGGGAAGGGAAGCCGGCAAATCGTAATTCATGATTTAAGAATTTGAGATCGAAAGCGGCATTATGAATAATAAGTGGTGACCCTTTGATAAAATCTAGCATGTCGCCGGCAATATGGCCAAAAATGCGATGATCTTTCAAAAAGTCCGTTGATAAGCCGTGCACTTGAAAGGCCTCATCTGGAACATCTCGTTCAGGATTAATGTAGGCATGAAAATACTCGCCTGTACGCATATGGTTGAAGAGCTCTACACAGGCAACTTCGACAATTTTATGCGAAGCTTCTGGATCAAAACCTGTTGTTTCGGTATCCAATACAATTTCACGCATTAAGACCTCGCCTGCATAGCTGATGCACTTAAAATTGTCTTTAGCATAAAATTAACTCGCTGTTCAAGGTTTGCAAGATTTCCACAAGAATAGAGAATCCAATCCGCCATTTTAAGCTTCTCATGGGCTGGCATTTGTCTGTGAAGCACTTTTTGTAAGCGCGTCAGGGTCATTCCTGGTCGACTTAAAACGCGCCTTCGTTGTTCACTGGCAGTCGTATGGACAACGCAAATGATATCCGGGCGGTGAAAATTTTTGAGTGTTTCGAACAGCAGTGGGATTTCGACGCAAACGAGTGGGGTGTGTAACTTTTTATGATGTTGGAGTATGGAGTGGATTTGCTCATAAACTTTGGGATGGATTTTGGATTCTATTTCTTGAATTAAAGTTAAATCCTCTGAATCAAAAATTTCCGACAAATTTTTGATGTTAATGCGGCCATCAACAACGGCTGACGGAAATAGATTCTGGATGGATTGGGTCAGTCCCGCGTCATGTTCGAATAATTGATGAACAATTTCATCCGCGCTATATGTGGGTATGCCAGTATTCTTGATCATCTGGAGGACTGTGGATTTGCCGGCTCCAATTGATCCCGTCAATCCTAAGTAGATCATTTAGATGAACTTATAAATCTTGCAACAGTTTGTTCGAGTTTTTGAATGGTTTGGGTGGCGGTGCTAAACCTTACCTTTAACTCGTCCACAACTTCTTCTGGAGCTTTGTTTAGGAACTCTTGGTTGTTTAATTTTTTGGACATTTGCTCTTTTTCGCCCGTCAGCTTGCCTATTTCCTTTTTAAGGCGGGCAGATTCTTTTTCGATATCCAATACTTCCTGAAGCGGAATAAAAATACTTCCTAAACCATACGGATTCACAACTGATCCCATTTCAAAAGGAGCATTTGGCGTGTTTACAAAGTCTAAAGAATTCAAGCGTACCATTTTTTGAATAATCGATGCAAACTCATTTATCCATTCAGCTTCAGCTGAATCGTTTGAATAATAGGTCACACGCAAAGAGGTCCCCGCGGGAATACCAAGAATCGTGCATGCGGAGCGAATTTCTTCAATAAAGCCGATAACCCATTGAATAGAGGGTATCTCGCCGGATGATTTTTCTGAATTCGTCTGAAATGGTGATAAGCTTAAAAGCGCAGGGTTTGGCAGGCCAGATATATCATGAATATGCGCCCAAAGCTCTTCCGTTACAAAAGGGATAATGGGATTGAGGATGTGCAGGAATTGAACCAGAGCCCAAGCTGTTGTTTTTTGTGTTTCAAGTTTGTATGGGGAATTGTCATCAAGCAGCAATGGCTTTGTAAATTCCAGATACCAGTCACAAAAAGTGCCCCAAACGGCATGGTAGATATCATGGGTAAGCTCATGAAATGCATAAGAATCTAGGGATTCTATGGTTGAACGTTTGAGCTTTTCGACCTTCCCGACAACCCACTGATTGATCTTATGTTCAACAGATTGTGGGTCAAATGTTGGGTCATAATGACAATGGTTCATCAGGCTGTAGCGCGCAGCGTTCCAAAGTTTTGTGATGAAATGCTTAGCCCCTTCGATACGGCTGGATGAGAACTTAATATCTCGTCCCGGAGCAGCTTGAAGGGCTAAAGTAAGACGTAAGGCGTCAGCGCCATATGTTTCGATCAGATCAAGGGGATCAACAATGTTCCCCTTTGACTTTGACATTTTTTGGCCTTTTTCATCCTTGACTAGCGCATGGATGTAAACTTCTTTGAAGGGGACATCACCCATTATATAGATACCCATCATCATCATGCGAGCTACCCAGAAAAAGATAATATCATGGCCGGTTACTAAGACATCTCCAGGGTAATGTTTTGCAAGTTCAGGGGTCTTATTGGGCCAGCCCAAAGTCACAAAAGGCCAGAGTGCGGATGAAAACCAGGTGTCCAGGACATCAGGATCTTGAACAAGTGGTGTTTGCTTGCCGTAATGCTTTGCAGCATTGGCCTGAGCTTCATCCTCGTTCTGTGCTACAAAAACCTTGCCATCTGGACCATACCAAGCGGGAATGCGATGCCCCCACCAAATCTGGCGTGAGACGCACCAAGGCTGGATATTCCGCATCCATTCAAAATATGTATGTGACCAGTATTCGGGAACAAATTTGGTTTGACCTGATACAACCGCTTCAATGGCTTTATGGGCTAATCGAGGGGCGTCCACATACCACTGATCCATTAATCGTGGCTCAATCACGCAGTCAGAGCGTTCGGCATAGGGAACGGAATGAGTGATTGTTTCAATATGATCTAAAAACCCTTGTTCCTCAAGAATCGAGCTAATTTTTTCCCTGGCTTTAAGGCGATCCATCCCAACGATATCTGGGTGAGCAGGAAAAATCATTTTCCCTGCGTCATCGATCACTTCAAGCATAGGCAGATTATGACGCAGACCCATGTCGTAATCGTTAAAATCGTGTCCAGGGGTGATCTTAACGGCTCCTGTGCCAACATCGCTTTTGCACCACTCATCAGCAATAATTGGGATGGTGCGATCCGTTAATGGGAGGGTTACATGTTGCCCAATAAGATCTTGGTACCGCTCATCTTCTGGATGAACTGCTACGGCAACGTCCGCAAACATTGTCTCAGGTCTGGTTGTCGCAATGGTGATGTGTTTTGTCGGATCGCCAACAACTGGATAGCGAATAAAATAAAATGGGTCTTGGGATGTTTTATGGGTAACTTCAATGTCAGAAATAGCGGTTTGCTGATGTATATTCCAGTTGACAAGTCTTTTTGATTTATAAAGAAGATTGTCTTTGTAAAGTCGGTTAAAGACCTGATAAACAGCTTCATTAACGGCAGGGTCCATTGTGAAACAATCTCGGTGCCATGGGGCTGAAGCGCCTAACTTGCGGAGTTGATTGTTGATAGTCCCGCCTGAGAAATCCTTCCATTCCCAGATACGCTGAACGAATGCCTCTCTGCCCATTGAAAAGCGAGAGAGTCCTGACTGGCTTAGTTGCCGTTCGACAACAATTTGAGTGGCAATACCGGCATGATCTGTCCCAGGTTGCCATAGAACATTTTTACCAAGTTTTCGTTTAGATCGGATCAAAATATCTTGGAGTGTAAAGGTGAGAGCATGCCCCATGTGCAGGCTTCCCGTTACATTGGGAGGAGGCATAATTATCGTGTAGAAACTTTCCGGCTTCTTAGAGTCATAATCAAAAGCCTTAAGAGATTCCCATTTTTCCAATAATTCTTTTTGTGTGGTATGGGGGGTAAAATGTTTATCTATCATGGGTGAAAATGTTAAATTTCCTCATCTGTTAATGTCAGTTTGCGAATTTCATCGTTAACAACTCTTTCAACCAATTCAGGTAAGTTCTTCTCGAGCCATTTTTTCAAAAGACGAGCAACCAAATCTTCGAAATTTTTATCTAACCACTCATGCAAGTAGGGGCGAATAATATCGCGTGTTAAGCTTTCGAGCGTGGCTCCGCCTGGGCCATTGGCATAGGTTTGCTGTGCCTGAAGGTTAGCTTGATTAAGTTTGAACAATTGTTGTGCGATGGTTTCAGCAATATCGTTTGAGATCAAAATGTCCGCTGAAGCTTTTTGTGACCGATTCATGTCTTCTCTGCCCTGTTGTAGTGGTGATTTTCTAATGATTTGTTGTGTTTTTAGTATTTCATCTGACGTATAATCTGGAGCAACTTGTGCGGTGCGAATATCAACCACGGCGCCATCCTCAGAAACCATTTGTGTCAACTCTAAGATTTGAGGCGCTCCAGCGGCTGTTTCAGAAGTTGGTTCATCTGTAACAATGCGGCGAATCGACGCCAAAATTTCTTCCATGGATAAATCTTGTGTGCTTTCAGCCTTTTCAAGATTTGGTTCGTTTTGTTTCACGGGTTGCCTCCAATTAGCTGTTTGTGTTTGAAGATTGTGGTGTCTGCGGGGAAGATTCATCACTGCTGGCTGTGAGGGTGTCTTCTTCTAGTTTGAGATTTCTTGCCGTAAGATTGCCCATCAAATTTATGATGTGATAGGCATTGGAGAATTCAAGCCTTTTGGCTTCAATGAGAGCGTACTCAGCATCAAGCAAATCCTTTTCAGCCTGATAAACATCAAAGAGAGTCTTCAAGCCAAAATTGTACTCATGACGAACGCTTTCTTTCAAAAATTCTGCAGATTTGACGCGCGCAGCATTATTATTCACCTGCTCGATAGAGCTTTGCCAGCCAGCCCAAATTGATTGGCAGCCTTGCACAATATCTTGTTGAATGCCGCGTAATCTTTTTTGGGTTGCAGCAAGAGAATTTGAGGCCTCTTTTAAAGCCGCATATTCAGCACCTTTTTGAAAAATGGGGACGCTTAATGTAGCGGTTAATCCGCGATTGAAAGATTTAGGATTGGATAGCCTCTCATCTAAGCTCTTGTTGATAACACGTGTGCGTCCAACACTCGCCTCGACGGCAACGGTGGGTAGGAAATTGGCTTTTGAGAGAAGGTCTTGTCCCATTGCATCGTCAACATTTCTATCCTGTTTAACCAAAGTGGGGTTATTGGTCATTGCTATTTTCAAGACTTCTTCTTCAGAAGCCGGCATGTTGATAAGCATGACAGGGTCTTCAAGTTGATCAACAGGGATACCAACTGTGTTAAGGTAAGCGGCAAGGGCTCCAGCGAGTTCCGCCCGACTAGCGGCTAGCTGAGAATTGATCCTCTGGTATTCAGCAGTTGCTCTTTCAACGTCAGCTTGTGAGGCAACCCCAAATTTTTCTTTTTCTCGTGTAATGTCTAATGTTTCTTTGTAAACACGTTCAGCTTTTTCGCTGACCCTTAGGTTGGCTTGCTTTGTCCAAACATCCAGATAAGCTTTAATGCCGTCTGAAAGGGTTTTTTGTTCGACCTCAATATATTCAGCATATTTTGCCGCAACCTTAGCATTATTGATTTTAATGGTGGCTAAACTACGGCCGCCATTGAAGAGGTTTTGCGATAGAACAAAGGCTTCGCGGCTGGAGTTGCTTGTTTGTGTTACTCCTTGGACATAGCTTTTATCATCTGAAAATGATTTCGTGGCGTCAAATCGTACTGAAGGCAAAAACTCACCAAGGTTTCGAATATTTAAGCCTTCAGCGGCTAATTTTTCGTGCTTGGCGGCGGCAAGGGAATTGCTTGTTTGATATGTTGAGCTTAGGGCCTTTTTAAGAGATGTTGCAGCATTTAGCGACATTGGAAAAGAAACAATGCCTAAAACGAAACCAATTTTCTTGAATCTTGAATAAACAACCATTAAACCACCCTTACCAACACAAGTTTTTTACGCGAACGAGAATACCTGCTGAGTTGAAAATTCAGGAAGGACATATTGAGGTGTTTCATTGAGAAATTGCCGCCCAATTTGCCCATTAATCTTGTTCCAATGTGTAATATGCCCTAAATTATTCTTTCCTGCTAGTACTGAAAGAAGGTGCCCTCCTTCAGCTAGTAGAGTTAGTAAGGATGCGGGTGCCTCCTCAATGGTCCCTTCAATAAAAATAGCATTGAAAGGCGCTTCTGAAGAGGGGGGTGCAAGATCTTTTTGCGTATGAATATGGACATTCGTGAGCCCAAGTTTCTCAATTTTTATAATCGATTGCTTAGCTAACTCAGCATTGGTTTCAATCCCGTGCACTTGGTTAACCAATAGACCCAGCAGTGCGCACAAGTAGCCGCTGCCGCTTGGAATGCATAAAACTCGATCGTCTTCCTGTAAAACTGCGGCATTGATTAGGCGGGCTTGTGTTAACGGGGCAAGCATATACCGATTTGAAGCAATCATTAAAGTTTGATCATTGTAAGCAAAAGGCTCCATTTCCTGGCTTACAAAAGCTTCACGTGGCACTTGGCGAAAAGCAGATATGACTCTTGCATTAGTCACACGATTCGGGAGAATTTGGCTTTCCACCATATTTTTTCGTGCTTGTATAAAATTCATCAAAAGCTCCACACTAAAACATTAAAGATCACTATAAATTGAAAAAAAATGAAATACAATCTTGCTTGCGCATACATGGGATGAATGTAGCTAGATTCATTTTAAAAAACAAAATTAATATTGCTTGAGTGAGTGCGGATTCTCCATTTGGCCCTTGACCAATGAAATTTTCACTGGCAATAACATGATGGAAGGCCGGGTGACAGAGTGGTTATGTGGAGGACTGCAAATCCTTTTACGCTGGTTCGATTCCGGTCCCGGCCTCCAAGATGACGATAAATGAAATGTTTTTTGCCGACACGTATAAAATCATTGACATTGAAGAATTTGTCGTTATCTCTAAAGGAGTTGTTCCCCGGTAGCTCAGTCGGTAGAGCAAGTGGCTGTTAACCACTGGGTCGCTGGTTCGAGTCCGGCCCGGGGAGCCATCCTTTCCAAAAAAGGGTGGAATTTTCTCAAAGTGTCAACGCTAAGACTGCTTTAGAAAAGTGTCAACGCTAAGATCGCTTTAGAAAGGAAAATCTAAAAATGAAAAGTCGTGTCAAAGTTGTTCTTGCTGGAATGATTGGGAACGCCCTTGAATTTTATGATTTTACTCTTTACGGTTTTTTTGCGCCAGTTATTGCCCAAAAGTTTTTCCCAGACCAAGGTTCTAATGCTGCCACTGCTTTATTGATGGCGTTGTCCGTTTATGCGGTAGGGTTTTTGATGCGACCACTGGGTGCTGTGGTATTTGGCCACATTGGGGATAAATATGGTCGCAAAAAAGCGCTAACTTTTTCAGTCATTTTAATGGCTATTCCCACCACGGTTATTGGTTTGCTTCCATCTTACGCGACAATAGGTATGGCTGCTCCAATTATCTTGACGTTGTGCCGTCTCCTACAAGGTTTGTGCACGGGGGGTGAGTATAATGGTGCGGCTATTTTTGTTATTGAGCATCAGCAAGATCGCCGAGGTTTTGCCGGCGGTTTGATCACATCTTCTTGTGCTATTGGTGCGCTGTTAGGCGTGTGTGTGGGGTACATTTGCACTATAACAGATTATTTGGGCCCCCTTGAGACATGGCGTATTCCGTTCCTTTTGGGGATTATGATTGGATTCGTGGGGATTTATATTCGTCGTAGGCTTGATGAAAGTCCGGTCTTTATTGAGGCAATGTCACAGAAGTCAGCCACGAAAGTTCAAAAGCCTGCTTCTCTAAAGCAAGCGCTGGCCAAGCATTGGCGTTCGGTGCTTTGCATTATTGGTGCCGCATGGCTGAATGGCGTTATGTATTATGCTGCTTTCAACTATATGTCTATCTATTTGAAGCAGCAGTATGGGTGGCATATTCATGATACCTTGTTAATTTCTTCTGTTGCGCTTGTCATATATGGCATTTTTACCCCAATAGCAGGCGCCTTTGCGGATCGTAAGGGGACCGTTGCGCTCATGCGGCCAACCGCTGTTGCTGTCCTGTTTTTGGCTATACCTGTGTTTCTGTTGGTGGCTTCTGGTAACCTTGCTTACATCATTCTGGCGCAAGTTATCTTCGCTTTGCTGGCCGCATTCTTTTCTGGGCCGCTCAATTTGTTTATGCAATCACTTTTCCCTGTCGAAGATCGTTACAGTGGTATTTCCGTCAGCTATAGCATAGGTATGGCCATTTTCGGTGGTACAACGCTGCTTGTTATGGAAGCTTTGCGTGTCAATATTGCTTTAAGTTTTGCTCCAGCTATATGGTTGGCTATCAGTGGATTGGCGGCTGCTTTAACGATGATCTTTATCTATCCACGAATTAAGATTGCAGCCAAATAAATTTTTTGATTGCTGATCCCATCGTTTTTGGCATATTTTCCCTTTATAATTGAAAATAGCTTAAAAATGGCATTCATTGTTTTAAAATTTGGTGGAACATCTTTGGCAGACATAGCCAAAATTGAAGCGGTTTCTTTGCAGATTAAAAGAGAAATTGAGTTTGGCAACCGCGTTTTGGTTGTGGTGTCTGCAATGGCAGGCGTTACCAATCAGCTTGTTGGATTTGTTTCAGGTATTACCTCATATTTTGATCCTGTTGAGTACGACGCGGTTGTTGCTGCGGGTGAGCAGATTACCGCGGGTCTTCTGGCCATTGCTTTGCAAAAGTATGATGTTCCGGCTAGGTCCTGGCAGGCATGGCAGGCTGGAATTATGGCGCAGGGAAGGCCTATGTGTGGCGAAATTTATAAAGTGAATCAATCGCTTCTCCTTGTGGATATTGAAAAAGGGTGCGTTCCAATTGTAACAGGATTTCAGGCTATATCTTTAGAGCAGAGAGTGATGACCCTTGGTCGTGGTGGCTCTGATACCTCCGCTGTGATGTTGGCGGCTCAACTTGGGGCAGAAAGATGCGATATTTACACAGATGTGGATGGTATTTATTCGGCTGATCCAAAATGGGTGCCTCAGGCGCGTAAGCATGATGTGATTTCTTATGAAGATGTGCTTGAAATGGCGTCAGTTGGTGCTAAAGTCCTTCAAGTCAGGTCTGTCGTCGCGGCGATGGGGCAAGATGTACCGTTGCGAGTGTTATCAACTTTTATGGATCAGCCAGGAACAATGATTGTTCATCAAGATAAAATAATAGACCAAAAGCCATTTAGTGGCGTTGTTGTCAGCAAAAATGAAGTTATGGTTAAGATAAGTGGTCAAATCTCAACTGTATCTCTTATGAAAGAAATTGGAAGTTTAGGCTTAACAATTGACATGGTATCAATTCAAAGCAATTATTTAGTATTCTTGCTTCAAGATACTGAAGCTTTGCGGGTAAAGTATGAGCTTGAGCGTAAAGCTGAAATGATGGGGATTTCTAAAATCGAATTTTTAAAAGATATTGTTAAAGTATCCGTTATTGGTTTGGGCATAAGAAGCAATCAAGACTTTTTATCAATCTTCTTTGAGTCCATTGGCCAGGTAACAAGTAACATTCTGTCGTTCATGGCAACTGAAAATAGAGCAAGTGTTGTGGTTCCAACTCTGAATGGGGAAGCGGTTGTTTTGGCTCTCCATGAAAATTTAGGGCTTTAGATGATGAGTAATAGCGCGCAAGTAAAACTTGAAAAATTATGGCAAAGAGGGCGCTCCTTTCTAGGCGTGGAATATGCCATTTTAGGGGGCGCAATGACATGGGTTTCGGAGAGTAATTTGGTTGCGGCCTTGTCAAATGCTGGGTGTTTTGGGATTTTAGCTAGCGGCTCAACAAATCCATCTTCCTTAAAAGAAGAAATTCAAAAAACCCGCTCAAAGACAAGTAAGCCCTTTGGGGTGAACATCATCACCATGCACCCACAGTTTGATGAGCAGATGCAGGTCTGTACTCAAGAAAACGTGGAGCATATTATTTTGGCTGGAGGGTTGCCTAGAAGTGAAGCTATCCAATACTTGAAAGCCAATGGCCATAAAGTCATATGCTTTGCTCCCGCGTTATCAATTGCTAAGAAGCTTATCCGTTCTGGAGTGGATGCATTGATTATAGAAGGTATGGAGGCGGGTGGCCATATTGGGCCAGTTTCGACCAGTGTTTTGGCGCAAGAAATATTGCCAAATGTAACGGACGTTCCTGTTTTTGTGGCAGGTGGTATCGGCAGAGGGGATGCAATTGTATCGTACTTGGAGATGGGTGCTTCGGGTGGTCAGCTGGGTACCCGTTTCGTTTGTTCTCAAGAGTCTATTGCGCATCAGAATTTTAAGAAGGCTTTTATCAATGCAAGTGCGCGTGATGCTGTTCCTTCTGTTCAACTGGATCCCAGGTTTCCGGTCATCCCAGTGAGGGCGATCAGTAATAAAGCCACCAATGATTTTTTGGAGTTTCAAGCTCAGGTTATTGATCAATTTAAACGAAATGAATTGACCCAAAAAGAGGCCCAGCTTCAAATAGAGCATTTTTGGGGCGGCGCCCTACGAAGGGCCGTGGTTGATGGTGATGTCGAAAATGGCTCATTGATGGCCGGACAAAGCGTAGGTATGGTTTCTGCTGAGCAGTCTATCCAAGACATCATCTTTGAGCTTTTAGCTCAAGCCTATGAGGCTATTAGTAAGCGGTCTACGCTACTTAATAACTGAGGTTAGGTTGGTTATTAATGGTTTTTCTGGCGTTAACGTAAGCATTTGTGCGTTGGCTAAATAACGCTTAATGTGAGCCTTTTTGATGGTCTTGCTCGTCAGGAAAGCTTTTTTTCAATCGGTGTTGTTTTAAAAATAATATTTTAATAATAACCAGTTAATGAGCGGGTGTCTAAAACCGTCAACTGTTTATTGACTGTGCAGTTTTGGCTGGCTAAAATGAGAGTGTGTGTTTGATTTATTTAAGGAAGTAATGCAGTGAAAGCGTTAACCATTTTTTCCCTTGCTCTTGCCTCGCTCCTTTTTTCCGCAGGGGCAAGCCCTTTATCTGCTAATATTGATCCTGCTCATGAATGGCCAATCGTGGAAGTTGTTCCTGGCAGCCATGTCTACGCACGAGAACTTGCAGCGGGGAAGATTCGTGGCCTAAATGATACTCAAATCCAAGAAGTCATTGATCTATATCGTGCTCACCAAATACCGAAGGGAGACTATGGGGATTCAGTCGCAAAAAGTGATTGTTTTACTCTTCATATTGATACTGAAAAAGACTTCTCAGATTTTCGGATTAAAGAAATGGACTTCCCGGGAATGAAAACTGAAAAAGGCATCTCAGTGATTGAGTATTTTTTCTCAAGAAAACGCTGCGTAAGCCGATAGAACCTAAAATTTTAATGAGTGTAAAGTGATGAAAAAGAAACTCCTTATGGCTATATTCGTTTTTTCTGTCTCTTCCTTGGCAAAGGGCAATAGCATTGAGCAACAGATCTTATTTTGTACAAAGAACCTCACTGACCCAAGCTTTTATCCTGCTCTTTCCCGTCCTCCAGTTGCTGCAGGTCACGCTCATCCCGAAAAATTGGATGCTTATGATACTCTAAATCATGGGCAGCATAGCTCCGTTGTTGATCTCAGGCATTGCTTCATGGCTCTGGCCACTGTTAATCGAAAGGGAAATGGCGTAGTGACGCTTTCTGAATTACAAACACGTGGGTACGGGCAACTTCCTAATCCTGAACCTGGGCAAAAGACGGGTGGCACTTACGAAGAATGGTGGTCAGGGAACGAGGTTGTTGGGTGTGTTTCAGTGCTTACTGTTAGTGAAGAACAGATCATTGACGAAGGGATTTGGTCAAAAGTTACTGGACACATGAAAAAGGCTGCTCGTCAACAAGATTATGACCCAGCGGATCATAATTGCTGCACAGTCGCTTACGGAGCTGCCAAGCACATTGGCGGCGATTTATCCCAGATAAATCCAACCAGTTTTAATTTTCTGGGTGTTGGTGTTGCCTGGAAAGGAAGTGATTTGATGACCGCGAAGGGTCTTACAAACAAAGTTAGTGTTTGGGCCGGCGTGTCATATGACTTTTCTGCAAAAAGTATTCTCGAAAGCCCAAAAAGTCCAAGCCGTGATGCGGAAGATAAGGGCGAGCTTTAGGTTCTGTCTGCCGATTTCAGCCTTCGAATGAGAGAGCCGTAAGAGTTTGATGCTATAGGCAAAAAAGGGGGATTATTTCGTGTGCCTTTTTGATAGTCTTGCTTGTCAGGAAAGCTTTTTTCAATCGGTGTTATTTTAAAAATAATATTTTAATAATAACCAGTTAATGAGGGGGTTTCTAAAACCGTCAACTGTTTATTGACTGTGCAGTTTTGGCTGGCTAAAATGAGAGTGTGTGTTTGATTTATTTAAGGAAGTAATGCAGTGAAAGCGTTAACCATTTTTTCCCTTGTTCTTGCCTCGCTCCTTTTTTCCGCAGGGGCAAGCCCTTTATCTGCTAATATTGATCCTGCTCATGAGCAGGGGATTGAGCGCCTTGCTCCCGGTGTCTATGCACGGGAGTCGGCAGCCATAAGAATCCAGCTCTTAAACGAGACGCAATTCCAAGAAGTCATTGATCTTTTCAGGAACCGTCAACCACCAAAGAAAGGGCGTGGCTTTTCAGATGCTGAAAATGATTGCTTTGCCCTTCAAATTAAAACTGAAAGAAGTTTTGAAGATCTTAGAATCAAAGAAAAAGATTTTCCAGATATGAAGACTGAAAAAGGTATTTCAGTGATCGAGTTTTTTTTCGTAAATGAAGACTGCGCGCGCAAATAAAGCTAAAAGTTTTAATGGGTAATTAAGTGATGAAAAAAACTACTCTTTACTGTTGCTGCAGTTTTGGCTGGCTAAAATGAGAGTGTGTGTTTGATTTATTCAAGGAAGTAATGCAATGAAAGCGTTAACCATTTTTTCCCTTGCTCTTGCCTCGCTCCTTTTTTCCGCAGGGGCAAGCCCTTTATCCGCTAATATTGACCCTGCTCATGAATGGCCAATCGTGGAAGTTGTTCCTGGCAGCCATGTCTACGCACGAGAATTTGCAGCGGAAGATATACGTGACAACAACATCACACAAGCCGTCGTCGATCTCTACAATACCTTCCATCCAACGAAAGGTGTGTATGGCTATTCAGTTCTTAAGGGTGAGTGTTTTACTCTTTTTATTGATACTGAAAAAGACTTCTCAGATTTTCGGATTAAAGAAAAGGACTTCCCGGGTATGAAAACTGAAAATGGCATTTCAGTGATCGAGCAGATTTCGATAAAAAAAGCCTGCCAGATTAGTAATGCTTAGCGAAGGATTCGCCTTATGAAAAAATCACTATTTACAGCCATTTTCGTTTTAGCTACCTCTTCTTTGGTATGTTAATGCTTTATAAACCATTTCTTGATTCAAACGCAAACATGTGCTTTCATAGGCCGATGAACAAAAACAGTGCCACATAACAATAGTGGGACAGGCGATGAGTCAGAGTAAGAAGAGGGTGCGCCAAAAGGTGCAGGTTGAGCAGAATCCATTGTTCCTAGGGGCCGATGACAATGTGCTTCCTATGGCTGAGGGGGCAAGTGGAGTGCGTGTTTCCGAGTTTTTGAAGGTGCATAGGCTTCGCAACAAGCTTTCATTAACCAAAGTTTCCCAAGAACTCAGAATTCGTGAAGATTATCTGGTGGCAATTGAAGAAGAAGACCAGCGCCGTCTGCCTGAAATAGCCTATACCTTAGGGTTTGTTCGATCTTATGCGAACTTCTTGGGCTTCGATGGGGCTGAAGTCGTCAAAATGTATAAAGTTGAACAGGATTTTGACAGGCATATGCCTGAAATCAATGATCTTGTTTCTCAAGTTTCTGAACGATCGGTGCCATCAAAGAAAGTTCTTTTTTTGGCTGGTGCTGGCATTATTGCGGCTATCATCTTGGGAATGTACTTGGTTGGTGGCAGAACAGACAATTCCTCTTCCCAATTAGCAACCCTTAATGCTACTTCAAAATCTCTCGAGCAAAGTTCACAGGGGGAGCATCCAAGTGTTTTAAAGAGTGAGGCTAGTGTTCCTGAGGCTAAAGTTGGAATATCTGAGTCTGAAGCATCTTCGCAGCCGGAGTTATCCGCTGCTGGAGATTCAAGGCAGCTAAAGGTAGAGGGTACGCAGCCCGCAAAGGATGAAGTTGTCGCCACTCAGCCTAGCGATACAAATCAAGTTAGCAAGAGTAGTAAAGATACTGCCTTGTTGCCTTTGAGCAATGCTCAGCTGCAACCAGGTGTGGAGAGTATAAACTCTGCAGCTGAGCTGCCGCCGCTTGCGAATGGCCCAGCTTTACTGGTGGCGCAAGATACAGCTTGGGTAAGAATATTCTATGCAGATGGGCGTATTGTTTCAGACCGTGTGATGAGGCCTGGCGAAACAATGAATGTTCAGCTTGGGCAAAAACTGTTTTTATCGACTGGTAACTTAGGTGCGCTTCAAATTGATGTGGATGGCAAATCTTATTTCCTGAAAGGTAAAGCAGGAGAGATAAAAAGAAACATTCCTCTTGAAGCAGATATCTTGAATGATTATGTTTTATTAAAAAAACCGGCCAGCCATTAGTTCTTTTTCTTCAAGCAAGTTTAAGTGATTTAGTTGTGCTGTTTTTTTTGACAAGGCAACGCGCGTTCAGGTATGAAATGATCGTGCGGCATATAATAAACCATTAGGAATGACATGTCAGAAATTAGGCCATATCGAACCATCGTTCGGCGAAAAAGTCGTAAAATCTATGTGGGTAGTGTTGCCGTTGGTGGTGATGCGCCTATAACGGTTCAATCAATGACCAATACCCTTACAGCCAATGTCCAGGCTACGGTGGCGCAAATTCGCCGCTTGGAAGAAGCTGGCGCGGACATAGTCAGGGTATCTTGCCCGGATGAAGAGTCGACCGTAGCATTGAAAGACATCATAAAGCAGGTCAATGTGCCTATTGTAGCAGACATCCATTTTCATTATAAAAGAGCGCTGGAGGCAGCGGAAGCTGGGGCGGCGTGTTTGCGCATTAATCCAGGTAATATTGGCTCAAATGAGCGTGTGCGCGAGGTGATCAAGGCGGCTAAGGATCACAACTGTTCTGTGCGAATTGGTGTGAACGCTGGTAGCTTAGAAAAGGATTTGCTGGAAAGATACGGTGAACCCTGCCCAGAAGCTATGGTGGAAAGCGCGCTAAGCCATGCACGCATTTTGGAAGATAATGATTTCTTGAACTTTAAGATTAGCGTAAAGGCATCCGATATCTTTCTAGCCGTTGCAGCCTATCAAGGGCTGGCAGAGGTCTGTGATTATCCTCTGCATCTAGGAATTACGGAGGCGGGCGGCTTTCGAACGGGGACGGTAAAGTCCTCAATCGGAATGGGGATGCTTTTGTGGGCAGGTATTGGGGATACGATCCGTGTGTCGCTTTCAGCTGAGCCTGAAGAAGAAATTTACGTTGGTTTTGACCTTCTAAAATCATTAGGGCTCAGGCATCGTGGTGTGAGTATTATTTCTTGCCCCTCTTGTGCGCGCCAACAATTTGAAGTGATCAAAACTGTCGAGAGGTTACAAGAACGGGTGAGTCATATCACCACACCGTTGACCGTATCTGTGATTGGATGCGTAGTGAATGGCCCGGGTGAAGCAAAGCTAACCGACATTGGTTTTACCGGTGGAGGCAATGGCACCCATATGGTTTATCTTGAAGGCGTTCCGCATCATCGACTAAAGGATGAAGACATCGTTGATCATTTGGTTGCCCTGATTGAAGACAAGGTAGAGCAAATTATTGCTGCGGAGAATGCCGCATGAGCCCTATGCAGCCGGTACGAGGTACCAAAGATTTTTTTGGTCAAGATGCAGAGCATTTCCGTCATATTGTGCAGCTGGCGCTGAGCTTAGGCAAATGCTATGGCTATTTGGAGGTCATGACACCTATTTTCGAATCCGCAAATGTTTTCCTCAGAACGTTAGGCGAGACTTCAGATGTTGTCTCAAAGGAAATGTATGTTTTTGAGGACAAAGGCGGGGATCTTATGGCCTTAAGGCCAGAGGGAACGGCAGGGGTTGTGCGTGCCTTTCTTTCTAATGGATTAACGCAAAATCTTCCGCAAAAGCTTTTCTATGCTGGCCCTATGTTCCGATATGAACGGCCGCAAAAAGGCCGGATGCGTCAGTTTCACCAAATTGGAGCTGAAGTGATTGGTGAGGCGTCACCATTTGTGGATGCGGAAGTGATCGCCTTCGGGCACCATTTGCTCAGGCAGCTGGATATTATGGATGGCGTAACCCTTAAACTCAATACGTTGGGCGATGCTCAAAGTCGGGAAGGCTTTCGTAATGCTCTCGTGGCATATTTTCAAAGCGTGGAACAAAAGCTTTCTCCAGAGAGCAGGTTGCGGCTTCAAAAAAATCCGCTGCGTATTTTAGATTCAAAAGATGAGGGAGATCGCGAGCTTTTGAAAGAAGCGCCGCGCCGAGAAGCCTATTTAACCCCTGTAGCAAAAGAGTATTTTGATGGGGTTTGTTCATCTCTAGCTGCTATTGGGATCTTGTATGAAATTGATCCATTTTTAGTCAGGGGTCTTGATTATTATTCCCACACAGCCTTTGAATTTGTCTCTTCAAACCTTGGGGCCCAAAGCGCAGTTCTTGCTGGTGGCCGTTATGATGGATTGATTGAGACGATGGGTGGCGGTGCAACTCCAGCTGTAGGCTGGGCGGCAGGCATTGAACGTATCATGCTGTTGAGTTCTTTTGTGCCTAAAGATGTTCTGGATGTTGCTATTATTCCAATTTCCGAGGATCAGATGGAGGCAGCGTTTGTAATGGCGACTCACTTACGACATGCGGATGTGAGCGTTGGGCTTGAGTTTCAGGGGAACGTGAGTAAACGTATGAAGAAAGCGGCTAAGCAAAACGTCCATAATGTTTGGTTGATTGGTGAGGAAGAGATTCAAACAAACCATGTGACATGGAAAAATATGGAATCCGGGGAACAGATTTCTTTGCCCTTTGCTGAAGCAATGGCTAAGATGCAAAAATTCAAAGAAAAGAAGGTTTTCAAGGAATAGCGTTATGCAAGAAAAAGATGGGGTGTTTCGACAAAAGTTGGAGCGTGTTCTTAAAAATTTTAATGAAATGAGCACGCAGCTGAGTTCTGAAGGGATTTCGCCACAAGATTTTACAAGGCTGTCCAAAGAGTACTCGGACCTTACCCCGCTGGCGGAAAGCATTGAGCGCTTTTTTAAAGTAGAACAGGAAATGGAAGATCTTTCAGAGATGCTGAAGGATTCTGAGTTAGATGAAGAGCTTAAAAGCTTATCTTTCGAAGAGCTTGAGGCCTTAAAGCAAGCCTATCCGGCGGCCATGATGGCTATTAAGGTGTTGCTATTGCCTAAAGATGAAGTAGATGAGAGAAATGCAATTTTAGAAGTACGTGCTGGTACGGGGGGCGATGAAGCTGCTCTATTTGCATCAGATTTGTTTCGCATGTACCAACGTTATGCTGAGGTAAAAGGTTGGCGTTTTGAGATGATGGACGTTAGCGATACAGGGATGGGCGGGTTGAAAGAAGCAACCGCAACAATTACAGGAAAAGGCGTTTTCGCGCGGTTGAAGTTTGAATCTGGTGTGCATCGTGTTCAGCGAGTTCCTGAGACAGAAGCTAGCGGGCGCATCCACACCTCTGCTGCCACGGTGGCGGTTTTGCCAGAAGCAGAAGAGGTGGATATTGTTATTGAAGAGAAAGACCTCAAAATCGATGTATTTCGCTCTAGCGGCCCGGGCGGACAATCAGTGAACACAACGGATAGCGCTGTTCGGATTACCCATTTACCAACTGGGGTTGTGGTTCAGCAGCAGGATGAAAAATCTCAGCACAAAAATAAAGCAAAAGCATTGAAAATCTTAAGAGCACGCTTGTTTGAGAGAAAAAGGTTAGAGCAAGATGCCTTGCGGGCGCAAAATCGTAAGAGCCAAGTTGGGTCAGGTGATCGCTCGGAGCGTATTCGTACCTATAACTTTCCCCAAGGTCGGGTGACAGATCATAGAATCAATTTGACTCTTTACAAATTAGATAAGGTTTTGAGCGGGGAATCGCTGGATGAGTTTGTGGAGGCATTGATTGCTGAAGATCAGGCTACCCGCTTAGCAGAGGAAGATGTATAGGTGATGACGCATAAGGTCAGCGATCTGATCCGTTTGGCCATGCGAAAATTTACCCATTTGGATAGGTTTCAGCATGAAGTACGGCTGATTATTAGTGCTGTTATTGGCCGGTCAGAGTCGTGGGTTTTTGCTAATCATGAGTATGAAGTTCCTGAAGAACAGGCTCAAGTAATTGTGTCCTTTATTGAGCGTAGGGCTTCCCATGAGCCTTTAGCTAAGATCTTAGGGCGGAAAAATTTTTGGAAATTTGCATTTAATACGACTCAAGCAACGCTGGATCCTCGGCCAGACAGCGAAATCTTAGTAGAGGCTGTGCTATCATCTTTTCTGGATGAAAAGCAACCGTTTCGTATCTTAGAGCTCGGTGTCGGGACGGGGTGCTTAATCATGTCCATTTTGCTGGATCGTCCCAATGCTATTGGTATTGGGGTTGATTTATCAGCTGAGGCATTAGCGGTTGCTGGGGAAAATCTGAGGCATTTTGAGCTCAAAGAGCGGTTGTTGCTTGTTCAAGCGGATTGGTTGGAGGCAATAGGTGGGTCTTTTGACTGCATTATCTCCAACCCACCCTATATTCCATCTTTAGAAATTAACGAGTTGGCTCCAGATGTTAAAGACTTTGATCCGTTAAGAGCTCTTGATGGGGGAGCGGATGGTCTTGATTATTACCGCAGATTTTTTAAAGATTGCGTGCCATCAATGCTGACAACAAATGGGAAGGTGTTTTTCGAGTGCGGTATAGGGCAGAAGGAAGGTGTCATTGAAAAGTCTGAAAGATCTTTTTTGAATTTTTCAAATGCCTACAAAGACTTACAGGGTATTGCTCGTGTTCTGGAGTTTTGTGGTGGCTAAAATTTTTCTTGCTAAAATTAAAAAAATTTGTTTTTATTAGATTACGTTTGGGGGAGAGTTTACAAGCGACCTAAATTGTTGCATAAACCCCATGTAGAATCGTCATAAAATTTTTTTATATTTTCAGTTAGTCTATATACGATATGAGACATTAAGCTTTATGAAACAAAATACAAATATCCAGCAGAAGCGTTCGCGAGGCCGCAACCTGGGAAAAAACCGGAATGGCAAAGTTGTTACTATGCATGATGGACAGTCAGCTGTTGATGGCAAATCTAAAAATCAGCTGATACAATGCATGGAAAAATACCTGAACCTTGCACGAGAGGCGCAAGCTGGGGGCGATCGGATTTTGGCCGAAGGTTTTTATCAGCATGCAGATCACTATTATAGGCAATTGAGCCAGCTAAATGAAGTATTGAACGAGCGGCGTAATTCTCAACCTTTACGTGAGCAAAAGCAATCGGATAGTGCTCTTGAAGTGGACGATAAAGTGGTTGAGGGGTTTCCTGAGACTCCTTCTGAAGTTCACGCGGATCACGCGACAGAAGTTTCGCCCCAGCCTATTTAACTGTTCACTCTTTTATTGAGTACTTTGTCCTTTTATCTGGTATAGCGAAGGCATCATGATGGTGACTTCGTGCGTCTTTGCATTGCCCTTCGTTATTGTAATCCTCGAATATCTTAATCCTGGAGGAGGAAAGTGCGGTGATGTCAAAAATGTATGATTTTACGCAATCTGTTTGCACTTGTAATGCCTTAAGATTATAATAATCCTGAGGATTATGGAGATCATTATGAATGTTGAGCGCTACACTGAAAAACTTAAAACGCACCTGCAAGAAGCTCAAAGCCTAGCGCGTCGGCGTGGGCATCAAGGTCTGAGTTCTGTCCATGTGTGTCGAGTCATCTTAGATGATGTACAAGGACCTTCCCAAAGACTTTTAACGTCTGCAGGGGTCGATTTGGATCGTTTTACACATGGAATAGATAAGCATATTGCGGACATGCCGCAGGTGCAAGGTGGGCAGTTTTATTTATCGACCGAATTAAGCGATTTGTTTATCCATGCAGAGGATTTGGCCACTAAGTCTGGCGACCAATTTTTAACGGTAGAAAGATTTTTGCAAGCCGCTGTCTTAGTGGATCCTATTAAAGCTCTCTTTGCATCTTCGGGTGGTTCTGTGAAAGCATTTAATGAAGCGATCAATGTCATGCGCAAAGGGCGGACAGCAGATTCGCCGCATGCTGAAGATCAATTTGAAGCTTTGAGGAAATATGCGCGAGATCTAACAGAAGTTGCTCGCTTGGGAAAGTTGGATCCAGTCATTGGGCGTGATGAAGAAATCAGGCGCACTATTCAGGTTTTGTCTAGGCGTACGAAAAATAACCCAGTACTTATTGGTGAGCCTGGGGTTGGTAAAACAGCCATCATAGAAGGGCTTGCGCAGCGTATTGTCAATGGTGATGTGCCAGAGAATTTGAAAGATACCCGTCTGATGTCTTTGGATTTGGGGAGTCTTTTAGCTGGGGCTAAATTTCGTGGTGAATTCGAAGAGCGGTTGAAGGCTGTTCTAATGGAAGTGAGCCAAAGCAGCGACGAGATCATTCTATTTATTGATGAATTGCATACCCTGATGGGAGCTGGCAAAGCGGAAGGAGCCATGGATGCTTCTAACATGTTAAAGCCAGCTTTAGCGCGTGGTGAACTGCATTGTGTCGGCGCAACGACGTTAGATGAGTATCAGAAGCATATTGAAAAAGATGCCGCTTTTGCGCGCCGCTTCCAGCCGGTTTATGTGGATGAACCGTCTGTGGAAGAAACGGTTTCAATCTTACGTGGCTTGAAGGAAAAATATGAGCTGCATCATGGTATTCGTATCACAGATGCGGCCATTGTAGCGGCAGCGACTTTATCTAATCGTTACATCACCACACGCTTCTTACCTGATAAGGCTATAGATTTGGTTGATGAGGCTGCCAGCAGGATTCGTATGGAGGTTGATTCTAAGCCTGAAGAAATCGACGAGCTGGATCGTCGTATTATTCAGCTGAAGATAGAGCGGGAAGCCTTGAAGAAGGAAACCGACGCTGCCTCTCGGGAGCGATTGTCCAAGATTGATGAAGAACTCAAGGTCTTTGAGGCAGAATCAGAGAAGCTGACAAAAGCTTGGCGTGCGGAAAAAGATCAGCTGACAGCTTTTCAAAAACTGAAAGAGCAGCTTGAACAGGCAAAAAGTGAGCTCGAACAAGCGCAAAGAATGGGTGATCTGACGAGAGCGGGTGAGTTGCGGTATGGGATTATCCCTGAGCTTGAGAAACAAGTGGCTGAATCGTCCAAAGCTGCTGAAGAACGTATGTTGCATGAGGAAGTTACGGAATCTGACATTGCTTCTATTGTCTCACGATGGACGGGGGTTCCTGTAGACAAAATGCTTACGGGTGAGCGTGAGAAACTGCTAAAAATGGAAGAGATCTTGCAAAGGCAAGTAATTGGGCAAGATGAGGCGGTTGTTGCTGTTTCTAAGGCGGTCCGAAGAGCAAGAGCAGGCCTGCAGGATCCGAATCGACCAATGGGATCGTTTTTGTTTTTAGGGCCAACAGGCGTGGGTAAAACTGAGTTAACCAAAGCGTTGGCTGCGTTTTTGTTTGATGATGAAACGGCAATGGTTCGGATCGATATGTCTGAATTTATGGAAAAGCATGCTGTTTCACGATTGATTGGCGCTCCTCCAGGATATGTTGGGTACGAGGAGGGCGGAGTTCTTACTGAAGCGGTTCGTCGCAGGCCTTATCAAGTGATTTTGTTTGACGAAGTAGAAAAGGCTCATCCAGATGTGTTTAATGTTTTGTTACAAGTTTTGGATGATGGGCGCTTAACTGATGGTCAAGGGCGCACTGTTGACTTCAAAAACACACTCATCATTTTAACATCCAACTTGGGCAGTGAAGCTCTAGCAACGGATGAAGGAGAAGAGTTGTCTGATATGGTTCAAGAGCAAGTGATGGTGGTTGTGCGACAGGTATTTCGTCCAGAATTCTTAAATCGATTGGATGACATTTTGATTTTCAGGCGTTTATCGAAGGAGAATATGTCTGGTATTGTCAAGGTGCAGCTTGCCAGGTTTGCTAAAATTCTCAGTGCGCGGAATATGATGCTTGATGTGACATCAAAGGCGCAGCAATGGTTGGCTGATAAGGGATATGATCCTGTCTATGGAGCAAGGCCTTTGAAAAGGGTGATCCAACGGTTTGTCCAAGATCCTTTAGCCGATGAGTTACTGCGTGGAGAGTTTGGCGATGGGGACTTTGTGCATGTAGATGTTTCAAAGGACACGCATTCTTTAACTCTCAGAAAAAGTTAGGCTATGCAAAAATGGAATATCTGTGAGGCAAAAATATTGCTTGCCATTCAATGGGATGGTGTATAAAAATTGAGATCGAAGGTAGAGTAGTTCGTAAGCCCTTCAAAGATGTTACCTCCTTTTGAGGTCTTCATCCAAGTCCATGATAAAAAGTAAGCCGGCCATCTGGTCGGCTTATTTTTTTGCATAATGAAAAAACTTCCACCTCAGGTGGAGAACTGTGACTTTCTTCTTTGCCAGCCAGCAACTCTCCTTGTCAGCCTGGCGCTCCTCTTTGTCCCCCCGGACCCTCCCTTTTGTCTTCCCCGCACACCTCCTTCGTCTTCCCGCGCCCACTCTTTGTCCCACCGGACCCTCCCTTTTGTCTTCCCCGCACACCTCCTTTGTCTTCCCGCGCCCACTCTTTGTCTTCCCGAACACCTTCCCGTAACCCTCCCTTTGTCTTCCCGGGCGCTAGACCCGGGACCCAGGCATTTTTATGGGCCCCCGCTTTCGCGAGGGTGACAAAAAAAAGAGCGCGAGGAGGACAAGGAAAAAACCGGAAGCGACAGGAAAAAGAGCACGAGGACGGCAGGGAACCCAGGCACATTCCTTTGTCATCCCGCACACCCCTCTTTGCCTTCCCGCACACCTTTCCTTGTCTTCCCGGACGCAGATCCGGGATCCAGGCATTTTTATGGCCCCCCGCTTTCGCGAGGGTGACAAAAAAAAGAGCACGAGGGTGACAGGTCGTTAGGTCTCATGTTCAAAACCAAGAGAAACGTGATAAAGCCAGTGATTACGCTGACTTATTCACTCACTCTTATTAGTTAACCAAGCCACTTTTTGTGACTTTGCATAACTTCCCAATCCTAGAACGCTTTAGCGCTTTCGGCTATTCTGTTGCCGCAGGAAAAGTTTATATTTTATGGCTTAGCTTTTCTGTTTGCTGGCAGCTTTTTGTTGAGGATAGCTTGATCAATCTTTGCATTTAGGTGATCGATTTTCTCGTGCAAGTGCAAAATTTCTAGCTCAGCTTTTAGATTAACCTCGAAATCCTTTTTGGCTTGAAGGCGATCTTTTTCACCTTGTCTATTTTGTGACATCAAAATGATAGGAGCTTGGACTGCCGCTAAAATGGAAAGGATGAGGTTCAATAAAATATAAGGTGATGGATCAAATGGTTTAACCCAACCAATAATAAGGAAGGAATTGAGAAGAATCCAGCCAATGATAATGATCGTAAAAATTGAGATAAATAGCCATGAGCCTCCAAATCCCGCAACTTTATCGGCTAGCTGCTGGCCAAGTGTGAGGGGGGAGCCCTCAGAATATTCGGGGCTAGAAATATGCCTTTTTTGATGAAAATGTTCGAGGACTTTTCGTTCGGAAGGGGCTAATTTTTCAAGAGGGCGGTTAAAAATTTTTTGGGATATGTCTTTCATTTCTTGCCTCTAACTGCACATTAGCTATCTTTGAAAACCGCAGGTCTTTTCTCGACAAAGGCTTCCATTCCTTCTTTGGGGTCATCGAACGCAAATAATGAATGGAACATTCGGCGCTCAGATTTTAGCCCTTCTGCAAGGCTTTGCTCATACCCACGATTAATGGATTCTTTTACCATCATAGCCACAGGTTTTGACATATGGCTGATCCTTTCAGCTATCATCATGGTTTCATGCCACCAATTAATCAAGGGAACAACTCGCGAAACGAGCCCTAATTTTTCAGCTTCATCAACTTCCATGAAGCGGCCAGTGAGGCATAAGTCCATCGCTTTGGCTTTACCGATAGCGCGAGGGAGCCTTTGGGTACCCCCTGCACCAGGGAGCAGGCCTATGGAAATTTCAGGTTGGCTAAATCGAGCATTATCTGCCGCAATAATCATATCGCACATCATGGCCAATTCACAGCCAGCTCCCATGACAAATCCTGCAACAGCGGCAATGGTGGGGATGCGGCAATGGGCAATGCGCTCCCAATGCTCTGTGATGAAATTGTCTTTGAAATTTGAGGCATGATTGCGCCCCATGAGCTCGCGAATGTCTGCGCCAACAGCAAAGTGTTTCTCATCACCTTTGATAACGATAACCTTTTTGTTTGACTGATGTTCAATACGATCAATGGCATGCGCTAACTCTTGCATCATTTCATTGTTTAAGGCATTTAGGACTTTTGGCCTATTTAGTGTAATAATGCCAATGGCTTCTTGTTCTTCAAGGATGATATGCTGGTAGCTCAATGCCTGTCTCCTGTTTTGCACCAATCTACAGGATTTTTGAACCTCCGACAATACCGTCCATTAGGTCGTAACCGTATAGCCTAGGGAATAGGTTTAATCATTTCGCGAATGCGATCGACAAGTGGACCATCAGGTGGCGGCATGGAGGCTGTATCAATTTTGGATAGTTTGAACCATTGCAGCAGCTGCCCTTCAAGGGGAACTGGATCATTTGTCCATTCTTTTACTAAGAATAGTGGCATGAGCAGATGAAAGTCTTCATAAGCATGGGAGGCAAAAGCAGCAGGGGTCATGGTGTGAGTCTTCGCTTTGATGCCAATTTCTTCCAGCAGTTCACGCTGTAGGGCTTGTTCTGGCGACTCATTGGCTTCCATTTTACCGCCGGGAAATTCCCACATGCCAGCCATTGATTTGCCTTCAGGTCTTCGGCTTAGCAGGATTTCACCCATTGGACTAACAATGGCTGCGGCCACAACGGTTAAAACTGGTTTTATCATGCTCAAGCTCTTTATTCAGTTGGGTAAACAGTATTACTTTTCATCTGATCCTGCAAGAAAGCATCTATAGTGTGGCGCTTGGCTGACAAAATCGATCTCCTGGCTCGTTGCCTTCATTGCACAACTTTCTCAGAACTTCAGCAACACTTTCCTTATACCTGGCTCGTTGCCTCCATTGCACAACTTTCTCAGAACTTCAGCAACCCTTTCCTTATACCTGACAAAGAGTCGTCCGGTTTCCACTGTCATCCGTGTTTTTTCCCTGTCACTTCCGGTTTTTTCCTGTCGTCCTCGCTCCTTTTCCTGTCGTCCTCGCTCCTTTTCCTGTCATCTTCGCGCGCTCATTGTCACCCTCGCGAAAGCGGGGGGCCATAAAAAGCCTGGGTTCCCGCATCAAGTGCGGGAAAGACACTATTTTTCTTGTCACCCTCGCGAAAGCGGGGGCCATAAAACTTCTGGGTCCCGGATCTCAAGTCCGGGAAGACAAAAAGGAGGGGTGCGGGAAAGGCAAAGAGAGGTGAGGGAAAGACAAAGGGGGCAGGGTGGGAGGTGGAGCATTTTTATTATACAAAAAACCTGCGGCCTCAAGAGAAGCCGCAGGCAGTAGACGGTATTAGGGATGATGAATAATTGAAACTTACTTGCGCGTGCCTGCTAGAGCTTCGTCAAGTGTGCTTGCTGCTGCGGCTACGGCTGTGCCACCTGCAACAATGCGCCCATGCAAAGCATCAGCTTGCTGCTGAAGGCGAGCCACTTCATCGGCCGCATCAGGATTAATTGCGACAACGGCCGCCCCAATAGATTGGCGGATGGCTGGTGCAACACTTACGCATGATGTGAGGGCAGCCCAGACGCGTGAAGCGCCTTCCCTGAATTCAGCCCATGTGATGGCTTGGGCGCTGTTTGGAATTGCGCTTAGAAGGGTGAGGGAAAACGCTGTGGAAAGTAAGATTTTCTTGGATTTCATAACGGTTTGCTCCTTAGTGAAAACTTGGGTTGAAAACCATTCACAAATTTAGGGTATAAGCGTTTATTAATGATTAATTAATATGCGATATTTTGTATAATTCATTGATAAATAGCTAATAATTTGTTTTTAATTTTAGTTAGTTTCGCAAGATTATTGCTAAGTTTTTCCTGTGGCCTAAAAAAACAGAAGCGACAATAGATCCAGAACTTCGGCGTCAGTTCTATTAATAAGTAGTTAGGCTTTTTGAGGTATTATTTTTGTAATAGGTGCTTTGACAGAGGGTATTTAATGAAAAAATCAAGATTTAAAACAGCAATGCTCTCAGGTATTATGATGGCGATGAGCTTTAACGCTGTAGTCCCTTGCAAAGCAAAAGCTCTTTCTTTTGCCGATTTATCACAAGCCGCCTCTGATGTTGTTCAAAGTGTTGGCACAAGTGGGGTTGTTGCTGCTTCGATGAGAGTGGCTGGTCAGGTCGCAGCTGTTACGAAGCAGACCGCAATGAATGCTTATGCCGCTCAGCAGGCTTTTGCCCAACATCACCCATTCATGATGACAGGGGCCAAAATAGCTGCTGTCACAGGGTTGACTATATTGGGCGCGCCAGCATGGGCGGTAGCGCCCGCTTTCATGGCTTCAGAAGGGCTGGCCAAAGATATCGCTGGTGGATATCTAAATCATGTAATGTCGCAAGGAGCATTGCAAGCAATTGATCTTTGGGCGCCAAGTCTTCTTGAAAGCCAACCGCTTGCTATTGGGCTAATGGTAGCTGCGCCGTTACTTTCCTATAACGTTGCCAAAACAGCAGTCAGTGCAATGGCTAGCATGGCTGGTACAGCTATTTCATATGCCAAGCAGCATCCGGTACAAGCGATAGCGGCCGTTGGTGTGGCAGGGCTAGCGGCCTGGTATGGGACTCCATATATCCGCGATGCCCTATATGCTTTAGGCGACACCACGTTATCAGCTACTAAAGCCATTATTGATAATGGATCTGGTGCTATTAAAGGGACTGCTATAGTTTATAACCCATTTACCAAAACAATCTTGAAAGAAACTCCTCTCGGCCAATATGGTGTGAGTTTGTCTAAGACCATGCAAACGGTGACTGAAGGGGCAACCACAGTCAAAATGCTGGATAGCAAAACTATGGTAGAAGCCTCTGATGCCATCGACAAACTGGTAGAAACCGCTAAGAAGGCTGGCATTTCTCCAAGGCATATTACGGGCATTGCAACAGCATGGGCGCGTTCAGGAGCCACTAATGTGGCAGATTATATAGAAATGGTTCGTCAGAAAACTGGTGTAACATTGAATGTGGCGTCACAGCTCGACGAAGGAAAATTGGGGTTAGTTGCTGCTCAATCAGCTGGAATTGATACGTCTTTACACCCCATTTTAGATACGGGTGGAGGAAGTTTGCAGCTGAGTCGTGAAATGCCGCAATCCATGACGGCACGCTTCTTTGGTTCGGGCGAACCTGATGTATTGGTTTATGGAACAGAAGTAGCGTCAGCTACATTCGCAAATCAAATGCAGCAAGATTATGGGGTAGGTTCGCTTGCAGATGCGAGATGGTCGATCGAAAATTTGGAATGGATGACAGGACGATCGTTAGAATTAACCAGTGCTCGAAACACGGCATTAACTGGAGATACCCTACCACAGCTCCAAAAAATGATCTCAAAGTATGGTGACGGCTCTGTAATTGGTATTGGTAATGTGTATGCGGGGATACTAAAGCTAGTCCGTCAATTTACCCCTGAAACAACCAGGATTACTGAGGAAGGATTAACGGTTGCTATGGAAGGGTTGGATGGTCTTTCTATGGAGCAGCTTGGAACTATAATTGAGAAAGCTGGTATGCCGAAATTTATTGCTCCCAGTATCGCAACAAACCTTCCCTTAGTGCGCGGCATTATGAAGGCCTTTAATGTGACTTCCATTGACGTGGCTTCTGTAAACAGTGGAAATGGGGCTTTCTTCTATCCTCAATTTTGGCAAGATGCTTTAAGCAAGGTAGCTGGTATAGCTGAAGTAGTGCCACCTGCTGTGGGTTCTGTAGTAGCGCCACCTGCTGAGGGTACTACCCAGGGGGCATCAACTCCTGAAGCAAGAACCAGTTAACCAAAAGTGTTAATGTTTTGTTAATAAACAGGTAATAACAGTAGAGTTGTTGTTTTATTTTAATGTAGGGAATTGCTTATGAAAATTTGTGTGAAGGTATGGAGTGTCTCTCTTGTATTAACGACATCGCTGCTTCATGCGCAATCTGGCAGAGATGGTTTTGTCCCACCATTGGAAGGTGGACCTAGGGCAGGTACTATCCCAACGGTGCAAAATTTACAAAATGATACGCAGGTTCAGTTAGCTGCTCTTCGAGCTAGGGAGTTGGCGGATCAAAGGGCAAGGGAAGCCGATCATGCGACAGCTGCGGCTGCAACTGCAGGGCCAGTTCCAGCTGAGGGTGGCAATGCTGATGAAGGCCCAGTTCCCGCTTTACGAAGGACAGAGCGTTTATATAATCTCAGTCGTAATGCTAGAGCTCAATAATGATAATTGGGCCTTACTGTAAAACCAGCTGTGGCGAGTTATAAGGGCGACATTCTTTAAGTGGATCGTAGTTTTTTTAACGCTAATAAAATAATCTAATCCATCATAATTCATTATTAATATATAGTTAAGTGGCCTAAATAGCAGCGAATAGGGCTAGGAAGTATTTATGAACTATAGGGTCTGCGTTCTTTGAGAGCTGCGTATATTGTACCATCATCAAGATAGTCTAACTCTCCGCCAATAGGGACGCCATGAGCAATGCCGGTAACCGTTACTGGGTAAGATTTAAGAGCGTCAACAAGGTAGTGGGTCGTTGTGACGCCTTCTGGGGTGGCGCTTAAAGCCAGGATAACTTCTTGAGGCTTTTCAGCGGCTACTCGATCCACCAGGGTTTGGATGGTAAGTTTGTCAGGAGTATTGCCTTGCTGGATGGAAAGTACTCCGCCTAGGATGTGATATTTACCTTTGAAAGAAGATGTTCGCTCCAATGCCCATAGGTCTGCAACAGATTCAATAACGCATATGGAAGAATTTTCACGACGTGGATCTGTGCAGATGCCGCAGGGGTCAGAGGTGTCCAAATTTCCACAAGTCGAACACGAAAGAAGCTTGTCGTAGACCTCTTTAAGTGAAACCATTAAAGAGTGCATGAGAGTTTGTTTATTTTTGACTAGATGAAGCGCAGCTCTGCGTCCGGACCGAGGGCCCAACCCGGGCAACTTGGCCAATAGCTGAATCAGATGTTGCAGTTCTGCGCTTTGCATATTGAACGATTACAGAGGAAATTGAAATCCAGGTGGCAAGCCTAGCCCACCTGTAATTTTGCCCATTTCTTCGCTCATCATGCCCTCAGCTTTGCTCTTGGCATCATTGTATGCGGCGACGATAAGGTCTTCTAAAACATCAGATTCTTCTGGGGTAAGGAGAGATGGGTCAATCTTGACACGCTTCATCTCACCGCGACCATTGACGGAAACTGTGACCAACCCGCCACCTGAAGATCCTTGTACTTCCTGAGCTGCTAATTTTTCTTGAGCTTCCGACATTTGATTCTGAATTTTTTGGGCTTGTTTGAGCATTTGTTGCAATTGATTCACGAGATCCTCATTTATTTTAAGTTGTTAATGTTTAAGCAGTGTACGTACGTCAGAACCAGGAAAAATCTCCATCGCTGATTGCGTTAATGGATGAGAAAGCAATTTAGCATGTAAGGCTTCGTCTTGCATTTTCTGCGCTTCAAGAAGCGTTGGGTTCACGCTTTGAGTTTGCACGTCAATAATCCAGGAATCACCTGTTATGTGTGCCAATGCTTTGGAAAGATTTTGCCCAAGTTTATTATCTGCATTTGTGTGGAGTGCAATTTGCAAAGTAGTCCCATTCAGGTGTATAGGGCGAATGTCTCTTCGTACCTGTTCGGCCAGAAGCACTTCTTTATGTTCAATGAGGAGATTCAAAATCTCTTCCATGGTTTTTGGCAATACAGTGATTGTTTCGACAGGGTCGTCCTGGATAGGCGATGCTATAGATACAGCTGTCACTGGTGCAATAGTCGTTGAGATTTGTTGCGTAGGCCCTTGAGGCTTGCGTTGATCTTCACCAGGTGTGTTAGGTGAAGAAGAAGTAAGTTGCTGCTCTTTTAAGGTCTGACATAGACGAATTATAGCCATTTCAAGAGCTAGCAATGGACTTGGGGAAAGTTCGATTTCAGTTAATGCAAGAATGAGGTGTTCCCATATGGCTAAAAGCTGAGGGGTATTGGATCGTTTCGCTAGATGTTCGATATCATTGCGGGCCGAGATCACATAACTGGGTAGCTCTTCTTCGCTTTCGCCAAATTGAAATGTGGCAAGAGCGTGGATTGCTTCCAGTGAGTCTTCTACAATTTTTTGAGGGTTGGCACCATTTTTGTAAAACCCAAGGGCAAGAGTTAATGCCTGTTTTGTATCCGCGATGAGAATCTGCTCAATGAATGGTAAGATGGTTGCCTTATCCATGAGGCCAAGCATAGTATTAACTGTTTGGGCATCAACATTTTTGTCAGAAGTTGTAATAGCTTGATCTAATAGCGATAATCCATCGCGAACGGAACCATCTGATGCTCGTGCAATAATTTGTGCGGCTTCGTCAGAGATGGTGGCATTTTCGCGTGTGGCTATGTCAGCAAAATGCTTGGCTAATGTATTGTTATCAATTCGTTTCAGCTCGCAACGGGTGCAACGGGATAAAATCGTTGTAGGGATTTTATCCGTCTCGGTTGTAGCAAAAATAAAAATAAGGTGGGGTGGTGGTTCTTCCAGGGTTTTTAAAAGAGCGTTGAAAGCGCTTTTAGATAGCATATGAACTTCATCAATGATGAAAATTTTGTAACGACCCGAGACAGCCTTATAACGGCCAGCTTCAATGAGCTCTCGCATATCATCAACACCTGTGCGACTGGCGGCGTCAATTTCTATAACATCAAGATGCCGATCTTCTTTGATGGCAACGCATGATCCGCAATGGCCACATGGCGTGATGGTTGGGCCTGTTTCACAGTTTAAACAGCGAGCTAAAATGCGGGCGGTGGTTGTTTTGCCCACACCACGAATACCCGAGAAAATGAAAGCGTGAGGCAATCTGCCATTTGATAGTGCTTGCTTAAGTGAAGATACCAGTTGTTCTTGGCCGATAAGGTCTTCGAATGTTTCTGGGCGATAGGCGCGCGCAAGAACCTTATAGGATGAGGCAGTTTGGTTCGCTTCAGAAAAAAGCATGTGTTATAAATCCAGCTTTGTTTTTAGCTTGAGACTGGACGCATGACCCAGGGCATGATCGTTACGGCTGCTTTCTTCCGAACCTGACCGGGTTGGCGAGTGACCTGTCCATGGCCAGTCCCACGATGGTTATACATAAGTCGGCGCAAAATGTCGATTTGAAATTGCCATATAAGCGAAGATCACCTATTTTATGAGTATATGCACAGGGAGCGGAGATTGGGAAAAGGTAGGCCTAGTTTTATTTTTGCATTAGCGTTGCTAGGTTGGCTGCCGTTTTTTGTGGGCCTTCTCAGTATTTGTAAAAAAGGCACACGGCTGGATCTGCTTCTCATGGCAGATATCCCTGTATCCGGTGCAGTTTTTATGCTGACTTATGCAGCGATAGCTCTGTCATTTTTAGGCGGTATCACGTGGGGTCATACCATGATCCGGCGTTGGATGGCCCCTGATTCTCTATGGCCAGACAAGATCCTGTATGTATGGAGCCTGCTTATTCATTGGGCGGGTTGGTTTTCTCTCCTGTTGGGGCCAAGGAGCATAGCCTTTATATGGCTGGGTGTATGTTATGTTGCCCAATGGGTTGTGGATTTTCGGTTAAGTCGTTGGGAAGAGATTCCTGTGTGGTTTGGGCAAGTTCGCTCTGTATTTTCTCCAGTTGCGATATTTAGCCTATTTTTGGTTGGGTATTTGTTAAAAATTTAAGTGTTTTTTAAAAACATCATGAGACTCTAAACTCGTTAATTAAAATGATGGAAGCTGCAGAAGAGCGCGAGAAGGAAAAAACACAAAGACGCTGATGATAAGACGGTAGCATCAGATGAGTGCCTTTTCATTACTATAATTTTCATGTGTAAAAAATGCATTGAAAAACTTCTGAATCCCACTAGACTGCACATCGCATTTGTGAGATGTTGCTTGCGACCAAGTATGGATGGGTGGCCGAGCGGTTGAAGGCACCGGTCTTGAAAACCGGCAAGGGTGAAAGCTCTTCGTGGGTTCGAATCCCACCCCATCCGCCACAGGTTGTTTTGGAATATGTCAGTTGATGTGGTAGGGTGCTGTGTGACGGTTAGAGCGCCTTGTGACGGTTAGGGTGCTGTGTGACGGTTAGGGTGCATCCTCGCTCTTTTCCCTGTCATCCTCGCGTATGCGGGGATCCATAAAAGTCTGGATCCCGCATCAAGTGCGGGATGACAATAACCGCCTGGGGTGACAAGAACCGCCCGGGAAGATAAGAACCGTCTAAAGGTGGACATGAGAAGCGCCTAAAGGTGGGCATGAGGAGTGTCTAAAGGTGACACATGAGGAACTGGGATAACGATTGAAACTGATCAAACATGACTGATCTACATAAAAAAGCCCTGTACCTATCCTCTCATCGGGGGACAAAAGAAGCAGATCATATTATTGGGAGTTTTGTGAAAAACTTTCTGATGAGTGTTGACCCAGGGATGCTACCAGCCTTATGTGATTTTCTTTATGAAGACGATGATAAAATTATGGCGTGGGGCAAGTGTAAAGAGGCTTCACCTCAACAATTCATAGAAATTATCAAAAGTTTTAGGCAATGGCTTGTAACCCTTGAAGGTAGCATTCATGGTTAATGTTACCCAAATCTATTGCCCCAGTGTAGCGATCATGCCGTGGATAGAGCAGCGATGGTTATCTAAGCAATCTGATGCTAAGTGCTTAGTTTTAGCTGATGATAAGCTGGTTGTTGAAGAGTGGTTGGAGCAAGTAACATTTTTCTGTCCAAGTGCACGTGTGGTGGCGTTACCTGAAACAGGGCTTGGTTTTTACAATGCTTTGTCAGCCCATCCGTCTATCTTGGCTCAAAGAATTCGATCGCTTCACCGTATCCTCAGTGAGCCTATTAATATTGTGATTATGTCCATGGAAAGCGCATTTGAAAGGCTGCCTTTAAGATCCTTCCTTGAACAGCATACTCGTTATTGGAAAGTGGGCGAGGCGGTTCATTTTGGCAAGCTTAAAGAATCGTTGGTGGCTCTTGGATATAATCGTGTTGATACTGTGCGGACGTATGGTGAATTTGCTGTGCGCGGGGATATTGTAGATGTATTCTCTCCGGCAAGTGATCTGCCTGTTCGTATGGACTTTTTTGGAGAAACGATAGAATCGGCTTTCTTTTTTGACCCAATTGAGCAGCGCCGCCAAAGTTCATTGGAAACAGTGGTGGTTCTTCCGGCACATATTTGTTTGGCTAACCAAGATTCATCCAAGGTGTTTGCAAAAAATTGCCAAGCTTATTTTGAAAATGCTGGAGATTATTATTCATACATTCAAAGCTTGAATGAGGGGGTATCCTGGCAGGGGATTGAGCTTTTATTTCCACTTTTCTTTGAAAAGCCATGCCCTTCAATTTTTGAATTTTTTCAACCAAACTTAGTGCTATCACAAAGCTCATTGCCGTTGAAGCTGGAACAATTTTCAGAGAAAATATCTCTATCAAGGCAGCAGGCATTAAAAGATAAAGCGCCAAACTTAGGGGCATATTTGCCTGAAGATAAGCGCTTTGTGCTCACAATGCAGGAAATTGATGCGCATCATCAAACTCGTGTGGAAGTGACAGCTTTAAAAACTGTGAATGTTGAACAAACAGATTTTCATCCTCTTCTATCTTCGCAAGCTAAGGACCAGCTCGAAAAGCTGTCACAGACGGAATCATTTATTCAAAAACTTCGACAGCATATGGAAAAACAAGAGGCTGTTTTGATAGCCTGTTGCTCAGACCATGCGGTCCAACGTGTCAAGCATTTCTTATCTGAGGCAGGGATTGTTTGTCAGGATGCCCCAGCTCATTTTTGGGATATACCTACCAAAATGGTTTCTGTGGTTCAGCTTTCATTGTCCCAAGGTTTTCAGTGGCATGGGAATTATGTTTATGCTGAAGAGGATATTTTTGGGACTCGCATTCAGCGTCAAACCAAAACACGTCGCTCAGCGGAGAGTGTGTTTAAAGAGCTCTCACAGGTGGCAGAAGGAGATTATGTGGTTCACAAAGACCATGGTATTGGCCAATATGTGGAGCTAGAACTGATTGATATCAGTGGCTCATCCCATGATTGCCTAAAGATCATGTATGCTGATGATGACCGCTTATTTTTGCCGGTTGAGAATATTGATCTTATTTGCCGTTATGGGAATGTGGATGGGAAAGTTCAATTAGACAAACTCGGTGCTGCTTCGTGGCAAAATCGGCAGGCACGGATTAAAAAGAAAATTCAGGATATCGCTGATAAACTTATTAAAATTGCTGCTGAGAGAAAGATTAAGCCTGGAGAAATTTGTGTCCCGGAAACAGGATTATTTGATGAGTTTTGTGCTCATTTTCCATACCCAGAGACAGATGATCAGCTAAATGCGGTGGAGGATATCCTCCAAGATTTGCAATCAGGTATGCCCATGGATCGCTTGATTTGTGGCGATGTTGGTTTTGGCAAAACAGAAGTTGCCATGCGCGCTGCTTTTATTGTGGCTATGACGGGTGCGCAAGTGGCGGTGGTTGTGCCCACCACGCTTTTGAGTCGTCAGCATGAAATAAATTTCAAAACCAGGTTTGAACCATTTGGTCTTAAGGTGGCTTCACTTTCGCGCCTTAAGAGCTTTAAGGAAGCTGAAAAGGTTAAAGCGGATCTGAAAGCAGGGCGTGTCCAGGTAGTTATCGCAACCCATGCCATTTTTGCCCAGAACATTGATTTTAGCCATTTAGGGTTACTGATCATTGATGAAGAGCATCATTTTGGTGTCGTGCAGAAAGAAAAGTTGAAGGAAAAATTCCCACATGTACATTTACTGTCCATGACGGCAACTCCTATTCCACGAACGCTCCACATGGCTCTTTCAGGTGTGCGGGAAATGAGCCTGATTGCGACGCCGCCTGTGGATCGTTTGGCTGTAAAGACTTATCTAACGGCTTTTGATGCCACTATTATTCGAGGTGCTATTCAACAAGAGCTAGACAGAAAAGGGCAGGTGTTTTACATCAGCCCGCGGCTGGAAGAATTAGATAAAATTTTAGAGACTTTATCTGAGATTGTCCCTGAAGCACGCGTGCGTATTGCCCATGGGCAAATGCGTCCTGCAGAACTTGAAGGCGTTATGGCTGCTTTTTATGCGCGTGAGTTTGATATTCTTTTGGCAACAAGCATTGTGGAATCTGGAATTGATTTGCCTTCAGCTAACACCATCATTATCCATCGGGCAGATTTGTTTGGTATGGCGCAACTATATCAGCTGCGGGGCCGAGTCGGCAGAGGGCAAATTCAAGGGCATGCGTACTTGCTTTTGCCCCATTATGAGCTCAAAAGCAAATCCATGCAGCGACTATCCCTTCTGGAATCATTGGATACTTTGGGGGCTGGATTCACATTGGCTAGTCATGATATGGACATTCGAGGGGTTGGCAATCTTGTTGGTGAGGCACAATCTGGGCATATTCGTGAGGTTGGTGTGGAACTCTATCAATCGATGCTGAATGATGCGATTTTAGCGCGACAAACCATAACTGAGAAAACCAAGGCATCATCTCATTTTAGCCCACAGTTGAATCTCGGCCTACCTATCTTCATTCCCCAGTCCTATATCTTTGATCATAGCTTAAGGCTGCACCTGTACCGCAGAGCTGGAAACCTCAAAGACGAAGCAGCGATTGATGATTTTGCCGCAGAATTAAAAGATAGATTTGGCCCATTACCTTCTTCTGTTGTTAATTTTATGGATATCCTGAAAATTAAGGTGTTGTGTGTTGTGGCCAATATTGAAAAAGTTGATGTGGGGCCGAAAGGGGTTCTGTTTCATTTGCATCAAAACATCTTCCCAAACCCGGATGCCTTGATTGAGTTCGTCCAAAATCAGGTTGGGTTGGTTCGGGTTCGTCCAGATCAGCGTCTAAGTTTAATTAGGGCTTGGCCAAATCTAGAGCAGCGCATTTTAGGTATTAAAGAGTTTGTCAAGACGTTGGCATCCTTTTGCCGTTAAGCATTTACTAACATGTTTTTAGTATATTATTGGTTGAATGTTTAAGCCAATCTTGTGTTTAAGGGCAGCTTAGCCCGCTTATATAGGTGGATCAAGGTTATGTACCTAAAAAAGACATGCTTTGTTATCATTTTATCTGCAATTTTGAGTCTTGCCTCTGTTCAATCAATCGTAGCTGTTGCTCATGGAGCTGTTGATGCCGCAGTGTCTTTTGTCCATGAGAGAGAGACGCTTGTTGGTTTGGAGGAGCTTGTTAGAGGGCATAACGTAACATTGCTGGATATTGATGATGTTGTTCTCACTACGCATCATTATGGTTGCGGCACTCATTGGACGCGTGGGTTTATTAAAACTCTTCGCAGCAAACCCGTAACGGAAGCTTTGCTCCAGCTGCACGATATGTATCGCTGTTATGTATTATCAACCCATAAAGCTGTTGATCCAGAAGGTTTAATAGGCCTGAACAAGGCAGCCAAGGATTATATGGTGTTCGGATTTTCTGCGCGGCTATACACCATGGCAGAAGCAACAAGCCGTGAGGTTATGAGAGCAGGGATGCAGTTTTCACAGGTTCCATTTGAAGCTAACGTTTTGCTGGGTGGTGTGCCTGTTATGCATCAAGGTATTATCTATACAGGCGGTTATCATGTTCAAGTAGATCTGCCTGATAAAGGGGAGGTTTTTGCGAGTCTGATGAAAGATGGTGTGTTTGGGCGGGATGTTTCGAAGGTTTTGTATGTAGATGATTCGCTGCGGCATCATGTGGAAATGAGTAAGGCGTGCGAAATGCTTGGCATTCAGTGCACGCATATCCATTTAACGACAATAGTCAAACAAATTGAACGGCGCAAAATCTCACCTGAAGCGCTTGAGTATATTGGCAATGCTCAATTCAAGGCGATTGTGGCCAATCAAAACCCACCAACGGACGAAGAGGCGCTGGAGCAATATGAAAATCTGGCCTTCATGAACCAAAGAGCCAGAGAGTAAAATTAATGAAGAATCGTTGCTAGAATATGTGCTGTTAGCTCAATGTTGGCAGTATTTTTATCTTAAGGATAATTTTTCACTTTTAAACAATTAAATTTAAGTGTATCAGTATTTTTCAGACGCCGGATTAGCTCAGCTGGTAGAGCAACTGATTTGTAATCAGTAGGTCGTTGGTTCAAGTCCGACATCCGGCACCAGAGTTTTCCTAGGTTTCTTGATTTGCGCTACCTCTTCCGGTCAACTTATGGGAGGAAAAAAGTATCACAAAGAGTGATCGTGGGCGATGTAAGGGTTCATAGAACAAAATGAAAATAAACAATATTTGGATAACGAAGGACATGCGGATACATGGAAAATAACTGACTCTTAATCAGTAGGTCAAAGGTTCGAATCCTTTAGCGCCCACCATCAAAATCAATGATTTTACTTCTCTTAATCTCTGAGCCATATTCTCCCAGTCTGATAAAGCTGCGATAGTTTTGCTTTAACAATCGCGACATTTGTAGTTTATATTTCGCGGCTATCTGAGTTATAAAGTAGTCGGAGGAATCGCCATGGAACATTATCCTCGTTGGCAAAAAAATCGCGTTCTGCAGGCCTTAGCATCAAGGCGAGTCCTGATTTTAGAAGGCCCAAGACAATGTGGAAAGACGACTCTAGCCAAAGCTTTATCTGCGAAAGGTAGCATTTATCGTACACATCGATGATGTCACCGTATTGGATGCAGCATTGAGCGATCCTCATGGATTTGCCCAACATGGCAAGGAGCTTATGATCATTGATGAAGTTCAGCGCGCTCCAATGCTTCTCCAGGCCGTTAAAAAGAACGTGGATGAATTCCAGGATGTAGGCCGTTTTTTACTAACAGGGCCTGCCACTTCAAAGACGCGTTCGGTTAAGCTTATCACAAAACTCTCCTGCCTCAGCAGAGTCGCTCAGGTAAGCCAAGAGATTTTTTGCAGGAGCAAGAAAACGTTTTGGGGGAATAAATCAAAGTCATTAAGAACGTAAATTTGAGATGAGCGGATGTATTTTTTTTTGAAAAATTATCATTTTGGAAACAACAAGATAAATTGATTATTAAAAATCTAACGATTTTAGGTATTGCATATGTTTGTATCTATGCTTTTACTGAGTGCGGATTAGTCTTTATTTTGTTGTGTCTTGCGTTGTTTATCTTATTCTTTTGATGTACCTATGTCAAAAGGCGTTTTGTGGAAGGTGAGGTAGATAACACCAGTCAAAAGAAGAGTGCGTGGGTTGGTTGTGGGTAGGTGTTTGGTTAAATTCATGTGGAGGAGTTTTTGTCATGAAAAAATGGGTCTTTACGTCTAAACTGGTGAGAGTGTTCCTCATAGGAAGTCTGTTTTTAAATTCTATCGTCACCTATGCGCAGGGGCAGCCCTACTCACAGGACGATTTATTAAGTGCCTCTTCAGGGGGGGGGGCAGAGATCCGCTCCACCCTACGGTTGGGTCCGTGGAGAGCGAGCCAAGCCAGACGATACCGTTTCGTTTCGCGTTTTCCTCAAACTTCGGAATGAAGATAAACTTAAAGAATTTGTAGATCAAGTTTCAGATCCTAAGTCTGCTTTATACGGGCAGTATAAAACACTTGATGAAATCAGAAAAATAGTACGTCCCTCTGATGAAGACCGCTTAAAAGTAAAACAGTGGCTTTATGCAACTGGCATCTCTAAAGAGACATGCTTAGAAGATTGGGATAGCTATATTTGTAAAGGAGCTACTGTTTCAGATGTAGAGCAGTTGCTAAATATAACTGTGCGCAACTACCGGCATCGGTCCTTGAAGCAAACGGTTCAGATGACAGAAGATTCTATTGTCCCGCCTGTTTCAGTCCATTTTCTAAGTGGCCTGGATCTATATGATCCTACGATGATGCCAAAACACTCCCTTAAAACTAATAAAGCGAAATCCGCCCTATCACCATCAGGCGGAAGCTCGATCTCTAAACTCACGGCCATGGGGTCTTTGCAGGGAACATCCGGCTCTTACACTGTCCCCATAACATCAGGGGCAGCTCCTGTTATTCTTAGCATACTTAGCGTGACGGGTGATTCTGATGATCCTGGAATTATTTCCGAGACTCTAGTGGCATTCTATTGTGAAAGTGGGAATCCGTCAGATAGCACTTTTACAAATTACCAGTGGTGCCAAAACTCTTTAAATGCACCTAGTTCCATTCTTCTGAACATAACGCAAAACTCTGCTCCTTTCTTTAGCCAAACATTTAACTTACCTCCTTCAGCGCAGGGCTCTTCCTTCGGGGTTAACTGCAGTTCTGCGTCAGCTTTATACCCAAATGCATTTGCACCTGAGTACCAAAACATGGTCTTTTGCTCGTTGCCGGTGTCCCCTTCTAACAGCTTTCAGCGTTGGGCTTTATATAATTTCACAGTTCAAGCCCAGTTTCTTTCGGGGACTCCGTCTGGTGTTAGCGGATATATGAGTATAGATGGTACGCCTCTTGATAAAATTAATGTTGATGTTATTAACCCATCCCGTATCCGTTCTCAGTATGGACTCCCATCGGATGGTTGTGCTGTTTCTTCTGTTTTCCCTACTATTCAGGGGGTTTTAGCATTAGATGTGGAAACATCAAGCACATTTTCATATCAGCAGTTTTTAAGTGATTGGGCACAGTTTAATCGAGATAATGGGATTACTTGTAACTCAACGCTGACAACTGTTGGTAATGTTGAGAGTGCAGACTTAGGTGAGACAACTTTAGATCTGGAAATGATTACTGCTCTGAATCCTCAGGCATCCACTGTGCTATGGTATACTCAAAGGGAAGGATCTACCCATTCACTATTAGTATGGGCTCAATCTATCGTATCCAATCTTCCCTCTGTCAATCCTGTTGCAGCGACACCTCCGAGTGTTTGGTCTATCAGTTATGCGTGTCCAGAGAGTTGTTATGGCTCTTCACAAATAAATCAAATGAACCAATATTTCCAAATGCTTGCTGGGCAGGGCGTCAGTATTTTTACGAGCTCTGGCGATTGGGGAGCTGGTTTTAAGGGTGAGGCTGGGGGTGGCATTCCGATTTTTCCAGCTTCTTCACCGTATGTTACAGCCGTTGGTGCAACTTCGCTTTATTCTTCTGGAGGAACACCTTTTGAGGTAGTGTGCTCCGCAGCAGACTCAAATGTGATCACATCTGGTGGTGGCTTTTCGAGTGTTTTTCCTCAGCCCTCATATCAACAAAGTGCTGTTTTTAGTTACCTTGATAGCGGACCAGGTTCTTATGTGTCTCCTTCCATTACAAGTAATCGAGCATATCCAGACATTGCGGCTTTTGGAGCTACTATTAACACAATACAAGATGGCCAAAACGTATATGAGTGTGGTACATCGGCATCTTCTCCAATAGTTGCAGGTGTTTTTTCCCTAATCAATCAAGCACGAATTGCGGTTGGTTATCCAGCAGTGGGAGCTGTTAACCACTTACTATATAGCATGTATGCAAATGGTACATCTGCTTTTAACGATGTAACGCAAGGAAATAATTGTGTGGGAGAACGGTCATACATAGAAAGTTCGTCATTAAGTGGTGAAACTTTTGCACTGCGAAGCGTTCCTCAAGTTAGTCCTTGTTATACAGCAACTATAGGCTGGGATCCAGTAACAGGTTTAGGGTCTATTAATTTACCCAGCTCTTCTTCAAGCCGCCACAACAGTCTGGCAGCCATGGAATCTGGAGACGTATGCTGATGACACAAGTCAACCGGATCGTTATCAAGTCTTGACGCCATTGGGTTCGAATGCTACAAACGCTACAGTTTTGGACACTTTGACCGGCCTGGTGTGGGAACAAGAGCCCTCTGTGACAGCAACATATTGGGGCTGGGGCCAAACATCCGGTGGGTTCAATTCCGCTCAGGTATATTGCGGAAATCTGACCAAAGGCGGTTACACAGATTGGCGTCTACCCACTGTTATGGAGATGCAATCTTTGGTGGATTATACTCTGCCCACATCTCCCTATATCAACGGAACTGTATTTCCAAATACTCAAGGATATTACTGGACTTCGGAAGGCGGTGCAGCTTGTCTTCCTCCCGCATCTTTGTGTAGCATCAGCACGAGTGGGTGCACTCTTTCTTTCTTTTGTAGTGCGTGGGGGGTCTCCTTTGCTATCTCCTGGATTAATACCATGAGTATTAACAAGGGTGGATCTATAAGCTGCAGAGAAGATGGTCGTTTCGGTTGTTACCCCGAAGGGAGCGCCACTAATGCTGTACGTTGCGTGCGAGGGAGTGGTGGCGTGATGTTCAATCGATATCTCAATGAAAAAGGGACCCTCTTGGAGGGGAGCGATATGCAGGTGAAGGATTCACTCACTGGGTTGATCTGGCAAAGACAGGGGGTTGGCTCTGCATCATGGAGTGCCGCACAGTCGTACTGCCAGCTGTTGAGCCTCGGAGGGCAACAGTGGCGTCTGCCTAAAATAAAAGAACTTGTGACATTGGTCGAATATCCAGCGGGTACCTTCAACTCCGTGGCATTTCCAGTTTCTCCTAGCACTCTTTGGTCTTCCAGTCCCTCTAACATCGAATGCAGTGACACTGGCGGCCTCTGCATTTGGTCTCTGAGTAACGGCGCCGTAAGCCTTTCTTCTGAGATAACTTTTGACGAAACTAGTTCTGCCAGTATCCCTGTTGATACTCTTGCCGGTGCGCTGTGTGTTCGTTCTCCCTCAGTTCCAACACCTGAACCCTCAACGCCTGTGCCTTCAACGCCTGTGCCCTCAACACCTGAACCCTCAACGCCTGTGCCCTCAACACCTGAGCCACCAACGCCTGTGCCTTCAACGCCTGTGCCGCCAACACCTGTGCCCTCAACACCTGTGCCCTCAACACCTGAGCCACCGACACCTGTGCCCTCAACACCTGAGCCAACCTCTTTTCTTTCCGCTGCATTCAGTTCCCCTGCTCTTGTCTCCGGGGCTGTTGGAGCGGCAGCTGTTGTGGGCCTCACTCTCATAGTATTCTGCATCTGTAAAGTGGTAAGATCTCCAAAAACACCTGCTCATCCAAAGCCCTATGATGGATCTGGTTTGGCTGAGGAGATGCTTCCAGCTTCAGCTTCTTGATACTCGTGATGTAATGGTCGGTAAAGTCTCATGCTTGAGTTGTTTTTGTTGAGGTGTTGTTATGAAAAATAGGTTCTGGTACGTCTAAACTGGTGAGAGTGTCCTCATAGGAAGTCTGTTTTTGAATCCTATAGTCGCCTATGCGCAAGGTCAGTCTTACCAACAGGGTGATTTATTAGGTGCATCTTAGGAGGGTATCAGAGATCCGCTCAAGCGATTTGGAGTAAAAACAATGGAGAGTTTTCTTTCGTAGTATCTGTCTTGTGCCTTTTTGGGGGCAGGCTCGCTCTTATGTTGTGCTCTTGGGGTGCGCACTTCTTCCTGACAAGGTGTGTGCCCAGGAGGTCCCCTCTGTATCAGGCATGTGATGTGCACCAAAGGTAAGACCTTCCATAATCTCAAAATTTTCTTATTCACCACCTACGTGATATCATACTGCTTCTCACAGTTTCTGCGAGCACCATGCAAGCTGCTGTAGCCCAAAAAGGTCAGTTGTTGATCAGGCACAAGGTCGGAGGCAAGGTAGTAAAAAGGACGAACGCATTCCGCCCAAAGGGCTCCACCCTTTGCTTCTGGCATCAAAGAATATCTAGGGGTCCGTTGAGCTTGGGTGATGGATGCGGGGTTTTAAAACGCTATTTAAGGGTGGTTGATCTATTTGTGTAGCTGATTGAGGGGGTATTGTGAATAAGTCTTCATTAAAGATTGGTTGACTGACGCAGGTCTCGTCAGGCTGAAACTTATTAAAATTCCTATGGGTAGCTATTTTCTCGATATCTACGCCAAAAGGAAATTACAAAATATGAATTACGCCTGCAAATCAGGAGCGCTTAATACTCGTGAGCAAGAAATATAAGCCAGCTATTGAAGAGCTAATGTTTATATAGATCTAATTGACTAATAAGATAGGATGCATGGTGATTCATTATTATGTAACAAATTAAGTGGCGTTGTCGCTTCTGCCGCGTCAATTTGGCCTAAAGCACTTATACCTTAAGATTTGGGTATAAGAGCACGAATGCATGACATGTGCTATGAGCACTTGAACTTGAACATCCTCCGATTAGGATTTTCTGCAAAATCAGGGGACGTTCAAGATTCTCTAGTGTTTCGGTAGTTGTTATGTAATGCTCCCCTGAAATAGGACCAGTAGCTAAGAGAGTCTGAAGTTTGTAAGATGCACAAAGAAAGGACTCGAGAATGATACGACGAAAGCATAGTAAAGACTTTAAGTTTAAGGTAGCCCTTGAGACGATACGGGGTGATCTGACGATTGCCCAAATAGTCTCAAAATATGGTGTAGCCGAAAGCTTAGTCCATAAATGGCGTAAGCAATTGCTGGATTATGGGGCTCAGGCTTTCGAGGAGAAAGGTTCGGGAAAGGCTGAAAGTATGAGTGAATCGGATCTTCAGAAGCTTCATGCCAAAATAGGGCAGTTGACTTTAGAGAACGATTTTTTTTAAAAAGGCGCTCTTGTCCTAAGGGCCGAAGGAGCGCAAAGCCATGATTCATGCCAAGTAATTATCTGTCAGACGGCAATGCCAGATCTTAGGACTGCACCGAAGCGGCCTTGTGACCTATCGGCCCGTTTCGAGGGCCGATGAAACAGTCATTGCTAACCGTATCGCTGAGATTTATGTGCGCTACCCAGTGTATGGCTACCGACGCATAGCCGAGGAGCTTGCGCTTGAGATGGGTCTTAAAGCTATTTATCCCGGACCTTGCAAACCTATGCGGGATCTAACAGCTTACCGATATCCGTATCTGTTGAAAGGCCTTGTTGTGGCAGGCCCTCATCATGTGTGGCAAATGGATATCACTTACCTTAAGAACCCTTCATGGGTTTGTTTACCTGAATGCGTTGATCGATGTGTACACGCGGTATGTGGTGGGATGGAGCTTGAGCAACACATTGGATACAGCCAGCTGTTTGCGTACCCTCGAAATGGCCTTGTTCAAGCACCCTAGGCCTCAAGATCATCAACACAGATTTAGGGGCTCAATTTACCAGTCATGAGTGGACAAGCACTTTGAAAAACCATGGCATCCAGATCAGCATGTGTGGGAAGGGACGTTCCAACGATAACGCCTATATCGAAATGTTATGGCGGACCATCAAATATGAAGGCTTGATTCTCTATCCAGCGAAAACAGTCGTTCAGCGAAAGAGTCTTTACGATCGATCATCACTTGGTATAATGCTTGCCGGAAACATAGTGCCCTTAAAGGCCAAACACCACATAAGCTTGGCCCAAGCCATTGAAGTCACCTGGAGCACCAATGAGAATGTCTGCAACCCCATCGTCATTGACATCCCCTGCTGTGCTCACACTCCAACCTTTCAACCGCCCGAAAACCCCATCCATCGTAAATCCATTGGTGCCGTTAAGAGTAGATACATTGACAATTGGATCAAAAGCCCCTTGATGCCCATATATGACATAAGCCTGTCCTGCCCTGTTATTGGCGTTAGGGTTACCAATGAGAATGTCTGAAAACCCGTCTCTATTAATGTCTCCAGCATAGCCCACACTGGAACCTATTTGTGCAGTATGGGAGTAGCCAGGTACCGCAGCAAATCCATTGTAACCATTCAGATCAGAGACATTCACAACAGGGTTGAATCCATTTTTCTGACCAAACACCACATAGACTTGCCCTGCATTTCCGGTTGCGCCAATGATGATATCTGAGAGACCATCTCCGTTGACATCCCCTGCACGGTCTACGCTATATCCTAAGGAGAAGCCTGGAGCTCCCACCACAGCAAACCCATTTTGACCATTCAGAGCGGACAGGTCAAAGCTGGCTCTAAACCCACTTGGGTTGCCAAACACAACGTAGGTTTGTCCTAAAAAATTGTTAACACTCTGAGCACCCAACACCAGGTCGTCAACACCGTCTCCGTTGATGTCCCCTGCAGAACTCACGGTGTAGCCAAGGCCTCCGGCGTAAAGCAAAAGATCCAGATCCAGGGTAAATCCATTGTTTCCATTCAACGCTGAGACATTGAAGGTGGGATTAAATCCGGTTTTTGTTCCATAAACCACATAGGCCTGTCCAGACTGCATTGCTCCAGCGTAGGGGCTACCTATGATGATGTCATTCATGCCATCCCCATTCACATCTCCAGCAGAACTTACGCTGGTGCCAAAATACTCTTCTGCACTGGGAGCAATGAACGTAAAACCATTGATGCCATTAAGAGAAGATGAATTGATCAAAGAAGGGAAAACTTTGTTGCCATACACTACATAAGCTTGACCCACGTTGTTTTGTGTTGCTGGGGCTCCAACAATAACATCACTGATGCCATCTCCATTAATATCCCCAGCTTGGCTCACGGCAACACCCGTCAACTCGCTCCCAAAACCATCCAGTATAAAGCCATTTTGACCATTCAGATGCCGCAGATCAAAAGAAGCATTAAACGGTCCTTTATTTCCAAAAACAACATAGGCTTGACCGATACCAACAGCCACATATGGCGCTCCGATAATGATGTCATCAATCCCATCCCCATTCACATCTCCAGCAGCACTGACACTATACCCCACACTACCCGGCATCCTAAATCCATTGAGAATAAATCCATTTTGTCCGTCAAGAGATGATAAGTTGAACACAGCTGGGAAGGCAGGACTCGAAAGCCCTTGATGCTGTTGATTGCGCCTATTAACTTGGCTATTGTGAGAGGCTACGAAACTTTTGACAGCCGTATAATGATGAACCCGCCCAGCATCTTCAAAACCAGCCTGCTCAACAAGATTAACCGGACTTCGTCCATAAACTGGAGAACATGTACTGTAAAAAAGACTTGAGCTGATCAAAACTCTAAAAAATTTTTGTGAAAAACTCTTTTCTCTCACCATTTTTAAAAACTCCTATGCTTGTAAAAGTACCCCGAAATACCTCCTATAGTGCCATCTAAAACAGGAGCATTATGTCATGATCCCAGCTGTCAGAAAGTATTGTCAAGTAAAAAACCGCACACACAAATAGCATTTTGAAATTGCTTAAAGTAAATTTTACGACCTTTAAACTATGTTATAACATACGATAAGTTTCGCTCATGAATAGTTATGGCACTCGCCTTTTTCAAATGAGCTGTATGAGTTCGGGTGTAAAGTCTCGATTATGACGACGATTAAATCTAGCAAGGGCGGGCACTTTGCCTTGCAGGCAATGGCTGTTCATGGCAACCCTTATGATGGGCATACGCTCAAGGGGGCGATTGAATCTTATGAACAAACGGTGGGTGTCACACCGTCTCACATTATATGTGGATCGAGGGTACAGGGGCCATGACCCGGTTTTAAAAGGCAAGGTCATCAAGGATGGCCAAAAACGTTTGCCCACTAAACTGAAACGAGAGCTGAAACGCCGATCGGTTGTGGAAGCTGTGATTGGCCGCATGAAGAATGATGGCCACTTGGGCCGAAATTACCTGAAAGGAAGAGCCGGAGACAAAATGAACGCTCTTCTATCCGCCATCGGTCACAACCTCCGCCTCTTGATCAAGTGGATCGGGCTTCTTTTTAGCCTTCTTCCGCTCGCTCACCTCAAACCTCATCCACCCTTCTTAGCAGCTATCCCTCTGGCTAACCCTTTTTTAACAGGTGACTTGTAATCTTTCCGGGAAGTCCTTGTCTTGATCCTTACCATCAATTTCTTTGGAAATCTCAGGGCTGTCTTTATTGGGCGTAAGAGGGACCCCAATAGTTTTTACTTATCTTTAGTTTATGGCTTTACTCCTCAAATATGAACACTTGTCTCCTGCCAAATCCACCTCTTGCCCAAAATATTTTACCACACATTTCGAACCGATGGGTTCTGGGTATAATCTAAGGCGTCCTAGGTTTCCTTGCATAATTTGGACACACTCCTGGCTCTCAGGCACATTAAACTGTTGAACCCATTGCCCAGTATGCTCCTTCCATAATTGTTGCCGCAAAGTAAAAGGAAGAGAGCTGTGAGCCCCAACAATACTCGCGCACAGTTCCGTGTCGCATTTGCTATCTTTATCAAGTCTGTTAAGCGAACGATCATTCATATTTGCGCTGCCAAGCCACACAACTTCGTCATCAATGATCATCAGCTTTGAGTGAACATAGATAGGGTCAGGCCCTTGTGTTAAATAGTGAAAGGACAAATACTTTTTCCAATTGGAACCAATAAATTTTTTCATGGCCTCACGAGTCTGGTGTGCGACATAAAGAATACCCTTGATGTTTGTACTATCAATCCCACCATTACCAGGATCTGGTATCAGTGGAATGACTATGTAAACATGGAAATCTCTATTTGCCCTTCTGCATGCGTTGATTTTCTTCACAATGTCATAAGGAATCAAGTTTCGAATGTGCTTTGCCTCAGAACCTGGCATTAGTCCTTGAAAATACTGTTGTTCTATATAAATAAAGCGCTGAGCGGCTGCAATGTGATGTCGCATTGCTCGTTGAATGGTTTTCTTTTTTTGATACATGCAGTCATAAAACTGTATGTACGCAATGGGCGATAAAGATCTTGTGGGAGGAACCAAAGAATGACGTAACCTACCTTTACCGCTTGCCCAAAAATGATCAAAAATCTCTACTACTTTATAAGCGCCCCTACCATCTATTTTGCATTGAACATCTTGCCATGGCATGCGCGGATAGCCCTTTTCCCAGTTGCGTAAGGGCAGATCTTCAGTGCTGTATCCATTGTAAAGATGAGAATTGAACTCGTTTGGGTCGTTTTCAAGATGCCGCCGAAACACCACTTTTCTCTCGTCATCATATCGCCCAACAGCTAAATCTATACCTCCAAAATATGCAACCAATGATTGGCTATTCGCGTTGTAAAGTGTGACGTGTTTTTGATGATGGCTAAGCCAAAAATGATCGCCCTTAAGTCGAATATAATTTTCTTTTTTTCGAAGTCCAACTGACTTCAACTTTTTAGCCGCTTCCTTAGGGGCTGTTTTTCCCCCTTTTTCACCAGGATTTCTCCATATCAATATACGAATATCAATGGCTTTACGATGTGCGCGTCTAAGAAGACTAAGGAGAGAGTAGCCATTCGCAAGCTCAATGTCGGGAGAAAGGTGCCAACCCATTATTGTCAACCGGCTGCCGTCTCGTGTTCCAAGTGATTCTATATCTCTCGCTAAAGCGGCAAAATAGTCTTTGCCTCCACGGTAGAATTCCATAGCGCCCACTGTATAAACGGGAGAACTGCCGTCACACCAATTGTGCCACACGGGTAAATTTTGATTCCTATTTTGGGTCGCTCTTTCTATGTCTTCGGCGCTTAAATGATGTTGCTCATCGGCAAGAAGTCTGTCAGCACCTTCTGACCCACTTTCGTACAATATTCCATCAGCGCTTTCATTCCCGCTTTGACTTCCATCTCTGTCAGGATCGTCTGTGTCGGTATCATCACTGTCAGAATTTGACTGTTCTACTGTTACTCCGGAAGAGGCATAGCTATTGCGAATTATCCCTCGCGTTAATGCTGGATGGTTGCGCACTGAAAGGAAATGATTCCCTGTCGCGGCAATACGGATGATGGAACGATCTGTTGGCAAAACGAGGCTATCATCCCCACCTGTATTAGTTACAACCTGTCGCCAAAAACCAGAACTTTGATAGTATCCAGTAAATCCCGCTTCCGGGTTCCGTGTGTCAATAACAGCCAAAATCGTGTCAGGGAATTGCTGCACAAACTTATCGAATATTCTATCATCGGCCCATCGCCGATCTGAAAAATTAACTCCCTCTACCATTCCGCGGAGTCTTGTATGATGTTCTGTGCCTTGAGGCGTTTCTTGGATGAAATCATGTTCAAGGATATGCAGCTGGTCCACAACAGCTTCGTAAAAGCAATTGCCTACATCCCCCACATCGTGTAGCGCAAAATTTGGAATATATCGAGGACCGATATCACTTTTGGCTTGTGATGCAGATTTCGAGGGATCTATCAACACGTTCTGACCAGACTCAGCTGTTTGGACTGAGTGTTTCTGGAATAGTGGCTTCACAAGAGTCTTCACGAATGCGTCTATTAAGCTATTTACCTCTACGTTCTGCTTTTTAATGGTCGCTTGAGGAGGGATTGGCAGTGGGCTTGGGTCAATATGCTTTGGCTTATTTGCTCGATGAGTACCCTTTTGAAGCCTCTTTACAGCGGCAACTTCTGGCATTGGTTTGTTCGCGTATGGAACATAACTTTCAAAAGTCAACGTCTTTGTTTGGGGCAGGATAACAACGGAAGGAATCCCACCTGGTTGTTGTTGATAAGAGTCAGATACGATTGATAAATAGGGCTCAGGCCAACCTTCTTTTTGAACATATCTTGATTCAGAGGCAGCGACTAAATACCCAGTGAGTGCACTTGGCACAAGCCAGCTTCCTGTCTTAACATAATGTGTTGCGGATGCAATCAATGCTTCTATTGCAAGCGGTCTTTCGTAACCAGGATATTGAGACAATATTGTGTTTTGTTTATCCCATTGAGAGTCCAGAACAGCTTTTAGCTGCTTTCCCTTTTCTATCCATGCCAAAGTGGCCTTCATGAGCTTACCCTTATTCGCTTCATTGTAACGCTTTCGCTCGCAACAATTCATATTAGGGGGATCAGATTTGGCGCGAGGTTGAGGAGGTAAAGTCATCACAGGAAATCTTGTTCCTGGCAAAGCGTTGTGTGGCATCAAAATCCAGTATGTCTGAGCAGGGGCCAGAAGATGACTAACCGCGATAGACGGTTTGTGTCCGCCACCTTTTAGATCTTGGATCAACTTTAAGAAGTGATCTGATGTCAGAGGAACGCCCCCTATTATTGACGGGATTAGTGTGAGGGTGTGGGTTTCATATACATGTCTGCCCGGCCATATGGGACAAGGGGCCATTAAAATATGTTCTAAGCTGTCGGGAAGCAATGGTTCCTCACCTATCGGTCCAAAAAAGCGCTCCCAGTCTTCTGCACCAAATATATTTGCAGAAAAATCCTTCTGTTTTTCTGGATTTTCTTTTGGTCCGCCCCCTCTTAATCGCAGATCAAAATTTAGCCCATATTCACTCCCGATTTGACGTAAGCTAAGGTACCCTATGTTTTGCAATTTTTGCAGAATCTCACTTGAAGCTCCTCGCAATTCTTGAGAAAGATCTATCGTTTTAATCGATGATTGAACCCCTTTTGCATCCACTACATAAAACTCTCGACCATTATGGTGAACGTTAACAGCCCCTATAGTTTGGGGAACATACACATTTAGCGGGTCATACATTAACGGCGAGTAGACATCCACTATGCTTTTACCAGATGATAACGCCATGCTAGGGTTAGCGTACTCCGGTGCATTGGAAGGCGCAGCGGCGGCGGGTGTAGCAGCGGCCGTTCTCAAGCTCATTGCCAGGTTTTTCCCAATTTTCCATAAATTCCAACCCGAAACCAGCCCATTCGTCACCGTTGCAACCACTCCAAAGTCACGCTGGCCTTGTTCAAGTGACTGATTCCACAAAATGTCTTTTGGATCTTTTAAGAGCTGCGATGCATCAAATCGGCTCATTATCATCGATTGTACGTATACCATCGGGTTGTACTTTACGAGCACAGGTTTGTGCCCAGTATAAAGGGCGGTCAGCCTTTCGATTGAATCACACACCGTTAAAAGATGAAGCGCTCCAGCTGCAACAAGACAGATCGGAGCTGCCACCTGACAAGTGGCCACAGAAGCCACCGAGGTTAAAATATGCTGGGTTACTTGCCCACCAACGACTGATATAGCAAAGCTATTGGCACCTCCAACAAAATAAGCCGCAGGGTTCTCGTTGAGTGCGCGCACGGACCTTTGCAGGTCAAACATCTGATCCTGGATATCCTCGTAAGCTCCCGATGGGCGCGCTCCATATGCGGGTTGCAGAGAAAGGCTCAAACAAAGAAGAGCAACCAGAAAACACCTGCAGGCCCTAAAACTCAAAAAGAACAAGGAAAAACCACCACTATCCATTTTCATGACTCCCATTGCAGTCAGAATATGGCTTTCCAATTTTTTTCAGATTAGACCCACAATTCAGATCAGAAGAAATGTTTTCCAGGAATAATTGGCATTCAAAAATATCATATATGCAGCAATCAATTGTATTAAAATGTGATTTTCTTGCATTGCACCTAAGTTTTCATTTCTTACTCTTTAATCTCACAAGGCTGATGAGTTTCGAAAGCGCGTATCTATTGTTAATGTGTCTGGGAATGCCAGAATTTGTAGCAAAAATCATCTACTCGCTAAAATATTCTTTCATTAATCTGCTGTCATAATCTTCTACATGAAGAAAGGCGCATCATAAGGTAGGGCTGTGTGAGCTCTGGGCATTCACGAGAGCGCTCCAAAACAGGTGACGCTTGATGGCCAGCTTCTTGTAGCGGCTTTTAAGGGAGTCCGTGCCATGTAGATCAGGTTTAATCACAGAACTCATGCATCACCATCGGGCGTAGGAATGTTGGAGCCGCCCCCGGCGAACAAACCTTCCACCTTTTGCTTTTTGCGCAAGGCGGACTTTTGTTTGGCAAACAGGTCAAGTTTGGTTTCCAAAGGAGATTTAACTCCAAGAGACAACTGACCTAGCTTGATGTCATTGAGATGGCTATTGCCCGAAAAAGCATCCTGCATCTTAGGCGGTTCAGGCGCTGGTGAAGGTGCAGGCAGGTTAGCAGAAGGTGGGTTGAACGTTGGCATGCCACGGTCTTGAGAGGCCATATATATTTTGGCGGTAGCAGCTCTGAAATATTAATTTTTTATAGGAACAATTTTGTTGAAATGATCTGTGTTCCAAGACAATTAAAAGAACTTCCCCTTTATATCCTAAAAAAGGTGTTCCGCCTGGTTTTAGCTGATAAATCAGCAAGTATTATCTCTTTAGGGATATGAAAGAATATCTGGAGAAAAATGGACTGTGCTAACGGTTATATCCAGGAAATTTCGCTCATTTGAAAAAAGTGAGCGCCAAAACTATTCATGTCTATATTAAAAAATATTTAAGTTTTTCAATTTAATATTTAATAGGTAAAAATTCTATATTGCAAATATAGGTGAGTTAATTAATATAATCCTTAAAAGAATGGTTAAATTTATCAATAGTAAATATTGATTCTAATACTAGGCTCCTGCTTGTTCATATAATAAACTCAGATGCTTTTTCATTAAGTGAGGGACGTGGGTATGGTTTATATGAAAAGATTGAAGAAGTTAACTATCGTGCTTTTGACCTATCATTTTTGGGTTAGCTGTATTATTTCTTCCCTGGTTCCAGGGGCCTGTTACGCGAATCTCGAGCCAGATGTGGTCGCTGAATCGCAAAAAATGGGAACAGTTGTGAGCCTCCGTGCGAGCACACAACTCCAAACAAGAGAGTTCCAACCACCAGGTAGAATTCTTTATAAGTATTTTGATCCTGATTTAAATGCCTTTTACCTTGTTTATGGGGGAGCGATAGATAATGAGCTGGACTATTTTGTGCCAGGAAACCCCGTATTGATTCAAAACCTCTGGTTCATTGCACGAGATATCATTGCTAGTCAAATTGGAGTCGTATCTCCAACAAGGAGTGATGCACCTGAAACGGCTTTTTGGGCAAACTCAGCCTGTACAGTTCAAGATTTATTTAGCGCTGCCACAAGAAACGTTAATGGCTTTATGGCAAAATTTCGCAATATTGCTTCCCAAGTCCCAGGCGCACGAGTTTCATTTGGACCAGGAGATCAATTTGCACAAAAATCACTTGAAAGTCTTACCCGCAAAATCAACCAGATGATTGATGAAGGCGTTGAGTTCCCAGTTAAAAAGGTCAACGATGCCTTAAGGGGGACGATCATTATTGACTCGCCAGGTGGTGTGGCGCAAGTTATCCCAATTTTAAATCGAAATTTTCCGAACAATGCTATCATTTTTAGCAATAAGTTTGCTCAAACGTATGCGTCAGGGTATGTAGGAATACACGGAAGCGTATTATACATTAATGGAAACGATGCCATTATTGCAGAAATGCAAATACATTTATCAAACATCATGGATGGCACCGCAAACTGCCCCAAAGAGTTTACGCATGGAATTTATGAGAAAACACGGCTCATTTCTTTGAACCCAACACCTGATGAGCAAGTACTGCTTGCTAAGGGTAACAGCGCACAGCAAATCGTGTATTTGTTTGGGATGAATCGGACACTTGAAGGTATAATTCCCCAACAGGATGATGATGGCGATAGCTTCTTAGCTGTGCAAGCACAACAACAGACCCCACAAAATCAAACTTATGATTATTACTATGTTTCTGGGTTTTTAGTCAGAGCGCAACAAAACGATACCTTAAGTGAAAAATTGGGTGACTACTTCGGAAATGCACTCCCAAATATGGATGTATTTAAGGCCAATCAATCTGCCTGGCAAGCTGTTACTGACCCGGTTGATCAGCTTGAGTTGTATAATTTAATCCAACAAGAGGGGGACCTTCTCACACTTAATGCAACAAATTATATTTTGGACCGATTAAATACCACCTTTCCATGTAACACTCCTTCAGGCAATAGTAACAACAACCATTTAGCTGCTATTTTAGGAGGGTCAATTGGAGGAAGCATTGGTCTGTGTTTAATCTCACTTTGTGGCTATTACATGGTCAAAGGCAGCGGCGGAGGTGGGAGCTCTGCCCCATTTCTGCCCCGTTAATATATACATGACTGAGCGACACTCATATTAGTTAATATTACTATTTTATTGATGGAAGAAGTAAGATGTCATTGGTTGAGTTAAAGGTAAGGCAATGAGGAAAAAAATTTAAGTGTTACTACTTAACGATGAAAATATGTTTAACCGTCATAAACATCTTTTCGATGCTGAATGGCGGAAATGATGATCTCTCGGGTATGCGTTTTAATCTTGTAGATAATGCGATAATTACCTACTCGAAGACGGCGGTGGCCCTGCAAGCTGTATTGAAGAGGCTTTCCAAATCCAATTGGATCAAAAACCAGCTTTTCGTCAATAGCTTTCTTAACTTGCAGCTTCATGGCTTTATCAAGAGCAAGAATATCTTCGTGCTGTACCACAGGCAGATAGGCAATTTTCCAAAGAGGATTATTTCCAGGCATCTTCGTGGGATACCAGTGGAGCTTGGTTTGACTTTTCCCTTTCTTCAGCAAGAGCCGAAAAGTAAATATCTTCCCTCCGCTCAAGAGCTTCAATAATCAGTGCTTTCGCTATATTGGAAATGGGCTTGTTCTCAGCTTCAGCAAGCTGGGATAAAAGGGTTAATGTGCTTTCTTCAAACGTAATATTTAATCGTGGTTTTTTTGTGGGCATGTGGCGATGTGGCGCCTGCAATTTTTGTTTATTACAAATGTGCCGCTTTTGTGCCACCTATGTCAAAACATTTTTTATTTGGCCCGAACTGGAGCGTTGCCCTTCTTCCTCAATTCCACACATGCTTCGGGGCGAAGGACACCAGAGCCCATAGCCATTTTGGTGACTGGGTGGGGGTGAGTGAGATGTCTGTTTCTAGTGATCGATTATAAAAATTATGGCAAATTATGGGATTTTATAATGCTTGGAATAAGAGCCAGAATCGGTAAAGGTGGCAGAATTGTTATTCCCGCTGAATATCGTCGTGAACTTCAACTGGAAACAGGGGAAGAAATCATTCTTTATCTTGAAAACGGGGAACTTAGTGCATTTACCCTCAAGCATGCTATTAAACAGGCACAATCCATAGTTAAAAAACACAACCCGAAAAATAGAGTGCTCACTCATGAGCTTAAAGAGCTCCGGCAAAACGAAGAGCTTTAGTATGAATCAATTCTTAAGTCAAGCATAGTCCAGCGGTACCCAAGTGAGCTGCTCATGCCCAGTGACAAAAAAGTTATAGCTCATCCTTCCGGGTATTTTGAGGTGTACTTTGGTCTGAGGATTTTGTTTCATCAGTAGCTGTTGAAGGAGCTACTTGGGCTGAAATTTCAGATTTATCGGAAGGGTTTGCGGATTGTGTGCGTGCGTCACTAATATTTGGGAAGAGCATTTTCTTCGCAAACTTGATGAATGCCCGAGCTTCGGCGGCATTTTCGGGAGTATCAAATGAAGAAATCTCAGAATCAGGGATGAGCCTTTGGAGAGTTTCTTGATTTTCTGGTAAAACAACCCATTGGATCATTTGGTTATAAAACTCAACAGAGCCTTTATGAAAAACGAAGATTTCGATGACGTCCTGCAAGGTTGTGCTTTCGTGCTTTAGGAGCGTTTCAAAAGCTTGCTTTCCTTTTACTAGGTCTGTTGTGTGCATTAGATATGACCGCAGACCATCGGTAAAAATAGGTGTTGGTATGGTTGTAGTTAGGGTATCGATAGAATATTGCCCGTTGAAAATGATATTTAAGGCTATTTCTCTTTGGGTGGCATTTGGTGAAATAGCGGCAATAAGGCCCAATGATTCAAAATAGGAACCCAAGGCTTTTTGTTGGACTGAAAGTGGCAAGTACCCTTCGCGGCCAAACATTTTGGTGCGTTGCGCAAGATAGTTGGAATGAAAAATGCTAAATGCCATTGTCCTCGTTTCGTCATATGGGCATACAGCCGTAATAATGCTGATGAGGGGTAAATCGCCTCTATTTTCTAATAGCCCAAGTGCTTGTGTTCGTAAGAGGGCCGATGGTGCGCATAGAGCAATAGCCCCTAAAACATCACCAGGTATAGATGTGCCGTTGATGAGACTTAAGGCCACATCATTGCGTCTGTTTTCATCTCGTGCGGCACATAAATCAAAAATTCGATAATCGCCAGTTAGTTTTTGGATATTTGCAATAAAGTCAGGGGTCAATGCTTCGGGGGATATAAGATTAGCAAAGGCTGACATCATGCTAAAATCATGAGTTTTGTCCGTAAATTGACTCGGGGTTAGTTTGGCAAATTCAGTATAAAAATCATCGCGAACAAAATAGTCACTTTCTCTAATTTGCGCCTGTCCTTTAACTGCACAAAAAATGGTCATCAGACATAAGGCTGACTTTAAAGTTGTCTTTGCCATAAATTAAGCCTCCGAGAAAAATACACCAAAATAACCTATTTGGTGATTATAGATCGAAAGCTTTAACAAATTATCAACAAAAGATTAACGGCTCAGAAAAATATCTTAATTATTCTGGGCGTTTTGCTTGGTTTTTAAAAAAATGTTTGCGACACAAAGAAATGTACCGTTCATTGCCACCAATCTCAACTTGCTCACCTTCCCATACGGCATTTCCATGGCTATCAATTCGCTGATTCATGGTGGCTTTGCTGCCGCAGTGACAAATTGTTTTGATTTCAATAAGCTCTTCTGCCCAAGCAAGTAAGTATCTGCTTGCTTCAAATGGTTCTCCAAGAAAATCAGATCGAAGGCCATAAGCTAAAACTGGCAGGCGTAATTCATCTACGATTTGTGTGAGCTGCTTAACATGTTCTTTTGTCATAAAGTGAGCTTCATCTATCATCACGCAGCAAATTTGATGCGTGTTGTTTTGAAGCTGCTCTTTGACATGGGTAAGGAAATTAAATGTGGGGCCAAAGGGAGTGGCATTTGCAGAAAGGCCAATGCGAGAGGCAATAACGCCTACTTGGGAGCGGTTGTCAATTTCAGGTGTGAATAACAGTGCGGTCATTCCTCGTTCCTGGTAGTTGAATGCTGCTTGAAGCAAAATAGTTGACTTGCCTGCGTTCATAGCAGAATAGTAAAATCTCAGCTTTGCCATTTGACGCTTCTTTCCTCCGATTTTAAGCGGGTAATGGGTATACCCTAAACGCTCACTTTATAGTTAGTTCATAACCAAAAACGAACTTTTAATCCATTATAAAAGCATGAAGATCGCTCTCGTATCGCCAATCTGAAATCTATGAAGTGGTGTTACGAGAGATTGGTACGTCATACGGGTGAATTTTTAGGCGTTAAATCACAAATTTAGTGTTGTGCCGTATGTCAGGGTTTGCAGTAGGCGCTTGTATATAAACAAAGATCGTATTGCGAAGACGAGAATTGCCCAAAGTTAAAATAATTGAATAGCCAACATTTCCCTCACCTCACATACAAAAAATGAGTTTAAAAATATACTCAGCCCAATAAATTTACGAAAATAGCCAAATGTCCAATCGTTAACGTGCGAGAATTTGTAGCTTGGTTAGGATGGATTGCTCATGTGAAACCTCCAATGTTTGACATTAAAACTCAACGAGAATTAACTTTCTCTTAATTATTACATCAAAGCGTAGAATTTTTCCAGGAAGATTTTTATAGGTCTGTTCGATATCGTGCCTTGTTATTTTAGTGGATCTGATGCATAAAAATTAAAATTGCAAGAGTCCTGTATGGTTGAGATAATATTACTGATTGCTGCTGGTTACTTTTTTTACCAACTGTTTAGAACTCTTGGTCAAAGGCCGCAGAATGCTCGTGATGGCAGCAAGCCAAACCCTCTTGATGTTGTGGTAAAAAGAACACCTAAGGAACCCCAGAAAGCCTCAGGCGATATTAAAACGAATGAGGCTATGGGAGATTGGGTCGTCGCTAACCAAAATCAACTGGCCAAAATTAAGGAGGCTTACCCTAATTTTGATGGGGGCCGGTTTGTGCAAGGCGTGATCATTGCGTTTGAAATGATCACAAAAGCATACTGTGTTGGAGATATTAAAACACTAGAAATGCTATTGTTGCCTAAGCTTTTCCACTCCTTTGAAAAAGCTATAAAAGACCGAGAAAAACAAGGCGTTCAAGAGGTTTTAGATTCTCTCAAGGTTAATGACATTAACGTGCAAAATATTCGTTTTCGTAAAACCGTTGTGAGTGTTGATGTGGCTATCTCTTCAACACAAAGGAGAGAATTGCTGGACAGTCAGGGGCGGTATTTGGATATTGATCAGCCGCAGGACCTTATCAAAGATTTATGGAGTTTTACAAAGGATATGGCATCTGAGGATCCAACCTGGTTTTTGACAGATGCTCGCATTGAGGAAGAATAAAGATGTGTTTGTTCAAAAGAGCAACCGCTGCCTATCTTAATGCCTTGGTACTCAATGTTGTTTTTTTGACGCTGATCATTGTTTTGGGGGGATGCCAAAAAATGATTGTAAAGCACCCCAGTCTTTCTGGCCCAATGCCTTTGACAGCATTGCCAGGTTGGGCTCAAGATGATTTGGCGGATTATTCGATGGCTTTGAGGCATTCGTGCCATGCTAATTCTACAGCTGAGCTAAGATTGCCTCATACACCAAGTGTTCCCATGACTTCTTTTGACCATCAGCAGTTATGCAATTTTGCTATGATGGAGCATGACCCTGTCTTGTTTAAAAAAGCATTAGAGGCTCACTTTGAAGCTTATTTGATTTTAGATGCTGAGGGCAGTTCTCAGGGATTATTTACGGGCTACTTTGAGCCGGAAATCAAAGGTTCATATAAACGTACCCGTCATTATTCCGTTCCGGTCTATGCTAAGCCTGGGGACTTAATCATAAAGGAAGATCTGGATAATGGCCGTAAAAGAAGGGTCATAGGGCGTTTGTCGCAAGGAAAATGGCAGCCATTTTGGACGCGTGAACAAATCGTGAGTGGGGTCATTCAGCCTAAACCAGAGATTCTAGCCTGGGTTCATGACCCAATTGACCTATTCTTCTTACATATCCAAGGGTCTGGCATCATTACTTACCCAGATGGGAGTAAGCAGGCAGTGGGGTATGACGGTACGAATGGTCATGCTTACTATGCCATAGGTCTTGAGCTCATCAAAATGGGTGAGTTAGCAAAGGAGGCTGTTTCAATGCAGTCGATCAAGGCTTGGCTTAAAAAGCACCCTGATCAAGCTCATGCCATCATGAATTTGAATCCTTCATATGTCTTTTTAAGGTTTGTAGACAATCCATTTGGTCCGATAGGGTCTCAAGGTGTGCCGCTGACCCCTTTAAGATCCGTTGCCGTTGATCGGAAATACTATCCTATGGGCTTGCCTCTTTGGTTAGATACAACTGACCCGGATGGGCGACCTTTCAAGCGATTAATGGTAGCACAAGATACGGGTGGTGCGATTAAGGGTGTCGTTCGGGGGGATGTATTTTGGGGCCATGGTGAGATGGCGTATGATCAGGCGGGTCGTATGAAAGCTAGTGGGCAGTTATATGTCATTCTTCCGAGGAAATAAGCGGTAATTTTACTAGCCAATTCTTTATTGGAGAATTTTTTCAAGAGTACTTGCATTTTTATCTATGATATATTCTATAATAATATTTAATTAAAAAAATAATAAAATTTGAGACAATTTTGAATTAATGGCGCAAAGTTGCTGAGATCTTTTGGAGATAAATAGTCCAAATTATCTAAAAATTAATGGTCTCGCATATAAGATTTGGATAAGGAATAAAGAGTTAAGAAAAACCATGAAAAATAGCAAAGCACCCCCGAATCCTTTTTGGCAACCGGTGAAACGAGTCATTACTCTTGTTAAACAGTGGTCAAACCGCCCTAAGGCAAGCAACGCCTCAAAATTAAAAGACTCAACGATCTCTTCTTATAAAAAAGTGAGCGATGTGATCCCGCAAGCAAAGGCTTTTGCTAAGGATTTGAATGTTTCTAAACTAAGAAAAATTGCAAACCCAAAGAACTTGTCGCGTCGAGGGTGGATCGTCGTGATTAGCATTCTCGCGCTGCTAATTGTGGCACTTATCGCTTGGCGATTGCTCAAAGGTCCTCAGCATCCGTATATGACGGGCGTCGATATGAGTAATTTTGACCCAAGGCCAACGGTCGAATCAGATGTGGCTACACAACATGCTTTAACACGTAGAATCAAAACAGTAGGAACCCTTAAAGCGACTGATTCTGCCGTTATGAAGTCAGAGGTGGCTGGCGTGATGTCAAAAATTTTCTTAACGGATGGCTCTCCAGTTAAGAAGGGTGATGTTTTGATGCAGCTCGATGATGCGATGCAAATGGCGCAATATAATGCCCGCGTATCAGAATACAGGGCGGCTAAGGCCGAGTATGAGCGTCATAAGGAGTTGTTTAAGCACAAGATCGTTCCAGAGCAACAGCTTGAGCAGGCGCAAACTAAAATGGAAGTAGCGCGTGCTCAGATGACGATTGAAAATGTAAGAGTTGCGCAATTTAAGATCAAAGCACCATTTGATGGGATTGTGGGCTTAAGAGATGTTTCTGTGGGGACGTATGTGCAGCCAGCGCAAGAGCTTATTACCGTTGTTAATCTTAATCCAATCAAAGTAGATTTTAAGGTCCCTGAGGCTTACCTAAAGCATCTAGCTCTTGGGCAGCAAGCAACTGTTAATGTGGATGGGTTTGAAGGTGTCAATTTTAACGCGTCTATTGATGCTATTGATCCAAAAGTTGACCCTACTGGGCATAGTATCCATATCCGTGCGAGCATCGAGAATATAGATGCGCAATTGAGGCCCGGTATGTTTGCCAACGTAGAGTTAACCTTGGGTGAACAGATGGATGCTTTGATGGTTCCTGAGTCAGCTATCGATCGAAGTGGGACTGATGAATTTGTTTTCGTCTTAAGAGATATTCGTGGGGAGAAGGTTGTCATACGGACCGTTATTACGACTGGCCTTAGGGAAAATGGCATGGTAGAGGTTTTGGATGGATTGACCCCAGGAAATGAAATTGTTACCGCAGGTCACATTAAGATCCGCGATGGGTACCAAGTTCGCGTGACAAATAAAGTTCAAACAGCTAGCCCTGATACGACTAAAGACGCAGAATCAAATCAAAGCAGCAAAAACAAACATGAGCATTAAATAGTAAGGGATTCCTAAGTTATGCGGCTTTCAGAAATTTGTGTTCAGCGTCCGGTTCTCTCAACGGTACTTTCACTGGTGCTGGTTATCTTGGGATTGGTTACTTGGAAGCAACTCCAATTGAGCCAATATCCACAAATTGAGCAACCTATTATCAGCGTGACTACGACCTATTCAGGTGCGAGTCCGGAAATTATGGAAACGCAAGTAACACGCATCATGGAAAATGCTTTTGCGGGCATTGAAGGCATTGATTTTATGGACTCCAGCAGTGAGCCCGAGACGACAAAAATTAACATCCATTTTCGTAGTACCCGTAACATTGAAGAAGCTGCGAATGATGTTAGAGATCGTTTAGGGCGCTTGACGCTTCCTCCTGAATCCGATAGGCCGACAGTATCTAAAACTGATGCTGATGCAATGCCAATTATCTTTTTGGCACTCTCCAGTAAAACCACACCAACCGCTCAGCTTAATGATTATGCCACACGTTTTTTACAGCATCAGCTTGAATCTATTTCAGGCGTGGCAAGTGTGCAGATCAATGGTGGCGGTGTCTATCAAATGCACATTTATTTGGATCCATTAAAGATGGCGGCTTACAGTGTAACGCCGGCCGATGTTTCGCAAGCTATTCGTAGGCAAAACCTAGAAAAGCCAGGTGGTAGGTTGGTAAGCCAAGATAAGGAATTTCTTGTGGTTACTGAAGGGCGCTTGACTAATCCTGAACAATTTAACCGGCTGGTTATTCATGAAAGAGAAGGACACTTGGTCCGTTTGAAGGATATTGGCTTTGCGGCGCTCACGGCTAAGGAAGATCGCGTTAAATCACGGTTTAACGGAGAATCAACGGTGGGTATTGGCATTGTGAAACAGTCCATTGCTAACCCTATTGAGATTTCAAAACAATTAGAAGAAATGTTGGTGGAAATCCGCAAGAACCTCCCCACTGATACCACTATTGACGTTGCGTATGATCGAACGGTATTTATCGAGCGTTCTATCAGTCAGGTTTATGATACCATATGGGAAGCTACCATTTTGGTGGTCTTTGTTATTTTCATTTTCTTGGGATCTATGCGTGCATCATTGGTTCCTTTGGTTACCATTCCAGTTTCGTTGATTGGTGCCTTTACCATCATTTATATCCTTGGCTTTTCGATTAATACGCTAACGTTACTGGCTATGGTGTTGGCGATAGGCTTGGTGGTTGATGATGCCATTGTTGTTCTAGAGAACGTGCATCGGTACATTGAAAAAGGCATGAAGCCATTTCAAGCGGCTATTGTGGGTGTCAAGGAAATTAGTTTTGCCGTTATCGCCATGACACTAACACTGGCTGCGGTTTATGCGCCCATTGCGTTATCTACTGGAATGACAGGGAAATTGTTTACGGAGTTTGCCTTAACACTGGCTGGTGCCGTTATTATTTCTGGTTTTATCGCACTGACTCTTTCGCCTATGATGTGTTCAAAATTGCTTTCGCCGCATCAGGGAAAGTTTGCTCGATTTATCGAGCAATATCATCGTGCCATTGAAGCTTCCTATCAAAAATCATTGGCGTTTGCGATCGAGCATCGTCAAAAAACCATCCTTATCGGAGTGATCATTGCTGCTTTAGGTGGAGTGATTGGAAAGTTTATGCCATCAGAGCTTTTGCCGCCAGAAGATCAAAGTGTTGTTTACGCTCGGGCTTCAACACCCGTTGGCATCACAATGGAATATCTAGATCGGTACATGCTTCAAATGGAAGAGATAGCTAAGAGCAATCCCGAGGTGACGGCGGTTTATTCATTGTTGAATCTGCCCTCTGCGTATGCGCGTATCGTTCTAAAGCCATGGGAAGGGCGCAAACGATCTTCTCATGAAATAGCTAACGTGCTTAGGCTTCAGTTTGCGCCTATCACGGGAGCCACTATCATGGTTAATAATCCTAAATCTTTAGGTGGTGTGGGTGGCGGTGATGGCTCTGGGGTAAGTTTCGTGATTCAAACCAGTCGAACTTTTGACGAGCTAAAGGACATAAAAGAGCGCTTTACGATGGCTCTTCTTAAAAAGCGTGGGCTTTTAAATCTTCAAGATACTCTAGGTATGGATGGGCAGGATTTTACGGTTTCCATCGATCGTGACCGTGCTGCTGCTTTAAATGTGGATATTGGAACCATTGGAGAAACGGTGGACGCCTTGATCAGTGGTCGGCGTGTTTCCCAATTTAGGCGCGATGGCAAGGAATATGACGTCAGGATTGAGTTAGAAGACCAAAACCGTCGTAATCCGGGTGACATTAACAACATATTTGTACGGGCAGATAAAACGAATGTTATGGTTCCTTTGGAAGATTTAGTGACAATCAAAGGAAGATCCGCAGCCACACAGCTCAGCCATTTTAACCAAATGCGTGCAGTCACTATGATGGGTGATTTGGCCCCTGGGGCAAATTTAGGGCAGGTGGTTAAGGATATTGAAGATGTGGCTGAGGAAATCTTGCCAAAAGGCATGAAAATTGATTATGCGGGTGAAACGCGGCGGTTTATCCAAGAGGCTAAAAGCTTGATCTTGATTTTTGGATTGGCTCTTGCCTTCATCTATCTGGTGATGGCGGCTCAGTTTGAAAGTTTTGTGGATCCACTAATCATCATGTTTAGTGTGCCTTTATCGATAACAGGCGGTTTGTTCTTGCTGATTATGTTTGGGGGAACGTTTAATTTGTTTAGCCAAATAGGCCTGGTAACACTCATTGGGTTGATCACAAAGCATGGTATTTTGATTGTGGACTTTGCTAATAATTTGCGTGATCAGGGTAAAAGTGCCACCGAAGCTGCTCAAGAGGGGGCGCGATTACGATTAAGGCCCATTTTGATGACAACACTTGCTATGGTTCTTGGTGCGATCCCATTGGCTTTTGCTAGTGGTGCGGGTGCTGAGAGCCGTCAACAAATCGGCTTGGTAATTGTGGGGGGGATGAGTTTTGGCACTCTTTTCACCCTATATATAGTCCCATGTATTTATACATACCTAAGTCGTAGTCGTAAAAAAGCATAAAACGAGTCCATTTGTGTTATTTAATCGTCATCGCCGAAATCTTCATTTAGCGCGCGCTCACTATATGCAGGTGAAGCATAATAATAACGTCCTTATTTCGCCTTTGATTATGGAGTTGCAAGAAAGATTGATCGATATCCGTGTGCCTTTTCAGACAGGCCTCTGGCATGGTCAAAAATTTATCAATGAAGGTGGCAGTTTTGTTAATGGTCAACTGATTTTTTGCGATGATGCTGACATTGATTGTTTGGTGCAATCTGTCGACTTGGCTGTTAGTTTTCTAAAGATGCATTGGCTTGAAAATATACCTGGCTATTTAGATTTGATGCACACAAAGCTTGGGGAAAATGGACTGTTTTTAGGCGTTATGTGGGGTGGAGAAACGCTTTTTGAACTGAGAGATGCTCTAATCCAAACAGAAGCACAAGTTTGGGGGAGTGGTTCAGCGCGGGTGGCGCCAATGGTGAGTGCTCACGACATGGCTGCCTTAATGCAAAAGTCACCGTTTTATGAACCTGTGGTTGATGTTATGACCTTTACCGTTACTTACAATCACCTAGCTGATTTAGTGCGTGACCTAAGGATTATGGGTGAAACAGAGGCTTTGATGACTCGCAATCCTCGTTATTGTGGCAAAGCATTTTGGCGCGAAGCGGAGCAGTATTTGTTAGGCCAATATAAGGTCGTGGGCAACGAGCAACGTTTCAAGATTACATTTCAAGCGCTATTTATGCTGGGATGGAAAAAACCTACTCGAGCGTTTTAATGCTAGTGGCTTCGAGCCCTTTAGGGCCGCGTATCGTGATAACCTCAAGTTTAGTGCCGGGTAGGATTCCGAGTAAGTTGGCTCGTTGAAAAATTGTCGCATGAATGAAAATTTCTTCCGTGCCATCTTCTGGCACAACGAAGCCAAAGCCTTTGACTCGATTAAACCATTTAAGTTTTCCAATAATATTAAAGGTTTGCGCGTTATGCGTGGTATTGTTGCCATCTTCAAAAGCAATCACTCGTTTGACTTGAAGGCCGCTAGGGGTTTCGTTGGTTTCGAACTGTAGTTTGTCGCCAGGCCTTAAATTTCGAATGTTAGCTGCGTCTAGGGCAGAGAAATGAATGAGGATGTCATTCTGGCAGTCTGTGGAGGTAATGAAGCCGTAACCTTTCTTGTAGGAATACCATTTCACAATACCACTTTGAATTTGGTTACCGTCAGTGCTTTTAACAGTCATCAATTATCCCTTAAATTTCTTTGTACTCAATTTAAAAAAACTTTACCAATTGGCATTTGGCGTGTATCACAGGTAAGTGATGTTACTGACTTTGCCACAAGTTAGGTAAAGGTTCGGTAAAAACGGTTTTATTTTCCCGCAATATTGCGGCTTGGCTAATTTGGAGTAATCGCACATGTCCACCAAAAAGCACACAATTACACTCATTCCAGGAGATGGAATTGGACCAGAAGTTATTAGCGCGACACGACGTATCATTGACGCTGCTGGAGCTAGTATCGAATGGGAGCTGTGTGAGGCGGGTGCGGAGGTCTTTAAAAAAGGTTTATCCTCTGGAGTGCCAACTGAAACTATCGACTCGATTAAACGTAACAAAGTGGCTTTAAAAGGTCCACTAGAAACGCCTATAGGTTATGGTGAGAAAAGCGCGAATGTTACTTTAAGAAAGCTATTTGAAACATATGGCAACATCCGTCCTGTGCGACAATTTGTGGGTGTTCCTTCTCAATACGCTTCACGTAATATTGATCTAGTAATTGTCCGTGAAAATGTTGAAGATTTGTATGCTGGTATTGAGTATATGCAGACACCAGGTGTTGCTCAGTGCTTGAAAGTTATTACACGCAAAGGTTGTGAGAAGATTATCCGCCTTGCGTTTGAATTTGCCCGCTCAGAAGGGCGCAAAAGGGTTACTTGTGCGACTAAAGCTAACATCATGAAATTTACGGAAGGTTTCATGAAGAAAACTTTTGAAGATATTGCCCCAGAATATCCTGATATTGCATCGGATCATGTGATCATCGATAACTGCGCTCATCAGCTAGTGCGCCGTCCTGAGCAGTTTGATGTGATTGTGACGACCAATATGAATGGTGACATTATCAGTGACCTTGGGTCGGCTTTGATCGGCGGGCTTGGCTTTGCGCCTGGTGCCAATATTGGTAATGAAGTATCTATTTTTGAGGCGGTACACGGATCAGCGCCAAAGTATGCTGGTAAAAACATCATTAATCCAACGGCTGTTCTTATGTCAGGTGTTATGATGTTAAGGCATATTGGTGCGTTTGATATTGCTGATAAAGTTGAGCATGCTGTTTGTGTTACATTCGAAGAGGGTAAACATCCATTAAGAGATATGGTTGGTAATGAGGGTTCGGTGAGCACCACAGCTTTTACAGATGCGGTTATAGCGAATTTAGGTCGCACATCAACAACATGGAATCCAAAGCCATTCAAACCCATCAATCTTCCTCAGGTAAGCGGGCGTCCTGATTTTGTTCAGGCGAAAGAAGAAAGACTTTTTGGTGTCGATATTTTCGTTGAGTCAGGCTTATCGGCTAAAGAATTCGGTGATAGTTTATCAGCCCTGGCTGAGGTTACAGTTTTGAAACTTAAGATGGTATCCAACCGTGGAGTTATGGTGTACCCATCAGTGGGCGTAACTCCAGATATCGTTGATCATAATCGTTGCCGTTTTATCCTAAAGGATGAAAATTATGCTTTGAAGGATGAGGATATCTTTAACCTCCTCAATCAAATTGCTAGTAAACATAAATGGATGCACGTCGAGAAATTAAAGATCATTGATGGTGTCCCAGGGTTTACCAAAGCTCAAGGTGAGGATTAAGCGTTCTATTTAAAGTTAGATTTATAGCCATGAAATCTGTAGTCTCGGCTTGTGTGACTGCCGCAATGGTAATTTGGGGCGCTACGGTTAGTGCTGAGGATGCAAGAAAAAAATCGGCGTTTAGTCTTCTTAAAGAAAAATTTGGAGCTACTTATGAAGATCAAGGTCTTCCTGAAGGGCAGTTATTATTGACATTGCGTCATCATGATGACGCTTTGCCTTATAGCTTTCGTACTACGAAAAGTGAGCTTAACGGGCCTGTTAATAACACAAAAGGCCTTAACCAAATTAGAATGGCTGGATGTGCTCAGTTTTCGGTCGCTCAATTGAGCGCTATGCTCCAAAAGCTGCAAGAAGATTTCCCTGGATCTAAGCCGTCAGATGTTTATGTTTTTGACCTTCGAGAGGAAAGCCACGGTTTTATTCAAGGAGTGCCATTGGACTGGTACCTGACTGGGGCAAACGCTGCTAATAAGGGGATAACCCAGAAGGATCTTCTACTGAAAGAGGATCAAATGTTAGCTGAACTAAAAGCGTCACGATTAGTGTGCTTGCTTGATTACAGTTATAGAAAAGGCAATTTTGAATATTATTATCTATCGCCTCATGGGATAGCATCCGAAAAAGAGGTTGTTGAGAAGGCAGGCGCGCACTATGTCCGCATACCTGTTACCGACCATTTATATCCAGAGCCAAGAGATATTGACCTATTTATCAATCAGTTAAAAATGCTGCCAAATGATGCTATTCTTGTGTTTCATTGCCGAGGAGGGTGGGGAAGAACATCAACGTTTATGGTTTTGGCTGATATTTGGTATAATCATCATCAAGCTTCTGCTAAAGAAATTGTCAACCGTCAGGGCGCTTTGCCAAATGCATTTAACTTACATCACTCGCATCTTTTAAAGCCTCAGTGGAAAGTATTGGCAGCTGTAGAACGGCTTTATTTCATTCGTATATTCTATAGTTTTGTGCACGAGGGGTTTGCCGCCAAGGGAGAATCGTTCGAGGATTATTTCAAAACGCATCATCCATCTTTAACAAAAGAGCGAAACCAGTGACCGAATTTGGTCACCGGTTTTAGTTTGCGAAGTTTAACGTGGTTAACGAGCGGCTAAGATTGCCTCTGCTTCCCTAGGATCATGGCGAACGTGAGGGGCTTTGAGAGCTGTAATTGTTTTAACCAGCTCATCGATGTCGCTTGAGTGAAGACGGATCATTTCTTGCCCCATCTTTTTTAAGCCTTCAATATGTGAGCGTGAGGTTTCATCCATTGGCTCCTGCTCGGGTGTTAAAGGCACTTGAAAGCGATAGTATTTGTTGGATGTGTGGGTACGTGTTTCTGGGTGCAGGTACTGCATCATTTTATCATTCATTACGCTTACGCCGTTAAGCATTAGGTTAACGATGGGTGAGACCCAAAATAAGGCGCCTCCGTCTCTAATGCTTTTTCTTTCCAAACTCTGGCGAGAGTCGCCTGTGCCAATTGATACAACAATGAATTTGTCAGCATCTGGAAAATCAGTATGCGCAATGCTGTACCCAAGTAGTGCAGGATTGTTGGCTATAACGCCACCATCAATCAGATGTAATGGGGCAACTTTGTTATTATCTGCAATACTATATATTTCTGCTGGTGAAAAGTACGTTGGGGCGGCTGATGTAGCTCTTGCTGCATCACGCATAAAGAAGTTGTCGTTTGCATTCAAGCTAGCCTTCTCAGAAGAAAAGACATACGGCAAAGCACGCTCCATGTCGTAACTTGTTACCGCTACTTTTGTGCGGGTTTGATTTAGGGTCTGATTGCCAAATTTTTCCAGCAATAAGCGCTCTAGTCCCTCATGGTTGTACCTTGAGCGGAATATGCCTTTGCGGAATAAAGAGGACTCAAAAATGACGTTCCCTTTGGTTTCGTAGAGTTCTAAAAGGTCATCAACATTATAAATTGGCGTGCCATCAGGATTTGCTGCTGATAAACCCAATGCGATGATGCCCCCTGTGGATGTGCCTGCAATTTCATCGAACGCTGATGAGATAGGCATACCGATACGGGTTTCTATTTCTTTTAACAACATAGCGGAGATGATTCCTCTAATACCTCCACCATCAATGGACAAAACAGTCACAGTTCTTCCTTCAGCCTGACTCGTGAAAGTAAGGATAATGAAGAGAAAAAATGGTGTGAGAGTTTTTTTTATATAGTTGGTGCTCATATTTGTCCTCCCGTTGTAATACTTATTCTATGGAGGGATCCTTTGATAATGGTTAATTTATGAGCTATTTTTCGTCTATTACTAGCTAGTTTTTGCTATAATAAATAATAAATTTAAGTAAATAACGGCCGTGAATGGATAGATATTTCCATGAGCGTTCCATATTTGGGTAATAAGAAGTAACTATTGGATTAAATTAAGTAAAAATTTCCGATAAGTTTTTCTATTTAAAATATAGCTTGTTCAGCTCTTGAAAACTAACATCGCCTTTCTTACATGAGATCTTGTGTGATGAAAGGAATATAAATATGTCAAACCCGCAATCAACTGGATTATTGTCAAGAATTTACAATGACGCGTTAACACTTTTGCGCCAATCTAAAGAATATGTACACGAGTACGGTCAAATGGATTTTATGAGTGTAAATGTTGAAAATGGCTTGGCGCTTGCTTCAGAGACGTCTCGCATTACATCAAGATTGACACAAATTGTTGCGTGGTATTTGACTCAAGAGGCGTATCTAAAGGGTGAGATTGGCCTTAATGAGGCCAGGTCTGAAGAGTACAAAATTGAATTGCTTGACAACATGCTGGATGATCAAGGTGAGCTTAATCCCGTAATGCCTGAAACGCTCAAGTATTTACTAAAATCAAGTCGAAATCTGTATGTGAGAGTGGCACGCCTTGACGATTTATTTAGAAGAAACACCACACACGCTGGGCTAAATTGAAAAAGGCTATTATAATTTAGTCGCGGCTTGAAGCATTTGAATAACGGTCTGTTTATTCTTGTAAATAGGCCCATCCAATGCAGAATCATTGGCTTCCTTGAGTAGATATTGGATTGCTTCGATCTGTTCAACCGTATTGAAGTTGGATAAAATCTTAATGGCTTTATCGTAGTATTCTAAATAATTTTGGGCTTTGCCGCTGCTGTTTTTGATGCGTGGCATTAGTTCAATTTCAGTTGCAAGGGCTTTAAATGTAGCGGCAATGTTTTCAGTCGAGATATTGCCTTTTGGATCTGCTGTGAGCGCATTAGCTGAAACATTGCGCGTTATTAAGCTTAGTTTTTTACTTAAGGTATCCAGTTTGTTGGTGTAGCTAATTTGCATTTTCTTCAAACAAAGAACCACCTTTTTAAGTTCGTCTATTCGCTTTTGAAAATCTTGAGGGGATTTAATTGCTTTGAGATTATTGATTTCTTCTTCGAGGACTGCAGTTGTTTGATCATAATAACAGTTTGTTGGGCAGAGGCTGCTCAAATCCCTCGTGGGTGTGGATCCACATTGGCTCAAATCTTTGTTGTTTGGTTGTTTCTTTTTTAGAAGTTTACCAAACTCAAATGGGTCAGCCTTTTGGATCTGTTGATCCATTGTAGGAGTATTTGAAGTGGTGGGGGCTGCGTTAGCATTGAAAATGCACGAGCTCACACCTAATGAAAATAGCAGAAGCCATCTTAAATAGATTGTCTGATAAAGGTTCATTTCGATTCTCCTGTTTATCACAAACAAGATTCTGGGGCAAAAATGTTAAAAAACTGCTACCAGTACCTATAAAGTATATGTGAAAAGCAAATTTAACGAACCACAGACGACCATTTTACTAAGCATGACAAGCTAATGGTTATCTTGGGAGTTTAATTCGTTGTTAATGGATAGTTCTTGGTTATGCGTAGAATCTGATGAAAGCTTTTCTTGTGGTATGCTGATCAAGACTAGGCTAGGGAGTAACACACAAAATAAACTATATATGAGCAATGGAGCTTTCATGATATTCACCATAAATGTAGGTTGACCTATTACAGCTATCAAAAAAAAGTTAATTTTCTCTTAATTACCATCTTTAGCGATTGAATCTGCTCGTATTTTTTTGGATTTACATGTTTCGCCATAAACTTCTATAGCGAGAATTTCAGCATTTTTCCAAACGACATGGTGCCGAATGGTTATACCATCGCCTTCTATAAATATTAGGTTTGAAGAATCATTTTCCTTTTCTTCAGGTGTGGGCGTGGCCATTTGATCAAATGGTGACCATCCTTTAGCGCCAAAACTAATCAGTGTATAGGCAATTGGCGGGGTTTTATGAGAGGCAGGAACATTCGTTTTATGAATTGTAATCCCATGTTCATTATCGATTTCGCAGAGTTTTATAGTATGCAATGAGTCTAACTCAGGCGGTGCGGTGAGAGAAGGATGGGCCGCATACAAGATCAAGCGAGAAGCTCCGTCAACTTGATGATTTTTACTAAGTCCAAGGGCAGTATAAGGAATAAGACCAGGATTGATATCACATCGAAAATTGGTGAGCGCTTCAACGCCATTGGATTTTGGATGGGCAGGGCAAGGAAGGCGGTCATGCTTGGCAACGTAGGCTCTTATGGCCTCTTGAACATCATGCAACCGAGCATTTGTAGTTTGCTGCTCTTTAATCTTGATAAACGACTGTAGCGCCTTTTCCCCCGTCCATGCAACGATTCCAATGATTACCAGTGTAATGGCGACCTCAATGAGACCAAAAGCTTCAAGTGGGTATTTATTAAAAGGACGCAAAGGACTCTCCATTATTTAGAAAGCTTGAAGTAAGCCATACAAGCTTGGTTTTTGCTCTCTAAATTATAGTGATTGCCTTTAATGCACGCGCCTGTATTTTCGTTTTCTCCACTGGCGCAGATATCCCCTGATAATGGGTTGCCATCGTCAAACGCTTGATCAATATCGGCGGCTTGCTTAGGTGTTAAGCAGGGTTTGAGGCTACCAGAAGAATCAACGTGGCTTAGGCATACCCATGGACCAGTATCGCCTTTAAAGGAATGTTGGATGGTTAAAAAGCCTTCGATTTTGCCTGATAGAAGGTGCTTGCTTGGAACAAGCTGTTGCCCTGATTGGCTAGGTTCAATGCCGGTTACAAGCTCAGCCAGGGTAAGGTGCGTCCAAAACTGGCCAGCTTCAGATTGTGAATCGGCATTCCGCCCTTCAATTAGCCCATTCCCATTTCCATTAAGGCAGTTGGAATGAATGGCAGATTGAGCGCCAGCAAAGTCACCTGGAAAGGCATGGTACTTTTCTTTAAACATATGAGTGGCCAAGCGAACATCGTCAATTTGTTGATGCAGTGCTTTAACTTTAGCGCTTTCGATAAGTTTGTATCCTTTCATCCCCAAGCTTGCTAAAATGCCAATGATGATGAGGACAATGGCGATTTCAACCAGCCCAAATGCCTCAAGTGGCTTCTGTATCAAGGATTTTCCTGTCCGTTTTCCTTTTAAATTGAGGGCAAACATCTTAAGTGTCCTGTAAAGCTGGGGGTTTTAGGATGGTGGCTTTGAGGAAAATAACAAGCTCGACAATGTCATGCTCTGTTTGGTCTCCTCTGAAGGCTGCCCCGAGCCCCGGTATTCTTCGAAGGCCTGGCAGACCTGAGGAGTTATCGTGCAATTTCTCCTGCATTAAGCCACCAAGTATGACGACCTCTCCATCTTTCATATGAAGGATTGAATCAATTTCTCGAACCTCAACAATAGGCACAACGGATTCTACTGTGTTTTGAGACGCAATTTCAACGGCAGGGTCTCGCATAACTTTTGATGAACTGGTTACAGTCGGGCGTAGCGCAAGTGTAATTTCGCCGCGTTCTGCGTGGATGGAAGGTTGTACGGTAAGTATCAACCCTATGGGCACAGTCTGTATATCACTAGAAGTCAAAACGACATCGCCGCCGGCATCCTTGCTTCGAATGTACCTGTTATATTTAAGGCGAAAATAAACGCTATTTTCTGCGACCTTTAGAACAGCAGATTGATTATTAATCACGGTAATTCTAGGGCTTGATAGTGTTCTGGTTTTTCCAAATGTTTCCAAGAGGTTTAGGACTGTTGAAAGAGAGTTGCCGTTCTTTAATGAAATTGTGGAGACATCATGTTTCCCAGCTGATAAAAGTCCAAATTTGCCGTGTGTATTAAGGCTGCGATAAACGGCTTGCCAATTGATCCCGCTATGAAATCCTCTGCGTAGTGAAACTTCGATAATCTTGGCTTCAATAAGAACTTGTGAGGATACTGTTTTCTGCAAATGATCTAAGTAAGATGTAACAAGTTTATGTTGCTTTTCAGTGCCCGTAACGGTGACTAATCCGCCTTGCTTGTGGAATGTAAAATTCGCTTTAGACGTTTGGTCTTTTGGAAGTAAATGCTCAAGGTTGCTTTTAAGCTCATTCCAAAAATCGTTTTCAGCTGCAGCGTGAATAATGTGGCTCGCATTATTATCAAGTCCAGAATTGTGAGAATTGGAGGAGGCATTTGCCATAAGATCCGTATTCACAGCATTGCGGTTTTGTGTTTGCCGCTGAAGGTTTAAGAACTGGGTATTGTATGTCTTTGCGTAAGGAGTGTCAGGCTCAATAAAAATGGTTTCCTTCAAGATTCGATACCGCAGCCCTGCAAGTTCGCAAATATGAGACAGGGTATCAATGAGCGGCTGGTTTTTGCTGGAGAGTGAAATAGAACCTGAAATTGGCTGGCTAAATCCCAAATTCACGCCGGCTTGATTGGCAAGATCCATCAAAACTTCCTGTAATGGAGCTGTTGGTGTGATCATGGTTGAAACTGGTTGACGCATAGCATCGGTAATAGGAGAAGCTTGAGGAGAGGTCTGTGGAGGTGGTGACTCTGTGTCAGATTGCCAATCAAGAGCTATGTCTTGAATAATTGGTCGTTCAGCTGGTTCCAGTTTTTGGCAGGCTGATACGGCAAATAGCAAGCATAATGCATTGAAGATGTGTCTGACCATTAACCAACCTACTGTCTAGATTGGGTTTATCCTAAACATGTATTCATACCGTTTGCAAGACGTAACATGGCCTGGCTGATTGCAAAAACCGAAAAACTACGCACAATTTTTTAAAGCTATCGTGTTATTTTTAAAGCATAAATTCACTTTTTGTTAATATTATATGCAGATAATGATCTGGATGAACGTTACTCATGGATTTTGCAGGGATAGATTCAAATGAAAAAATATGTATTTCACACACTTTTTCTCCTGTTGATCGCTTCAGGAATGTCAGCCGCCTGGCATGACGCTCAAGCTATTCAGTTGAATAGTTCTCGATAACATATTGATGTACGAAATTTATTATGAGTGAGTTGTTGCTTTGATGATCCAATCAGCTACCAACTGTGCTCTCATGCGTACATCAACATCTGAAGCAAAGTTAACAAAATGTTCTGGCAGAAAGCGCCGGCAAAAGGCATTTATGACGGCTTGTTGTTTTTGCTGAATAGCTGCTGGGTCATAGCCAATTTTTTCTAATAGTTCAGACAAGTTTTCCGAGGATGCTTTGATGTTTTTTGGTGAGGTCCTTGCCGGCCAAAACCCAATTCCTTGATGTGCCAAATCTTCCCAACCAAAACGTTCGCCAGGGTCAAATTTTCTTAAAGGTGCAACGTCTGAGTGTCCCACAATATTCCAGGGCTGAATCTCGTATTGCGCGATAATTTTTTTGGAAAGCCAGATGACAGTTTCCATTTGTTGAGGGGAGAAATCAACGTATCCAAACTCATGCCCAGGGTTGCAAATTTCAATGCCAATGGATGCGCTATTAACATCGTGGCAACCACGCCAATAGCTTTTGCCTGCATGCCATGCACGCATATTTTCTTCTACAAGGTGAAAGAGGCTGCCAGACTCCGCAATCACGTAATGCGCACTGACCTTTGATGTGGGATCGGCTAATCGATGAATGGCTTCCTCAGCTGTTTTCATTCCTGTGTAATGCATTACGATCATGGTAGGTTTATCAAATTTGATGCGATCATTAAAATTGGGAGATGCAACCCATTCCATCTTCATTTGGTAAACTCTTCTTTCATGAGTTCAATGGCTAGCCATCTTAACTCTGCTTCCTGTAATTGATGCTTCTTTTCAGAAAATGTGTTTGAAATAGACGAAAATTCCTGAGGGTTTTTTAAATATAAGGATTCGTCAGAAAGCTTTTCTTCAAGTGTGGCAATTTCTTTTTGCAGCGATTCAATGTTTGAAGAAAGGCATTCTTGTTCATGGATAAATTTATAGCTGAGCTTTTTAGGAGCCGTTGGTTGTTGTGTTGCCTTTTTAGGAAGTTGGGGCTTGCGCTCAACCGGCACAGCATGTTTCAAGTACTGCTGGTTTTCTGTGTAACCGCCAACATATTCTTGGGTGTCCGCATTGCCATTCATTATGAGTGTTGAGGTGACAAGGCGGTCTATAAAATAGCGGTCATGAGAAACGATGATAAGAGTGCCGTCATAATCACTGAGGATGTCAATCAACACATCAAGGGTATCCATATCAAGATCATTTGTCGGTTCATCTAAAACCAGAATACTGGATGGCTGTGTTAAAATTTTGGCAAGGAGAAGCCTGTTTTTTTCACCGCCAGAAAGAGTGCCAACCGGACTGAAGACTTGCCTATCGGTGAAAAGGAAATCTTTAAGATAGGCAACCACATGCCTGGGTTGACCATGGATCATGATATGGTCGCCACCTTGATCGCAAAGCGTTTCCCATAGATTAAGCTTGGGGTTGAGGTTAGCTCGAGCTTGATCTGCATAAGCAATAGAAAGGTGCTTGGCGCGGCGGATTTTTCCTGTGTCGGCTTTCAAATCCCCCAAAAGAAGCTTAAGAAGCGTTGTTTTTCCAGCGCCATTATTCCCGATAATGCCAAGACGATCCCCGCGTAAAAGCCGGATAGAAAAATCTTTAACAATAGGCAAAAGCCCTTGTTCAGTATCAAAAGACTTACAAAGCCCTATGGCTTCGATTACCATTTTGCTTTCAGAGTCTGGCGTTGGTGGGGGAATAACAATCCTGCCTCTGGCGTTGGTGGAATGTTTTTTCTTTTCTCGTAATAGCTGTAATCTTTTGAGCCGTCCCTGGTTGCGCTTACGACGTGCCGTAACGCCTTTGTGAAGCCAATCGGTTTCCTGGGCTAATTTTTTGTTTAGCCTGATGAGTTCTTTTTCTTCGGCTAGTAAGATGAGATCAGACCAAGTATCAAATTCTTTAAATCCCTTTTGATTAACGTGTAATTTGCCTCGATCCATCCAGAATGTATGCGTGCTAATGTTTTCTAAAAAGAGACGGTCATGGCTAATAAGCAGGAGTGATCCCTTGAATGATTTAAGGTGATTTTCGAGCCATTCAATGCCGCTGATATCGAGATGATTTGTAGGTTCGTCCAGCAAAAGAATATCGCTATCAAGCGCTAGAACGCGTGCAAGATCGGCTCGTCTTCTTTCGCCGCCTGATAGATCGTCCATAGGTTTTTCAGGTGAAAGCTGAATTTGATCTAAAATGGCGTCAGCTTCATAAGATTCAATCTTTTTGGATGCAGTGCTTCCAGCAAGAACATGGTCTTTGACAGTTTTAGCTAACGATGGAATAGCTTCCTGGGGGAGGAAACCAAGTGTTACATGCGGTTCAATGTAAAGGTTGCCGTCATCGAAATCTATTTGTCCAGCTAATGCGCGCATCAGTGAAGATTTGCCACAACCATTTCGACCCACAAGGCAGATGCGCTGACGTTTGCCTAATGTAAGGTTGAGGTCAGAGAATATAATTTTATCTCCATAGGAGACTTGGGCATTCGCAAGAGTAAGGTAGGGGGGCTCATTCATTAGGGTTCATATGGGTTAGGTGCGGCCAGATTTTGGTTTTATGCGATGATCACGCACACGCTGGAGGGCATTTTGAAGTCTTGTGCGGTCTTGAGCCATGTTTGAAAAATGGTAAATCTTCGCATAGGGGATGGTTTCATCGGGCCAATGGGCAATATTGTAAAGTTCATGGTGGTTATAGATATCTGCATCTACGATCCAAAATCGAATGTCTGTGCTGCCAAAAGGAACAAACTCTTTAGCATCTTTCTTAAAAAGCGTTTGGGTTTTCGTCGCAAGAAGCCTGACTAACGCGGACTGCTCTTTGCAAAATTCGGTGCATTTTTGCGTGGCAGGCCACCATTCTCTAAACAGGGAATCTCGGACTTTTTTATGGTCACTAAAATACATCACGCCTACGGTTAACACGTTGCAAAGGTTATACGTCCATTCCACTTTTTCAGGCCTAACTATTGATAGCATAACATCAGCATCGTGATCAAAAAGCTCATCAATATTCTCAAAGACAAAGGCATCGGCATCCAGAAACATGAGGGATCGAGCTGGATAAAGGTCTGACGCGGCCATCAAGCATCGCACTTTCTGCATCAGCATGTTTTCATAGACCAATGCTTTTTTTTGCATGTTTTGTGTGACCCAAGAGCTGGGAAACCTTTTAATAAATGCTTTGCGTATCCTCTGCATAATGCCACGTGGTGTGCGCTGATTAAAGGCAATGGCAAGTTTTTTTATATCCTCTTTGGTGTAGATGGAGAGGAGATCTTCAGTATCTTCCACCCGCTCTCGCCAATCAATGATAGTGACGTTGCGCTCATTCGTGAGGATCAATGGGTTTGGACCCCAGGCATACACAACGATTTCAGCATCAGGATAAATGGTGCGGAGTTGCTTGATATTGGTTTCAATGAGGTAGTAATACTCCTCACTGCCCATTAGGACGAAAATTGGTTTTTGACGCATTTCTTTGACCATTGTTCTTTGCTTACGAAGCTTTTACTGCTAATATAATGCGGGTTTCTCTCGAAAATAAAAAGCAAAATTAGATGCATGTCAGTAAATTGACTTACATTGCCGCTAATATTTTGAAGCTGAGCCTTTGGCGCACCCGGCGAGATTCGAACTCACGACCTCTGCCTTCGGAGGGCAGCACTCTATCCAGCTGAGCTACGGGTGCATATCTTTTTATGGCTTATACTCTAAACTTGTGTAAGATGCAAAGATATCGTTAAAATAAGAGTTAAGAACGTACAAGTTGGAAATAGTAATATGAGTGTGAGCACGGTACAGCACCCTTTTGAAGAAATTCAGGTGCTTGATAAAACGGTAAGATGTAACGGTGGAGGAGGTGCGCTTGGGCATCCTGCTGTTTATCTCACCCTTGAGAAATCTGGAGAGGTTGTTTGCCCGTATTGTAGCCGAAAGTATGTTTTGGTGACTAAAGATTTATCAGAACAATCATCTTAAACATTATGTTGCAAAATATACCATTGAGCCAAAATGAGAATGATTATTTACGACTTAACCAAGAGCAGCTGGAGGCTGTCGGGTATCTTTCTGGCCCGTTGTTGGTTTTGTCGGGAGCTGGTACAGGTAAAACACGAGTTTTAACCTCACGAATAGCGCATATATTGAACCAAAGAGCTGCTTTTGCTTCTCAAATTTTGGCAGTCACTTTTACAAACAAAGCGGCCAATGAGATGCGTGAACGGTTGGGCAGTATGGTTGGGCCTTATGCTCAAGGATTGTGGCTTGGAACGTTCCATTCTATTGGGGCAAAAATTTTAAGAATTCATGCTGAGAAGTTGGATCTTACACCCCAGTTTACTATTTTAGACTCTGATGATCAGTTAAGATTGATCAAGCAAATCTTGAAAACAAAAGGGATTGATGAAAAGCAGCTTGCCTCTAGGCTCGTTCTATCTGTGATTCAACGTTGGAAAGATCGCGGGTTAACGAGTGCACAAGTAGCGAAGCAAGAAAGTGGGGGAAGTGACCCATTAGCCCAGTTGTATGTTGAATATCAATCAGAGTTAAAGCGATTAAATGCTGTTGATTTTGGTGATTTGATTCTCCATGTTTTGACATTATTTCAAGAAAACCTTGATGTTTTAAGCCGCTATGCCAACCAATTTAAGTTTATCTTGGTTGATGAGTATCAAGACACGAATATTGCACAATACTTATGGCTGAGGCTTTTGTCGCAAGGCGGTGCGAATATGTGCTGCGTAGGGGATGATGATCAGTCCATTTATGGATGGCGGGGGGCTGAGGTTGGAAACATCTTGAAGTTTGAGCGGGATTTTCCTGACGCAAAAGTCGTTCGCTTGGAGCAAAACTACCGATCGACGCCACATATCCTTGGCCTTGCATCCCACCTGATTGCTAGCAATAAAGATCGCTTGGGGAAAACATTGTGGACCCAAAATGATGGTGGGGATAAAGTGTATGTCTCGGGTCACTGGGATGGAGGCGAGGAAGCACGCTATATAAGTGATGAAATCGAGGCATGTCAGCGAAATGGCGTTAGCCTTAACAATATGGCAATCTTGATTCGAGCAGGCTTTCAAACACGTGAATTTGAAGAATGCTTCTTGAAATTAGGGATCCCGTACAAAGTCATTGGGGGGCTAAGGTTTTATGAGCGGCAAGAAATTCGGGATGCTTTAGCTTATTTGCGACTCGTAGCACAAAGTAATGATAGCTTAGCTTTTGAAAGAGTTATTAATGTCCCCAAACGTGGGATTGGTGCAACAAGCGTCCAACTTTTGCAAACTACCGCACGTCATGCCAACCTTTCGCTCATGGAAATTGCCAAACGCATTGTTGAGACCGATGAGTTGAAAGGAGCTACGCGTCATGCTCTGAGAGCATTTATCGCGCAGGTAGAGCAGTGGCAAGTTTTGGCCCAAGACTTAAACCCCTCTCAATTAGCTGAGATTATTCTTCAAGAATCTGGGTATATTCGTATGTGGGATGAGGATACCTCGCCTGATGCTCCCGGAAGAATCGAAAACTTGAAAGAATTTGTGACGGCTTTGCAAGAATTCTCTTCGCTCACAGAATTTTTAGAGCATGTCAGTTTGGTAATGGAAAATAACACCGCTATCCATGAAGAGATGGTTAGTATTATGACACTTCATAGCGCGAAAGGACTTGAGTTTGATACAGTCTTTTTAGCTGGATGGGAGGAAGGCCTATTCCCTCATCCACGTGCATTAGATGAAAAAGGTTCCCAAGGACTCGAAGAAGAGCGGCGGTTGGCCTACGTTGGAATTACTCGAGCAAAGAAGAGGCTGTATATTACATTCGCGGCTAATCGTAGGGTTCATAATTTATGGCAGTCTAACCTTCCATCGCGCTTTATTGAGGAGTTGAAAGAAGAGCATATTGAGCGAGTGCAAACAAGTGTGTCCTGGGGAAAAAGGGACAACAGGTCAGCCTCGACTTTTGCTATGGGCCGTCAATTTTTTCAATCTGCACCCAAGAGTGCTGCCGAAATAGAATATTTTGACGAACCGGCCTTCATTGAAGGGCAGCGTGTTTTCCACCAGAAGTTTGGATATGGCATTGTGAGCATTTCAATGGGCGAGCATGTAACAGTGATATTTGACCATGCTGGCGAAAAGAAAGTTTTGGCCAGCTATCTAGAGAAAGCCTAAATTGTACATGGCTGATGGTATGCTTTTTCAAATTGATTTAAGAACCTTTGTTGAAAAAATGGACCTGTACTTGGATGCCCTGGATGTTGATGCATTGTCGATGTCGTGGGAGTTGTTTGATGATGACCAAATGGTTCATTTTCAAGGTGTTTATGGTAACGAAGAAAGTTTTAAGGATTGCCTAAGCTCACTACACTTAATCACAAGCTTACAAAATGATGCTGATTGCATCATAGAATCCAAAACGCAGGCTCTCGTTAATTGGCTCGAGATTTATGCTAAAGCAACCCCGCCGTTGCAGATCGGCCGTTTTTACATTTATGGTAGTCATGATCGTTATAGTCCAAAACCATGTGGGGTAATTCCACTTTGGGTAGATGCTGCCACGGCTTTTGGATCAGGTGAACACGCAACAACATCAGGTTGCTTAAAGGCGTTGCAAAGGATAAAGTCAAATACACATTGCCATAAAATATTAGATATGGGGTGTGGTACCGGCATCTTAGCGTTAGCGGCGCATAAATTATGGCCTAGCGCGTCTGTTTTTGCTGGGGATATTGATCCAGAAGCTGTGAGGGTGGCTCGCATTAATATGAGGAGAAATCAAGCCTCTTTTTATATTGATAGAGTCTCTGGCTTTAAAAGCCGTTGGATTCTTGAGAAAGGCCCGTATGATGTGATTGTGGCTAATATTCTCGCAAAGCCTCTAAGACAAATGGCGTTGGATATGCATAACGTTGTTAGGGTTGGAACGAAAGTTGTTCTATCGGGTGTCCTTACTTCCCAAGAAAAATGGGTTCTTGATATGTATCGTTTAATAGGTTTTAAAACGTTATTTATTTTTAGGATGTATGGTTGGAGCACAATGTGTGTAAAATATTGCGGTGCATAATATAATATGGGTGATAAGAAAATATATGTTCAAAGGTTAGAATTGCTTCGCAAGTGGATGAGGCAATTTGGGTTATCGTATTTCATCGTTAATGCGTATGACGAATTCTTAAATGAAGATGTTCCTTCAAATGGACAAAGGTTGAATTGGGTTTCTGGCTTCACTGGTACAATGGGGGAAGTTCTTATTGGCCTAGAGCGTGCCATATTTTTTGCTGATAGTCGTTATTCTAATCAAGCAAAACAGCAGCTTGATAAAGCTTTCCATGTTTATGATCTTTCTGAGTCTAATATCTTTGACTATTTATCAAAGCATCTTCAACCTGAAGAACAGGTAGGGTGCTACCCATGGGTTTGGAGTGTGGCTAGAGGGCGAAAATTAGAGAACGTTGTTTGCAGTGCGGGTGGTCAATTTGTTGTTGTGGAAAATAACCCAATAGACGAGTTATGGATCGATCGACCATCTGCCCCTCATTCCAAAGCCGTTGTGCATCCACAGTGTTACGCTGGAAAAGAATTCACCGACAAATTAGATGCGCTAAAAAAAGATATACAAAAGCTGAGCCTAGATTATTACATTTACTCAAATTTAAATGCTATTGCTTGGCTTTTAAACATGAGAGGTCAAGATAGCGATACTGTGCCCATTGTATTTAGCTATTTAATTGTGCCGCAAGAAGGGCCCGTTGAGCTATTTGTCGATGATCGAGATGGCCTTCAAGACCTTAAGCATTATTGGGGCGGGTCTGTGGTTACGAAGTCTTTGCAAGAATTTTCTAAAAGATTAAAAGACTTTTCAGAGCAAAAATTGTCTATTGGTTACGATCCTTTAGAAACACCATTTGCCGTAGAAGTTGAGATAAGCAGCCCAACTATTACGATTAAAATCATTGATGATCTTTCAGCTGTAGCTAGAGCTAAAAAAAATCCAATTGAAGTTAATGGTGCGCGTCTAACTCATATTCATGATGGCTTGGCAATTATCCGAAGCATTTTTTGGGCTGAACAAAACATTGGGAAGATAGACGAGTTTGATCTTGGTGAAATGTATACAAAGTTTCGCCGGCTATCTCCTTTATTTAAAACCCCTAGTTTCAGCCCAATAATAGGCTTTGGCTCCAACTCATCCTTGATTCACTATCGACCAACCCAGGGCGAATCAAAGCTCATTGGTGGCAATGGAATATTACTTATGGACACGGGGGGGAATTACCTTTGTGGGACAACAGATGTAACTCGCACAATATCTGTTGGTCAGCCGACTGAAGAACAAAAAGAAGCCTATACAAGAGTGCTTAAAGGTTACATCGCATTATCGACCATTGTTTTCCCAGAAGGTGTTAGAGGGTACCATCTGGATATTTTGGCCAGGCAATATTTATGGCAGAAAGGATATGACTATCAGCATGCCACTGGCCATGGTGTTGGCTCTTATCTTTATGTTCATGAAACACCACTTTACATTGGTGCTTCAGCTCGGTATCCTCATGTGGCAGAGGTCGGAATGATTGTGTCTAATGAGCCTGGGTATTATAAAAATGATGAGTTTGGCATTCGCATTGAAAGTTTAATGGTCGTTCAGCCTCATCCTACTCAAATTTATCAATTAACTGATGCTCCCATGCTTTGCTTTGAAACCTTGACCCGAGTTCCCATTGATAAGCATCTAATAGAGGTATCTTTATTAGCTCAAGATGAAATTAACTGGCTAGATGCGTACCATACGACTGTATGGGAGGATTTATCTCCACACTTGAAGGAAGAGGAAAGCTCGCTGAGGCAGTGGCTCTGGGATGCTTGCCAGCCGCTTTAAGTCTTCTCGCTTTCTAAGATTTTTTGGGCTCTCTTAATGGCATCAACTGTGGAACTAACAAAGTTTTCGGGGCTAATTAGCTTATGAATCTTCATTTGTTTCATTACTTTGAGCGGTTGTTCTTGGACGGCTGCAAAAATAACGTGAGTACCGCGTTGTTGGCTTTTCTTGATGAAACTGAGTAGCGTATGAGCCGCAGTGGCATCCATGGTAGGGACATGACGCATGCGGAGGATAAATACCTTAGGGATCCCGCGGATTTTTGCTAACTCATCCTTGAGCCGGTTGGCCACACAGAAAAAGAAAGGTCCCGTTATTTGAAAAGCCTCTACGCCCTCTGGCATTTTGGGTGGAAGGCTGTCAGTTTTCTCATTCGCGGTACTTTTCAAAATGGATACGCCTGTTTGAATGGCTGTAACGTCGTTCATGCGCTTCATAAAGAGTAATGCAGCTAACGTGATGCCAACTTGGACAGCGATTGTCAGATCGACCATGATGGTCAAAAAGAACGTGATCAACAAAACAGCACGATCACTTTTAGGGGCTGACATGAGATAACGAAAATGTTCAATCTCGCTCATGTTCCATGCTACTATGATCATTACGGCAGCAAGAGAGGTGAGAGGGATCCAGCCAACAATGGGTGATAAGAACCACATGAATAACAGGAGCAACGCCGAATGAATTATGCCCGCTAGAGGTGTTTGTGCGCCGGAGCGAATGTTTGTGATAGTGCGAGCAATGGCTCCAGTGGCGGGTATCCCGCAAAAACATACAGAGGCAATATTAGCTACACCTTGGGCTAATAGTTCAGCATTGGGCCGATGTCGTCTGCCTGTCATACCATCGGCGATCATAGCTGAGAGTAGAGATTCAATCCCAGCTAAGAAAGCGATTGTGAAGGCAGAAGGAAGGAGGAGAACAATCTTCTCCCATGTAATATGTGGAAAATATGGTACAGGTAAAGTTTTTGGGATCTGGCCAAATTTAGAACCAATGGTATCAACTGGGACCCCAAAGAGCCAGACAATCCCACCTCCTAACGTCATGACAATGAGAAATGATGGGAGTCTTACCTTTAAAGATTGCAACACAAACAAAATGGCAAGTGAAACGCCGCCAATCATGAGGGTAGGCCAATGAATTGTTTGTATGTGTTGCCAATAGACAACCCATCGATCAACAAAGTCAGCAGGCATATTTTCGATGCTGAGGCCCAACAGGCTTTTTATTTGTCCAGTAAAAAGAACAATAGCAATGCCGGATGTGAATCCAGTGACAACGGGTTGGGGGATGAAACGGATGATTGTACCCACTTTCAAAATGCCAGCAATCAAAAGCATGATCCCAGCCATAACGGTGGCAATGGCTAGCCCCTCGTAACCAAATTGAGCGATAACATTATAAATAATGACAACAAAAGCACCTGTCGGCCCACCAATTTGGTGGCGGCTTCCACCTAAAAGAGAAATCAAGAATCCTGCAATAATGGCTGTAAACAACCCCTTTTCTGGTGTGGTACCAGAAGCAATGGCAAGGGCCATGGCAAGTGGGAGTGCAACGATGGAAACCGTAAGGCCCGCCATAAAATCACCGCGGAACATCGCGAGGGAATAGCCTTTTGAAAGGCTGCTAATGGATTTTGGGACAAAATCAAAGAAATTCATCATTGCGCCATATAAGATTTATTAAAAATTATATTAGTCACAAAATGTTGTTTTGTCACGGGACTGCGTTGGTTTTTTGTTGGAAAATAAATGAGTTCTGCTTCATCCATGTTACCTTAGTGTCATCCTATTGCGCTATTGGCCTCGTTTTCATCCATGTTACCTCAGCGTCATCCTATTGCGCTATTGGCCTCATTAAAAAGAATGAATTATGGCGGAACATCCCAAATTATGCTTGACACTCTTCATAGAAGCACCCTCGCTCTTTTTCTTGTCACCCTCGCTCTTTTTCCTGTCACCCTCGCTCTTTTTCCTGTCACCCTCGCGAAAGCGGGGGGCCATAAAAAGCCTCACTGCTGTCCGGGGAAAATAGAGTATGAGGGTTAAAAAGGATAGAGCTGCTCTTTGATTGCTGTTAAAATGAGGGTGTTAAAACTTCATTTTGAACAGGAGCAGCTCCGTGTACCAATCTAGCATATTCGTTCAACTTTTAAAGAGCCTTCCGCGTCGCTCGTTTCAGTCCATCGTTGAGCACCACCAGGCCGATTCGTTATCGCAAAAGCTTTAAAATCAAAGATGTGAGCGTGCTAATCAGAACAAGCCTCTTTTCTCAGCCCACCTTAAAACCTCCCAAAACTGTACCTATACTAACCAAACAACTCTCTTGGGCATTCTCATGATCTTCCTCTTCTATTTTCCCCGGACAGCAGTGATAAAAGCCTGGGTTCCGCATCAAGTGTGGGAAAGACAAAGAGGGGTGTGCGGGGTGGCCAAAAGGAGGTGCGCGGGAAAGACAAAAGGAGGCATCCGGGGTGGCCAAAAGGAGGTGCGCGGGAAAGACAAAGGGCGGTGTGCAAGGAAGAGATGAGAAAAGAACCACAATTGCGAGTAATCAAGGTGGTGCCATCACAAAAAAAGCCCCTCATGTCGAGGGGCACAATCTTGAATGGGAAGCAGCTTATTTATTTACTTGAGCTGTTACCCGCAGAGGGCAAAGAATCGGTTGCATGCAAATCTTCATGATGGTCAGCTTGATCAACTAAATCTGAGTGGGCCGCAATAATTTTGTCACTCAATGCTTGTTCCTCAGGTGTGTCTTGGGGGAGTAAACCTAGGGCGACATGAAGGCTATTGTTAGCCTTTTGGATCTCAGCCGCTTCAGCTTGTGTGATTGGCCTATTCTCAGATTGAGCCTTTTGAAGAATGGCTGCTCTTCTCTCATGCTCTTCTTCGAGAAACTCTAGCGCATGATGATGATCACTTGTGACGTCTTCTTTTTCTTCAAGTAGTTTTCTAAGTGCTTCAATATGATCTGCTAACTCGTTATGATGGTCGACCATGGCATCATGATTGCTTTGTTTCGCAGCAGCTTTTGGGTCGGTTGTTGCCGAAGAAGCTTGCTTGGTAATTGAGCGAGTTGCTTTATCAAGGGTGTCTTTAAAATCCACAAGTGCTGTTGACAAAGCAGCTTTGGCTTTTTTGCGTTCATCGTTGTCATCTTTGAGTGCGCTAATGGCGGCATTTGTATCTTCGGCGCTATGCAAACTTTGAATATCCGAAGATTTAAGTGTGGGCGTTTGCGATAACTTATCAAGAGCTTGAGTACGAAGGCTTTGGAGTGCCTTAAGTGTTTCAAGCGCTTTCTTGACGTCAGCGTTGTTCTTCGTCGCGTCATCAAGCGTTTTGACATAGTTATCCAGCGAGCCGTCAACTTTTTTTGTTGCTGCTTTGAGTGTGCTCACGCTGTCACTGCTAAGGGTTGCTGTGTCCGAAGAAGTGGTCTTTGTGCCTTTTTGTTTGCTATCGCCGTTAATCATATTGGCGTGCAAATCAAGATTGGATGAATTGGTTTGAGGTGATGGGGTGGTTGTTGCGGAGTCAGCAGTATGACCATGTTGAGTTAAAACCAAACTGCAACCCATTGCCAAGAGAAGGCTTGCGAAACGCTTCATAGTTAATTTTCTCCCTGTAACTAGTTTTGACATGACTATAGCTTACCACGTTGATCTTGCCTAGCAAAACTAACAACGGCGCTTTATCAAAATGCGTCCGTGTTTAATGGAATATTAACCATATCTGAGAAACAATAAATTTAGGCAAATTTATACTATGTTTTAAGAGAAAATTGTGGTTCAATACCCTTGCTTTCTGAGGGGTTTGGAGGGTTTATGTCAAGAAGGTGCGTTATTAATCGGGTCATAATCTTTGTCGTGGGGTTATTTTTGTTGGCTCAGCCTCTTGAAGCCAAATATGCAGCTATCGTAATGGATGCGGCAACGGGGAGTGTTATTCACCAGGAAAACCCAGATAAAATTATTGCCCCAGCATCTTTGACTAAAATGATGACGCTCTACAAAACATTTCAGGCATTAGAAAATGGCACGTTAACCTTAAATCAAAAGCTTCCTATCTCGAGGCATGCCGCCAATCAAGCGCCGTGCAAGCTTGGGCTTCGAGCCGGTCGAGCTATTAGTGTTCAAGACGCTATCTTAGGGTTGATTACAAAGTCTGCCAATGATGCCTCTGTTGTTTTGGCTGAAACTTTAGCCGGAACAGAAGCGCAATTTGCGGTGACGATGACGAGTCAAGCAAGGCATCTTGGCATGAGTCGAACCATTTTTCGAAATGCCTCTGGATTGCCAAACAGCCAGCAAGTATCAACAGCTCGCGATATGGCACGCCTTTCTCAGTCATTGATTAAGCATTTTCCGCGCTATTACCGGCATTTTGCAACCAAAGTTTTTACATACCAAGGGGCTTCTCATCGAAATCATAACCATCTCTTGGGAGAAGTTATTGGTTACGGAAATGGGCCCATTGTGATCGATGGTATTAAGACTGGCTTTACTAATGCTGCTGGATTTAACCTTGCCGCGTCAGCCAAGCATGGTAATCAGAGGTTGATAGGCGTTGTTGTTGGCGGAGAGAATCGGCATTGGCGTGATCGTCGCATGAAACAATTGTTATCTTGGGGGTTTGGCGTTGAGGGAACAAAAGCACCAAAGCTGATGAAAACACAATATGTTCAAATTGCTGACCTTATAGATGCGGCAGATCAGGATGTATCATCGCCTCAGGGCAAGAAAAGAAAGGCTGCCCCAGCTGTTGAAATTAAGAAGGCCAAAGCGACTGCTGGCAAAAAAGTTTCAGTTATGAAAGCCTCAGCCACAAAAAGTAAGTGGCGGATTCAGGTGGGTGCATTTGGTCGGGCAAAAGATGCTCAAGCAGCTCTCAGAAAAGCAGGATCAAAAATCACTGTATTAACGCGTAAACAACGTACGCCTCATGTTGCTGCTGCAGGAAAACGTAAAAAAATTTATAAGGCACAGTTTGTTAACATGACGCAAGTGCAAGCCAAACAAAGTTGCTCTCAGGTTAAAAAATCTGGCCTTGAGTGCATGATTGTTCAAGGATAACCTTATTCAGGGCGCCCGCGTGCAAAAAGCTTTTGAATAAAGTTTTATGTGAAGCTCACTTTTCCTGAACTTATGTTAAGCATTTTAAATAATCTGCAAAAAATCACGAGCTAGTATGAGCTAGTAACTGAGAGGATCTGTAAGCCGGGTTCTGTGGCCATTTTCAGGCCGGCAGCTATTCATCTGAGGTACATATTGCTATGGACCTTTAGCGATCTACCCGCGTATGTGGCTGAGAGACTTGCCTGCTGCTGGTTGCAGCGCCATACGCCTATTTGATCTTGCACCAGGTGGGGTTTACACTGCCACTAACGTTACCGCCAGTGCGGTGCGCTCTTACCGCACCATTTCACCCTTACTTGAGACGAGCCCAAGCGGTATATTTTCTGTTGCACTTTCCCTAAGGTCACCCTCGCCGGGCGTTACCCGGCACCTTGTCTCTCTGGAGCCCGGACTTTCCTCTACAGGAGCTTAAGTCTGCTCAATGCAATTCCTGTAGCAACTGCCCGACCCTCTCACCTATTACTATATGGCTATTGAAAAATGATGTCAAATTTTTATCATTTTCATATTAAAAAATTTGGAGTTTCATGCGGCGCATTATCAACCTTTAGCCACACTTAAACCTGACTGCTGCCAAGCTACAATACCGCCGGCTAAATTAACTGCTTGAATATGAAAGTTGTTTTCTTGAAGGTGTGCGCATGCTTTTGCAGACCTCATTCCTGAGCGACAATGGATAATGAGAATCTGCTCATCAACAATGGGCAATGCTTGGAAATCGTCTATTTTCATGGAGCTTAGCGGTAAATGAATAGAGCCAGATATACGCTCTTCTTGAAACTCACTATCTTCGCGGACATCCACTAATAGGGCTTTTTTCTGATCTAGAAGAGATTTTGCTTCAAGTGGGTTAATTGAAATAACGTTTGTCATGATGAATAATGCTCCAGGTACCAACGTGAGAATTGTTCAAGTCCGTCTTTAAGGTCCACCTTTGGTGAATACCCAAAATCATCTTGAGCGGGGCGTATGTCTGCTATTGTTTCCTTGACATCCCCTGGCTGAATATCAGCAAACTGAAGTAGGGCTTTTTTCCCCAGCTTTTCCTCCAGTATATGAATAAAATCCATTAAGGATTCAGAGCGATAATGCCCAATGTTGTATAACGCATGTTTTGGTGAGCCTTGGGGTGGCGCGTTAAGGCATAAAAGTGTGCCGTCGATGATATCATCAATATAGGTATAATTTCGCCGCATATCGCCGTGGTTAAAAACAGTTATTACTTCACCAGCTAAAATAGCTTTTGTGAATGTAAAGGCCGTCATATCAGGCCTGCCCCATGGCCCGTACACCGTAAAATATCGCAGGCCGGTGGTAGGAATGTCAAATAAGTGAGCGTAGGCATGACTCATAAGTTCTCCGCATTTTTTTGTTGCGGCGTATAAAGAGATGGGCGAGTCAGTGCGGTCTTCTACGGCGAATGGAAGCTTTGTGTTAGCCCCATACACTGATGATGTGCTGGCATAAACCAAGTGCCGAATGCGGCCATGATGCCGGCAAGCCTCCAAGAGGCTCAAGTGCCCATCCACATTTGAGGTTGTGTAGGCATAAGGGTCTTTGAGGGAATAACGCACACCAGCCTGAGCTGCTAGATGGGTGATACTAAGATCAGAAGGAAGATCTTGGATCACTTTGAAAATCGCTGAATGATCTTCCATGGCTAAATGATGAAAGGAAAACTGCTTGAATTTTTTTAAGTTTTCTAGGCGAGCATGCTTTAACAAAGGGCTATAGTAGTCATTGAGGCTATCAATCCCAACCACATCTTCGCCTTTTTTAAGAAGGGTCAGACAAGCATGGTAACCAATAAAACCGGCTGCTCCGGTGATAAGTGTTGTCATAAGTGCCACATTTAACAAATCGCTAAGCAGTTAATGGTATATTCTATTCTTGCCCTATATGCAATCAAGGCGTTGTGTGCTTCCAAAAAATGATGGACATATTTTGACCTTTGTGTATTGCTTGTTTTTTACCATTAGGCTGAGCAAACAATTATGATCAAGAAAACAACTAGGATTGCTGTGTCTGTTTTAGCAATGGCATTGAGTGAGGGGGCTTATGCTAATGATAAGCAAGGCGCTCAAGATAGCCCTTATTATGATCAACGATACGAATTTCTCAGTGCACAATCACTTTATGCTTCTCCACAGAGTCTAAGCTCAATTGATGAAGCTAAAGATTTTTTGCGTAACCAAAGATTTAATGGGGCCATTTTGAAGCTTGGCGCTGATACAGCTGAGTTGTGTGCGTTTTTTATGGTAGTGGCTGGGGTTACTTTTCAATTGCCGGCGAATCAGGCGTTTGGGCAAGCGTTTAGCTTTTTTGTAGCGCAATCAGCTTGGACGATGGAGTTGCCTAATAAGCTTTCAAAAAATATCCGCCTTGTGGCTTCCGGTATAGGTACAGGGATATGCAAAGTTGGAGGATCCATACTGCCTGAAGCTTCGTGTAAGCCATTTGTTGAAGAAGATCTTTTATCAGATTATGAAGTGCTCCTAGCTTGGCAATGGCATAAATTGCCACCTGTCTTACGTGAAAAATTAGCTAATCATTTGTTTTTGGTTCGTAGAGGTCAAAAGGAGGATAGTAACGGCGTCAAACAAATGTTTAATGTTTTGAAAATGCCTCAGAATCTGACAAGTTTAGTCTATAACCCTAAGACGCTTGAAGATAGCCTCGTAGGTCTTAATCCAGATTTAATTGAAGATCTCAAAGATATTGCTTTCCGCCATGTTATTCAAAGCCAAAATACTGACCCAACCATTGGACGAAAGGTTTCACTGTATTTTTATGGAAAACCAGGAACTGGTAAAACCCAAGCGGCTAATGCTCTGGCTCGAGCAATTGGTGGCAAGTCTTGCACCATCAACTTGTCAGGCAAAAAAGTAGAAGATTTGCTGGGTTCAAGTACTAATATTGGTTTGTTGGCGCAATGCTTGATCGATACGGCTGTGTTAAATCCTGTTATTATCTTGGACGATGCTGACTGGGAGCTTAATACTCCTGGAAGCCCAATGCTGGGTTTTGTCTTGTCGCTCAATGATCCTGAAATGCGGTCTGTTAAAGATCAATTTTTGGAAAACCAGATTGATATTGGCAATATGATGTTCATTTACAGTGGTAACAGCCGGATTATGAAAAAAGATAGTCCTGTCGAGGCTTTTGAACAGCGGGTACATACACTCAAGTTTGAGGGCTTTGATGATAATTATCGTAAAAAGTATCTTAAAGATACTTTTGTTCCAACTCTTATGAAGCAATATCCTTCAAATGGCATCGTGACTCTCGAAACAATGCAATCATTGGTTGATGAGTATTTTGCGAATTGGAACACCACCACTAGTGTACCAGAGTCTGCACAGGATATGGGCATGAGGGTGGTGATTGAAGATACCAAGAGGGTGTATTTTAAACAGCTTAGGAAAGCCCAAGAAATGTTAGCTAAAGTGCCGCATCACGCTGAGCATAAAAGCTCTTCTCAAGATAGCCAACCCAAAGGTGAGCTTTAGGAAAAAAAGAAGCTAACCAGCCAAAGTAGGGGCAATAGAATCACCGCTGACCAAGCTATATAACCAAAAAAGCTAGGCATTTTTATGCCGCTTTCTTCGGCAATTGATTTGATCATAAAATTTGGAGCATTCCCAATATATGTCAAAGCGCCCATGAAAACGGCCCCAGCAGAAATGGCTGTGAGCGTTTTAGCAAATGTGGTGGTTAGTGTTCCGGCATCACCACCAGCAAAGTGAAAGAAAACAAGATAGGTTGGGGCGTTATCAAGCCAAGCTGATAGCCCGCCAGCTATCCAGAAAAAGCCATTATTCTTTGGGGCTCCATTAGGCATCAAAAAAGCAGATAAGGTATGAAATGGGCCATTGTTACCCAGCTTAAGCATTTCAATAACAGGGGTGACAGTGATAAAAATACCAGCAAAAATTTTGGCGATTTCCTGGACAGGGTGCCAATCAAAGTTATTATCAATGCGAATTAACGGAGAGGTTAATTTGTAAGATGAGAGCGCAATGATGATGATGCCAATATTTCGAATGGCGTCACCAACGGTCCAATCAGACCAGGTGACAAACTTTTGTGGCCAAAGGCTTGAGATGATTACTAAGGCAATTACGCCGAGTATAGCCAAGATATTTGGTATACCATCAATTTCAATGAGCCTTTCTTTAGAAGCTGGTGCATATTCGCCATGAAAGCGCTCTGTTATAGGATCTTCCTTGCGGTAAAAATAAAAATCTACCCAGTAAAAAATTATCATTAACGGTATGAAAATGGCTAGAAATGGAAATAATAAATGAAGCGTTGTCCAGAAAAATGGCACTCCTTGCAAAAAGCCAATATATAAAGGTGGATCGCCGATTGGTGTGAGGCTGCCCCCAATATTGGCAACGGAAAAGATGAAGAACATGATTTGGTGACGGCGAATGTTGCGATGTGCATTCATCTCCATGAACGGGCGAATTAAGACCATGGCTGCACCAGTTGTCCCAAGAACGCTTGCAAGTAGGCTGCCCAGCCCTAAGAAAATTGTGTTTGAAAGAGGGGTTCCAGGTGTTTGGATCCTAATTTTGATTCCCCCTGCAATGCTATATAGGCCAGCTACAAGTATGATGAAAGGAAGGTAGTGATCATTTAAAGAGTGCAAGCTAAGGGAAAAAGTTGGTTTCCATCCACTAATGATAAAAACAAAGGCCAAAAGCCCAAAACACCAGGCGGCAATAATTTTGCCATAATGCTGTGACCATAAGCGTGGTGCAATCAGTGGGCATATAGCCATAGAGAGTATAATGCCGGTAAAGGGTAGCGCCCATATTACTGAAGAAAACAACGTGTTACCCCTTATTGGTTCGCAATGCCTCCAAGATCCCCTGAAGAAGGTAACATGCGGCTAACTTGTCAACAACCGCCTTTCTTTTTGAGCGAGAGACGTCTGCCTTGATAAGCTCTGACTCGATAGCTTTTGAAGTCCAGCGCTCATCGAAGAGAAATATCGGTATTGGAGCAATGGTTTTCTCCAAATCGTCTTTAAATTTGGTGACTGTTATTGCCGCATCACCAAAACGTCCGTCCATATGAAGGGGCAAGCCAATGATGACGGCTTGAATATTCCATTGAAGAATATCTTTCTGGATGGCCTGGAGAGTCGACTGTTTATTTTTATGAATTAATATTGAGTGAGGGCTAGCAATTAACTGAGTCTCGTCACTCATAGCTATGCCAATATTCTTAGATCCCCAGTCTATGCATAATAGGCGCCCGACCTTGATTTTTCTAAGTTCTTCAACGACTTCTGGTGTTGTTAGCATCTGATATTCCAATCTAATCTTTGGGTGAATCTTTTTATGAAATAATTGTTTTGTAAACGGATAATCAATAATCACTTTACATTTTTTTAAATTCCAAAGGCTATTCTGAGTGTGAAGCAGAACATAAAAAGGTAGAAAATAATGTCACTCTCGCCACAGTCAATTGAGATTTTATTGGATCTCATCGAAATTAAAATGGGCTATATGCATGTTCAAGATCGTGACGATGCTAAAGAGCTGCTCAAATTAAGATATTGTCGTCAAGAATTACTCAAGATGCTTGATGGTGTCAAACATACTCCAAGAAAGAAGGGTTCCTCCGAGGGGCAAATGAAGTTTCCTCGTCAAGTTATCCGGGCACTTAGAAAACAAAACCATTCCCAGTAACCATGCTCTTTTGACTTATACCCCTAAGTTTTTCAATGCGATTCGGAAGATAATGCCTTTATCAGCTTTAACTTCTTGATCGTAATAAAATGAGCTGTATATGCCGCTTGAGATTGTTATGCACTCGTTTTTATATTCAATATGAGCGGCATGTTCTAGAGACTTGCCATTACCGGTTAGGTCACGAGCCGTGTGTACTTTGAAGGACCACTGTTCGAATGGGCGAGCGGCTATCTCTAAGCGGATTTGTTCTCGATCATTCAGATCGCCCGTTCCAATATTTTTAACGAAATAAAAGTAATCAGCTCTTAGTTTGATCATCTCTGGCCCTACTGAGGCGCCCATATCGCTTCTCATGAGTCGTAATGTTTCTTTGTTGGCTCTAAATTTATATTTTAAATCAAGGATTGGTGTCGGGTTTAAATAGACCCTTCCGACATAGTCTGAGTGGTTTTGTTTGAGACCCGTATGGTCAGGTAAAAAGGCTTGGGGTTTAAGGGTATAGGATTGGCCTAGAAAGATTTGACCATTCCCACCTTTAAGATTCTGCCATGCGGCCTCGCCACCGTAATTAAAGCGAGAGCCACTGTCTAGCAGGTCATAGCCGGCAAAGCGGTTTTGGCTATATAAGTTGCTATCATCCAAATCAAATAGACGGCTATCTTCATTGGGAATTTGTGGTTTTGATCTTATGAGTGGTGCTGCCACAAAGCCAAGGATGGGTTGAAGAGTAATCGTATTGCTTTTTTGAAACATTTGGTACCAAGGATATCGCCAATCTATCGCGGCTTGAGGTAAAGCTCTCCCGACAAAAGTATTATTAACGATGCTGGGAAGTTCTGGACTTGATTGATTCTGTGAGGGGCCAGATGATGGTATATAAGTTGGATCATTTGGGTTAAATTTTCGGATATGATATAGATCACTGCGCATGGCTAAAGTGAGGGTATACACGTCCCCAAGAGGTGATATGTTTTGTTGCTGCCATCCAAGCCTAGAAATAAGCCGTTGGGTTTGTGTACCTGCGCGTCGATGGAGGGCGAGGCTATTTGTATCCCAAAACCAGTGTCCATTGAGCAAAGCTTTTGGATCACCCATAAGATTTAGGTCAATTTCGGGAAGTGCAAGTGGAATATAATCCTTTTGATATTGGTCACTTAAGCCCTGAAACCAACTTGTGGAAATATTGGAATAATTTCTGGAATGAAAGCTTTCAGCAAATAGCTTAGAGTTAAGGCTGTTTTTATTCTCAAGTTTGAAGAATCGAAAATTCTTAAGATAAGTTGAATCACTTGCTCTTTGGATGTCCACACCCCAACGCCAGTGCTGAGTGGCGTCAAACCGTGCTTTGCCGTCGATATGCCAGCGAAGAATGCGGTCTTTCGGTTGAGGAGATGCCTGTGGATCTGTCGCTCTTTTAACATTTCCAATACTGTTATTCAAAATCATATCCCCATTGCCAAAATGGCGACGGTATTCAACACCCAGAATAGGGCCATAACATGTCATGATATGAGGCGTTAATGTCATATCGTGACTTGGGCCTAAATTCCAAAAATAAGGAGTGGATAGATAAAAGCCAAAATTTTTAGAAAGAGAAGTTGCTGGCGTTAGGAATCCGCTTTGCCTTTTGATGCTGGGGTCTGGATGCCGGAGAAAAGGGGTGTAAAGAATTGGTAAATTCCTAAATTTGAGCACCGCGTGTTTATAGGTAATATATTGCTTAGCGCCATTCTGGGTCACTCGTTTGGCTGATACAGACCAAAGTGGTGGCTTTGTAGGATTTTTGCGGCAAATGTTACAAGGTGTATAGCTAACATTGGTGAGTTGGGTGTTTTCAAAGGGGAGGCGTTCACCATCTTCTGCTATGAGACGAGAGTTATCGCTCATTAACAATCCAACTTTATGGATGAATCCTTCCTTTAGTTCGCTTTTGAGAACGACTTTTTCGCCCTTTAGCGTATGCCCATTAGTATCCAGCATATACACATTGCCGGTGGCAACCACTTCGCCGATTTTCTTGTGGTAGTCAATACGATCCGCTTGAACGAACTGCGTGCCTTGAGCAATGGAAACATTGCCTAATGCTGTAAGCATTTCTGCTTCACGATCTATCATGATGCTATCTGCTTCAATGATGACCTTCTCATGCTTTGCCATTTCAAGAAGAGGCTTTGCTTGGGTTTCCTGCCAGAGAACTAGCCCCATGATCAAAATGAGTATTGCGTACAATTTTTTGAACCCAAACGACAAAGAATTTTCCATAAATATAACTTTTATAAGCCCTTAAACTTCATCAGCGTACAAAATCATTGTGCCGCCGACAAGGATGCTTATTAGAACAGGAGCCCATGCAGCTAAGAGAATAGGAACAGTTGCTGCTCTACCCAACGAATAAGATACATCACTTATGAAAAAAATGCTAAAGCCTAGTCCGATGGTGATAACGAGGTGCCGCATGACTGTTTGACGCCCCAGTTGAAAGAAAATTCCTCCAGCAGCTAGGATAACCATTGCTAAAACTAAAAATATGTTTGCGATCAAAGAATGCCAATGCAGCCTGTATTTGTACGTTGAAAGTTTTAATTTGTCTAAAAATTTAATGAATTCTGGAAGAGTCCAAAAAGAAATGGTTTTTGGGTGAGCGCTTTTTTCTTGGATTTGTTCATATGTCAGATCGGACAGAAACATGTAACTATCATAGTGTTCTTCTCGTGTATTGGGCCGAGAAGACATAACTCCTTTAAGTTCAAGCTTCCCGATGGCAAAAGAACCTGTCTTCGCATCAAATCGTCGTGTAAAGCGGCCTTTCTCATCAAATTCAAAAATAGTGATCTCATTCAAAATGCGGTTATCAATGTCTCTGGCATGGAGAATAAACTGGCCATGATGATCCGCTTGGCGAACCCACAGGCCATTGGTACTGAGGGTAATTTGATCAGCGCGTTGATAAATTTTGCGGCTTTCAATTCGTTCAAAGTTAGCATACAAGCCTGCGGCAAGAGGGTTGAGTAGAAACAGATCTAAGATTTTTAAAACAAATACAAAAATGAGAATGGGAGACAAAACTTGCCAGACAGAAAGGCCCGACATTCGCATAACGATAAGTTCTTGGGCTCGCATAAGTCTAAAAAAGACAATCCAAGTGGTAATTAAAATAACAAAAGGAGTTAGGTCCAAGAATGTGCTAGGAAGTTTTAAGAAAACCATGTGTAGGCTTGTGCTAAAGCTAATTCCTTTCCCTGCACTACGTCTTAGTGTTTCAATCAGGTCAAAGATAAAAATGATGCTGCTGATGCTAATGGTTGTAATTCCAAGCCATTTAGCAAATAGCTTGATCAAATAACCATTGAGAGTGAGTGGTGTGTTGGGTGTCATTTGATTGAGGGTCTACCTTCAAAAAGCTTAAAAATATAGGCACTCAAGCCCACAGGCAAAAGTAGCAAAATGTAGGCGATAATTATGAAGATTCTTTGGCTTCCAGCGTACTGCAAAGAGCCGATGATGGAAACTTGTACTATGGAAACAGTTACGCTTGCCCATGCAAAAGGAATAAACCTATGCACTCGTGTATGAGGTGTGTGCAAAATAAAGGTTAGGCCTATGAGTATAAAAATAATGGGGAGCAGCGGTGTGATAATCCTTTGGTGGCCTTCCACGCGCATGCGGTGAATCATTTCGATTTGATCTGGAGCAAGGTCTGGGTTAAACAACTCCCAAATGAAACACTCCGAAGGTTTTTTGATTCGATCATGTGTCATTTTTTCGGGTTGTTTGAACTCATGAATATACTCTTGAAATGTTAAAAAGGTCATACCTGTTGTGCGCTGATCCTTGGCTTGTCGGGTTCCATCAAATAATAAAATCCTTGGGCCGTGCTCTCCTTCCATGATTTGACCAGAAGCAGCGGTGAATGTCACTGGAAAATCAGGGTTTCGGTTGTCAAAAATAAAGACACCCCTAACTTCACCATCTAGATCTTTATCTTGAACGTATAGGGTGACTTTGCTGAAATTAATAAACTCACCTTCTTGTATCAGAGCCGCTTTGTATTGGTTGTTAAATGAGAACTGTAAGTTTTTAAATTGATGAAATGAGATGGGTAAAAAATAAAGGCTAATGCTGAATAAGGTCGCGCTTACAAGAGAGGCCATTAGGATAAAAGGGCGTGAAATTTGAAACGGGCTGAGGCCTACGGTGTTCATAACCAAAATTTCATGATCAGTAATAAGTCTATTTAAGACAATGAGGCTGGCCAAAAATAAACTTATTGGGAGGAGAATCATAAGAATGTCAGGTAAAAGTAGTGACACAAGCATGATCAAATCACCTAATGATGCGCCATGATTAATCACCACATCAATGGATTTGAGTGATTGTGTAAGCCATATGATCAGCGTTAACACTATGGTAATAGTGATTGTGCTTAAGACAAGCTGTTTAAAAATGTACCTGTTTAGTGTGTTCATAAATGCTGGCCTGCAACTGATTATTCAAAGCACCATAACAAATTTTAGCATTCTGCAAAAAACAAATTGTTGCGTATGGTTAAATTTAAAAAAATGACTTTGAAAGATGCCAGAAATAACATAAATTGCCAGTGACAAATATGTTTTAGGGGCTAGTCGTGAACGTGAAATCCTTTCCCGCAAAATGTTTTTATTTTATCGTATGCGTTGTCTTTTGCTTAAGTTCATACACGCTTCAAGCTGCAGATCTTACTGTGGCCGCAAGTGTAGATGACACACCCATTACTGAGGTGGATTTAAATCTAAGGCTTACATATGTGATTCACACATCTGGTATGCCAGATACTTCTGAAGCGCGAACTCAATTGCGTGAAAAAGTCCTAAAAAAGATGATTGAAGAGCGCCTGCAAATTATTGAGGCAAAAGAGCGCGGCATTCAGCCCACAAAGGCGGATATCATGCGAGGGTTGGCCAGTATTGAACAGCGGGAAGGTATGGCGGCTGGTGATCTGCTTAAGATTGCGGCTAAGCTCAATGTTCCAGAATACATTGTGTTGGATCAAGTGCATGCGTCAATGGTATGGGGTGAGTTGGTATCGCAATCTGTAAGAAGCCGTGAAAACCTAGTTTCCAATGTTGAGGTTGATGCTCTTATTAAAAATGCAGAAGCTCAAGCTTTAGTGGGGATTCATACGATTTCAGAAATGTTTTTCCCTGTTGAATCGCCCTCACAAGATGCTTTGGCTCTTAAAGAGGCAACGACAGCTTTAGAAAGGCTCAAGCAAGGTGCTCGATTCCCTGAATTGGCGAGGCATTTGTCAAAATCTGCTAGTGCAGCCCAAGGTGGCCTCATCGGGCAGATAATTAAAGGAGTATTTGAGCCGGTTTTGGAAAGTGCAATTTTAGGATTGAAGGAAGGGCAGCTTTCACAGCCCGTTCGTGGCCAGGGTGGATACTATGTTTTCTTTAGGCACCCTAGTGATACTGTAGAATACAGCCTTTTGCAATTGGCAATTCCATTTTCTTCTGAAAATGAAGCGCGTGCTGCCGCTGAGCTGATTCATAAAATCCGCCAAGAAAAAATGTCCTGTTCGATGAGAGAAAAGAAAGTCAAAGAGCAGTATGCGCAAAGAATTCAAGTTACATTGAATGAGCATGTTCATCCAAATCGTCTTAACCCAAAGCTTTTAGATATCTTAAAGCAAATGCCTGCTGAACAGCTAACTCCTGCTATTAATGCAGGGCGTGTTATGCTATCGATGGCAGTTTGTAAAATCAATGAGCTTAAACCGCAAGTTCCGACGCGTGAGCAGGCTAAGGAGTCATTGATCGACCAGAAGATGTCTCAAATGGCCCAAAGGCTCATGAGGGAAATGAAGCGGACTCGGAACATCCAAATTTTTGGGGCAAACGTTGAAGCAAATACCGTGGGCAGTTAAGGCCCTTACTTTGTTCATGCATCTTTCTCGGCATTAAGGCCGAGGGCCTGTACGCGCCGCCATTACGGGAGCCAGCCTGTCCTCCTCGCACTTTTCCACTGCCAGCCACACTCACACTTTTCCACTGCCACGCTCTTTTTCCTGTCGCCCTCGCGCTCTCACTTGTTACCCTCGCTCTTTTCCCTGACACCCTCGCTCTTTTCCCTGACACCCTCGCACTCTCACTTGTCACCCTCGCTCTTTTCCCTGACACCCTCGCACTTCTTCCCTGTCATCCCCGTACTCTCACTTGTCACCCTCGCGAAAGCGGGGGGCCATATAAATGCCTGGATCCCGGATCTGCGTCCGGGAAGACAAAAAATGGTGTGCGGGCAAGACAAAGAGAGGGGTTGCGGAAAGACAAAGGGAGGTGTGCGGGCAAGACAATGAGGGGGCTGTCACCCTCGCGAAAGCGGGGGGCCATATAAGTTCTGGATCCTGTAGATCCTTGCCGTAGGTTGAGTTTTTCATTATAAAAAAAAGGGAGCCGAAGCTCCCCCTTTTTTTGTAACAGGCGATAATTAGAAGTTTACGCGTGTACCGAGCAAGAAGACTGTACCTTTATTGGTAGCTTTTGCTGTTCCATTTGCGGCATCTCTAACTGAACCATCTGTCATTTTAGCGTAGTTCAAATCACCATAAACGGTCAAACCGTCAGCCAACTTCATATCTGCTGTGAGAGAGTAGATGTCAGCTTTGGATTGTGTGTTAACATCAAGGAAGTCGTTCTTTTTACCGTTGTTGCGCTTACCGTTCAAGTAGCCAACAGCAAGTGCCCATTGGTCCATGGACCAACCGAGGCCGACGTTCCAGACTTTACCACCATTGCGGCCATTGTTGCTATCAGCAATGGTAACACCAGTGTTCTTGTTGTCATAGAAGCCTAAGCCTAAGTCAAAACCATAAGCGCTGAACAAACCGCCAACGTAGTAGCCTTTGGTTTTGTTGTAGGTGCTAGCCAAGTCAGTCGATGCCGTTGGTGTGCTGGTCCGTGTGTCGTTTGACAAAACGGTTGCCGCAGACAATGCGACGTTAAACTGACCGAAGTGGTCGTTGTAAGAGATCGCATAAGCTTGGTGTCCAACATCGAAGTAAGGAGTTGCCCAGCTGCCAGATATGCCAGTGTCTGTTCCGGCATTAAAGTTAGCTTGCTTGCCTTGAGTGTTAGAGTTGTTATTGTGATACATGTCACCGGTGTGTGATGTGTTTGGTGTTAAGCTTGCGGACAAGTGGAAGCCAAATACAGTTGGGGTGATCAAGTTAATTTTGTTACCCGTGTTGCTGGTTCCAGCAAGATAGGCGCCATAAAGCATGTTACCAGTTGAGCCGCTGGTATTGAATGGCTCGTTAAAACGGCTTGACCAGTTACTGCCGAAACCACCGTCGCCACGCATAACGGCGCTGCCGTCAGAGATAGTGGTTGTTTCAACACCCCAAAGAGCACCACCTTGAATGGTTGCGCCCCAAGCGGACAACTGAACGTAGTTCTGACGAACGCGGCTGCGAACTGAGTAGTTGTTAGCAACTGTGCTTGAACCTGATTGGCCTGTGAAGTTAATACGGCCGAGGTAATCAATGCCAGAATCTGTGCTGCCGGAGAATGTGAAGTCAAGGTTTGAATCGTCTTGTGAGAAGTTGTAACCTTGACCTTTACCGACTGGGTCTACGCTATTGGCAAAACCCTGAGCACTGCCGCCTGCTGTGTGTGCGTCTTGGCTAAATGCTGAAACGTGAAATGATGTTGAACCGCTGATCGTCAGCTTTGCAGCTGTTGACTTGGGCGCGGCATCTTGGGACATTGCATGTGATGCTAAAAGCAATCCGAATGCTGCTGTTCCCCCGAGTAGAACTTTCTTCATTTGATGTTCATCCCTTAATCTGTTGATAATTTTCCATGGCTTTAGGATGTCGTTACATCGTTAATCAAACAATAAAAATCATTTTTCCATGGTTTTTTTTGATTGCCGTGTTGCAATAAAGCAACAATTCTAGTTGTTTCTTAAATTTGGATAAACGTTAACTATAGCTGCCAAAAAGCAAACAAATGTTAAATTTAATATAAAATTTTACCTTTGAGGGCAAGCCGGTCCATTTTGCCCAAATTTTTCTCAAAACTGATCATTTGATCTATGCTTTCGTCGCCTCTTAAAGGCATTACATAATATGTTTAGTTAAGGTGCCAACGCTATTTTTCGTGTTTTTGCAAGGCTGCGACAAAAAAGCCATCCATCTTGTTTTGATGGGGATTTACTTTAAAGTAGGATTCATTCTCAAACGGGTAAGATTCACCAAAAGAGTCTTCCCAAACTTTGGATATGGGCAGGAGGGTAAAATCTTTGTTTTGCTCTAAAAACCAATCAACCTGAGCTTCATTTTCCATATTAAAGAGCGAACATGTTGCATAGATCAAACGACCTCCGGGCCTTACGGTTTGGGCCGCACGTTGTAAGATGCTTCGTTGCAAGCTGACGGTTTGCTGCACTCCTTCAAGTGTTGTTTTCCATTTAAGGTCAGGGTTTCTTCGCCATGTTCCAGAGCCACTGCAAGGTGCATCAACAAAAACACAATCAAAAGCCTCATTCTGTCTTTGCAGCCATCGGTCCTTATGATTGCTAATAACGCGTGTGGTCGTGTTGAAAATACCGGCTCTCTTTAATCTGGCAGATGCGTTTTTGAGCCGCGAAGCAGAGACATCACAAGCTATGATTTGCCCCTTATTACGCATGTTAGCGGCCATTAGAAGCGTTTTTCCACCGGCGCCAGCGCAAAGATCAAGAATACGTTGCCCTGGTCTTGCTAAGCTCAAGCATGCTGCCAACTGAGAGGCCTCATCTTGAACTTCGATCATGCCTGGCCCAATTTTTTCCAAAACTTCCCGGCTCACTCGGCCTTCCATCCTCAAGCCAAATGGCGAATACGGCATAATTTCTGCTGTAATACCTTGCTCTTTGAGTTTAGTGAGCGCTGCTTTTCGTGTCATTTTTAATGGATTAACCCTAAAATCAAAAGATGCTTCCTGATTTAAGCTTTGGATAAGCGCGTCTGCTTGAGATCCATACTCTTGAGTAAGTAATAAGTAGATTGCATCGCGTAGCCCACATCGGATGGATTTTGGGCAGTTATTTAAGTTGGCATGATAGTCAGTTTTAATGAAGCTAAGCTCAGCGTTAGTTAGTAGAGTTGGAGCATATTGTTTTTCTGAAAACAATTCTTGAATGGAAGAAGAAGTGCTACCAAGGCTCAGTAGATGTAGCAGCACAAAGCCACGTGCCCGATGTATGTTCTCAAAGGTCTTAAATCTCGATAGAAGCCAATCATATAGGCCAATATTACGAATAATAGCGTAATACATATTAGCTATGGCCTTTTTATCCTTTGACCCGATATAGCGTCTATGGCTGAAATAATGTCTAAGCTGCACATCGGCAGGTAGGTGGTTTTGAAGTTCAACAGCGTTCAGTAACTCGATGACAGCTTGTGTGTGTCCACTAGGATGCATTTGAAGCCTGCCCCTTGAAATGTAAGGCAACAACATAAGTTTCTGCGGAATCTTTGCGGCTGGCTTTTGGCTTAAAGTGTGAAACCTTTTTGAATGATTGCTTCAATTTAACCAATAGCTCATTAGTTGTTCCACCTTGCAAAACCTTGCCTACAAAAGCGCCTCCTGGTTCTAAAACAGTTACGGCGCATTCATAGGCAGCCTCTAGCAAAGCCATAATGCGAAGGTGATCTGTTGAAGCATGCCCGGTTGAAGAAGCTGCCATATCACTTAGGACGACGCTTGCAGGGCCTCCTAATGAAGACATAACGTTGGCGGCAATGTCGGGATCCAAAAAATCACCCTTAATGATCGTTACGTTAGGGATTGGATCCACATCCAGTAGATCTACGCCAACGATTTGCCCTGGTTGCAACGCAATAGCGCCGTTTTTTGTTAACCTCTCCATCGCAATTTGAAGCCAGCCTCCTGGAGCGCATCCAAGGTCTAGAACACGCGCGTTAGCATGAAAGAGCTTAAATTTTTCATCAATTTCTAGCAATTTAAAGGAAGCGCGGGATCGATACCCCTTTTGTTTTGATGCATGGACGTATGGATCATTCAACTGCCTCAAAAGCCATTTTTGAGAGGAAGCCGAATGCTTTCGCGCATTTTTAAGCTTAACAGTTGGTGTACGTGATCTCATTGGGGGGGCTAAACCCTTAGTGCAGTTGCTTCTGGGTATGTGTTTAACATTTTTGCAAATGGCAAATCAAGTTGAAGATTGAAGCATTTTCATAAGGATGCCTTCGCGAACACCTCTGTCGGCAATAATAAGATTTTTGACGGGCCAGAAATGATGGATACATTTAAATATTTCTGCCCCAGGAATAATAAGATCGGCCCGAGAATGACCTATGCATGAATGTGCAAGTTTTTCATCGTTAGACATTTGGTAGAGTTGGTCAATGATACTTAAAAGGCGATTTGAGGAAACCATAACGCCATCAATATATTTTCGGTCATATTTTTTGAGATTCATATCTATGGCGGCTAATGTTGTTACTGTTCCCGAGGTTCCAATCATTTGTACTTGGTCTTGAGCTAGATATGAGGAGATATTATTTTTGGCTGAAAGCTTCTCAAACATGTGCTCCATGGGTGCCAAGATTGTCTTGGCAGTTAGTTGATTGAGGTCTTGATTGATGACACCAATGGGTACTGAAACATAATCAATAATAGTGGGTGAACCCTTGGTAGAGTGGCTAACCCATATAACCTCTGTGCTTCCGCCACCTATATCAAATACGATGGCATAAGGGTATTGGGGTTTTAAAAGCCCGGAACATCCGAAAAGCGAAAGCTCAGCTTCGGTAGACTCATCGATCACATCTACTGTGAGTCCAGATTCTTGATGAATTCGCTCAATGAATTCATCGCGATTTTCAGCCATGCGGCAGGCGGCTGTTGCCACAGCTTTGTAGTGCTCAACATTGAATTCGGACATTTTTTCAGCGCAAAACTTTAGTGCAAGAATGGTCCGATTCATGGGCCCCTCAAGGATTCGCTGATGCTGGGCTAGATCTTCGCCAAGCCTAACCATGCGTGAGAAGGCAAAAACAACCTTAAAACCTGCCGTTGTTGGGGTTGCAATAAGTAGACGGCAGCTGTTTGTTCCTAGGTCTATTGCGGCAAAGTGTTTCAAATCTTTTTGCTTTGCCAATGGGTGTATCACTTTTCTCTATTCCGATAATTCTCAAATTAATTTGATAATATCAAAAAACTTTCTTGCAAAACAGCCTCATTTCCATAAACTCCAATTTTAGGACAAAAACTTAAGTTTTAAGTTTATGGGGGATAGTTTAGCGGTAGAACATCGGACTCTGACTCCGAGAACCTTGGTTCGAATCCAGGTCCCCCAGCCAGCTTAATATTAGGCTTTTTATGAAGCGTCGCACACAACAAATCATCCAAAAAATTGTTTACATGGGTATAGTCCCTTTTGTAGCTAGCTATTTATTCAGCTTAAACGGAGCTGATTTTGCGGCTTATGTGCATTCGAGCGATTGGGTCGTTGCTTTATGCGATCCGCAAAAGCGGCTTATGCTGATCTTCGCAGCTGTTGTTTTTGCCAGCCTTCTGATTAAACTCATGATCCACATTAATTTGGCAGATGTTCCTGAACACAGGTCTTCCCATACAGTGCCAACACCAAGGGCTGGTGGGCTTGCCATATATGTGCTTATGGCTTTGACTATTTTGGTTATGGGGTATTTAGATTTAGGCATAGCAAAATACCCAAGGCATGTTTGGGTTAGTTTTTTGGTGGTGATATCTGTCATGGCAGCCATTGGTTTGCTTGATGATTGGCGCCGTTTACCTGCATCAATTCGTGGGGCTGCCCAAATTTTCTGTGCTTGTATCATTGTGGCGCAAGGCGTGACATTTACAAAGTTGCAAATCCCACTCGTGGACATCGTTGAGCTTGGCTCTTTTTCTATTCCTCTTACATTCTTGTGGATTGTCTTTTTCACCAATGCCTTCAATTTTATGGATGGCCTAAATGGATTAGCAGGTAACGTCACGCTAGTCGTATGTTTATTTATCTTAGGATTTACGGGCATACATCACCATTATGAGGCATCCGTTCTTGCTCTTGGCTTAATTGCTGGCGTATCTGCTTTTCTTGCTTTTAACTTTCCCAAAGCTACCATATTTCTAGGAGATATTGGCAGCCAAACCTTGGGTGTTTCTTTGAGCATCTTGACAGTTCTTGTGGGTGAGTCTGAGCCGGCATTCTATTCGCCTTATGCGTTACCTGCTATTTTGTTTCCATTTATTTTTGATGCATCTTTCACACTGATCTACAGGTTGTTTCAAGGGAAGAACATTTTCAAACCCCATAAGGAATACCTATTCCACCGGCTGTCTCGTTTGTACTTAAGCCAAACTGCCACTACCAGTGTTTACACTTGTTTGAGCACCCTTTATGGCGTTTGCGCGCTTTGGTGCATGAAATCTAACCTAAATGTGGCGTATGTTATCTTTTTTGCATTAATCATTAAACTGCCATTTGCATTTTGGTTAGCTTATGTAGATGGCCGAAAATCTACCAAGAAAAGGTAGAGTGGGGTAAACATGTTTTTTTCAATCTTTTCCCATCCCTTGATAAAGCTATTTTGGGGCACTCGTCATTTATTAGATGCTCCTGCTCTAAAGTCTGTACGAGGATGCCATCAGGCTGTTGGCTGACTTTAATTTCACCAATTCTTAGTGGTTTTTGATCGCTAAAATACAAGCAAGGGCTAGCTCCTTTCGAAGATCCGCTGCTTCTGATTTGGGCATGGTTATTCTGACATAATGGAACAACATTGATATGCTTTTCATCTAAGCCCAAAGCCTTAGACCATTGGTTGATGAGAAACTGAGAAGTTGCACCAATAAAGGTTGCTTGCTTGCCAGAGGAATAAGCCAGAACAAAAGGTTCCTTTTGGCAAATAATATCATATGGCTTAGCAAATATGGTAAGTCCAAAGGATAAGAGGGCAAGGGTACTGCCAATTTGTCTAACGCGGTTTTTGCCAATTGCCCAACAGAGGCCTCCAGCGATAAAAGTTGTCAGAAATAAATTTTCAGCCCATGGGTAAAGAGGTGGGCATATCCATATGGAATAAGGAATGTTGCTGACAAACCGGGCGATTTCTATCAACCACGTAATGCCTTTTTCAAGGAAGAAAGCCGCTAGATAATCAAGGTTGAAAGGAAAAAGCAAAAAAAACATTAAGACAGCTGGCATAATGACCATAGCGGTGAGTGGAATGGCTAGAGCATTAGCTATAACTGCATAAAGAGTAATACGACCAAAGTGTAAGATGGTAAAAGGAGCTGTTGCAATCGTGGCTAAGGTTGTCGTGATGATAACCGCTTTGGTTGGGGTGATAATATATCGCCACCAAACGTTGTTGGGGATAATGTTCACTTTTTCTTTCTCGTGCTCATAATAAGATACAAGAGCAATGACGGCGGCAAAGGACATTTGAAAGCTTGCCGTTATAACAGCCTCTGGGGTGAACATTAAGATCACGGTAGCTGCAAAAGAGACTAACCTCAGTGTGAACGGCTCTCGGTCAAACAAAATAGCCACCATGACCATCATAATCATGATCAAGGAGCGCATAACTGGGACATTCATCCCAGCAATCAAAGCGTAAGTAATAGCTGATGCCATGACAACGATAGCGCCGATCTTTTTAAGGTCATATCTATAAGCTAAAAAGGGGATCAATGTTAAGGAACGGCGGCAGAAAAGGAAAACCAGCCCAGCTAAAATGCTAAAATGAAGACCAGATATAGATAAAATATGAGCCAGACCCGAGCGGTTGAAGATTTGGTTGGTCTCATCATTGATACCGGATCTTTCCGATGTGATCAAAGCTGTCGCAATGCTAGCAATTTGTTTGTCAAAAATGTGTTCGTCCAAGCGTTTTTGGATGGTATGCCGCAACGCATTGATGGATAAAGGTAACCCTTCGTTAGGTTGTGTTACACGCATTTTTCCCCAGACAAAGCCAGTTGCGCTTAAGCCTTGGAAGAAGGCTTGTCTCCTAAAATTGTATCCTTGTGGTGCTAATGCTCCTGATATGGGTAAAAGTGTGGCGTCAAAGGTCACTTGATCACCAATGTGCAAATTGTTAGTGCGTAGCTGTGAGGATACACGAATATTTTTTAAGGGCACTTTTTCCTCTTGAAATTGTGAGCTTGGATGAACTTTCACAAGATAACGATACCCTTTTGTGGTTTTTTCAATTTCTAGTATTTGGCCAACTACATGAGCTTTTTTGATAGGGGTTGACAGCATTTGGTGCTGGGTTGAAACCCATGTTGTGCGTATGGATGTCAATAGGGTGCCAATGCAGGTTAAAAGAATGATTAGAGCAAGGGGGATAATTGTTTTTTTACGAAACATCCAAATAAATGACCAAGCACAGGCTGTGATCAAAAGAGGCATTTTTATTGAAATAGCAGTGAAAGGTGCCCAGAAAAATAAGGTGGCTCCTACACCTAAACAGATAGGAATAAAGAAAATGACATCATTAACAGAAACAGTTGTGAAGCAAAGTGTCTTGCAAAAGTTTGAAAATCGTCGCACTTTATCGCCAATTCAATGAAGTTGATAAGGGTGAACCCTATGACAGTCATTACACGATTTGCGCCTTCTCCAACAGGGTATTTGCATATTGGCGGTGCCAGAACAGCTCTTTTTAATTTGCTGTTTGCGCGTCATCATGGCGGAGAATTTTTGCTGAGGATTGAAGATACCGACCGTGCTCGTTCAACAGAAGAAGCTGTCCAAACTATTTTTAATAGCTTAAAGTGGTTGGATATCCAAGCGGATGAAGAGCCTGTTTTCCAATTTGCTCGAAGCCCCAGGCATGTAGAAGTAGCTCATGAATTGCTGAAGCAGGGTAAGGCTTATCACTGTTATTGTTCGCCCGAGGAGCTGGAAATCATGCGCGAGGATGCTCGTCGCAATAACCGCCCTCCAAGATACAATGGTGTGTGGCGAGATCGGGATCCAAAAGAGGCTCCAGCTGGAGTAAAACCTGTTATCCGCCTTAAGGCGCCGAGGGATGGAACAACAACCGTTCATGATTTGGTGCAGGGGCCTGTTACCATTCAAAACCAAGAATTGGATGATATGGTTCTGTTGAGAGCCGATGGAACGCCAACGTATATGCTTTCGGTCGTGGTGGATGACCACGATATGGCTATTACGCATGTTATTCGTGGCGATGATCATTTGACCAACACTTTCCGGCAGTATCAAATTTATGCAAGCATGGGTTGGGATATCCCGCAGTTTGCACATATCCCGTTGATCCATGGACCAGATGGCGCAAAGTTATCTAAGCGTCATGGAGCTTTGGCTGCTGATGCATATAAAGACATGGGGTTTTTGCCAGAAGCTTTATGTAATTACCTACTTCGGCTTGGTTGGGGGCATGGCGATGACGAGATCATCTCAAGAGAACAAGCCATTTCTTGGTTTGATGTAGATGGGATTGGTAAAGCGCCTTCTCGATTGGATTTAGCAAAATTAACGCATCTAAACGCCCATTACCTTAAAGAAATGGATGATGTACAGCTGCTTGAGAGATTGCTGCCATCTTTGAAAGTCATCGTTTCATCTATTGGTCGGGAGCGTCTTTTGAAGGGGATGCCTGGGCTCAAAATTCGTGCGAAGACATTATGTGAACTGGCTGAGTCAGCGCAGTTTTACCTCTTGCCTCGTCCTATTCCTATTTCTGAAGCGGCCCAAAAGTTGCTGCAGGGTGCATCTTCGAATCTTTTAGCTCAGATTCATGAGAGCCTCTCTTCTCTTAAGAGCTGGGATGAGAGTTCCTTGGAGCTGCAAATGAAAGCATTAGCTGAGCAATTAGGTCTTAAGTTAGGGCAAGTTGCCCAGCCACTCAGGGCTGCGCTAACGGGCTCATCATCGTCCCCAAGCCTTTTTGAAGTTATGCATGTCTTGGGCCGAGAGGAATCATTGGGGCGAATCCAGGACCAAATGTCCTAATGCATAAATTATGGAATGCGCGAAAAATAAGTTTGGATAGTTTGCCCTAAATCTCTCACCAGTTCATTCTGGGATTGGGTTTGGCTGAGCCATGTAACATCTGATTTGTTGGAAAGGTAGCCCATCTCAACCAACGCAGATGGTATATCTTGTGCTTTAAGAACCACAAAAGCAGCAGCGCGGTTGGGGCTGGGGATGAGGTTGCGGTATTTTTTATTGCGGAACACATCAATAAGCGTTTTGGCAAAGAGTCTAGAGCGATTAGAGGTTTCGCGTTGAGTTAGGTCAATGAGAATATTAGCGACCTCAACATTTTCATGGTGGAGCCTTATCCCTTTAATTTGGTCTGCACTGTTCTCTCTTCGCGCTAGGTTTTCAGCTTCTTTATCTGAGGCTGTTTTAGATAGCGTATAAATAGATAAGCCATGCATTTTTGGATCTGGGTGGCTGTCAGCATGAATTGAAATGAATAAATCCGCTTGTTGTCTTTTGGCATAGTCAAGCCTTTCAGCAAGTGAGACGAACACATCCGTTGTGCGTGTTAGACTGACTCTAAATTGTCCGGTTTTGAGGAGGTCTTGTTGAAGTTTGGTCGCAATAGCAAGCGTAACATTTTTCTCTTGAACGCCCGTGGGGCTTATGGCACCAGGGTCTTCACCACCATGGCCAGGATCAATGACAATCAAAGGTTTTGGCTTGGGTTGAACAACAAGATACAGAGGTTTTTCTTTCGGCAAGGATAAGTCATAAGTTTCTTGCTTTCTCACTTCCTGCTCTTGTATGGGCAAAGGTATATTTTTGGGCGTGTCTACTACCTGTGGTTGTTCTGGAAGCGATTGAGATGTGGGCGCAGGTGCAGATTGTGTTAAGATTCGGGTGATCTGTGAATCCCAGGCTTCCTGCATGGAAAGTTTAGGAGTGATTGCTTTAGCAAGTTTTTTGTTAGGGGGATTGAGCATGAAATCCAAGATGATGCGAGGCGGTTTGTTGAACTTGTGGTCTTTTTTTAGGCAGGAATGATATACAAGGGAAACATGTGGCTTGCAGATTAATCTTATTTTTAGGCCTCCTTTAAGTGTTTTAAAATGAATAGCCTGAACAAACTCATGATACTGCTCTTGAATCTGTCCCAATTTTTCTGCTGTTATTTGGTGAGATTGAATCTTAGGAATTTTAATGATCAATTCTCGTTTATTGGGAGAAACACTATATGTCGCCTCTTTTGATAAATCAAAAACGAGCCTCATCTTATTTTGCTCTTGGCTGGCTCGAATGGCTGTAACAATTTGCCCTAAGACAGGAGGGCTTGATAAAGTGATTGCCAAAATAATTAGGTATTTAAAGGCTCTTCTTAGCAACTTTGCCTCTGATGGTATTGTAACCCTGTTGCCTGATAAGCTACCAAAAAAAGTTTATAATTCCTAAAGGTTTTAACAAAGCTGAGCGATATTACAAAGCGTATAGGTATTCGTGGTGGCGGGCAGGAAACCTTGTGGCGATATGTGATGAAGGATGAATTTGTTCTAAGCAATAATGAGATCAGCTTACCATAATCTCGATGCTCAATGCATGCAAGCCTTCCTCAAAAAAGGATTTAAGAACATCATTAATCAACCTATGCGCTTGAACACGCGAGAGAGTTGAGAGTTTCTCCGCGCCTATTTTGACTTTAAAATGGGTTTCTGAACTGCCTTCTGGAACGCCACTATGGCCTGCATGTTTGTGTGATTCATCGATCACTTCAAGAACAAATGGGCTGAAAGCGTGAGTAAGGGATTGGGAAATTTGGTCGCGACGGGTCATATTGCACACCACTTAAGCTTAAAGTTTTATTCAACAAAGTCGAATTTTAACTTGAGCTTGAGAAGTTTAGCAAAAGATTTTTCTAATCCTTTGAGGCGTCCTTCAAGGATGAGCCCTGGCGGAGCTTGAATATGCAACGTTTTGTCATAAATCTGATAGGAGAATAAACTGATGGTTGCCGGAATGTTGTCGAATAGCAAGGCATAAAAGCGCATGATAAGGCCAGCAGTTTGAGCGAATAAGTGCTCTTCGGGCGTAATTAAGGTTAAATAGGGTTGAAGGGTTAGGTCCTTTTTCTTGCCATCATAACGATAAAAAAGGGCTAGCGCAATGATGATGCGTTCTTTATGAGTGCACATAATCCATGGGGAATGAAGGATTTTTTTGAAAGAATATTCGGCCCGATATTCTTGGAATGCACCCCAGCCAATGTTATTGAGGATGGCTATAGCATCCAAAAGTCGTTTGTAACGATCCTGATCAAATGAGGAGTGGAAGACGGCTGGTTGTGCCCATGCGGAAAGTTGATGATAAAGAGGGGTTAGCTCCTGTTCAAAGTTAATCAATGTGTGGCAAGAAGTTGCTAGTATGTCTTCATTCTTAATTTCTTGTGTCAGAAGGGAGAATACAAAACCTTCCCTTAGTCCATATCCGCTAATGGTAATATTTTTTGGATTTACGGATTCAATGAGCGTGTTGATAACCTGAGCCGCGCTTGGAAGCAGGTGTTTGCGCCGGCTTACACGCGGTGGGAGTTTAGCGAGCTCTTCTGGGTTTTTGGATTGTAGCCACGAAAGAGCATCAACGGCTTGTGCCTTTGTCATTTCATACCCATGTATAATTTCAATAGGGTAGCGCTCTTTTTCCATATAAGCTTTTGCAATGGCTCGTGTTGAACCGCCAACTAAGTAGAGTGTATCTATGGGGGCAGTGAAAAGAGGCTTAGCTGCCGCTAAATGCTTGTGTAGGAAGTCTTGTTTACGGCTGGGCGTTGTATAAGTGTTTAAATTAAGAGGACCAACTGGCAGGCTGATTTTCTCGCATAAGCGTCCTTTGTTCATTCGGGTTAATTCTAAGCTGCTTCCACCAAGGTCCGCGACAATGCCATGCGGTTTTTCGAAAGCACTTAAAACGCCATTGGCTGCAAGTTTTGCCTCTTCTTCTCCTGTGATAACGTTGACATTTATGCCAAATTGTTCTTTGCAATACGTTAAGAATACGTCTTTGTTTGCGGCAAGTCGGATTGCAGCTGTGGCAAGGGTGTGAATTTGTTTGACTTTTAATGTATCACAAATTCGTTTAAATCGGTTGATGGTTTCAAAACTTAGGCTTAAGTTTTCGTCTTTGAGATTCCACTGATCATCTAATTCCCCTAGGCGACACATGACGCTGTCATCCAATATTTTGAGAGGATGGCGGCTTAATTCTTTAAATATAACTAGTCGCAGTGAGTTTGATCCAATGTCAATGACAGCAAATGCGGACTTGGTTAGTGTATGCATATTTTGTGCTTACCAGTTGCTTTACTTAGATTTTTCCATCAAGGTTTCTAAAAAGAAATTATGCGCACTGAATTTCTTTCCATCAAGCTTTGAGTGGGTGTAACGGCCATCTGAGCCCAAAGTCCAGCTATTAGCCGTATCCTTAATGTTTGAAAGCATGATGCGATTTAAAAGCGTGCTTTTAAGTTTTGGATCTTGAATTGGAGTCATAATTTCTATCCGACGATCAAGATTCCTTGGCATCCAGTCCGCTGAGGAAATATATACTTCGGCTTGAGCAGATGGCAAAACTGCGCCATTTGCAAAACAAAATATGCGCGAATGTTCTAGAAACCTTCCAATGATGCTTTTGACCTGAATGTGCTCAGATAAGCCCTTCACGCCGGGTGCCAAACAGCACATGCCTCTGACAATCAGCTGGATATCTACACCGGCTGAAGATGCTTCATAAAGCTTGCTGATGATTCCTGGATCAACTAGCGCATTCATCTTAGCCCATATTTGTGCGGGTTTACCCGCTTTCGCGTTGGTAATTTCCTGATTAATCAGAGCGTAAAGTTTATTACGCAGCATAGAGGGTGATAAGATGAGTTGCTTAAGGTCTTTTGGGGCAATGTTTGATGTTAAGCCATTGAAAATTGAAATGACATCCTGCCCAATTTCACAGTTAGAGGTAAAGTAAGAGATATCCGTATAAATTCGAGCTGTGTTTTGATTATAATTGCCTGTCCCAATATGGACATATGGGCGGACCGCGCCTTGTTTATCTTGTCTTAAAATTAAGGTCATTTTGGCGTGGGTTTTAAACCCTTGAACGCCATAAAAAACTTGGATGCCTGCGCTCTCCATAACTTTTGCCCATTTCAAATTAACTTCTTCATCAAAACGAGCTTTAAGTTCAATAAGAGCTATAACAGTCTTTCCTGCCTGCGCGCACTCAATAAGCGCATCGACTATGGTGGAGTTCAACCCTGTCCTATAGAGTGTTTGCTTAATGACCTTAACCTGAGGATCTTGAGCTGCTGATTTTAAAAACATGACAACTGTGTCGAAGCTATCATAAGGGTGATGAATAAGTAATTCTTCCTTGTCTAGCCTTTCGAAAATATTGATATTTTTGGTTGTGATAAATGGACAGGCGAGTGGTTGAAATGCTGAGTATCTTAGCGTTGGCGCATCATATCCGGTAACTTCAAATAAATCGCTGTAGCCAATGAATAGGTCGGATTCAAAGGATAATTCGGGTGGTATGTCTAAGTGGTTGACGAGATATTGCTTAATTTTTTTTGGCAGGCCAGCGCTTAGTATAAGCTGCACACCTTCACCGAAGCGCCTTTGATTCAGCATCTTTTCAAACTGCTCTTTTAAAACGGCATCATCCTCAACCTCCGTGTCTTGAGCTGGAATATCTGCCGCTCTTAGATACCGAAAAGAGCCAAAATCTGTTATGGTCGTTTCGGGAAATATAACATTCAGGTGGTGGTATATGAGCATATCAATGCTGATGGCCGTAGGCTTGCTGTCCTCAAGCCAAATAAAGCGTGGAAGAGTATTTGGAACCGAAACCAGAATCATCTGGTTTTTATTATGACGAACCATCTTTACGTTTGCAATAAATCCTAGAGATTGATTGGGTATAAAAGGAAAGGGATGGACTGCGTCGATGACGTATGGGGTGAGTAATGGCTTGATTTTTTCAAAAGCTTGACTCAGGGCACCTGAATTTATTCCATTTAAATCATCTTGTGTGACGACAAGTTGAACATTTTGTGTTTTGAGTTCATCAAGTAGCGCTCGAAATGAAATATCTTTTTGTTTGAAAAGGTTTTTTGTGGCTTCAATGACCTGATTATATATTTCTTTAAATTGTGTACGATTTGTATGATTGGGAATTTCAGCCCGCTGGTTTTTGATGCGGCTAACTTTTACGCGGTAAAATTCATCTAGGTTTGCGCCTGCAATAGCAAGGAATTTTAGACGCTCAAGCAGTGGGTGTCTCTCGTCAGTACTTTCATTGAGTACGCGAAGGTTAAAAGATAGCCAAGAGACATCTTGGTTGAAAACCAAGAGTTCACTGTTTTCCACCAGTTTGGAATCGCTCAAGCGACGCATATTTATCCTTCACAAAAATCATTTGTTTCGTTAAGTTACCTTATATTAATGGGTTTAAATATTTATTAATATTTGTGTGATTTTGGAAGGTTGACTTAGGTTTTGAGGAAATCAGCATGAAAGAACTCCTCGTTCTTCGACATGGGAAGGCGGCTTATCTTGACCCGCAATTTGATGATTTTGATCGCCCTCTTACATTATTAGGTAGACAAACCGTCACGATTTTGTCTGAAAAATTTAATGATTCGCAGATTTCTCCTGATCTTGTGATTTGCTCACCTGCGAGGAGAACTCGTGAAACATTAGAGGGCCTATTAAAAGCTTTACCTAGCTTTGTTAAAGTTATTTATGATGATGATTTTTATATGGCTTCACCCCAATTAATCCTGAGTAAGGTGAGCTGTTTGGATGATAAGTTCAGCAGTGTACTGGTGGTCGGTCACAATCCTGGTTTAGAGCAAGTGCTTGTGCAGTTAACGCATGATGATCCTCTTTTGCGGCATGTGACACCTTTGGCTCCAGCCTGTTTGGTGCAGTTAGAGCTGAAGATTGGGCAATGGAATCAGTTAAAAAGCCACTGTGCTCACATAAAAAACTATTTCTTACCGGATGAGCCGCTATAAAATACCTTTGCATTTTCATCCGTGAGAAATTTTTTTCCTTAAATTTCCTTAGATTTTTTTGAAAGCTAATTGTTTCAAAAAATATAAAATTTGGTTTTTGCATATTTAATATTCCGAATTGTCAATGGTTTTTGTTCCATCCTGCCGTTAAAAATTGCATAGATTTCCCTTTTATGTCTGATGCTTAGGATTTATGAAATTAAAATTCGAAATTAAAAAACACATCAAGAAGGCCCTTGTTGCATTTTGCATCTTTTCCACAATGAGCAACCCTGTGTATTCTTATGACCCTCACCTTCAAAGGTTGGTTTATTCTGAGATTGATATTAATGAATTTTTCTCTCAGCAAAAAATGTGCAGTTTTTCTCGACTTGAGCAAGCTCTAGCGCATATTCAAATGCACAGGAATGCTGCAGGGCGTTCCCTTTTTGTATCGAGTGCCATGAACCATGCTATGCCAATTTTTGTTATTGGGACGGCGGCAGTCGGGGTAGCGAGGTTTGTGGGAACGGGTGGTTTAGGGGCTATAATTTTAGGTGGTATTTGTGCTTCCGGCGCTTCACAAGTCATAGGAAGCACTGCTTCGAGCGCGCCAACAATGGGTAGCTTATTTGCTTTAGGTGTGTTTGGTTCTCAATCAATTTTTGATACGGCTTTAGACGAGCTTGAGGCTCAATTTATGATGCACTCATGCGCGCCAGGGAATGAATATGATCAAAGCACAATACTTCGGTGGGGAAAGGAGATTATCGATCTTAGGACAGGTAATGCTGAGCACCCCGCTGTCACTAGAAATCGGTTGGCCGATCGCTTCGCATTTCCAAAAACCAAAACAGTGGTGGGAAGATACAGCGCCACTGAAGTAGAAGGAGCTTTGTGGACTTTAGATAAGCCGCAGCTTGCTGCTATGACAATGCTTGTTCGGCACATAATTGCCATGAACGAGAACCCTCTATCGCCAATTAATTATAGGCTTATTTCGTATTTTTATGGTGTGCAAGGCTCTGGTAAAACAACCACGTCACGCAATATCGCTAAACTGGTTGGTTTGCCTTATTGTGAGATTTCTCTGGCGGGCATAACAAAAGAAAAATTTTATGGTACAGAGGATATTGCTGGAGAGTTGGTGACCTGTCTTATTCGCTCAAAAACACTCAATCCGGTCATTATCATTAACGATGGAGATTTAGCAACTTTTCGCCAAGGTTCCGTTGCAGGAGAAATTATGGTTGAATTTTTAGATTCATCTGTAGAATCTGTTTACAGTGAGTTTTTAAGACGCAAGATTGACCTTCGACTTATTCCAGTTATTATGACAGGCAATAGCCCATTATCAAAGCCAGGCGAATCCTTAGAAGTCATTCAAAAACGTGTATCTGATAGAGTTACTGTTCATAAATTCTTAGAGCCAGATCAAGCTACAAAGCAGAGATTTTTAGGAAGGGAATTTGATAGGTTAGCTCAAGAGTTCACTTTTTCTTCATCAGCGAATGATAAAACTAGGATTGTTGATCAAATCTCTAGAAATAATGAGGTTAAATCATTCAGGCAAATGGAGTTTGAGCTTAAAAAAGCATTGCTGAACTTCAAAATTCAGAATGCAGATCAGTCTAGCAAAGTAACAGTTGATAGCCGAGCCACCTCAGGTGAGAAAGGTCCAGACGAACTTTAAGGTTTAGGCGCATACTTGGATAGAATTCGTTGAAGCGTCCTTCTGTGCATCTTAAGCTTACGGGCTGTGGCTGAAACGTTATGATCGCATTCTTCAAATGACCGTTGAATGTATTCCCAGCGAATGCGATCGGGCGATGGGACAGAGTCTATATTAGGTTGCTCGTCAATCTTTTCGCCCATGAGAACCTTATAAATTTGATCAGCATCAGCCGGTTTTGGCAGATAATCAATGGCGCCAAGCTTTATTGCTGCTACAGCTGAAGCGATGTTCGCATAGGCGGTGAGCATAATAATGCGAATGCCTGGGTTAGTGCTTTTGAGCTTGGTTACTAAGTCTAAACCATGACCATCTTCTAATTTCATATCCAGAATTGTGTGGGTAAATGTCTCGTGAGCAAGGAGTGCTTCACAAGTTGCTATGCTTTCGGCTTTAGTTACAACAAAGCCTTTGGATTCCATAGCTTTTCCTAGGCGATCCAGGAATACAATATTATCATCCACAATAAGAAGTTTGGGTTTTAAAAGCTCATCGTTTTGCATCGTTCCTGCTCATTGGTTATTAGGCTAGACAAAATATTCTGGATTTCTTTCCCAATAAACATGGCATCTTGCGCCATTATCATTGGATAGGGCCAACTGGGCACCAAGATATGTCAAGAGGGTGTTGGCAATGAATAAACCAAGACCGAGGTGAGTGTCTGTTTTAGTTTGGTGCTCGCTAATAAAGGGTTCGCCAAAGTATTTGAGGACATGCTCACTAAATCCGTGACCATCGTCGTGAATGGCCATTGAAAGAGATTGGCTATCCCATGACAAATGGAGTTTAACTTTGCTTTTTGCATGCTCTAACGCATTTTGCAAAAGGTTTTTTAAGGCATATTCGATTTCCAATACCTGACGGATCATTGGCTCTGGTGAATCTTCTGTCAGATAGGAAAACTCAAGTGTTATATGTGCTGGGTTGTTTAGGGTATTAACAATGTTTGTGAGCATTTGTTTAAAGGGAACCACGGTAAAGGGGGCCGCTTGGTTATTGGGTGTCAAATCTCCTGAGCCAATTTTACCAAGGATTTCTTGGCAGGCGAGAGCCTCTTGATGGAGGAGCTTAAAATCATCGATATGAGCGTTTTCAGAAAGCTTTTTGAGTTCATTGGATACAAGAATAATAGTTGAAAGAGGTGTGCCAAGCTCATGAATAAACGCTGCAGCAAGCGTTCCAATGGCTGCTGTTTTTTGTTCCTTTTCAAGGGCATGGCTCATGGAAATGAGGGCTTTATTGAGTTGTTGCGATTCTTGAGAAATAAGCCAAGTGTATCCTGCTGTTAGAACGATAGCCAAAGTTAATGCCAGCCACCACCCAAACTTCAACAATGGCGGAAAATGTAGGCTGTCAGGCCAGGGAAGTGGGTAATGCCAGATAACTAATACGCTTGCACACATGATACTAATGCTTAAATGGAAAAGCAATAACGAGTGTTGAAGTACGAGGGCAGCCATGATAACGGGTCCAATAAGCAAGAGCACAAATGGGTTTAAAATGCCACCCGTGAAGCCAATGAGGAGCGCGAGAAAAATTGTATCTAAGCTTAAGAAAATGAGTAGCTTTGTTTCGCTTAAGGGTACTTTGGCATTATTCCATAACAATGAAGCTGTAACGTTTAATGCAATAGACAGCAACATGACAACCGTAATTTCAGCAATGGCAAGGGGAAACTTAAGCCACACGTATGTGAAAACAATAGCTAGCAGCTGCCCACAGATTGCCATCCACCGTAAGGTTGTAATAGTTTTTAAGCTTAAAAGCTTATGGCGATAATGAAATAAGGTTTCGATTTCTTTTCTCCTAGTAAACATCATACTTTATTTTTATGAGATTTTAATATGTGTTTGTGTGGCAAATTGAAGAAGTGAAAAAATAGGGCAGCTTGTAAAGTTTGCTATAAATGATAACCTCAATAAAGGAGCCGAAAATGAATATCAAATTCTTAAAAGTCTTCTTGGTCGCTAGCGCAGGTATTGCAACCGCGCTTTATATCTACGCCAAAAAGAATGTCCCAAGCCAGTTGCCTATGGATAAGGTAATTGGTACCGCTAAGATTGGTGGGCCCTTTAATCTTATAGATCAAAATAGAAAAATTAAAACAGATAAGGATCTGTTGGGAAAATATGCTGTTATCTATTTTGGATATACATTTTGTCCAGATGTTTGCCCTATGGGAATGCATAGTTTTTCTGAGGCTTTATCCCGTTTGCCCGAACTACAAGGTCGTATTCAGCCCGTGTTTATCTCAGTGGATCCACAAAGAGATAAGCCTGAAGAAATAAAAAAATTTTTAAAAACTTTTCATCCATCTTTTTGGGGGCTAACAGGTGAGCCTGCGCAAATTGAACAGGCCAAAGAAGCATACAAAGTTTATGCTGTTCAGCAAAAAAATGAGCATGGCAGTGAACATTATCTTATCGATCATTCATCTATTTTCTACGTTTTTAGCCCAGATGGGAGCTTTGTCGGTCATTTTACACATGCAACGTCAGTGGATGAAATGGTTCAAAAGCTCAAGAAATGGGCAGCTTTGTGATGAAAATAATGGCTAAATATTGCCTTTTAATAAAATTGTAACGAAACTTTAGCCTTTTTTAGAGGCAGTTAAGCCATGATCACTTATCAGAAAAACAATAGGTGCTTGTGTGCTGTATTATTTTTACCAGATGGGGGCAAGGCTACTAAAGCCAGTTCATGATATGGCTGAGCTATATCAAAAAGCCTTACAACAGCACTTGCAGCAATATCCAAATTCCGTCACAAGGCAATTGCTGGGAGCTAGCACAATACTAGAACGCGATACGCGTGAATATGGCCAACCGGGCTATGATATCGAGCAAGTGATCACTGATGGTTCAAATATTAAGGTAAAAGAAGTTCATGAATTGGATCAAGCATTTTGCAGTTTAGTGCATTTTGTTAAAGATACATCCAATAAAGGTCGTAAGCTACTAATCGTAGCGCCACTTTCAGGTCATTACCCTAGCTTGTTGAGAGATACTGTATTAAGGCTTTTAGAAACCCATGATGTGTATTTAACAGGATGGAAGAATGCGCGTGATATTCCTATTCAAGATGGGGCCTTTGACTTAGATAGTTACATAGATCTTCTTCTCACTTTTTATAAACATTTAAAGCAAGATTTTGTTGTTGTGGCCGTTTGTCAGCCAACCGTACCAGTGGTTATTTCAACGGTTTTAGCGGAGCAATTTAATTTGGCACCAAAGCCTAATGCGATTGTACTGATGGGCGGACCTATCGATACTCGTGTGAATCCTTCACAAGTCAATGAGTTTGCCAAGAGTCATTCCATTCAGTGGTTTGATCAAAACATGATTACGGTTGTTCCATCATCATATGCGGGGGCGGGTCGTCGTGTATGCCCAGGGTTTATTATGTTGAGCGGGTTTATGTCACTTGATCCGAAGAGGCACCTTGATTCGCATCTAAAATTTTATGAGAACCTTATTCAGGGCAGTGGTGAAAAAATTATGGCTCATACAAAATTTTATGATGAATACAGATCAGTTATGGATTTGCCTGCAGACTTTATTTTGCAAACAATTGATCGTATTTTCCAGCGTCATCTGTTGCCGCAAAATGAGTTCCATTGGCGTGGTTACAAGATTGATTTAGGAAACATTAAGCAAACTGCAATTTTAACAATTGAAGGTGAGCTGGATAATATATCACCAGTAGGACAAACATCTTCAATTCTTAAGTTAACGCCGTCATTGCCCGAATCGAAAAAGCAGGAATATTTTCAATTAGGTGCTGGGCATTATGGGATTTTTAGTGGTCGTAAATGGCGTGAGGGAGTAGCTCCGACAATTGAGAGCTTCCTCGCAAAAATTATGGCTTCTAAGAGCAAAAATACTAAGGCAACTCATAAAAAGGTCGCCGAAAAGTAAATATATAATACAGGGTTTCGCCAGCGCTTTGACAAAATTGCGTTGATGGAAAAAGCCACAAAGAATGTGGCAAAAAAATAAAAAGTAAAATCGTAATAATCCAAGTAGGAGAATAAAAAATGACAAGTAGTATTCAAACCAACCTCGTTGCCCTTCAAACATCACGCTTGATCGGTGAAGCCTCTAGAACGGCAAGCAAGACAATGTACTCAGTATCCTCTGGTCTTCGTGTGGCTCGCGCCCAAGATGATGCTGCATCCATGGCGATCAGCACCTCTTTGAGGGGGCAGATCCAGGGTATGGGTTCCTGTTTAATCAACATCCAAAGCGCTGATGCCGCTCTTCAAACAGCAGAATCTGCAATGGGTCAGATCTCGGAAATCATCATTCGTATGCGTGAGCTGGCTACTCAGGCGATGTCTGAACAGTTGTCAACGCAAAACTTGGCTGACTTGAACACAGAATATCAATCTCTGTTAAGCGAAGTTGACCGTATCGCTGTTTCAACCTCTTACAACAGCAATAAATTGCTTGATGGCTCATTTTCCGCTAAGAAAATCCAAATCTCAACGGGTGTCACCACTAACGATTACATTGCTGTTACAATTGCAGACTGCCAGAACGCAACGACAACCTTGGGTGGAACCATCACCTCACAGACAAACGCAACAGCTGCTGTTGGTCTCATCAACGCGGCAGAAGCTGCGATCAACACAGCCCGTGCGCAGGTTGGTGCGGCTCAAAGTCGTTTTGGATTCGCGTTGAATGTGGCGTCGGTTACAAAAGAAAACCTCGTCCAAGCCAACAGCGCCATCGTTGACCTGAATGTTGCTGAAGGCATGGCAAACCTTGCGGTGCAGCTGATTCGTCAAAGCGCTGGTTATCAGATGTTGAACCGCGCAAACCAAGCTCCACAGGACATCTTGAACATCCTGAGGGGATAATCATTTAATTGGTTAATCTAATAATGCGGGAGAGTTTTTTCTCTCCCGTATATTAGCCTATACATCGTGTTTTGGTTTAATGCCAAACGCAGTGAGCGTGTGGTCTTAATAATCTTGATGGGAAATTTTTTCCTGCCGAGTCGGCAAATGATGCCTGCTTGCTGGGAAAATTTTTCCCATTCCATTACACCCTTCAATAATCATTTCAAAAAACCCACAAATTCATAGACCAAAATTTTGGCATATTAATTGCATCGTATTCACGTGATCTTGTATTGAGATCACAAAAATACAGGTAGTTAAATTTATTTCCAAGTAGGAGAATAAAAAATGGCAAGTAGTATTCAAACCAACCTCGTTGCCCTTCAAACAGCACGATTAATTGGTGAAGCCTCTAGAACGGCAAGCAAGACGATGTACTCAGTATCCTCAGGTCTTCGTGTGGCTCGCGCCCAAGATGATGCTGCATCCATGGCGATCAGTACCTCTTTGAGGGGGCAGATCCAGGGTATGGGTTCCTGTTTGATCAATATCCAAAGCGCTGACGCTGCTCTTCAAACAGCTGAATCCGCGATGGGTCAAATTTCAGAGATCATTATTCGTATGCGTGAGCTGGCCACTCAGGCTCTGTCTGAACAATTGTCAGGCCAAAACTTGGCTGACTTGAATACAGAATTTCAGTCCCTTTTGAACGAAATCAACCGTATTGCTCAATCAACGTCATATAATGGCAACGCCATGCTCGATGGCTCGTTCCTCAACAAGAAAATTCAGATTGCTACAGGTACAACCACTAACGATCAGATCTTGGTTACAATTGCAGACTGCCAGAATACATCGACTGGTTTGACTGGGGATATCACGAGCCAGATAAACGCGGCATCGGCTGTTGCCGTTATTAATACGGTTGAAGCTACGATCAACACGATTCGTGCGCAAGTTGGTGCGGCTCAAAGCCGTTTTGGATTCGCGTTGAATGTGGCGTCGGTTACAAAAGAAAACCTCATCCAAGCTAACAGCGCGATTGTTGACCTCAACGTTTCTGAGGGCATGGCAAACCTTGCGGTGCAGCTGATTCGTCAAAGTGCAGGTTATCAGATGTTGAACCGTGCAAACCAAACACCACAGGATATTTTGGTGATTCTTAGAGGCTAATAAATAGGAAGCGCCATGAGGGGATAGCCCCCTCATGCGCAACTTAAAATTTTTGAGGTGATCTATGGGGCTTTCATTAGGGTTTAATAATGTCAAAGTGGATCAGTCGGGTAGGGTCTCGGTAGCCGGTGCCAGGTCGGGCTTAGACTGGCATGAGCTTGTAGATAAGATGGTTGCCGCAAAATCAATTCCCATTGATATGATATCAAGAAAAATTACGGCCGATGGAGAGCAGCTTGTTGCGTTAAATGATATCCAATCTAAAGCAGGCGCTTTAAAAAGTGTGCTGAGCCAGCTTTATGGAGAGCATACGTATGATAGTGGCAAAGATATATTTGAAAAAAAGGCAGGTGTGACGTCTACTATCACTCCGGGTAGTCCGTCTACGGATCTTCTTGGGGCTTCAGCCAAAAATAGTGCTAAAGTTGGTCAATATGAAGTGGAAATCACTGAGGTAGCTCTTGCTCATAAAATACACTCTAAAATAATTCCATTCGGCGTTGGTGCGGCAGCTGGATTGGCTGGTGCAATGGTACTTCAAGACCCAGTGACTTTGATTGATAAGGCCACGATCAATATCCTTCCAACCGATAATTTACTGACGGTCGTTGATAAGATTAATAATTCGGCTAGTGATGTTATGGCCAGTGTTATCAGTATAGATGCTACGCACAGTAAGATCGTTTTGCAGAGTAAGAAAACAGGGGAGAATTTTGCCATTCAATTTTCACCATCTTCTACGCAAGCGCTTGTGGAAGATTCTGGGCTTGGTTTTGCAACATTCAGCGGTACCTATACGGTAGATCATGAAGTTGACCCGCCTCAAAATGCTATGTTTTCTGTAGATGGTGTGCCGATTATTCGTCAATCGAACGTGATAACGGATGTTGTCCAAGATGTGACATTTCAAGTTCTAAAGAAGGAACCTGGAACAAAGGTAAAGGTTAGTATAGAAAGGGATGTGAGTGCCATACGCTCGCAGGTTGAAAAGTTTGTGGCAGCCTATAACGACCTTTTGGTTGAAGCTAACACGCAGGCTCATCGCGATCCAAATGCGAGCACTCAAAAACCACTTTATAATACAACCTTTATCAGAGGTCTAAAAAGCCAATTAGGGCGCTTTGTAACCGTTACTCCATTGGGAAGCAGTGGTGTAAAAACCCTTCAAGATGTTGGCATTGTGGCCAATACGGGGCTCGGCGCCATGAATGGTGATTATAGGACCATTGGGCAATTGAGTATTGATCAAAATAAAATGGATCAAGCCATTGTTGGTGACATTGAGTCATTCCGGCGTTTCTTTGTTTTAGATTTTGTTTCCTCAGATGCCGAAGTCGCACTTAGCAAATTTAAACCAAGCATTATGCCGTTATCGGGTTCGGCGGGTGTTTTTAATATTAATACCAACGGTGTGAATATTATTAATTCGACATTTAACGAAGGATCTGTCACGACAACTCCGACAACCGTAGAGGTGACAAGCGGGCCAGCTAAAGGGCTGATTCTTAGTTATACGGGGCCGACAAACAAGATGGGTGTGCAAATTTCATACACAATAGGTGCTGCGGTGCAAATGATGGGTATCATGGATAATTTGCTCAATGAGGCAACTGGTCTGATAACTCAAAACATAAAAATGGCCCAATCCGCACAGTCTGCCGCTCAAAAGTCAAAAGACCAAAAACTCCTGCTTATTGAACAGTATCGGCAAAGACTGCTGAAGCAAAATCAGCGTATGGAGCAGAAAGTTTCAGAAAGTAGAGCAATTATGGATAATATTGAAGCAATGTTTAAAAAGAATGACAATAATTAATTTAATAAAAGTGTGATGGAAAAATGAGAGATCAATACAGAAGCCAAGTAAATTATATTAGTAACCTTTCGAATGATAAAATAAGTATTTTGATTCTGTCAAAGATGCTGGATCACTTAAATAAAATTAAATTATTAACGTCAAAAAATGACATTGAAAAAAGAAGCAATCAAGTTGATAAGGCAATAAAAATTATTATGTTTTTATCAAATTCGGTAAATAATGAGTACAATAATGAAGAGTCAGAAATTATACTTAATTTTTATTTTGTACTTATGACCATGATGTTTGAGTTTGTTAAAACAAAAGATGTTGAGATTATTGATCGGCTCATTAAGATCATCGCATCATTTAAAGAGGCATGGGAATATAGAGCCAATGACGGAAATGCCCCTGAAAACGAGGTGGTCAATGATCAAGAGCCTAACAATGGCTTTAAGCTTTCTTTATAATTGTGATCAATATTCAAGCTTTTCTTTAATGTGGCAATATATTGATTTAAAGTATTTTTGAGTCGATGTGCGCGTTTTTGAAGTTGATGCATATAATAAAGTAGTTGACTGTCGCGTCGTTTTAATGTAAAATTTAACCAGTCCCCGAAGAAAGCTATATTAAGTGTGTCTATGGTAAGGAGTGCCGGTCGTGAGAATTACTTTGATGGTTGTTTTATTAGTTTCTTCTCTGAGTAGCTTTGATTGTCAAGCTGGAATCCACGATTATGCTATTCCAGAGGAAGAATTGCAGGTCGCCCCAGGCGTTATTGCCAGGAGCTCGGCAATTGCCAGCATGAAGGAGCTCAATATTACGGAACGGGTTGTGGAGCTTTATAAAAGCTTTAAGCCGACCGCAGAAAAAGGGTCTAGCGTATCAGTAGTACAAGATGACTGTTTTGCTTTATTTATTGTAACGCAAGATGGGGTTCCCAGTTTTCTTATGCAACTTTATGTGAAAGACCGACAAAAATGTAATAACACCCAGCCATAAGGATCTATAATGAAAAAAAATCTGTTTGCCTCTGTTCTTTCTCTTCTGTTTATTGCGTGTTGTTTTACTGAAGTGGTGGCCCAAGATATCGAAGAAATGCGTCAAATGTCATTCTGTACAAAGAACCTAGATGTTTCTCGCTCTACTGGAAATGATGTGCCAGCTGCTGGAAGCATCGTAAATCGTGTCCATATGGATGCATATGCTTCTTTAGATGATCGAAGTGGCTCTTTAGTTGACGCAAGGCACTGTTTTCTTGCGTTTGGCACAGTTTCACGATTAGATCGTGAGCGTGTCAGGTTGTCTAATTTTATGACGATCGGCTACGGGGAGCTTCCGGAGCAGTTTCGTCGACCTGGCCAGAGGACAGGTACTATCTATCAAGAGCAGTGGAGTGGGGGAGAAGTGGTGGCGTGTGTTTCAATCATGTCAGAAACAACTGAAAAATTAGCTGTAGTATTTGGGCAGATCACGACGAGTATGCTTAATGCGGCTAATAAAAATGATTATAGCGTTACTGATCATAATTGCTGCACTGTAGCTTATAATGCTGCAACATACGTGGGTGCAAACCTAACAGCTGTTGATCCTGGCAGTTTTAACTTTCGCGGTCTGGGGGTTGTGTGGAAGTTTGGAGATGTTACACCAAATGCGTTTTCATACAAGTCTTATAACTATTTTATTGCAAAACCATATAATTTTTCGAGCAATAAAGTTGCTGAATCCACGGATGCTCTTATAGATACTCTTAAATCGACTCTCTCCACAAATGTTCCGGAGCTAATGCACCAGAATAAAGATGGTGGATCAGAAGAAGAGCTTTAAAGATTTTTTGCTTCTCAAGAGAAAGGCTTGAAACAGGAATGTTTCAAGCCTTTTTTGTATAACAGAAACATCCATCTGCGGTGGATGTTTTTGACTTAAAAAATCCAAATGAGACAAAGCTCTAAAGAGATAAAATGAAGTAAAATAGCCGCGCCCAGGCTTACATAAACATTTCAAATGTTGATGCTAAATTCCATATCTTAAGGCCAAGAGACTTCCGGAGGAAGTGACATCAAAATGGATTCTGTATGGCCGCCTGTTTTGAGTCCAAATAAAGTGCCTCGGTCATACAGAAGATTGAATTCAACATATCGACCTCTGCGCATTAGCTGATAAGCGCGTTCCTCTTCGGTCCAGGTTTTAGACATATTGCGTTTTACTAATATCTCATAAATATCTATAAATGTTTGGCCAACGTCGTGCGTAAAATTAACATCTGCCCCAAAGTTACCGCTGTTAAGGTTATCATAAAAAATCCCACCTATGCCTCGTGGTTCATTGCGGTGGGGTAAGAAGAAGTAGCTGTCTGCCCATGCCTTATATTTTGGATAATAATCTGGATTATGACGATTGCAGCAATCGGCTAATGCTTGATGAAAATCGAGTGTATCCTGCTCTACTGGGAAAATAGGTGTTAAATCAGCTCCGCCGCCGAACCAGGTTTGATTGGTGACGATCATGCGTGTGTTCATATGAATGGCTGGGACATGGGGTGAGCGCGGGTGAATGACCACGGATACACCGCTTGCCCAGAATGAAGGGTCGTGTTGTGCGCCAGGTATTTGGCGAGCGAATTCAGGAGAAAATTTGCCAAAAACCTCTGAGAAGTTGACACCAGCTTTCTCAAAAAGAGATCCTTTGAGGGTAGCCGATTTGCCACCTCCACCATGCTCATGGCTTTCGCGTGATGTTGGAAGAGCTTGAGCGTCTGATGCAGACCGATTCCACTCTCTTAAGACAAATTGCGCATCCTGATTTTGCGCATATTGATGCTCCAGCTTCAATAGGCTCTCTATGATCTTGGATTGGAGTTGTTGAAACCAGGTGGATAATAGCTGCTTGTCATTGCTAGATGCGTTGTAAGTCATAAGTTTTCTCCGGCTTGATAAAAGGAATTTGTTTGTCTTAAGGCTTCTCCAACGGCGATACTTGTGGCTAAAGCAAGGTTGAGAGAACGGCTGCCTGGCAGCATTGGAATGGAGATGATGTGTGTGAATGAAGCCAGGATGTCATTTGGAAAGCCACAGCTTTCTTGACCAAAAAGAAGCACATCGTTATTCGTGTAAGAAAAAGCAACGTGTGGTGTTTGTCCCTTGGGGTCGAATGGTAAAACTCGTTTTCCTGCTTGTGAAGTTAAGAATTGTGAAAAATTTGCGTGGTGGATGACAGTTGCCAAATCGTGATAATCAAGCCCTGAACGCACCAGCTGTTTATCGCTCCAAACAAAACCACATGGGTGAATGATATGGAGCGCAACACCTAAGCAACTGGATAGACGGATGAGTGTTCCAGTGTTTGGTGGGATTTCGGGTTGATAGAGTGCAATCTCGGGGCGCTTCATATTATAGTGGCTCTTATTACAGATTCTTTAAGGATCGACATCTTTCCAATTTAAGTTTATATCGCTTATATGCTAGAAAAGACAGTGGCAATGCACGTGCGCTTCATTGTCGCAGTGGACTTAGTATGATATGTGTATTTAACTTTTTGATTTCTTTAATAGAGATGGTTTTGTATGACAAGTGCTAATAAAACATCAAAAGAATCTGCAACTCCTGGTGGAGCTGCTCCTACACGAAGGCAGTTTTTATATTTAAGTGCTGGTGCAATGGGAGCCATTGGTGCTGCTGGAATGGTCTATCCGTTCATTAAAAGTATGAATCCTGCGGCAGATGTTTTGGCTCTGGCTTCTGTGGACGTTGATTTAAGTAAGATTCCTCTGGGGCAAGCAATTACGGTTGTTTGGCGTGGAAAGCCAATTTTTATCCGTCATCGTACGCTTGAAGAAGTTTCAAAAGAACAACAAGTGTCCTTAAAAGATTTACCGCATCCGCAGGAAGATACAATCCGGGCAAAAAAACCTGAATGGTTAGTCGTCATTGGTATTTGCACGCATTTAGGCTGTGTTCCTCAGGGGCAGAAATCTACGGAAAACCGGGGCGAATTTGGTGGCTGGTTTTGCCCATGTCATGGCTCTGAATATGATGTATCTGGTCGGATTCGCCGCGGGCCGGCACCTACAAATTTGGAGGTTCCGCCATATCAGTTTATTAGCGATACCATGATTAGGATTGGATAGAGGTTCAAATGGCTGAGAAGAAAACAAACTCTGTAATTCGCTGGATAGACTATCGATTGCCTGTTTTTAGCTTTTTAAAACATGAGCTGGAAGAATACCCTACACCTAAAAACCTTAACTATTGGTGGAACTTTGGCTCATTGGCAGGAATCACGCTTATCGTCATGATTTTGACAGGTATCTTTTTGGCCATGCATTACACGCCACATGTAAATGAAGCATTCAAGAGCGTGGAACATATTATGCGGGATGTGAACTACGGTTGGCTGATCCGTTATATTCATATGAATGGCGCATCAATGTTTTTCATCGTGGTTTACATACACATGTTTCGTGGCCTTTATTATGGCTCATACAAAAGTCCGCGCGAGCTTCTGTGGATGCTCGGCGTTGTGATTCTTCTGCTGATGATGGCAACAGCATTTATGGGCTATGTTTTGCCTTGGGGGCAAATGAGTTTCTGGGGCGCTACCGTTATCACAAACTTGTTTTCAGCATTTCCGGTGGTTGGCGAGAGCATTGTCACGTGGCTTTGGGGTGGCTTTGGCGTAGATAACCCAACGCTGAACAGGTTCTTTGCGTTGCACTATCTGCTTCCATTTGTGATTGTTGGTGTTGTGGTTATGCACATTGTTTCACTGCATCAGCACGGTTCAAACAACCCATTGGGTATCGATCGTAAAGGCCCACAAGATTCTATCCCATTCCATCCATTTTATACTGTGAAGGATATTTTTGGGCTTAGCGTATTTGCTCTTTTCTGGGCGTTTTTTGTCTTTTTTGCGCCTAACTTTTTTGGTGAGCCGGATAACTATATCCCTGCCAATCCGTTGGTAACTCCCGCGCATATCGTCCCTGAGTGGTATTTCCTTCCTTTTTATGCCATTTTGAGGTCCATCCCAGACAAGCTTGGCGGAGTGTTAATGATGTTTGGGGCTGTGCTTGTTTTATTTGTGTTACCATGGCTGGATAAAAGCCCTGTGCGCAGTGCTCGTTTTCGGCCTATGTATCGCATCTTTTTTTGGGCTCTTGTGGTCAACTGCCTTGTTTTGGGATGGATTGGTGCAAAGCCGGTTGAAGGTATGTATGTTTTGATAGGTCGGTTAGCGACAGCTTACTACTTCTTCCACTTCCTCGTCCTCCTGCCTTTACTTGGCCGCTTTGAAAAAACCAAGCCATTACCATCGAGCCTGGGTAAGCCAGTTGTGTCAACGGGGAGGAAATAATCTCATGAGCGTTTTTAATAAAATAGCTGTTCTGGGGTTAGTGTTAAATCTGGGATTTGTTTCTGCCTCAATTGCAAGCGATGCTCCTGTCCCGCTTAAGCAAAATTGGTCTTACAAACTAGGTAAAAAGGGAAGTTTTGATAGGGCTGAGTTACAGCGTGGGTACCAAGTATACAAACAAGTATGTGCGGTTTGCCATGGCATGAACCTACTAGCTTATCGGAATCTTAAATCGTTGGGTTTTAATGAAGCTGAAATTAAGGCTATTGCTGCTGAGTATAATGTCAAAGACGGCCCCAATGATGAAGGTGAGATGTTTGAGCGCCCCGCTCGTCCCGAAGATCGTTTTGTTGGCCCATATGCTAACGAAAAAGCAGCTCGTGCAACCAACAATGGTGCATTTCCGCCGGATCTGTCATTAATCACGAAAGCTAGGCCCTATGGCCCAGATTATGTGTACGCTCTTTTGACAGGTTACACACCAGCACCTGAAGGGGTTAAGGTGATGGAGGGGATGCATTATAATGCCTATTTTCCCGGCCATCAGATTGCTATGATTCCGCCGCTTGTTGAAGGAGCGGTGACCTTCTCTGATGGAACAAATGCTACTGTTCAGCAAATGGCAAAAGATGTTGTTACTTTCCTAGCATGGGCTGCTGAGCCTGAGATGGAAGAACGGCACCAAATGGGCATCATGGTCATGATTTTCTTATCAGTCTTTACCGTTTTGATGTATTTCGTGATGCGCAGGGTTTGGCAGAAAGTTAAGTAAAAGCGGTTATTGTGAGCTGAAATGAAACGTAGACGTTGCGGCCTTTAGGTATTTGCCGAAGGCAAGTAATCCAGGATGTTATACAATAAAAAACCTGGATCCCGCATCAAGTGCGGGAAGACAAAAGTGTGGTGCCCGGGAAGACAAAAAGGAGGTGTCCGGGAAGACAAAAGGAGGGTTGCGGGAATGACAATGAGGGGTGTCCGCTTTTCCCTGTCACCCTCGCTCTTTTCCCTGTCACCCTCGCGAAAGCGGGGGCCCATAAAAAACCTGGATTCCTACATCGCTTCACTCCTTAAAGGGTGACAGGGGAGTGAGGCCTGGAAACATCACCTTTCTCTTAGCTTTTTCCAATACTCCAAACGTTTTTGGATTTCTCGCTCAAACCCACGAGTAGCAGGTGTGTAAAGCTCCTGCCGGTTGAGGTCATCTGGGAAATAGTTGAGGCCTGAAAAACACTCCGGCAGATCATGGTCATAAACATACCCTTGTGAATACTTCAAGTCTTTCATCAGTTGAGTGGGAGCATTCATGGCATAAAGTGGTGGCGGCAGATTGGCAGAAGTCTTGGCCAAGCTCAAGGATGCTTTTTGAGCTAAGTAGGTTGCGTTAGATTTAGGGGCGGTTGCAAGGTAGATGACAGCTTGAGCCAAGCATAGGTCTCCTTCAGGCTCACCCAACCTTTCGAATGCCTGCCATGCTGCAATGACTTGCGGCAGGGCATGTGGATCCGCAAGGCCGATGTCTTCGCTGGCTAAGCGTGTGAGCCGTCTGAAGATGTAGGCTCTATCTTCACTGCCGACACACATTCGTGCTAGCCAATATAATGCACCATCAACATCGCTTCCGCGGATGGCTTTATGCAGGGCGCTGATAAGGTTAAAGTGATCATCGCCCGTTTTGTCATAGGATTTTGGGCGTTGTTGCATGATTTTGGTTAGGTCATCTAGCGTGATCTCGTCTTTATTTCCAAAATCTGCATTAATCAGGTTTTCAATTTGCCCGATAAAAGCCCTGCCATCGCCATTAGCCCATTGAGTGAGGGCAGAGTGTGCCTCAGCTGTTAATCGTAGTGGAAGTCCTGTTTTCTGTCGAATAGCGCTCAAGAGTTTATCCAGAGCAAAGGCATTGAGGGTTGAAAAAGCAATCACGCTAACACGAGACAAAAAGGCGGGGTTGAGCGCAAAGGAAGGATTTTGAGTTGTGGCGCCAATGATCACAATTGTTCCATCTTCTAGGTAGGGGAGGAAAGCGTCCTGTTGGGAACGATTGAAGTGATGTACCTCATCAATAAAAAGTATATGAGAGCGAAAACGTTTTTCGCGCTTGAGTTGCTCAAACTGCTTTTTGAGATCCGAAACGCTCGCTGTGACAGCTGATATTGGCTCCCAAAAAGGGTCCCAGGATTTTGCTAAAATTTTAGCAATCGTGGTTTTCCCGCAGCCTGGTGGCCCCCAAAACACCAGCGATTGTGGGCGATCAATCATGCTGTGAAGTATGCCATTTTCACTTGTTAAGTGTTCCTGACCAACAACTTCTAAGAGTGTCTCAGGTCTCAGTTGCTCTGCAAGGGGGCGGTGGTCACTCATCTAGTGGCTATAGGGTATAGACTTTTGTGTTTCATCATCTATCTCTCGATTTGTCTTTGAACCATCGTTATTTATCGCATTTTCCGATGAAGGATTCAATTGTTGTTGTGTGATTAAGAGTGGGCTGCACTGCATATGTTCTTTATATGGGGGCGAGTTCAGTACTCACAGGTGCGGTGTTTTTCATTCAGCATTCTTTGCATCCATAACCGTATGGGTTTAAAGGCAATAGTGAATTCAGCTTGCTTTTTAAAACCAGCTTGTGTAAAAGCAAGAATGCGTTGCGAACAGGCGATGTTTATTGGGTATGCCTGCAAGCACGAGTTGTTGATTTTATGGAGATAAAAATGCCCAAATTGAAAACAAAGAGCGGAATTAAAAAACGCTTCCGTACCAATGCCGCTGGGAAAATTATCGTCGGCCAAGCTGGTAAAAGGCACAATATGCGCAAGCGTAGCAACGAATTCTTGAGAAATGCTCGCGGTACCGTGATCATGGACGAGACCGATGCCAAGCGTATTCGTCGTCTTATGCCTTATGGCCTGTAATTGATATTAAGGAGAATTTCTCATGGCACGCGTTAAAAGGGGTGTAACCACCCATGCACGACACAAAAAAATCCTCAAGATGGCTAAGGGCTATCGGGGGCGTTCCAAAACAAATTTTAGAATTGCCGTAGAAAAGGTTGAAAAGGGCCTGCAATACGCATACCGTGATCGCCGGGTTAAGAAGCGGACTTTCCGTGCTCTTTGGATCCAGCGTATCAATGCAGGTGCGCGTCAACATGGTATAACTTACTCTCAGCTCATCAATGGCCTTCTTAAAGCTGGCATTGAAGTTGACAGGAAGGTCATGGCGGATTTGGCGGTTCATTCACCAAACGCTTTTGCAAATCTTGTTGCTCAAGCTAAGACTGCAATCGCTGCTTAACTAGCGCTGATTTCTTTTTAAAAGCACTCCTAAGTTTTAAATTTAGGCGTGCTTTTTGTTGCATAACGAAAAACCTCCACCCGTGGTGGCGGTCTGGGTGAGTTATCCTTCTTTGTCATATATGGCCCCCCGCTTTCGCGAGGGTGACAGAGAAAAGAGCGAGGGTGACAGAGAAAAGAGCGAGGAGGACGACAAAAGGTGGAGCCTAAGTCATAGGCGGCTGGCTAAAGCTCCAAGTGCGTAGCCTAGCCAAACAAAAATGAGACATAATACTACTGATAAAGAAATATTTAAGCTGGCCTCAAGAATTTTACCTTTTTGAAGAAGGGTTAATGTTTGCAGGCTAAATGCAGAAAATGTTGTGAATCCTCCGCATATTCCAGCTGTTATAAAAAGCTTTGCATGGCTGCTAAATGTTACCAATGATGAATGTTTTTCTGTGATAGATGCGAAGAGTCCAATAATAAACGAACCAATGATGTTCACCAAAATTGTTTCCCAAGGAAAATTCTTTTTTGCAGCGGCTGTAAAAAGTTCTGAGCACCAATACCGTGCTGCACCACCTAGTGCACTCCCGATCGCAACCCATATGTAAGCCATATTTTATTCTCATTTTGCTGATTTAGTTGTAAATAATAGACGATATTTTTGTATGTGGCAAAACTTAAACCATATCAAGATTCGCTATCGCTTTGTTTCTTGACATGATTAAAGATAAACCATGGCGGAGGGACAGGGATTCGAACCCTGGGTACACTTGCGTGCACAACGGTTTTCGAGACCGCCCCGTTCAACCGCTCCGGCATCCCTCCGTTTGTCAAAGTGAACCTAGCTTAGACGAAGCTTTGGTACAAGAAAAATCATTCTGAAAGTGAGTGGATAGTACTAGCTTGTTGGTGGAAGTTCTACTTCGGCAAAGATGCAGCCCTTTGCAAAAAACAGCACATTCTCATAGGCAATGAAGCTTGCGACGAGGATGAGTATTGTGGCGAAAGCCTTGCGTAAAATAGGAACAGGAAGCTTGGAGTTAAAATAGGCGCCCGTTACCCCGCCTGCGATAGCAATGGCAGCAAATGCTAGCACTTTTTCCCAAGGTATGGATACATGCTGGATGCAAGATAACGCGCCAACAGCAGCGTTTAATATGGCGATCATGAGGGTGGTACCAATGGCTTGCCGCATGGGAACATGGACTAAGCTGACGAGGATAGGTAGTATAATGAAACCGCCTCCAATCCCTACTAAGCCAACAATGATGCCTACCGAAAGGCCAAGTAAGCAAAATAAAATAGGATGAGCAATCTTAAAGGAGCTATCGCCATCAGAAGCTTCTTCGGGTGTGTGATATGGAATTAGCATCAATAACGCGGATGTAATCATCACTATTGCAAGCATAAGAAGCTGTATTCCATCTGGTATATCGTGAGAAAGAGATACCCCAAAGAATGTCCCTAGCATGGCAGTGGGTGCAAAAAGAATAAGAAGTTTGAAGTTTATATGGCCGTCTTTATAGTGTTTCCAAGCAGCTATAAGGCCAACCAAGACGACAATCACAAATCCAGAAGCAATGGCTTGCTTATTCTGAAATTGCCATATGTAAACAAAAATAGGGATCGTTAATATGGCGCCGCCAGTTCCAAAAACTCCAAGTGAAAATCCTACGGCAACGGCTAAGAAATAGCCAAACGCAATCAACATTGGTATACCCATCTCTGGCGCGCCAAACTATTTGCTATTCCTTGCGCCATTTCTTTTATAATTAAAGCTTAAGTCTCTTAACATTAAGTTAACATAGAAAACAAAATTTATTAACACTCAATATTGGCAAGGTGTATTGCAAGAAATACGGTAGACAGTTCTTTTACTTTCAGTACGATTCTCCGATTTCAAAAGCAAAATTGGATATTTGATCGCAAGATATTGAGCATAAGTACCTACCGTGTATCCTTAATATGGGAGGCAAAAAAATTAAATTCGTAAAAATTACTTATGGCTATATATGATTATGTTTGAACTCTGGGTTTCAAAAAAACGCAAAGGTTGTGATGAGAGCGTAAGGATTAATTGTTTAAAGTCTGAAATTTTTTCTTTAAGGCCCGCACCGCTTGGTCAATGTTTTCTTGTTTATCCACGATAACGAGTATGGTGTCATCGCCCGCTATCGTTGCTAAAATCCCAGAGGTGTTTGTGGAATGTGTGCCAACAAAGCTCTGGTCTATTATGTAAGCTACTGCATTAGCTTGCCCAGGTAAGGTACGCAAAACAATAAGGCCAGAGTCAGTTGTGTTGAATGAGAGGATGCCTGGTAAAGAGGTGGTGGAGCTCTCGATAAGCTTGTAAATGCCGCCAACTTTTGCAATGTCCAGTTTTTTGAGCCTTCGTGACAAAGTAGCCTGAGGAACGTCAAACCCCTTGGCTTTTAAGTGTCGAGTTAAATCTGCTTGCTCTCTGATTTGTTCAGACTGGACAAGATAAAGGATGTGCTCATCAACAATTTTATCATGGGCCACTGGCTTCTCCTGATCATTTGCACTGAAACACTATGGTTGCATATCCATAAATTGAAATAGATTCCTTGTCAATAATCGGCTTGTATTGAACTCATTATGGACAAAGTTTGATGGCAAAAGTGTTGTTGAGTATTCTTTTTCGTCCTTGTCGATCTTTAAAGCTCAATAGGCGCTATGCAGACAACATTGGGAGTGGATTTTATTCATAGCAATGAGGTCTAATTTAGGTTAGAAAGGAAGCTAATGTTAGCATTCTGATTTGTGAATTTAATTATGGCTCAGCCGTCACTAGAAAAACCGCTTATCTTAAAATCCAGCCGTGGATGGTCCTGGCCAGATTTTGGTGAGCTATGGACAATGCGTTGGCTTTTGATAATCCTCACATTACGGGATATTCGAGTTCGTTATAAACAAAGCGCGATTGGTGTGGTTTGGGCCTTATTGCAACCATTGCTGACGGTGGCGATATTTACACTTATTTTAGGGCGAATTGTGAAAATCCCAACACAAAATGTACCTTATGTGTTGTTTTGCACGGTTGCTCTTTTACCATGGCAGTATTTCCAGCAGGCTTTTACTCAAGGCAGCGCAAGCCTTGTCATGTTAAGTGGCATGCTATCTAAGATCTACTTCCCACGACTTATGGCTCCTATTGCCAATGTTCTGACACATTTGGTGGATTTTAGTGTGACTTTTATCCTCGTGTTGGCTCTTATGGTTTGGTTTAAAGTAGCACCGGGCTGGCCCGTGATGTTCTTGCCGTTTTTTATGATGCTCATGGTGTTGTTTGCCTTGAGTATAGCCTTGTGGTTATCCATTCTCAATGCTCTTTACCGAGATGTCCAATACGCGTTGCCATTTATGGCCCAAATCAGCCTGTACCTTTCTCCAGTATTGTACCCAGTTAACATGGTTCCAGAGGGTTACCAGTGGTTATACAAGCTCAATCCGTTGGTAGGAATCATAGAAGGCTTCCGTTGGTGTTTGCTGTCAAAACTTAATATAACGCTGGACGTAGGTGCTGTTTTAATAAGCGTCCTGGTTATCTTGATGTGCCTTGCTGGAGGCCTTGTTTTTTTCAACTCCCGCGTGAAAACAATTGTGGATCGGATTTAAGCTATGATGTGGATCGGATTTAAGCTATGAGCATAGCAATTTCAGCGGAAGGTTTATCAAAGGAATACCGGATTTTTAAAAAGCAGCCTCATGCTACGTTAAGAGGAGCGTTGCAAGAAGCTGTCTATGGCATGTTTCAAAAGAAGCCAGAGTCAGTCATTTTTAACGCCCTGAATGATGTTTCTTTTTCGATTCCCCTAGGGCAGGTTGTGGGTCTAATCGGCCATAACGGGGCGGGTAAAAGCACATTGCTCAAGATTTTGACGCGCATTACAGAACCGACGGATGGGGAAGTTAAGTTATATCATCGTGTGGGTGCCTTGTTGGAAGTTGGTACTGGGTTTCATCCAGAGTTGACTGGTCGAGAAAATATTTATGTTAACGGTGCTATTCTGGGAATGCATCGTAGAGATATAGCCAGAAAGTTTGATGAAATTGTCGATTTTTCTGGTGTTGAAGCATTCCTTGATACCCCTGTGAAGCGTTATTCCAGTGGTATGATGGTTCGCCTGGCTTTCGCTGTGGCTGCGCACTTGGATCCAGAAATCCTTATTATTGACGAGGTCTTGGCAGTAGGTGATATGGCATTCCAGAAGAAATGCCTTGAGCGTGTTGAATCAGTAGCGCGGGAAGGGCGCACAGTCATTTTTGTGAGTCACCAAATGGAAGCTTTGGCTCGGCATTGCGAGCGACTGATCTGGCTTGAAAAAGGCGCCGTACGTGCCGATGGAGCTACTCAAGAAATCATGCCGCTATACTACGAAAGTATGGCTCAATCTAAAGGATTAGACGTAAGACAGCATGACCCTGCCTTAAGGCAGGCTACCATTACACATGTAGCGCTTCTGGATCAAGGTGGCGCTTCTGTAGCAGGCGTGGAGCAGCATGGGGCGGTGCAAGTGGTTGTTCAAATAGACTCACATCTTTCAACTATACCCAATTTCCAGTGTGAAGTCATATTCTACAATGCTCAGAAACAGCCTTTGGTGTGTTATGCATTTAATCAAGAAGGCCAGGTACCTGGCAAAGGTGTTTGCACGGTTTCTGTTGATGACATGCTGCTGCTCCCAGACAGTTATGGCATTGGTGTGGTGATTAAGTCAGGCGATAACATAATGGATGAAGAACTTTGGTTGCAAACGTTAAGCGTTTGGCCGGATTCAACTGAGAAGTTGTCCGGCATTAATCCGGGTGTTTTTCATCAAAAGGCGAAAATGAGCTTTAGCCCCTCTGCTTGATTTTGCGCTTAAGCCGTTTCCAGAGGACTGGAATAAACTGAGGGTAGTAAGTCATAATTTTCAAAAGCACTTTAAAAGCTGCCCATTTTTGCCCGGATCGGAAGGCAGCTACGGCACGTTCATAGCCCAGGCTACCTTGAATGAGACAGCGGTATTTTGATATCTGGACCAGCCTTTGCGATAACTCCCAAAATCCATCGCAAGAGCTAAGGACGGCTTGGTAAGTTGGCCAACCACTACTGTAGATGATAGCTAAAGGCTCAGGAACGACCACGAAGTCCCCATGTTCAATGGTATATTTAAGAACCCAGGCGCGATCTTCAAACCGTTTAAGTGTCTCATCAATCATACCAACGGATTCAAAGCAGGAGCGGTGAGCGAGTAACGTTGAGCCAAAATTGTACATCTCACCTGAGGCAATGGCTTCTAATGAGGATTTAAAGTTTTCATATGTTCTTAAAAATTGTTTGCCATCTTCCCTTTGGATAAAACATTCTGTAAAGCATACTTGATTTTGTCCTTTTCCGATAAAAGCAAGTTGCTTGGCTAATTTTTCAGGGAGCCATTCATCATCGGAATCTAAAAAGGCGATGTAGTCACCCTTTGCGGCTTGAATGCCAACGTTTTTAGCGCCTCCAACGCCTTTGTTGGCAGAGTTTGCAATAAAGATCAGGCGCGGGTCACGCATGCTTGCAATGACAGCAAGCGAATTATCTGTTGAGGCATCATCCACAATGATGATCTCGATGTTTGAATGTATTTGGGTGCATACACTTTTGATCGCACGCTCAATGGTATTTGCGCGATTATAACAGGTGACAATAACAGAGACAAAAGGCAGCATAGATAATTGTTGTAAAAGTAAAATGTGATTTCCAACTTAATAGTACCGTTAAGAATGGATATTCTCAAGGAAACTATTTGCGGGCATATTGGGTGCGTGAAAAGATTGGGATAAACTTACATGTGTGGTATTGCGGGTATTTGGATTATTCATTCAGATTTTAAAGGCAGTCTCCATGATGCTGTTTCTAATATGGCTATGGCCATTGCTCACCGAGGCCCTGATGGGCAAGGAGTGTGGGTCGATAAAAGCAATAAGGTTGCTTTAGGACACAGGCGGTTGGCGACTGTGGATCTATCCCCTACAGGTGCTCAGCCAATGACAAGCCATTGTGGACGATATGTGCTGATATACAATGGTGAGCTTTATCAATCTTCAGGTATTCGTGATCAGCTTAAATCTGCAGGGATTAGTTTTGCTGGAACTTCGGATACAGAAGTTCTTTTGGAGGCTATTGCGGCCTTTGGTGTCGAAGAGGCTCTGTCAAAACTGGATGGCATGTTTGCCTTTTGTGTTTTTGATGTGGCTCAAAACAAAATGACCCTGGTCCGAGATCGTTTCGGGGTCAAACCTCTTTATGTTTATTATGACCAGAAAATTTGTGCGTTTGCCTCTGAACTTAAGGCATTTAAGGTTTTACCTCAGCTTGTTTTGAAGATCAATCCGCAAGCTGCGCAATGCTATAAAGTATTTGGGTTTGTTCCATCCCCCTTATCGATTTATGAGAATGTGATACAGCTTTGCCCTGGGGAAATGCTTGATGTTACTGAGGCCGGTATTCAAAAAAAGCAATATTGGACACGAGAATCTCTTGTTGCTTTGCGGGTGACAGACATTGGATCAGCTCTAGCCGCGGTAGAGATGGGACTTGAACACGCCATTCAAGGGATGCTGGAAGCGGATGTGCCTGTGGGAGTGTTTCTTTCAGGTGGCATTGATTCCACGCTTGTTGCTGCAATGGCAGCAAAAATGCATAGAGGTATTCAGGCCTTTACCCTTGGGTTTTCTGGGGCTTATGATGAGTCAACAATAGCTGCACACACAGCTAGCCATCTTGGGCTTAATCACAAGATTTTACAGGCTGGGCCGAAGGATATTGTGGATACAGTTATAGCTTTGCCTCATATCTATGACGAGCCATTTGCTGATGCATCCCAGATCCCGACATTTCTGCTTAGTCGCTTAGCGCGAGCCCATGTTACTGTGGCTTTAAGTGGAGACGGAGGAGATGAGGCGTTTGCAGGCTATGAGCGGCATCACCTGATCCCAAAGCTGATGAAATGGCAAAGGTATCTGCCTAAAACTATTATGCGTTCGTTACTTGCCATTGCCGCAAATACCGCATGCTTAAGTATATTTCATGCCATGGGGTATAAGTTTCTATCGCAGAAAATTCATAAGATTAGTAGGCTTTTGGGAGCTGACGATTTACCAACGGCTTACTTGAACCTGCTGAATCAAACGGATTGTAATTTTCCTTTGGAGGTAAAGAAATGGTTGAAAAATCTGTCTGCTGGTTCTGATTTGCGCAAGTTGATGGCCATGGATGGTCAGTTTTATTTACCGGCTGTGTTGGAGAAGGTAGATCGAGCCAGCATGGCCAACGCCCTAGAGGTGCGTGTGCCATTCTTGGATCTTCATGTGCAAAGTGTTGCGGCTCGACTGGATGATGCGTTGCTTGTGGCTGGAGGAAAAGGTAAGGCTGTCCTTCGGTATCTAGCGCAAAAACATGCGCCTCATGTTGCGAATTTACCCAAAGCGGGATTTAGCGTGCCCTTGGGTGAATGGCTGCGTGGTCCCTTAAGAGAGATCGCGGCTGGGAGTATGCGACAAGATTACATGGAGCCGATTTTTGGCGAAGATACGGCTCGCTTTACGGCAGCTTGGCAACAGTGCCTGGCTGGCGATGACCGTTATGCCCAATCTGCCTGGATTGGCCTGATGGGAGCGATGTGGTCAAACAGGTGGTCTTCCTAAAACCTGATTATGTCCTTTGGGTAATAAAATTTAATTTTAACTGCAAATTATAATCTTTACGTTATATTTTTTGAAGAATAGTTGTGTTTATAATTTTAAGGCTATATTCTTTACAAGAATCAATGGAGAAATTAGATGGCTGCACTATTATGGGGAAATGTATATTTTAAGGGTGTGTATGCTGGTAAGCTGAAAGAAGAGCCGGGCCAAAGATTTAGCTTTGCCTATGATGATAGCTATATCGAGGCTCGCCATCCCTTAATATCTTATACATTGCCAGTTCGCAAAGAACCCATTATCTCAGAGCATGGCTTGCATCCCTTTTTTGATAACCTTGTAGCTGAAGGGTGGATGCAAAATGCTCAAGCAAGAATTTTGGGGGTTAATAGAGATAATCGATTTGCATTACTGCTTGGGTTCGGTTTTGATCTTATTGGGGCTGTCTGCATTACTGACCCTGAAAACTCGAAGCGGCGGGGTATTGATCAATCTGATCCAATGATAGCTACCGTCTTAAAGGGAAAAGCATCGATATCAGGCATTCACCGCAAGTTATTACTTTTAAAAGAAGGAAAAAGCTATCGTATACCTGGCGAGAATGAATTAAGCACCCATATTGCGAAAATTTATTCTAAGGAGCATCCAGAGCTTCTCGAGATAGAATATCTGACAACTTTAGCCATAAAAAAGCTTTTACCTAGCGACGAAGTGGTAGAGGTGGAATTGGTAGAAAAGCTTATGGATATGCAGCAAAAGGCTTTGATTATCACGCGTTTTGATAGAAGGCCGAGCGGCGAAAGAATTCATTTTGAAGAATTTAATCAACTGCTGGGTAAGAAATCAGAGCAAAAGTATGATGCTTCGTACGCTGATATGGCGCAATACTTAAGCCAAGATACTTTGATGGCTGAAAGAGAGCGTTTATTCAGGCGTGTTTTAGCCAGCTTTATCGTTGGAAATACAGATGCGCATTTGAAAAATTTTGCCATGTTCCATACTAAAAATGGGCTGAGCTTAACACCTTCATATGATCAGGTTGCTTCATCATATTATGATTATCCTGATATTGCCCTGAGGCTTTACAACAATAGTGATGTTAAGATTATCAGTGGCCTTAAGGCAAAACACATTCTTGAATTGGGAAAATGTTTTGGTTTTGTGAGCGACAAGGTCACATTAGGAGCGGTTAAGGATTTTGGCCGGAGGGTGGTGCAAGCTCAAGCAGCGGTAGAACGATCAGATGTCGGGAGTGGCAAATTAAGAAAATGCTTATCTGAGATAATGGAGAAAAGATGGAACGGAACATTTGCATCAATTGGTCAGTTATTGTCGAAGAGGCGCACCTAAGGCGAAAACAATTAGGATTTACCCAAGAGCGTTTGGGGATATTGGCTGGCGTTGGAACTCCGACTGTGTCTCATTTTGAGAACGGCCATCAAAACATTTTATTGTCATCCGCTATGAGTATTTTAGGAGTGTTAGGGATGCTAGATTCAAGGAACTTAACATTTGATACAAATAGAGCTTTTTATGAGCCCTATAGGATGGTTGTTATTTGTTCAGCGGTGTCTAGAGAGGCTGAAGTTTTATGTGCGATATCCTTGGAAGCTCTTAGTGACCATTTTGGAGTAGAAATAAAGGAAGGTGTAGTGAGCAGTAATATCTATGTTAAAGAATTTTTGGCCAACAAATCAAAGATTTGCCATGCGATGGAGAAGAAATTTTTGGCTGGAAGTTTTGAAGCTGATGGTTCTATTTTAATTAAAACTGAAGATTTGTAAGAACTTCATCTTTCTAAGCGATATGGTCAAACAGGTGGTTGGTTTCGTGTTAAAGCCACAAACCTCCACCTATGGTGGAGGCCTGTGACTTTAGTGGTCAGTGTTTAGATTTAGAATATTGCGCTAATAGTTTGAGCAAAGAAGCCGAAAGTTTTTGCCATGATGCTTGCGCTGGTGCTGAGGAGTGAGCCAGCGACGCTTGGGATGTGGTTTGCTACTGTTGCAGCGCCTTTCAGAGCGTATGTGGCTCCAATGACACCATATTTTACACCGTAAGCAATGCCTGTGACACCCAGATCTAGCGCTACACCGGCTGCTGAGAGTGCGGCATTTCCGGCATGACCAGCGACCACTGCTGTTACAGCTGGGTTAGCGATAGCTAGAGCAGTTAAACCAGCGCCTGCTGCTGCCATGTAAGGGTGTTTGTAAGCTTGATGAGCGACGAAAGTCACGCTACCTACTGCAAGTTGTCCGGCGCCGTAGACGACCTTAACTGGAACTTTAGAAAGGTTCCATAGGCCTTTGGCCGCATTATAAGGAACATCAAGCCAGAGCATTGGATTCAAGGTTGCATTGGCTGCACGACCCATGTAACGGATGCCATTGAATCCGTCGACTGCACTGGTTGTTACGTTGTATGCGCCGTGGCCGATCCAGCTGGCGCCTGATGTTGTGATGACGTCATCGTAAACAGCCGCTGGTGCTGCTGCGACAGCGCAAACGCCATTTTTGCAAGTTTCAAAGGCGTCTGAAAGTAATGTGTTGCCAGCGTATGCGCTTGAAGCTGCTGTAGCGATGATGGCTGCTGAGATTGTTGAGAGTGCTGCTTTTTTCATGTTGTGTTCTCCTTTGGGGTTTTGGGGTACTTTCCATGTAAGGTGCCCAAAATTCATTTCAAGGGATAAAGGAGAAAAAACTAATGGGTTGAATCTTTTTTTGCTTGCCCTTTAGAAAGGGCCAGGCAGGAGTTGATCAAACTGCTTACATTTTTGGTTAGGCTCACTTGGCGATAACGCTTCATGCGCTCGCATGCAACGAGAGTGTTAAGCGTTTTCAAGCTTTCGCCCAAATCTTTATTGGTGATGACATAATCATACTCTTCCCAGAAGGACATCTCATGGGCCGCATTTTTGAGGCGAGTGCGGATGGAATCTTCACTATCTTGCGAGCGTGTGCGGAGGCGTTTTTCAAGTTCTTCAATGGAAGGAGGGAGGATGAAGATGCTTACAACATTCTCGCCCATTGCCTCGCGGATCATTCGTGCGCCAATAGAGTCAATGTCAAAAATAACGTCATTGCCCGACTCTAACGCTTCAAGAATAGGTTTAAGAGGGGTACCATATTTTTTACCGTACATCTCAACGGTTTCAATAAATTCACCTCTTTGATTCATATCCTCAAAGGTTCCATCTGTTATAAAATGATAGTGGACGCCATCAATTTCAGCAGGTCTTTTGGGGCGAGTGGTGGCTGAAACCGAAAGACGGGTATTAAGGTCCGTGTCCAAAAGGGCCTTGGCAAGAGACGATTTGCCTGCACCAGAGGGAGAAGATAAAACAATAAGTAAACCTTTTCTTTGTATTTCTTGATCCATTTGCTCCGCTTCCACTCGAACCTGTTTTACAAGAACATAGCTAGGTTTAGTCATTTTTAGTCAGACTAAGCAAGAAAAATGTGGTTGTATAACGATTAATTCAAATCTGGAGAACGGTGATTTCGTCGAATAGAGGCGGATTTTTGTAATCCTCTGCGATGAGACAAAGCTCACGATTTCCGGATAAAAATGTTCGGTTGATCACGGAAAAAATACTGGAAAGGGTTTGTTTGAGAGCAAGAGAAATGTCATGGGTTTTAAGGTAGTGGCCAAGAAATAGGGCTGAGAAAAGATCACCTGTCCCGTTTGGCGCGACTGTAAAAGGCAAATAGGGTGTTTGCCCAAGGAGTTGCTGCTCGGGCGTTGAAACCAATACGTGAAGCGTAGCAGCTGAAGTATGATCCAGGATAAGGCTCGTGATTGTAGCAACTTTAATTCCTAAATCATGGAAAAATTGGCAAGCCTTTAGAGCGTCATCGAGCGTTTTAATTTTGGCACCATATAGTATTTCGGCTTCAAAATGATTGGGGGTAATGATGGAGGCTGCGTGAGTCCCTATTTTTTTGAAAAAATCAACTACCTCATCTTTAACAAAAAAGCCTCGACCCACATCACCCATGACAGGGTCGCACATATAAATTAAATCCGGCTTAATGGTTTTAAAGCGATTGACCGTCTCAATGATGACATTTCCAATGGCGGCTGAACCAAGATACCCTGAAAGAATCGCTTGGCAGGAATCTTCTGCTTCAAGGTCAAGAATCCCTTGAATCACATCACGCACGGCCTCAGGACCCAAGATCTGTCCTTTCCATTTGCCATAGCCAGTGTGATTCGAGAAATTAACAGTGTTAACGCTCCATACATCATATCCTAATGACTGTAAGGGGAATGTTGCCGCTCTGTTGCCAACGTAGCCATAACTAACGTGTGATTGAATGGAAAGAATAGTCATAAGATCTATAAGCCTATAAGAATTATCTTTGAAGAGGATGAAGCTATTAGATCAAAAATTCAAGTGCCATTCCATAAAGTATTTTTACTGAAAAATTTTGCCGACAAATGGCATGGATTTTAAGCATGCAACGGCTTGAGATTTAAGCTTTGGGATCATCATCACTTTCTCAATTGTTTTGTGAATGAACTGTTGGGTTTTGGTATGATCCATCGAATCATCCTTTAGCCAGTAAAGTGTTGAAGAGGTCAAAATGGTTAAAAGAAGGCCTCTTTTTGTATAATGATTAAAGTCTGTTGAAGTGTCTCCGGCCCAATACCAAATGCGGTCACATGTTTCCCAAAGAAGCTTACCTGTATGCGGTGTATTAAGTGGTAGGAGGCCTGATAGCACAAGCCGTTGGATAGCAGGTTTGTACATTTTGAGTATCTGAAACCTTGCCCAAAGAGCAGAAAATATTTTGAAACGAATCTTCTCACCTTCCATAGTCCCAATCATTGTCAGGGCTTGTTCATCAATATATTCATTAAGCTGGGCCAGAAACTCTTGTTTTTGCAGATTAAGCTCATATCCGACTTGAACGGAGGCAAAAGCATCATCGGGTGAAAGTCCATGATTTAATCCATGCAGGAATAGCTGAAATTTGGGTTCGAGTGCTGTGTCTTCCATGCTAATTCTCCTTAAGATGTGGCCTGCGGAAATATGCGTAAATTCAAAAATGTTTTGGTCAGATCAAATAATTATAATTTTATTAGTGTTTTTTAGTTTCTTTAAAACATTTTTCGTGTATAAGCAAACTTCGTGCAAGTTTTATGTTAACATTTTACCTGATCCTTAGAAAGGGGTTGAGTTATCCGTGGAAGTATTGGTTCGTGATAATAACGTTGATCAAGCGATTCGAGTTTTAAAGAAGAAACTCCAGCGTGAGGGCGTTTTTCGTGAGATCAAGTTGCGTCGAAGCTTTGAGAAGCCATCCGAGCGTCGTGCTCGTGAAAAGGGCGAGGCTATTCGTCGCACACGCAAGCTGCTTCGCAAGCGCCTCGAGCGCGAAGGTTATTAATCTGTAACAGCTCGTTGTTTTGATTTAAAAAGCGCTCTTAATCGGGCGTTTTTTGCATAATGAGAAACCTCCACCTCCGGTGGCGGGCTGGATGAGTTATCCTTCTTTGTCATATATGGATCCCCGCACCTCCCTTTGTCTTTCCCGCACACTCCTTTTGTCTTTCTCGCACACCTCCTTTAGTCTTTCTCGCACTTGATGCGGGAACCCAGGTTTTTTTATGGGCCCCCGCTTTCGCGAGGGTGACAGGGAACAGAGCGTGGGTGACAGGGGAAAGAGCGAGGAGGGCGACCCCACTTTGTCTTCCCGCACACCCCACTTTGTCATTCCCGTAACCACCCACTTTTGTCTTTCCCGCACTTGATGCGGGAACCCAGGCTTTTATTATAAAAAGATGGAAAAAAATACTTGCACTCTAGGTTGTAGGGTCTGTAAAAAAGATTCTGATTGCTGCTAGCATCTTAAAATAGAGAGCTTGGACTGAAAACCCCTTGTCTATTAGTGAGATGATCGTTAATGTCCCCTCATGCGTTGAACATTAATGGTTGAGTTATGAGCAATATTCGGAATTTACCTAAAAAACTAGCTAGACTTGCTGCGGTGCAGACAGTTTTTCAGTCTGACCTTCGTGGTGAAAGGATAGCGCATGTTGCTCAAGAGTTTGTTAAAACCAAATTTGCAATGGTTTTGGATATAGCGCAGATCAAGGAGTTATCCACAAAGCTGTTTGTTGCGCTTACTGAGGGCTACGAAGATAAGCAAGAAGAGATTGATCATATCATCTCGTCAAATTTGTCTGAAGGATGGAGTTTGGAGCGGATAGATAGTGTTTCTCGGGCAATTTTGCGTGTGGGCCTATATGAGCTGCTGTTTATGCCTGATACTCCCGCTGTGGTTGTGGTGAGCGAATACTCTGATCTTGCTCATGCCTTTTTTGATGATAAAGATGCAGGCTTTGTTAATGGTGTCTTAAATAATATTGCTCGTGTAGCAAGGCATTCAGAATTTATGCTCACATGAAGCAGTCAGAATTCTCTTGGATAGATAGGTACTTAAAGCCATTAGCTTTCTATCCTGGGTCATTCAATCTTCAAGATGATGCGGCTTATATCGCAGTTTCAGAACAAGCTGCCCTTGTTGTTTCAACTGATGCAGCGGTAGCTGGGATCCATTTTGAGCCCACAGCCGACCCGAACTTAATCGCGCGTAAAACCCTATTAGCTGCCGTTTCTGATTTAATTGCCAAAGGTGCAATGCCATTTGGGTATTTTATGAACATGTTTCTTTCTGAAGAAACTTTAGCAGAATCTTGGTTACAAGCGTTTACGCGAGGACTAAGTGATGTGCAGCAACAATATAAGATGACTATATTGGGTGGGGATACAGTTTGCACGAAGCAAAATTTTGCTGTTGATTATACCGTTTTGGGTTGGGCTGAGCAGGGGGGTATGGTTCAGCGCAATACAGCAAAAGATGGGGATTTGCTTTATGTTACAGGAACCTTAGGGGATTCCTATTTAGGTTTGCAGTGCCTATTGGAGCAAATGCATCTAAGCTCAGCAGATCGAGATTGGGTTTTGCAAAGACATTTTGTGCCAGAGTTGCGTTTTGAGTTGATGCAAAAGACAAGACACTTTTGGACATCAAGTATAGATATCTCCGATGGATTTTTGGCGGACCTTAAGCATATTTTGCAGGCCTCGAATCAATCAGCAATTGTGGATTTTGATGCTCTGCCATTTTCTGAAATTGGAAAAAGTTTTTTAAATGAAGATGCAAATGCCATTTGGAAATTATTGACGGGTGGTGAAGACTATGAGTTAATCCTGACAATTGAAAAAGATAAAAAGGGGGCTTTCGAGGCATGTGCAGCCACAACAAATACGCGTGTGTCGCATGTTGGGCATTTGGTCTCCAAAAGGGAGGCGTTGCTATACAATCCCGAAGGGGCAACTATAGTATTGCCAGAAAAGCTTGGTTTTCAACATTTTTAACTCTTTTCCTTGTCTGTTTCTCGTTTGATCTTTTGGCTACAAGTGCGGCATCTGAAGCTAGATGGGATCCAAAAGAAATAAAATGGGAGGGAGGAAGTCATGGTGCTCTTAGAACCTTTGTGGTTCCAATCGCGAAGCAAGAACAAGTGGTTGCTTACGCTCTTATTAATGTGAGCATCATTTTAGCAAAGCCTGAAGAGTTAGACCAAGTGTGGCTTTTTCTTCCAAAAATCCGCAATGAGATTTTCTTGTATCTTTATGAGTTATTAGGCGTTCTTTGGACTCCTGTGGCAACGCCAGATCATGATGCGATCAAGAAAAAGGCTGAAGAAATTTTTAAAAAGTATGTTGGTGATATCGTAAAGTCTGTTTCAATAGGAAATATAGAAATCCATCAAACGGTTATAGATGGAGAGGATGATAAGCCATTTTTTGTACCCCAGGTTGGAAGCCCCTAAAGCCTATTGCAGGAACGAAGAGATTCTGTCATGTTGCTTGCATTGGCCCTTCAGGGAAGTGGCCAATAGTGTGTAAAATAAACATTGAGGTAATTCTTAGATGAGCACCGAGTTTTTGTTTGTCATTATATCGGCCTGCTTAGCTCTTATATATGGGTTATATGCGGGTCGTTTGGTTTTTAGCCGCAGTGCTGGGACCGAGCGGATGCAGGAGATCGCTGCTGCAATCCAGGAAGGCGCCCGCGCATACTTGAACCGCCAATACCAAGCAATTGGATTGGTTGGCATTGTTATTGCTGTGGCGCTTTGGTTTCTGCTGGGTAAGCTGGTTGCCATTGGTTTTGTCTTGGGCGCAGTTTTGTCTGGCGTAGCTGGGTATATAGGCATGAACGTTTCTGTTAGGGCAAATGTCAGAACAGCTGAGTCAGCAAGGCATGGTTTGTCGGCTGCTTTAGATATCGCTTTTAAATCAGGCGCTGTGACTGGCATGTTGGTTGTTGGTCTTGGCCTTTTAGGTATTGCTGGGTATTATGGATACTTGACCCATCTGAACGTGAATAGTCGAGCCATTCTTGAGGCTTTGGTTGCTTTAAGCTTTGGCGCTTCGTTGATATCTATATTTGCTCGTTTGGGTGGTGGTATCTTTACTAAGGGTGCGGATGTTGGCGCTGACTTGGTAGGTAAGATAGAGGCTGGTATCCCAGAAGATGACCCCAGGAACCCTGCTGTTATTGCGGATAACGTTGGTGATAACGTTGGTGATTGTGCGGGTATGGCTGCTGACCTTTTTGAAACATATGTGGTCACCATTGTTGCGACAATGGTTTTGGGCGCGATTTTCTGTACTTCACAAATGTATGCAACCATTATGCTTTACCCATTGATGATTGGTGGCGTGTGCATTTTAGGATCTATCGTTGGGACATTTTTTGTTAGGCTTGGGCGTAGTCAAAATATTATGGCAGCGCTTTATAAAGGGTTTATTGCTGCATGTGTTGTATCTGCTGGCTTGATCTTTTTTGTGACGCAAAAATTATTTCCGGCTCAAACGATCATTCAGCTTGGTGTTTTGAATGTTTCATCCACTAACTTGTTGATTTGTGCGCTTACAGGCCTTTTGGTAACGGGTGCATTGGTTTGGATTACTGAGTACTATACTTCGACGGCATATAGGCCTGTTCGCAGTGTGGCCGATGCTTCTCAAACAGGGCATGCGACAAACATCATCCAAGGGCTCGCTGTTTCAATGGAAGCTTGCGCCCTCCCTGTGTTGGTTATTTGCGTGGGTATCATTGTTGCTTACATGAATGCAGGACTTTATGGTATCGCCGTTGCGGCTACCACAATGTTAGCTTTGGCTGGTATGGTTGTGGCTCTGGATGCTTATGGTCCAGTTACAGACAATGCTGGTGGTATTGCTGAGATGGCGGAATTGCCTGCCAATGTGCGTAAAGTTACGGACGCTTTGGATGCTGTTGGAAATACAACCAAAGCCGTCACAAAGGGCTATGCTATTGGTTCAGCGGGCTTGGCCTCGTTGGTTCTATTTGCTGCTTACACAGAAGACCTAAGGTATTATTTCCCTAACCTTTCTGTGCAGTTTAGTCTTCAAGATCCGTACGTTGTGATTGGTTTGTTTGTTGGTGGTTTGTTGCCATATCTTTTTGGTGCTATGGGCATGAAGGCCGTTGGCCGTGCAGGTGGCCAAGTTGTGGTTGAAGTGCGCCGTCAATTCAAGGAAATCAAGGGCATTATGCAAGGTAAAGCTAAGCCTGAATATGGCCGCGCTGTTGACATGCTCACCAAAGCTGCTATTCGCGAGATGATCGTTCCATCCTTGCTGCCAGTATTGGCGCCAGTTGAGATGTATTTTATCATCAATGCAATTGCTGGCCAAAGTGCGGCATTTACCGCATTGGGAGCCATGTTGCTTGGTACAATCGTAACGGGTATCTTTGTGGCTATTTCAATGACCTCTGGTGGAGGTGCTTGGGATAACGCTAAGAAGTATATTGAGGATGGTCAGTTTGGTGGTAAAGGCTCTGAAGCTCATAAGGCTGCTGTAACGGGTGATACCGTTGGCGATCCTTATAAGGATACAGCTGGTCCAGCCATCAATCCTATGATCAAGATTATCAATATTGTTGCGTTGTTGATGCTGGCCATCTTAGCGCATTCATAAGATACGTTGCTTGAATAAAATAAAGATCCTGTCTGAGGTTAGCTTCAGGCAGGATTTTTTTATGCTCGCTCTTTTCTCTGTCACCCTCGTTTTTCCCTGTCATCTTCGCGAAAGCGGAGATCCATAAAATGCCTAGGTTCCCGCATCAAGTGCGGGAAAGACAAAAGGAGGTGTGCGGGAAAGACAAAAGAAGGCGCGCGGGAAAGACAAAGAGGGGTGCGGGAAGACAAAGGAGAGCACAAAAATACACTTTGTTAAAAAAACACACTAATGCCTCTTGAACCTCAGTAAGGCCGACTTACTTGAATAATGGGAAAGCAATTCCCTACCTTTCTGAAAACGCATTATGTCAACTGGGGCTGAAAGGCCCTGATTTTTTTAATGCTAAAATATGATTGCTGTGGCTTATAATGGTTTGTGGCAATGTAAACGATCAGTCATCTAATCTATATAGAGATACTGTTGAGTATTTTGGTGTGGAAAAACGACTGAGCGACTAATGGGTTGGCTTTTTCACATAGCCTTGCTTAGCAAAACATCCTTCTGGAATGCTGCTTGCATTTCTTGGGTGATTTCGATGTTTTGAATGGTGATTCCTAACTCTCGAGTGTTATCCAAGGACGGGGTATAAAAGTTTGTAGAGCCAATCCAAACCCTGCTTTCCGTAGGGGTTTCCGCGTCAATAATGAGTGCTTTAGCGTGAGCGTATAACAATTTGTGGAAGAATATTTTCGCACCTGCTTTTTGCAGACGTCGTTGATTAACGAAATTTGGGTTGAGAGTTGAGTGGAACGGGTATTCAGGCATAATAAATGCAATCTCAACGCCTCTTTTGAGGGCTTTTTCTAAGTGTGCCGTTAAATCTTCATCTTGAAGAAATTGTTGATATATGCAGATAGATTTTTTGGCTTTGTCAATAAGATCTGTCAGCGTTTCCCTCATTCTTTCGGGCCCAAGCACAAGGTATTTGAGTTGGTTAGGTTTTACGCCCATCTGATCGCTTGTGATAATGTGCTCAAGCTCTTGCAAAATTTCTGGGTGGTTGATCATTACGGCAAAGTCTCGACAAGGGGGGGAGCCTTGTTGTGTTCCATCAAAGCTCTCTGCATCGAAGTTGCCCGTTCCAATAATCCCAAGTGTGTCGTCAACGAGTAAGGCTTTGTAGTGAGTTTGGGTATAACCTCTGATGCCCTCTGAGATACTCATATTTTCATTGATGGCCAATGCAATAAGAGGCGAGAGCACATTATCACTTTTCTCGTGCGCAAAAGGTGCTGGTTCAATAACTAGTGATACTTTGACCCCGCGTGCTATGGCCATTTTCAAAGCATCGATAATGAATGGATCGGAAAACTTATAGGCTGCTAAACGGATGCGCTTTTCTGCAGAATCAATGGCTTGAATCCATGGGCGACGAGTCGCTTCAGGTAAAACAACCAAGCCCTTTTTGCCGCAAATGGATGGGTCAATTTTGCTTGTTTGGCTGCAATTGAGTAGTTGAGCTGGTGGATTTGCGGAAGCTGCTGAAAAGCAAAGAGCAATACAAAAGCCTAAAAAAGCAATATATTGTTTGGCCATTATGGTTTACCTCAATTTTGCTTACGCTATTGAGCCTAATTTTTTTGATCAAAGCAAGTGGTTTTGTGTTTATAGGAAGTATGATAGGGTTTAAAAAAATTACATAAAGGATTCGTATGCGTCTTAGAAATGGATTGTTTACTTCTGAAGCCGTATCTCAAGGTCACCCAGACAAGATTTGCGATCAAATCTCTGATGCCATTTTAGATTCGTTTTTAATACTTGATCCGAAGGCCAGAGTTGCTTGTGAGACGGTGGTCGCTGATCATCGGATCTTTATTGTGGGTGAGTTTAAAACAGCACAAGAGCAACATTTTCTGGATGTGCAAAAGGAAGCAACAGGGATTGTCAAAGATACTTTGCGGAAAATTGGATATGGCTCATCGCTAACGGATATTGATCCAGATAAGTGCGAAATCAACATACATTTTAACCGGCAAAGTGAACAAATTTCGGCTAGTGTCGACCAAGATAATGATGTTCTTGGGGCGGGAGACCAAGGGATGATGTTTGGCTATGCCTCCCACGAATCAAAGGGGCTGATGCCTTTGGCTTGGACGTTGGCAACTGAATTATTGATCGAAGGTGCAGCCTTTGGCAAACGAACAGGATTTGGGTTAAAGCCAGATGCTAAGAGCCAGGTGACTGTGGAGTATGCTGAAGGTGAGCCAAGAAGCATTGATGCTGTGGTGCTATCCTGGCAGCATGATGATTCAGTCAAGCTCAAGGAATTAAGAGAAGCTCTGGAGTATGAAGTGGTTGATCGCGTGATTCCAAAGCATATGCGTTCTCAAGATTTTAAAATTTACATCAACAAGGCTGGGCGCTGGACGATCGGTGGACCAAAGGGAGACTCGGGCCTTACGGGGCGCAAAATCATTGTGGATACTTACGGTGGTGCTTGTCCACACGGGGGCGGTGCGTTTTCTGGAAAGGATCCATCAAAGGTGGATCGATCAGGCGCCTATGCGGCGCGCTATGTGGCAAAACATGTTGTTTCCTCTGGCTTGGCCAAGCGTTGTACCATTCAGTTATCTTACATTATCGGTCATACACAGCCTGCTGCCATCAGTGTGGATTTACATGGATCAGGGATGGTGGATGAAGCCATTGTTTCTGCTGCAGTGGCTAAAGTTTTTGACCTAACTCCAGAGGGAATCATCAAAGAGTTTGATTTGTTGAGACCCATCTATAAAGACACAGCCTATCATGGGCACTTTGGATTTTGGCGTGACCCAAAGGTTTATCTTTGGGAATCGACGCCTCGTATTTCTGAATTGTTGGATGCCGTGAATAGCTTAATTTGTGGATTAAAACTGCGCGCTTCCATATCGGTATTTTAAAGCAGATAAAGATGCCGCAAACCTTTTTAAGACCCAAGGCTCTGATCAAACTGGAATAAAAGGATGTGAGAGGGCTCGTTGGGTTTTAATTCAAAGGAGTCTTCCTCCATGATTCTTGCGCCATCCCCAGCCATAAATGGGATATCATTCAGAAGGTATTGCCCTTTAATTGTTTGAATCCAATAGCAAGTATGTGGTTGTACGGGAAGTATCGTCGCCTCATCAAAAGTAAGGGCATAAAGCTTGATTTGTTGATGGACCTTAACGCTGCCATTCTCACCATTTGGTGAGGCAAGCAATGTTATATGATTACACTCTTTTAGGCGGGTCAGTTTTTTCTGTTCATAGCTTGGATCAAGGTCCAGGATATCCGGCCCGATCCATATTTGGAGCAGGTGAACAGGTTCTGTCATGCTGGGGTTGAATTCTGAGTGTTCGATGCCTCTGCCCGCAGACATACGTTGTGCATCGCCAGGCATGATTATTGAGCCATTTCCTAATGAATCCTTATGTTGCAGCTTTCCTTCGACAATGTATGTAATGATTTCCATATTGTTATGAGGGTGGGTTTTGAAGCCTGAGTTTGGCTCGATCCAATCTTCGTTAATAACCCGAATTGGTCCAAAGCCCATTTCGCTTTGATCAAAATATTGACCGAAGCTGAATGTATGATGGCTTTTTAGCCAGGAAAGCTCGGTGAAGCCGCGAGAGCTTGATGGACGATGATGAATCATGGTTATGCCTTCTAATTGAATGTTTAGCCATAGAATGGCAGAAGATTCCCTAAATTGGAATATCCGGCAAGATTAACATGAGCTTGGAGTTCGAAATGGGTGTTAATGGGGCACTCCAAAAAGTAAAATTGAGTTTTTGGAAAATACTTTAAAATAATATGTAAAATAAATCATTAGGATATAAGTGTTATACACTATGATTGCAAGAAAAGGCATTGTTGATAATGATTCTCAGTGCTAACTTCACCAGAGTCATACTAGAAAACTTAAAACAAGTACGAGGTATGACGATGGCGATAGTTCGATTTAGTAAGACCGTGTTTATGCTTAGCGTATTAGTTGTTGCATTTTTGTTTCATCAAGAAGCTTTTGCAACAGATGTTTCAACGGCTATTAATGTTCCTTTATATTTAACCTCAAGTAATGATGTTGTTAACATAGATGACGGAGGGAGCATTACCGCAAATGCGATGGTGATGGGTCAAAATTCAGTCTTAAGGTTTATGGCTCCATTTACTGTTGTTAGCTCACTCAACTATACCTCTCAAACAAATAGTTCTATAGAATTTAATAATGGTGGCGTTTTTTTTGGGAATGTTTATCTAAATACTAATGGCACCATAAGATTTATTAAGCCAGGTTCGGATTTTGTAGGATCTGTTGTTGGTGGCTCTAGTTTAGGCGCAGGAATCGTTGAAGTTGGTAATACATATATTTTAGGCTCACAAAGCTCTTTTGGGAGTGGTTTTCCGCTGGGAAAAGTGATTGTGAAAGATAATTGCATTTTTGCTCTAGCTTCAAATCAATACAGTGCGACACAAACAAATTTGGGGAATGGAGCGGTATTTGCAGTCAATGGAGATGTACAGAAAATCCCAGCTTTCATAAATGGTAAAGCCTTTGGAAATGGTAAGTTAATTATAAGCAGGGGTTTTCCATGGGTTATGCCTACTTCGGGAGCCATAGGAAATACTTATCCATTGTCGCAGCTGCTGATTAAATCATTTGGGGGGATAAAGATCCAAGACCCAGTAAGTGCCAATAACTTGGTAATGGAACCAGACAGCTTATTGCAAATAAGCCGGGGTGGAGCGGTTTATGGGGCAATTGATGGTGCGGCTTCAAATGTTGGGGCAATAGAAATTACTGGTTCGGGTATTGTAACACAAGGTACCGTTGGTGGTTCAAATACAATAAAACAATTGACTGTATTAGAGGGTGGATCGTTAGAACTTAGAAACCCAGTGTCCGTTTTATACATGGCTTTGGATGCTAATACTAATCTGACAATAAATACAGGCGGCTGTTTATACTCTACGGTTAACGGTAAGAGAACCGACCAGGGAAATATTATTATTCAGGCTCCATATACAATTCCTGCGTCTTGGCCGATAGGGAATATTTATCCTGTTAATTCAATTATTGTAACAGAAAATGTAACGCTTGGATCGTTTGCTCCAGTGAGTGCACGGCAAATTATTCTTAAAAATCTTGCGACTTTTAAGAATAGCATGAGTCAAAATACCGTTTATGCATCCATAGATGGGAATTTAAATTGTAATGGCCCATTTACTATTTGTGATGGCACAGTTGAGGCTGCTGAATCATTAAATTTGTATGGAAGTCTGGGACATTGGCATCCTTTGTATAAGGTAGTGGTAGATAATGGAAAAACGTTAAGTATCGGCGGTGATCTTAAAGCTTTTAGTGCAGTCATGGAAAATGGTAGCACCATCGTGATGAATTACAATGGTGGAAATGTGTTGTTGGACTCTCTTTATGGGAGTTCAAGCGGCAGTGGAAATTTAACCGTGCTGCAATCTATGACGTTCACCGGTATGCTTGGAATTCCAAATCCCATTAATGCCGTTAACATTGCAGATAATGTCGTTTTTAATTTCAATGGAGCGTATCTTTATGCGAATAAGGGGGTAATACTAGGAAGCAACTCTGATTTTTTCTTCAATGACATAATTGGCTACGACTACATAAGCACTACATTCGATGGCAGGCAAGATGGTGCGGGAAGATTTTTTTTGAATGTTCTACGCATGGTGTTGCACAGCCCAATTGGTGTGACCCATGAATTGGAGAAGGTCACAATAATGGCAGGTAAGGTTTTAGTGGCGAGTTTACCTGTTAATGCCCAGCAAACAAGGTTAGAGAGTGGGTCATCCCTTGTTGTATCTTCTGGAGGGGTTGTTAATGCGCAGCAAACAAGGTTGGAAAGCGGAGCGTCCATTGTTGCTTCTGGTGGGGCTATTAATACTCCCATAGATGGAGTCAGTGATTTTGTTGGGACGTTCAATATAAATACTGATTTTACAATTGCTCCTAATTGCCCCATTGGCATGTATAACCCATTGTATGAAGTAAATGTTGCTTCCTTTGAAAATTTAATAGTTAACGGACATTTGGCGGCTCAGTCGATTAACTTAAATTCAGGGAGCGTGATGACAATAAATAATGTGACGATTGGCGGCTCCATAAAAGGGGATGGAGAGTTGATTATGAATGGGGTTTTCTCCCTTGATTATCCTTTGGGAGTGGTTGATTCACCTCTTAGTAGTATATTGGTCTTAGAGGATTCGAGCTTATATCTTCATGCCAACACGTACTCATGGAATATGTTGTTAAGAAGAGACGGGTCTATCTTTATAAAAGAAGATGGGTTGACATTGGATTCTCCTGTTAGTGGTGATAGTTACGGATGTGGCAATTTTATCTTAGATAAAACTTTAAATTATCACCATTATATAGGAATGTCTGATCCGATTGCGCTTTTGAAGTTAAATGACAATGTCACTTTAAACTTTCAAATGGATTATCTAGCCGCTAATCAAACATTGTTAGGGAACAATGCAACATTGTTGTTGGCACAACAAAGTGTAAACTTGTTGAGCCCGTTAGATGGTATTAACGATAATGAAGGAGAGCTTAGGTTCTCGTTGCCATATTACGCATTGTTTTCTACGGCAAGCCCTATAGGGCAAATGCATCCATTAAATAAAATCTCTATTCAGTTTGGGAATATAGGCGCTGCAACTCAAGTGAATTTTAACTACCCTGTGAATGCAAGTTTAATCGGCGTTGAGGATAGAGCTAGGCTAAGTATTTACGCTACACTTACTGGCAATGTAGCGTTAGATCAATTGGGGACCCTTTTAGTTGGTACGGGTGGGAAAGTTGTTGGCCCTCTTTATGGGACGGCACGTGAGTATGGGGTTTTGCAAGTCTCTTCGAACTTTATAGCAGAGCCTCCCACAACAATTGGCGCTGACGAAGAGCATAATTTAGCCTGGGTATATGTTGATGCAGGGAAGACATTAGATGTTCGTGCACCTTATTGTGTTGAAAATACAGTTTTAAGTGATGGGGCGTCTTTAATTTTTAATAGAACGGACTCGGGCTCAAACATTTTTATTGGAAGTATTAAAGGAGATAGTGCGGGGCACGGGACAGTAAAATTTGTAACAAGCTATGAACTGCTAAGGTTGGATATTGGGAATATAGGCCAATTGATTGTAGGGCAAGGTCAAAATCTTACATTGTATTACTTATTGCAGGCCTATAATTCATATTTGGAAATGGGGTCAAGGCTTACGATAGCTCAGGCGGTAGGCATTTCTGGTTTTGTTGATGGGGATGTGGATCATCATGGTGAGCTTGTTTTAGAAAATACCTATACTTCCACAGCGTCTGATGGGGTTCCTTTTAGTATTGGAAGCAAGCATCCTTTGCAGAATATACAGGTGGCTGATGGTAAAACATTAACTTTTAAACTGTCTTTTCCAAATTCAGACCCTCCAAAAGTATTGAATCCTGCTCAAAGTATTACGTTGGGGCAGAATTCGGTCTTAGATATAACGACAAATACAAATAGCTATTTGGGATATATGGATCTTCATAGTGCTGTTGATGGAAGTTCTGAAAATTTTGGGCAGATGAGTATTAGTGGCGCTGCAAGAGTGGTAAATTTTGAGCCTCTTGGAGGGGTATATCCTCTCTTTTCAATACATTTGGAAGACTCTAGTATTTTATGGCTTAAAAATAATATATCTGCTTATGAAGTACTTTTAGATGCTGCTGAGATTAAATTGGCAGGTAATTACACAATTGCTACTAGTTCGTTATTGAGTCAGTATCAAGCTGCAACGATTAACCTGGAAACTTACCGACTTATAGTTGCCGGAGATTTGTCTTTTACTTATGACTTGATAGGGACAAAATTAACCGGCACAGGGGTGAATGATTTAGGGCAAATGTTTCACAATGGATCTTCTAATCCCGATTTTTCTAATACGGCTATTTATTTCTCAAATTGCCCAACTATTTCGGCTGGCATTACCTATAGTTTGATAAAGAGCAACCAAGTACCAACCATATCGGGTATGTGGATGTATCCGGAAGGCGATTGTGATTGGCATTGGGGGATCAGTGTCGATGGAAGTAACAGTGTTGTCATTACAGCGACAACAGGAAAAACATGGTATGAGAAAATTTATGAGAAGTTAGCCGGATTTTATTACAAAATTTTCTATCAGCATTCTGCAGCATCGCTGAGAGGCCCAACCTCCAGTAAAAAATATAAAAATGAAATACTGCCACTGCATGGGCTTCAAAGAATCCATAAACCTCAAGAAGATGAGGCACACGGCAGGTTAGGCTTTTTAACAACGTGGCTTTCTACATGGTTTTCTCAAGGTAACAAAGTTGCAGAAGAAAAAGTTGTGACGGTTCGACCGCCAAATATTAAGCGTCATACGAACCCAAATCTTGAAGAATTTGAGTAAGGTAAAGTAAAGTTTAAGGAGACCATAAATGATGGTAAACCGAGGATCTAAAGTTAGTTTTCATAAGTTGTTAAAGATGGCTGGTTTGTTGCCACTAGGTATCTTCTTCCCCAAAGCGGTGCTCTTTGCATTTGAAGTGACGCCTCTTAATATGCCAGAGGTTGTTAAAGAGGGTGCGTTACCAATTTATGTTGCAAGTACTGGAGTTGGTATGATTGATGGGGGATTCTCGGTTGGGGTTTCGGGTTCGGCAGGTTATAAGGTCGGTATTGAGTCTCCCCCTGGTATTGGAGGGATGAATCCTGAGATCTATTTGACTTATGATAGCCAAAGAGGAAATGGCGCTTTGGGAGTGGGATGGGCGCTTGATGGTATCCCTGCAATTACACGTTGTCCTAAAACAAAAAGGACTTATGGTAACTTTAATATGAGTATCATAACGGCCGATGATGGTTATTGTTATAATAGTGAGATGTTGGTTAATACCCAAGGCTATTATGGATATCCAGGAGCAGTATATAGTACAGCGCGCAAAGATTGGTCAAAAATCGTTTCATATGGCACATGTGGTGGTGATATTTTGAGTGGTTCCAAAGGGCCGTGCTATTTTGTGGTCACGACAAAAGATGGCAATACAATTGAAATTGGGAATACTGAGGACTCAAGATTTTTGGGTCAAGGACGATGTGATGGTGCTGTGTTAGCATGGAGCGCTAACAAGATTACTGATTTAAATGGGAATTTTGTAACGTTAACATATAACAACAACACGGTTCCAACTGGAACAGCAATTAATGGTATATGTCTACCAAAAGGTATTTATGTAGCTGGAGGTGGGTTTACTGTAAAGGGGATACAATATACGGGCAATGCAAAAACTAACTTTCTTCCTCAAAGATTCGTTAGTTTCGCCTATGAAAATAGACCGGATCAAATCATTCAATACACCGCTGGGTCTGAAAATAGCGTTTACAATAGATTATCGGCTATACAGACGTATGTAGGTAGCTCTTTAGTTATGAATTATAAATTCAGCTATGAAACGGCGCCCTCATCAGGTGTTAGTAGGCTGATTAAAATTGATCAATGTGACCCTAATAATGTTTGTATGAAGCCTACTACCTTTGCTTGGCAAAATACAACGGCTGGGTTTAGTAGCGATTCTATAGGGACGCTTCCAGGAAATAATCCGTATGTTTATCAAATTGTAGATGCTGATCATTCTGTTCAAATGGTTGGTGTCATTGCTGACTTAAATGGTGATGGTATTCCAGACTTTACGAAAGGAACAATGACAAAGACTGGTCAAAATGACACAGGCATATATTTGGGTACTGGAAATGGGACTTTTGAATCAACGCCGGCTTTTTATTTGCCTGAAGGAAAATATGTTTATTATTTAACAGAGACTACGATGTGGCCTAATTCGGTTAGGCAACTAAGCTTACAAGGAGGGTTCTTAGGAGATTTAAATGGAGATGGGATTGCTGATTTTACCCAAGCTTTGAGGAAAGCTGACTCAACGATTGATTCAGAGATTTGGTTGGGCACAGGGACTGGCTTTGTAAAAGCTGGAACGCTCCCAAACAATGGTTATATTTATGAGTATGTGGCACCATCTTATCCGGAATATTTTAACCCCAATATTTATCAAGTTGGGTTGTTACAAGATATCAACGGAGATGGGGTGGCTGATTATACAAAGCCTTTAGCTCCCGATCCTAACAATCCTTCTAATGGTGTGGATTTATCAATTTATCTAGGTTTTCCAAACGGCACTTTTCAAAACGCTTCTGCTTTTTCATTACCTAGCCCAATGTTTTTTCAGCGGACTATTTATCATACAAACAATGATGGTGTTCCTATAGGTAATAACATGTTTGTTGGTCCTGTTGGTTTTCTCCAAGACCTAAATAACGATAATATACCTGATTTTACTCTTGGTGCCAAATTTTCCCCTTCTTTCTTTAATGAATCATATTCCAGCAAATCAGTACATTTAGGGACGGGAACAGGTTTTTATACAAACTCTGCAAATGTTTTGCCAGATTATATATCTAATCTTTCTTGCGTAAGGGATTCTTATACAAATCCTACAGGCTGCTTTTCATTTCCATACAATCTTTATCGTGATATGAATGGAGATCGTATATTTGATTTTGCCTATGCATCATGTTTCGGATTTGTTGGAGGTGGTTGCGGGTGTGGCTCTTTAAATTTAGCTGTTTATTTAGGAGCTTCAGATGGTAGTTATCGAACACAGTCACCGTTCAGTTTGCCCGATGCAATATATTTTGTAAGAATTAATCATGATGGAATAGTTGCTAGCTTTGAGGGCGCAATTTTAGAAGATTTAAATGGAGATGGTGTTCTCGATTACACACGGGCAACAAAATGTTCCGCAGATAATAAGTACTATAACGATATTTACTTGGGAACAGGGGCAAATTTTGCTGCAACAAATCCGGATGCATTTGTTAAAGTTGGAACGATTCCGGGCATCAATCCATTTGTTTTTTGGGTTGCAGTGGATACTGGGAATGTAAACTTTATTAACAGAGAGGGGCTCCTCCAGGATTTGAACGGCGATGGCCTTTGTGATTTTAGCAAAGCAACAAAATGGTGGTCGGATGGCAGCCATGATTTGGGAGTATATCTTGGGAACCCAAATGGAACTTTCCAGATAAAGCCAGCCTTTCAGTTGCCTGACGCGATGTTCTATATTTTTTGGGATGCGACCAGCACAAGTGGTATTTTACAAGATTTAAATGGGGATGGGATCCTCGATTTTAATAAAGCCACAAACACACCAAGTGGTGTTGCTGATGGCACGTTTCTTGGAACAACAAAACAAAACTTTATTTTAAATATAACCAATGGTTTTGATGGCCATATTAACATTACTTATTCAACACTAATGGACCCAGCTGTTTACGTAAGGGGGCCCAAACTTCAAACGCCATTAGTGGAAATGAGAGGCTTAAATGTGGTTAAATCCTACGTCATTGATGACGGTAGGGGCAATCAATACCCGGCAAATTATACCTATCAAGGGTCACAATTTGATCAGATGTATAGGGAATGGCAAGGGTTTAATCAGACAAGTATTTATTCACCTGCAGCTAATCGTTCGGTGATTATGATGTTTAACCAAACGTACCCATATTTTAATTTGGCTATGAAAACTCAAACAATTATGGGGCAAGGTTTTACAGGGCTGGTATTGGCTCAAACAAGTACAAATTATTCTGATGTTGGTAATTTAGATTTCCGACCACAGATATATTTGCCAGTACCCGTTGAGCAGCAAACTGATTATTTCAATATTAATGGAAGTTATCTTTATAGTATGAAGTTGAGTTATAACTATACTACCCAACAAAATCCTGGATTGGGTGGGGATGTTTATAACAATGTGGCTTGGGTACATGATTGGGGTAATGTACAGGATGATTCAGATGATATTTATACTTACAATTATTATTATAATGACCCAGATCATTGGCGTTTTGGGTATCCAAGGGCTCAAAGAGTCACAGCGAATCCAGTTAGCAACCCATTCCCAACTTATCCATCTTCAACACCATTCCCTTCAAGTTGGAATGTAACCCAGGATTTATCATGGGTAAATCTAACTTATACGCCCACTATGCAGCTACAATCTGGTTTTGTCTGGGATAATCAAAATAACGCATGGACTGGGGAAACATCGCTTTACGACATCTTCGGCCATAAGACGACAGTTTGCCAGATTGATGATGGCGTCTGTACAGCATTCAATCCCAATGCAACACAATATTTTTACGAGGCAACTTATCAAACCTTTGTGTCGAGCATTTTGATGCCTCAAAATATAGGGGGGGTAAGAATGCAGGCAAAATTTGATACTGAACCTCGTTTTGGGAGGGTATATCTTTTTACAGATTATAATAATAATCAATTTTCAGCTCAGATTGATTACTTTGGAAACCCAATTTATTCTTATAAACCGCACCCTACAACGGGTGTTCAAACATTGGTATCTCAAGCACTCATGCTGCAAGCAGATAAGGTATTCTATATGGAAGGGCGTGTGCGCCAAAGTTGGGATGATGGGAATGTAAATAACTGGCCCTTTAGTCAAACTTATGTTGATGGTATGGGGCGTGCTTACCTTTCAAAATCAACAGCAGCTACGCTGACTCAAATTAGGGCGCAACAGACCTTGTTTGATAAGGTAGGGCGTGTTTATGCCGGATCATTACCATACTTTGAAGGAGAAATACCGCAGTATTCTTATGTTTTTTATGACAATATGGATCGCCCAGTAAGCACTGTAGCGCCGGATGGGACGATCTCAAACACAACATATAATTTTGATTGCTTCGCAAGTGTCCCATCTCCGTTGAAGGCGTGTGTGACAAGTGCATTTGGGACACCCTATGCGCAAACTACAACTGCGAGCATGAATACAAGGGGCAGTATTGTAGAAAAAAATCTACCCAATTTGTACAATGTTTCTTACGTGTATGATAAGTTCCAAAGGGTGCTGCAAACAATAGATCCCACAAATCTTAAGACAAATATGACATATGATTCCTTGGGGCGTTTAATTGCAAGAGTTGAGCCAGATGTAGGGCTTCTTACAAATAAATATAACTTAAGGGGGAATGTATATTCAGCAACAGATGCTAAGAATCAGACCTTGCTCATTACATATGACAAACTTGATCGGCCCATTACAAAAACTTATCTGAACGCTTATGGACAAGTTGTAGATGTAGTAAATCTTGTGTACGATGGGACTTCCTATCCAAATGGTTTTGGAAGGCTCTTTTCTATTACCAATACAAATACAGATGTTAACAATATCTACTCGTATACGTTCGCATACGATTTTGAGGGTAATGTCAAGTCGTCATCAGTTATTTTAGCCCTTATCAATACAGGGTATACTTTTACCTTTGCATATGATCCGCAAGATCGTGTCATTAATAAATTTTATCCAGACTCATTTCAATCGCGGTATACTTACAACCTTGATGGGTCAATGAAATTGGTACAATTTGTACGACCAGATGGTTTTGTGACAGCTGTTGCTAACTACAATAACTATAATGCCCTAGGGCAATTTGGAAATATCATGAGAGGACAAACAGTATTTGGGCAGCCTGCCTTGAATAAGACTTATGTCTACTCTAACCCCCTTGACTCAACATATGTTGTGGGAGCTTTGAAAAATGCTATTACAGTGAATGCTGCACACAGTACGTTGTTTAACCTAAATTATGTTTGGGATAAACTCAAAAACTTGCAAAACTTAAATGATACCAATCCTTCATCGGCATTCGGTCAGGTGTTTAGTTATGATGCAACGCATATGAACTACCTTACTTCAGCCTTAGGTACTCGGACAAATGAGCTATATACCTATGACCCTGTCGGGAGCGTTACACAAAAAGATAGCACAAAGATACTATACAAACCTCAATCTCATCAAATTACGTTGGCAAATAGTGGCACAACATTAATAAATTGGGGTTTTGATAGCCTCGGTAATTTAGAAAGCAAGGTCATAAATAACGATCTATGGCAGTACCAGTTTGATGTAAAGGGCCAGCTCGTGATGATTAGCAAAAATATAGAGCCTCAGGTAAGGTATTATTATAATGCTGTAGGTTCTAGAATAGGCAAAATTGATTCTGACAACAATATTACAGCTTATATCAGTGGCGATTATACGGTTGTGAGGTTTGCTAGGGGAAAAACCCAGAAGGTCATTGATTTAGGCGGGTATGTTTTTGCCTATTCAATGCCTTCAGAGAAAAAGGGTTCATCTGCCAAAGAAACAGTCAATACAAACCGGAAGAAGTATAAGAAGCCCGAATCTGGCAAGGGGAATTAAGATGCTAAAAGTTTTGGAATGCCTCAAAGATAGATTAGCCAGTTTTCATTTGCCATACGCATCATCTGGCAAGGCAAGAAAAGGGCGGACGGCGTTTGCAAAGGCGCACCCTGTTTTAAAGTGGTTTTCTGTTGCGTTGGTTTTCTCGATCAGCCATATGACGGTTGTGGAGGCGGCCCTTATACCCGGGGTCAATGGTGCTGGATATTTAGAAGATG
>Ga0066256_1000304_pt1 | contig 181949 bp, 179 predicted proteins | sample ThiBio_1000_biof_FD_87107 | JGI IMG/M metagenome (GOLD analysis project Ga0066256, IMG submission 87107) | Wastewater bioreactor microbial communities from Cape Town, South Africa - Thiocy_expt_1000_biof (version 2) | ecosystem: Engineered > Bioreactor > Thiocyanate-remediating >...
TCGACAATATGAGGTGCGGTCATCGTGAAGATGCCTTTCGAGTGGGTTGTAGGAGATTCCTCGAAGGGACTACACGGTGACCGCGCTCACGTCTACGACGAGACCGGCCACCGCGAACTACACCACACTAAGGGGCACTACTCTCTCGTGAGCGCATCTTTCGTTCCCTCGCGGAGACGAAGCTCGACAGCATCCAAAATCTCAAGCGCACGATCACCGAGCTCACCAACCGCCTCGACCATCCGCCGGCACTGTTGGACTTCGCGCGCTTTGACGCCGCCGACCCCGTCGTCGTCGCGACAAAGCGCGACAACTATTGGTTGCTGCTTCGATCGCTCAAGAAGGCCGATCGTGGCCCCAACGCGGCACAGTCTGCGTGGCTTACCTTCGCCTCTAATGAGATTCTCAATGGGAAGCGACCGCACGAACTGCTGCTTCTGAGGGCGGTGATCGACCGACCGAGCCATCGCATGAGTGTGGCGGAGTATCAACGACTCCTTGCCATGAGCGGAGCGACCTCTGACAACAAGTTCATTGAATCTGTCATACGCATCCTTGAGCTGACCTTCTTCACAGAGGCAGAGCGCTCGAAGTATGGCAGCCCAATGGTTCGTCAGGTCGGAGAGGAACTCGAGCTGTCGGCTGAGGTCGCTCACAGTCTCGCTGACGATCCCGAGTTTGCCGCCCACCTCAACGATGTCGTTGACACCGGGCTCTTCCTCGCCCGCCATCGCTACAACTGGCGTGGCGAGCTCGAAGTCGGACAGCGATACTCACGCAAGGATGCGTGCCGACTGCTCAACTGGGAGAAGAACGAGCAGAGCACCATGTACGGCTACAAGGTCGACTACACGTCACTCTCGTGCCCGATCTTCATCACGTATCACAAGCACGAAGACGTCTCAGCGAGCACTGCGTACGGCGACGAGTTCATCAACGAGTCGACGCTGCACTGGTTCACTCGTAGCCGTCGCACCCTTCAGAGCGGCGAGGTGCGAGCGATAGTCGATAACCGTGTGCCGCTCCACCTCTTCGCGAAGAAGGACGATGCCGAAGGGACCGACTTCTACTACCTCGGCGAGGTGCGCTCATCGAACGCAAAGCAAACCAAGATGCCTGACGCGAAGGGAGCCCAGCTGGACGTCGTGACGATGAGTCTCTCCATGGAGTCACCGCTCGAGCAGAGCCTATACGAGTACCTCGTCGGCTCAAGCAAGTAGCCCACGAACGCCTGTACTTCAGCGCGCTGCTGCTACCGTCCCCATATGCCCTCCCCCGCAACGCTGCAGGCCCTCCGCACCTTCGTCGCCGAGCGTGACTGGGACCAGTTCCATACACCCGAGAACCTCGCGAAGTCGATCTCGATCGAGGCCGCGGAACTTCTCGAGCTGTACCAGTGGGGCCAGACGCCTGACCAGACGCGCGTCGAGGAAGAGCTTGCCGATGTGCTCACCTACTGCGTGCATCTCGCCAGCCGCCTGAACCTCGACATCGACGAGATCATCCTCAGCAAGCTCGAGAAGACCAACGCGAAATACCCGGTCGAACTCAACCAAGGCGAGATCAACAAGAGTGCAGAGCCATGAGCTTCAGCATCCAGCGCATCCCCTTTGACCGGACCCACATCGATACGTGGAGCGCCACCAACCAAGAGCTCACCAACTGGCCCGTCGTCTACGTGCTCGACGGCGCGAGCCGAAGCAAGAAGCTCTACGTCGGCGAGACGATCAGCGCGCACAAGCGCATGCGCCAGCACCTCGCCGGCCCGAAGCGCCAGCAGAACCTCACCGATATCCGTGTCGTCGTCGACGAGCGCTACAACAAGTCGGTCTGCGCCGACCTCGAGTCGCATCTGATCCGCTGGTTCCACGGCGACGGCCGCTACGACATCCTCAACGGCAACGACGGTCTCACCGACGCCCGCTATTACGACCGCGAGCTCTATCGCGAGTCGTTCCATGACGTGTTCGAGGCTCTGCGCGCCGAGGGCCTGTTCAGTCGCAGCATCCCGCAGATCGAGAACAGCGACCTCTTCAAGCTCTCCCCCTTCAAGGCGCTCACCCCCGACCAGGCGATCGCCGTCGAGGACATCGTCTCCGGCATCCTCGAAGACCTGCGCGACCCGACGAGAGCATCCACCCTCGTCGTCGAGGGTGCGCCCGGCACCGGCAAGACGATCATCGCGATCTTCCTCATGAAGCTGGTCGCCGACATCCGCGACTTCCGCAGCCACGACGACGTAGAGCCCGACTCGATGTTCGCCGAGTTCTTCACGCCCGAGAGTGCAGCCCTGCTGCAGGACCTGCGGATGGCGCTCGTCATCCCGCAGCAGTCGCTGCGCCTGTCAGTGAAGAAGGTGTTCAAGAAGACGCCGAAGCTCGACCCGGCGATAGTCCTGACGCCGTTCCAGGTGGGTGAGTCGAGAGACATGTTCGACCTGGTCCTGGTCGATGAGACGCACCGGCTGAATCAGCGCGCCAACCAGGCGTCGGGCGTGCAGAACAAGAAGTTCGGGCAGATCAACGAGCGGCTGTTCGGCGCGGATGCCCCGCATCACACTCAGCTCGACTGGATCAAGGCTCGCAGCAGGCATCAGCTGCTGCTCGTCGACGGCGCGCAGAGCGTGCGCCCGCATGACCTGTCACCTTCGACCCTCAACACCGAACTCACCGACGCGAAGAACGCGCACCGGCATTACCCGCTCACTACCCAGATGCGGGTGCGGGCCGGCGCCGACTACGTCGAGTACATCCGGATGCTGCTGCGCGGAGCGTCCGTCGCCCGCCCCGACCTCGGCGACTACGATCTGCGATTCTTCGACGACCTCGGCGAGATGCGGCAGGCAATCCGGGAGCGTGACCGCGAGGTCGGGCTGTCGCGGCTGGTCGCCGGATACGCATGGGACTGGGTCTCGAAGAAGGATCCGTCGGCGTTCGACATCGAGCTCGATGGCGAGCGGATGCGATGGAACAGCACGGGCAAGGACTGGATCAACTCCCCGGGATCCCACGACGAGGTCGGCTCGATCCACACCGTGCAGGGCTACGACCTCAACTACGCCGGCGTGATCATCGGACCCGACCTGCGCCTCTCGCCGTCGGGCGAGATCGTCGCCGACCGCGATGCCTACCGCGACAAGAAGGGCAAAGAGAACACCGGGCACCTGAAGGATGCTTTCACCGACGACGACCTGCTGGTCTTCATCCGCAACATCTATGGCGTGCTGCTCACACGGGGCATGCTCGGGACGTATGTGTACGTGTGCGACGAGGGGCTGCGGGAGCGGCTGCGGGGGATCATGACAGCACGGAGCAGGACATGACTCCGAAACCCCGAGTCTGGTTGTTTGACGTCGACGGCACCCTGGCGTTGATGGGCGATCGGTCGCCCTACGACATGCGCAAGGTGGCGGCCGACGTACCGAACGCCCCCGTCGTCATGGTCGCGCAGGCGCTGAGCGCTCACCCTGCCGTTGACGCCCTCGTGGCCGTCTCCGGCCGCGATGAGACAGCACGACGAGCCACGGAGTCTTGGCTGGTGTTCAACGACATCCCCTTCCGACGACTGTTCTTGAGGCGAACCGGTGACACCCGGCCCGACCATGTGGTGAAAGCCGCACTGTTTGACACGGAGATAGCTCCACGATTCGATGTCATTGGCGTCGTCGATGACCGGCGAAGCGTCGTGCGAATGTGGCGGGACAGGGGGGGCCTCTGCCCCCCAGTCCCGGATGGGAAGCTTTTAGGCATGAAGGGTCCCACCTGTCTTTAGAAAAAAACACCCAGGCTCAGTGTTTGGGCCGGGGGAACCGCGGGCCCGCCCTCGACCCCGCCCCGCCCGCGCGGCTGATCGCCAACGGAAACACGAAGCGCGGCAAGTACGTCGTCGCGTCCTTGAACCAGGCGCTGCGCGAGAGAGGCCTCGTGGTGGAGCCCGATCTGGCGCTCGCCGACTACTGGGGCCCCGTCGTCATCAGCGATCGGCGTGCAGACAATCGACCACGGCACCAGGCGGGTCTGCCGATCTCCAATCTCGCCGAAGACGCACCTGAGCTCATCACCGCACGGCAAGAGGACTCGCTGGAGCATGTGGAGACGCTCATGCTGATGCATGACTTCTCTCAGATCCCGATCACCGACCAGAGCCGCAGAAAACTTCACGGGACCGTGACGTGGAAGTCGATCGCCCGCTCACGGGCGAACGGCCAATCCAACGCGACGGCTCGGGATGTGATGACCTCGGGCGGGCACGTCGCCGACTCGGCGGACAATCTGATGGACCTCATCCCGATGATCATCGCCGACGACTACGTCTACTACCGGAATCGTGAACGGGTCATCGTCGGCATCGTCACAGCGAGCGACCTCGCGGGCACTTTCCGGAATTCGACGGGTGTGTACGTGCGGATCGGGGAGATCGAAAGCCTGCTGCGCACCATCCTCGACCGGCTCCCGGTGCCAGACCTCGAATCCTGCGTCGACCCGAACATCGAGCGAGCCGATTTCGGCGGCGCGAGCGACCTCACGTTCGGGGAGTACATCCGTGTCCTCGAGCACCCCGACCGCTGGGGGGCGCTCGGTCTCGGTCTGGATCGCAAGACCTGTGTGGGGAACCTGAAGAAAGTGGCCCTGCTTCGCAACGACATCATGCACTTCCGGAACACCCCTGATGACAACCGTGAGTCGACCGTCACGGAGTGCTTGAACTGGCTGAAGGCAGCCATCTGAGCCGCCAGATGAACTCGACGATCGCATCAGCTCCCGCCCGCAGAGAGGCGGACCCACATAGCGGTCGTCAGGATCGAGATCACGCAGAACAATCGACGGACTAGCCCCGCCTGATCCCCCGCACCATCAACTCCACCGTCTCCGCCATTTGCTTCTCCCCCAGGGGCCGCCCCAGCAGCGCGGCGTAGCTCGCGATCGCGACGAACTGGTCGGCGATCACGTCGGCGTCAGCGTCCGTGCGAACCTCACCGGCATCCGTCGCCAGCTGCAGACGGCGCAGGACCCAGTTGCGAATAGGTGCCGCCAGGCGCTCGTTGAGGCGCTGGCCGAGTTCGGCATCCGTCGCGGTCACCGCGATCAGGGCACGCGCGACCGCAGCACCCTCCGGACGCGCCAGCGCCACGGATACCGCTGTGAACCAGGCGCGCAGGTCCGCCGCGAGATCGTCCGTGAAAGGCACCTCGACGTCGCCGCCGGGCAACTCCCCCTCCAACAGCGCCTCACCCAGGATCGCGGCCTTCGACGGCCACCACCGATAGATCGTCTGCTTCGAGACCCCGGCCTCTGCTGCGAGCCCTTCGATCGTGACGGCCGCGTACCCGTCCGCGGCGAGCGCGCGCAGCATCGACGCCAGCACCGCCTGGCGAGCTTTTTCACTGCGGGGACGAGGCACGGGATCAGCGTATCGGGCGTAGAGTGAAATAACTGGACGTAGCGTTGCGTTATCGCTTCGACAGGCTCAGCGACCCGATCAACAGAGGAGACACCATGGCACTGACCGCGCACTCCACCATCGGCGAGTGGATGAATGACGCCAGCGGCGGCCTGCTCATCCGGGGCCTGTTCGAGAAGACCGGCGCCGATCCCGAGTTGCTCACCCCCGTGCTCGGCCTCCCCCTGCAGCAACTCGTCGCCATGAGTCAGGGCGCCCTGCCGCAGTCGGTCGTCGACGACCTCGTCCGCGCAGCGAACGGCGGCGAGATCCCCGAAGACACCGCCCCGACCGGCTGGGTCGAGAACATCACCCCGGGTCGCTTCACCGGCAAGACCGTGATCGTCACGGGCGCGGCGTCCGGGATCGGGCGCGCCACGGCATCCCGCATCGCCCGCGAGGGCGGACGCGTGATCGCCGCGGACATCTCCGCCGACAAGCTCGACGCCCTCAAGGACGAGATCCCCGGCATCGTCACCGTCGCCGGCGACCTCACCCAGCAGGACGCGATCGACGCCGTCATCGCCGCCGCAGGCGACCAGATCGACGGGCTCGCGAACGTCGCCGATATCAACGACGACTTCTCGCCCGCCGGAGAGACCACGGATGCCGTGTGGGACCGCGTCATCGCGATCAACCTCTCCGCGCCGTTCAAGCTCATGCGCGCGGTCATCCCCATCATGGAGAAGAACGGTCGCGGCGCGATCCTCAACGTCTCCAGCGAGGCCGGCCTGCGCGGCAACGCGTCCGGCAACGCCTACACGGCCAGCAAGCACGGCATCATCGGCGTCACCCGCTCGGCCGCCGTCATGTACGGACCGAAGGGCATCCGCGTGAACTCGGTCGCCCCGGGTGGCGTCGCCACCGGCATCCCGATGCCGCCGCACATGTCCGAGTACGGCTCCGCCCGCCTCGCCCCGTTCCAGCAGGCGATCCCGAGCGTCGCGACCGCCGAGCACCTGGCGGCGTCCATCACCTTCCTGCTCAGCGACGACGCCGTGAACATCAACGGCGCGATCCTGGCATCCGACGGCGGGTGGTCGGTGCAGTAAGCACCGGAACCCGCCGGTGCGGCCGAGCCCCCCCTCACTCGGCCGCACCATCTCAGCTCCTCGGCGACCCGGGCGTCCAGCATCCGGGTGCCGCTCGAAGCGACCGCCCGGCTCGAGGTCTGAGACCCGGCATCGGCGGACGGACCGTCACCCAGCCGCACTCGGCAGGCTGTCCTCCGAAGGACGCGTGATCACAGCCTGCGGCGCGTGACCGCGCAGGTAGACCAGGAATGTCCGCCGGAACCGAATCACGACCGTACCGCTCTGGTTGTATCCCTCGGTCGCGACGACCACGACCCCAGTTTCAGGCCGGGAGGCGGACTGCCTCTTCTCCAGCACCTTCGACCGCGACGAGATCGTGTCGCCGATGAACACCGGCGCAGGCATCCGCACCTCATCCCAGCCGAGGTTGGCGAACACGTTGAACGTCAGGTCGATCACGGACTGTCCCGTCACCAGCGCGAGGACGAACGTCGAGTTCACCAGCGGACGACCGTACTCGGTCGCCGACGCGGCGACGTCGTCGAAGTGGATCCTCGCGGTGTTCTGCGTGAGCAGCGTGAACCACTGGTTGTCGGCCTCGATGATCGTCTTGCCCAGCGGATGGTAGTAGACGTCGCCCGGCTCGAAGTCCTCGAAGAACCGGCCCGCCCACCCCTCGGGACTGACCCTCTCGCTCCCGGTCATCGTCGCACCTCCGTCGCCGTCGCCTGCCGGATCCGTTCCTCGTCATAGCCGAGCAGCTCGCCGAGCACGTACGCGGCGTCCTCTCCCCGCCGGGGCGCCCGCCGGTACTCGACGTCGCCGTCTCCGACGCGCACGGGACTGCGCACCTGCCGGATCGTGCCGAACCGCGGGTGCTCCGTCTCCACGACCATCCCGCGTGCGAGGGTGTGCGGGTCACCGAGCGCCTCGCGAACCGATTGGACCGGACCGCACGGAACGCCGACGGCCTTCATCTCCGCGAGCCATGACGCGACCTCGCGCGTCGCGAAGGCCGCTTCGAGGATCTCGAGCAGCGCCGCGGAGTTCTCCCTCCGCGCGGCGAACGTCGCGAACCGGGCGTCGTCCGCGAGATCGGGATGCCCGATCACGCCCGCGAGCCGGCGCCAGAACTTCTCCTTCGCGCACGCCACGACGAGCCAGCCGTCCGCCGCCTGGAACGCCTGGAACGGCACCAGCGAGGGATGGGCGGAGTTGTGCATCCGCTGCGGCTCGAAATCGCCGTTGAGCGCCCAGATCGCGGGATAGGTGAGCATCGAGACCGCGGTGTCGAACAGCGAGACGTCGCAATCCCCGCCCACGCCGTCGCGCCGTGCGGCGTGGACCGCCGCGAGCATGGAGATGGCCGCCACCAGACCGCCCGAGTAGTCGACCAGCGAGAGCCCCGACTTCGTCGGCGGGCCATCGGGCTCGCCGGTGATGTCCATCCATCCGGCCATGCCCTGCAGGACGTAGTCGTAGCCCGGCTCGGCCCGACGAGGCCCGGACATCCCGAACCCGGTGAGCGCGCAGCAGACGATCCGCGGGTTGAGGTGCTTGAGCTGGTCGTAGGTGATCCCGATCTTCTCGGGGACGTCGCCCCGCAGGTTCGAGTAGACGACGTCGCTCACCTCGACCAGCCGGCTGAAGGCCTCCCAGCCCTCGGGCGTGCCGAGGTCCAGGCTGATGCTGCGCTTGTTGCGGTTGAACGACTCGAAGAAGAGCGAGTCCTCGCCCTCCTGGTACGGCGGCACATAGCGTCCGACGTCGCCACCCGACGCGGGCTCCTCGATCTTGATGACCTCCGCGCCGAGATCGGCGAGGTGGAGGCTCCCGAACGGCCCCGCGCCGTACTGCTCGACGGCGAGGATCCGGAGATCCTCCAGCGGCCTCACGACACGGCCCCGTCCCGGCTCAAGGACGCGGCGTAGTCGGCCAGCTCGTCGAGGTTCTCGACGCAGTTGACCCGCCTGCCGTCTTCGATGTCGTGGATGAGCTCCCCGATCTTGGCGAAGATCGGGCCGTGGAGCTCGGACAGCATCTCGTCGATCTCCGTCTTCCGCTTGCGCACGGCGAGGTCTCGGTAGATGCCGCTGTACTTCTTGGCGCTGTTGCGGTTGAAGAGCGCGAGGCGGTCGAGCGACCCGTCGAGGTCGTCGGGCTCGAACCCGTCGAAGCTCTCCACCGGGACCGGCGCCTGGGCGAGCACCTCCTGGGCGAGGGCGACCATGAGCGGCCGATACCGCGGGGTGTCGAGCGTGTCCGCGATCTCCAGATCGGAGACGGCCCCCGCCCACAACATGGCGCCGTACGCCTCCTTGCCCCACAGATAGCCGAGCACGTTGTCGGTCGCCTGCGCGTACGGCAGCACCGACACCATCTCACGAACGCGATCTGTGATGGCCCCGCCCGCCAGCTCGCCGATGCGGAACGTCGCGACGTTGCCCTGGATGACCTTGCCGGGCTCCAGGTAGTCCGCCCCGATGTTGACGAAGGAGGACAACACGCGCGAGTCGCCCACGGCATCGATGAGGTGGTGCGCGGTCAGCCCGTTCTGCACGGACAGCACGAACCCGTCGGGAGCGAGACGGTCACGCAGCAGCTCGGCCGCCGCGGCCGTGTGCAGGGACTTCACCGCGACGACGGCCCGGTCGATCCGGTCCGGGAGGTCGGCCGGCGTGACCGCCGGCGCCCGCACCGTGAACTGCTCCACCGGTCCGGTGATCTCCAGCCCGCGCTCGTTGATCGCGTCGACGTGGTCGGCCGCGACGTCGCAGAACAGGATGTCGTGCCCGGCACGCACGGCATGGGCGCCGAGGGTGCCGCCGATGGCGCCGGCTCCGATGACGACGTACCTCACGCGACCACCTCTGCCGTCACCGGCACGGCACGGTGCATGAAGTCGCGGATGGTCTGCTGGAACAGCTCCCGCTCCTCGATCTGCGGGGAGTGCCCCGACTCCTCGAAGATGACGAGCTCGGAGTTCGGCACGAGCTCGGCGATCGTTTCCGAGCACGACACAGGCACGACCCAGTCGTAGCGTCCCACCGTGACGAGCATCGGCACGGTGACCGAGGGCAGCTGATCCTTGACGTCGTAGGAGTTCCAGTTGTGCTGGAAGCACCAGTTGTGCGCCTCGTGACGATAGAAGCCCGCCTCGACCCGCGCGGCCGACCTGGCCGGGTCGTAGTTGTGATCGTAGAGGCCGATCATGTCGGCCCAGCACTGCTTCAGGTCGGCGTCGTCGCGGATCTGACCTGACCAATAGCGATTGAAGTCGTCCCACTTGACCTCGATGCGGTCCTGGTTGCGGGCGTTCTCGAAGGCGAGCGAGAGCTTCGTGCCGTCTGGAGCAGTGTCGCGGAGGATGACGGCGTTGACGTGCTCCGGATAGCGGACCGCGTACTCCAGCGCGATGAATCCGCCGTAGGAGCCCCCTGCGACCGTGATCTTCTCGGCGCCGGCCCATTCCCGGAGCGCGTCGACGTCTGCCGCCCACTGGGCGTGCGAATACGGCTCCACGGCCTCGCTGCGCCCGCAACCGCGGGCGTCGAAGACGATGACCCGGTACTCGTCGGCCAGGGTGCCGAAGGTGGACTTCGGCTCCTCCAATGACCCGATGCCGCCACCTCCGTGATGGGCGATGATGAGGGGTGCATCACGCGGCCCCAGGTCCTCTATATTGAGGCGGCATCCGTTGATCGTCAGTTCCATGAGTCTCCCTTTCGTTTCTGCGAGTCGTGCATCACGTGACGGGCCGTCGCCGTGATGATCTGCGGTTGTCGGACGTGTAACCGGTGGGCACGCGGGTGAGCAGCACGTCCTGCTCCCACAGCGCCATCCGTTCGATCGCGGTCGCTCCGAGCGCGTGGAAGACGCCTTCGACGAGGCTCTCGAGCAGCACCAGCACGCCGCTGTGCGAGTCGAAGGGGATCCCGTCGACGAACACCGGAAGGACGACGTCCGCCAGCTCCGCCGACGGCGACAACTCGTGGTCCGTGAAGACGATCAGTCGTGCCTTGCGGCGCTTGACCCGTTCGGCGACCTTGTAGGCGGACTCTTCGTAGCGCCGGAAGTCGAAGATGATGACGACGTCTTCCGCCTCGAGGTCCAGGTACTTGGCGAGGTCCCGGGCGAGGGGGTCCGGGGTATGCACCACTCCGCTCAACAGCTCTCCGAGCTGCGCGGCGAGCAGTGCCGCGAGATGCGTGGTGAACACACCGCCGGCGAGATGAATCCGTCGTGGACGCCGAGCCAGCAGACGCACCGCCGCTTCGAACTCCGCGGCGGGAACGGTGCGGAACAGCTCCCGTGCTATCGTCAGGCGGCGCTCGATCAGCTCCTCGTACCCGCTCGCCGTCTCATCCGTGCGGCTGCGCGTCGCGCGCTGGACCGGACTCATGGCCCGCTGCGTGGACTCCTCCCGGAGCCGCAGCTGCAACTCGCGGTAGCTCCCGAGGCCGAGTCGGGTCACGAAGCGCAGCACGGTCGGCATCGAGGTGCCGGCGGCTTCAGCCCATGCCGTCGCGGTCCCAAGGCCGAGAGCCGGGTAGCTCGCGAGCAGCGCGCGTGCCACTCGCTTCTCCGCCGGAGAGAGCTCCCCGACCCGACTCGACACGATGTCGCGGATGTCGTCCATCAGATCAGGACCACACGGTGACATCGGCGCCGCGACCGGTGGCGGCGAACATCGCGGGCGAGTTGTGGGCGACGACGACGCGCCCATCCGCGCCGACGGCAATGATCCCACCGGTCACGCCCCTGCCGCCTACCTCCTCGTGCAGAACATCACGAACGGCATCCGCGAGGTCGGCGCCGGCGTGGCGAACCCGTGCCGCGATCTCATGGGCCACCACGCCCTGGATGAACGCCTCACCGCTTCCGGTGCAGGAAACGGCGACGACACCGTCTCGCGCATAGGTCCCCGCACCCACCAGCGGAGTGTCCCCGATCCTGCCCGGAACCTGATTGACCATGCCGCCGGTCGACGTCGCGGCGGCCAGCCGGCCGTTCCTGTCCATCGCCACTGCGCCGACCGTGCCGTGCGTCTGAGCGGGAATCCGTCCGGCCTGCACGTTGTCGAGCTGCGCGATCCGGCCGGGAGTGAGGAAGTAATCCGTGTCGGCCGTTTCCAGACCCCACGAGCGCACGGCCTCCTCGGTCACGCCCGTGCGCAGCACGGCCGCATGGTCCTCCATGATGCGTCGGGCGACCGCGACCGGGTTGCGCGCAGAGCCGAGCGCTGCGACCGCACCCGCCCGCCCGCCGAACATGACGGCGGCGTCGGTCTCGATCGACCCGTCGCGCCGCAGCGCCGACCCGCGACCCGCGTTGAAGAGCGGATTGTCCTCCAGCGCGGCGACAGCGGCGCAGACGGCGTCCAGGGCGCTGCCCCCGTCCTCCAGCACGCGTGCGCCGACGCGGTGCGCGTCGGCCAGGCCCTGCTCGTACTCGCCGTCGCCCTGGACGCCGAGCTCCTCGACCCGGCCTCCGGCTCCACCGTGAATGGCCAACGACCACGCATGCCCGCCGGGTGACTCGAAAACGTTCATAAGGAAGACCTTTCGGCAGGCGGCTGGAAAGCTTCGGGCATCGGCGGCAGTGCATCGATCCGCAGGCAGGCACTGAGGTGCATGCTCTCCGTGTCGCCCGCACTCACAGGAATGAGTGCGGGATCGACGGAGCGGCATTCGTCGGTGGCCAACGGGCACCGCGGGTGGAATCGGCACCCCTGCGGAACCGAGTAGGGGCTCGGAGGTTCGCCCTTCACCTGGAACTCGCTGTTGAAGCTGCCCGCCTTCATCCGCGGGATCGACGCGATGAGCGCGCGCGTATACGGGTGAGAGGGGTTCGCGAACAGCTCGGCCGCCGTGCCGATCTCGACGATCCGGCCCAGATACATGACTGCGACGCGCTGACTGAGGTGCTGCACGACCGCGAGGTTGTGGGCGATGAACAGCACGGACAGGCCCAGCTGGTCGCGCAGGTCGGCGATCAGCTCGAGGATCGTCGCCTGAACAGACACGTCGAGCGCCGATACCGGCTCGTCCGCGATCAGGACATCGGGGCGGACGGCGAGCGCTCGCGCGATCGCGACGCGTTGTCGTTGTCCGCCCGAGAACTGACTCGGGTAGGCCTCCAGCGCGTCGTCGTCGAGCCCCACGAGCTTGAGCAGACGACTGGCCTCTGCCTTCACCTGGTCACGCGGGACGATCCGGTGGTACCGGATGAGCTCGGTCAGCACGCTGCCGATCGTCAATCGTGGATTGAGTGAGGAGTACGGATCCTGGAAGACCATCTGGATACGGCGCGCCTCGACGGAATCCCGATGGGGGGAGAGGGCCTTGCCCTCGAAGACGACCTCGCCCGAGGACGCGGTCTCACTGCCCACCAGAAGTTTCGCGAGGGTCGATTTCCCCGACCCGGACTCGCCGACCACCGCGAGGACCTCGCCCGGGAACACCTCGATGGACACGCCGTCCAGTGCTGTCAGCGCCCGCCCTTCGCGCTTCGCCAGCCGATCGGCGACCGACCGTCCGACCTGGTATTTCTTGGTGAGGTCGACTCCGCGCAACACGGGCTGCTGCACGTCTGGTGTCTGAGAACTCATGCGTTCACCTTCTGGAAGAGCTCGTCGGCGCGGAAGCACGCGGTCTGGCGTCCGTCGATCGTCGCATGCAGGGTCGGCTCCCCCGCAAAGCACGATTCCACGGCGTCACGGCAGCGCGGGGCAAAGGCGCAGCCGGGCTGGCGATCCGCGAGATTCGGGGCAGACCCGGGGATCGCGGCGAGAAGCCGCTCGGGACGATCGAAGTCCGGCGCGGATTCCAGCAGGCCTCGCGTGTACGGATGGCGCGGATCGTGCAGCACCTGCTCGGTCGTTCCCGTCTCGATAACGTGACCGGCGTACATCACCGCCAGACGTCGACACGTCTGGTTGATGACCGCCAGATCGTGTGTGACGAAGAGAAGTGCCGCACCGACCTCATCGCACATCTCCTCCAGAAGACGCAGCACCTGATGCTGGACGGTGACATCGAGCGCGGTGGTCGGTTCATCGCAGAGCAGCAGGCGGGGCTTGAGCGAGATCGCCATGGCGATCATGACGCGCTGACGCAGGCCGCCGGACAGCTCATGGGGGAAAGCGGTCGCTCTCGTCTTCGGATCGGGGATCCCGACGTAGCTCATGAGCTCGACCGCTCGGGCCAGTGCCGCTCTGCGGGACATGCCCTTGTAGCGGATGGATGCCTCCGCGATCTGCTCTCCCACCCGCATGAGCGGGTTGAGTGCGGTCATCGGCTCCTGGAAGACCATGGCGATCTCGGGACCCATGAGTCGCAGACGCTGAGACGGTCTCAGATCGAGCAGGTTCTTCCCGTCGTATCGGATCGCACCGGAGAGGACCTCGACACCGCGCGGCAGCAGTCCCGCGATCGCTCGCAGCACCATCGACTTGCCCGCGCCCGATTCGCCGACGAGTCCGACGCGCTCGCCGACGCCGACAGTCAGATTGACGTCCTCGGCGATGCGCACCTGCCGACCGCCGCGCTTGATGCCGATGGAAAGGTCCTCGATCTCGAGGAGGTTCTCGCCAGCCATCACTTCCTCCTATCAGGGTTGAGCAGATCGGACAGCCCATCTCCGAGCCACGACAGGCCGAGGCTGGCGACCACCACGGCGAGTCCGGGTATGGTCGCCATGAGCCAGTTCGTCGTGATGAAGGTCTGACCCTCCACGATCATGGATCCCCATTCGGGAGTCGGCGGCGTGATCCCGAGCCCGAGATATCCCAGCGTGACGACGGCGAGGATGTTCATCACGACGTCGCTCATGGCGTAGACGATGACCTGACTCATGACGTTCGGACCGATGTGGCGAACGAGGATGCGCCACTTGGGCAGGCCGCCCAGGCGTGCAGCGCGCACGTAGTCGAGCTGCTTCGCGACGATCACCTCGCCGCGCACGATCGTCGCATAGGCGGTCCAGGACACCATCGCGATTGCCAGATAGATGCTCGCCTCTCCTGAGCCGAGGGCGAAGACGAGCGCGATCACGATGACGTAGAAGGGGAGCGCGTAGAAGATGTCCACGATGCGCATGATGACGATGTCGAACCAGCCGCCGAAATAGCCGGCTATCGCGCCCACGATCGTCCCGAACACGAAGGGGATGAGAACGGCGAGGAAGCCGATGCGCAGATTGACCTGCGCGCCCCAGATGAGGCGGGAGGCGATGTCGCGCCCCAGCGAATCCGTTCCGAACCAGTGCTCGGGACTCGGGCCCTGGCGCGCGTTGAGCAGGTCCTGCGCCAGCGGATCATGCGGCGCGATGAACGGCGCGAACACCGCGATCAGCACGAGCAGTCCGGTGACGATCAGGCCGGCGACCAGCGGTGGGTTCTGGTACCAGGGGCGCAGCTGCCGCGTGCGCGGACGCGCCTTGGAGGGGGCCTTGCCCCGCACGATGACCGATACGACGCTCATGCCTTTGCCCTTCCGGCTGCGACTCGTGGGTCGAGAAGGCTGTACACGACATCCGTGACGATGCCGACGACGATGACGAGAAGTCCCACCGTGAGCGTGACCGCCTGCATGAGGGGGAAGTCGCGGTTGAGGATCGCCTGGACCATCAGCTGCCCGATTCCTGGAAGATTGAACACCCGCTCGACGACGATCGAGCCGCCGACGATGTAGCTGAGGTGCACGCCGACGACCGACACCGTGGGAAGAATGGCGTTGCGGACGATGTGGTCGCGGAAGAGGGGGAAACCGGCGGAACCCTTGGACCGCGCCGTGGCGACGTAGTCGGCCTCGAGCACCGTGATCATGGACTGCCGCAGGCTCCTGATCAGCGTCGGCGTCAGGGCGATGGCGAGAGTGAGAGCCGGCAGGAAGAGATTGCGGATGTTCTCGAGCCCTGAGCCGTACCGGCCGATGGGGAAGAGCGGGAACTGCAGCGACAGCAGCAGCATGAGCATGATGCCCACCCACATCTGCGGCATGCCCTGCGCGACCAGCGTGTAGCCCCGGACGACCAGATCCCGCACGCCATTGGGGCGCGAAGCCGCGAGAGCAGCCAGCGGGATCGAGATGATCAGAGCGAGGAGGACAGCGTAGAGGACCAGGGACAGCGTCACCGGGAGTGCATTCGGAAGCACATCGATCACCGGCACGTGGTACATGAGGCTGTCGCCGAGATCTCCGCGAAGAAGCCGCCCGATGTACAGGAAGTACTGCTCGATCGCCGGGCGGTCGAGTCCGAGCTTCTCGCGGAGGGCGTCGAGCGCATCGGGGCCGGCGCGCTCGCCGAGCATCGCGACCGCCGCGTCGCCGGGAATCAGCTTGGAGAGCGAGAACACGATGATGGTGAGGCCGAAGACGATCGGGATCGCCTGCAGCAGGCGCCCTGGGATGAAGCCGAGACGCTGAAGCATATCTGCGGTTCCTCTCTCGTTGCGTGGGGGGAGCTCGGGTGCGGGTGCTGCCTGCAGCACCCGCACCCGAGTGTCAGACCATTTCTTTCAGGGATGTCACTTCGCGAGTGTGACGTTCTTCAGATCGACATACCCGAGGGGCGTGACGAAGAAGTCCTTCACCTTGTCGGAGTGAGCCCAGCCGTAGGGCACGTAGTACATGAGTGCCAGCGACGAGTCCTTCGCGACGTCGGCTTGGATCTGCTTGTACAGCTCCCCGCGCTTGGCCGTGTCGTTCTCCTGCTGCGCCTTCGCGTTGAGCGCTGTGATGTCGGGGTTGTCGTAGTTCGTGTACGCCGACTTGAGCCCGCCCTCAGGGTCGAGAGCCGCTGTCATCCACTGATCGGCGTCGGGAATGTCCATCGTCCACCCGCCGATGGCGATGTCGTAGTCCGTGGCGAATCGGCGCGCCTTCTGCGCCGTCGCCTCGAGCTGCTCGATCTCGAGGGTGATGCCGAGCTCCTTCAACTGACTCTGCAGGATCTGAGCGATGGCCGCCTCGGTGGCATCGCCCGACTTGATGAGCATCGTCGTGGTGAATCCTCCGGGAACGCTCGATGCCGCGAGCTCCTCCTTCGCCTTCGCCAGGTCGAACACGGGTCCCTTGTTGTCCGGGTTGTAGAACGGGACGCCCTTCGGGATGATCGAGTTCGCCGGTTCGCCGTTGCCGTAGAGCACCGCCGAGATGATCGCTTCACGGTCGAGGGCGTGAGCGATCGCGAGCCGCACGTGCGGGTCGTTGAGCGGCGCACGGTCGACGTTCATGCCCACGTAGCGGAGTTCGGTCGAGGGGAACGAAGCCGCGGTGATGCCCGCGGTGGAGGACAGCTCCTTCCAGCTGGACCAGTCCGTGATCTGCTCGGCGTGGATCTCGCCGCTCTTGAGCGCCAGCTTGCGGGTGTTCGCGTCGGGCATGACGCGCCACGTGATCGAGTCGAGCGACGGCATCCCCTTCTGCCAGTAGTTCGGGTTCTTCACGACCGTGGCGTGGTCTCCCTTGACCCACTCCTTGAACATGAAGGGACCCGTCCCGACCGGTGCCGCGTAGAACTCGTCCTTCGTCTTTCCCCCGTAGTTCTCCGGGAGGATCGCGTTCGAGAACATCGACAGGTCGGCGACGAACGGCGCCCACGGATGCTTCAGCTGGAACTTCACCGTGGTGTCATCGACCACGGTGACCGTGTCGATCGCCAGGTTCACGAATCCCCAGCCGCCCTCGCCCGCGCCGGCCGTGTCCGCGTCGATCGAGAACTTCACGTCCTTCGCCGTCATGGGGCTGCCGTCGCTGAACGTGACGTCATCGCGGAGCTTCACCGTGTAGGTGAGGCCATCCGCCGAGATCTCCGGCATGTCGGCTGCGAGCAGGGGCTTGAGCGTCTGGCCGTCCTTCGTCGTCTCGTAGAGCGACTCGCCGATCTGCTGGAAGATCGAGATCGAGTAGTTCTCGAAGTTCGTGTTCGTGTTGTCGAGGGTCGATCCCTCGCCGTCTCGGCCGATGACGAGGTCTCCCCCGCTGGCCGATGTCGGCTCATCCTTCGGCGTGCTCGCGGTTCCGCTGCAAGCGGTGAGTGCCGCCACCATAAACAAGCTGACCGCGCTTGCCACTAATGCCCTGCGCATGCTGTATCCCTTCGTAGGTCAATCCGGGTTGTACTGATCGATACATTTTTTACGAGATATGAAGCTTTGTACTGTTCGATACCATATGGCTCACTGATGACGAAGTCATGACAGGCCTGTAACTTTTATGTAACGCGGTTGTCTCCTTCCCCACAGTCCGATCCCCGCGATGACCAGGGCGCCCGCCGCAGCGACGAGCATCCCGCCCTGCCAGCCGAGGGCATCGAGCCCCAGGCCGGCCGCAGGGCCTCCGACCGCGCTACCGAAGATCGTCGCGGTGCCGAGCCAGCTCATCGCCTCACCACGATGCGCGAACGGCACGATGCGCGAGACTTCGCTGGACACGCTGATGACCACAGGAGCGGAGAACGCCCCGGTCAGCGTCACGAGGACGGCGAACCATCCGCGCCCGGGTGAGGGCAGGACCAGCAGCGCCGAAACACCGAGCGCGGCGAGCATGAAGACCGCCCGCGGGGGGCGTTTCAGGATGCCGAAGACGAATCCTCCGATGAGGGATCCGAACCCCCAGAGGGCCAGCGCCCATCCGACGGACTGCGGGCTGCCCCATCCGATCATCGCGGCCACGATGCTCAGGCTCTGACCGCTGAGCGTGAAGCTCGCCGCGAATCCGATCCCGAGCAGCATCACGACCCGCACGCCGAGCCAACCGGGGAGCACCGTGCGCCACCACCGGCTCGACGTCTCGATGACGGGAGGCGGGGGTCCGTCCGCATCGTGCAGCGGCGGGTTGACGACCCAGATCGCCAGGCAGGCTGCCACGGCGCCGATCTGGAGGATGAACAGCACGACCGACGTCGGGAGCATCGATGCGAGAGCGACTCCGATGATGGGTCCGAGGATGTAGGTGATGTCGGACAGGATGCCGTCCAGCGCCATGGCGCTGTTGCGCTGACTCGCGTCGCTGTTGCCGATGAGCACCGATCGAGTGATCGCGAACGTCGGTACGGCGAACAGCCCCGCGATGGCGGCCAGCGGCAGAAGCAGCCAGTATCCGAACCAGGGTGCGATCACCCAGCACGCGGGCACGACGATGAGAGACGGGAGGGCGGATCTGCGCAGGCCCAGCCGGTCGAGCCGCCGCCCGCGGTACGGCCCCGAGATGCCCAGACACACGGCCTGAACCCCCGTGACGAGGCCGGCCATCGCATAGCTCTCCTCCAGCCGCCCCACCACGTGCAGTGTCAGCACGACATTGGCGGCCCACATCGGTGTGCGCGAGAACAGCGTGAGGACGAACATGTCCCGCACTGCCGGCATGCGCAGCAGATCAACGTACGCCCTCATGGTCTCAGCTGTCGTTCGGAACGGAGTCGAGCGGCCGCACCCCGCGTACGGGTGCTCCTACTCAGCGCTGCGAGGCGATCCATCGATCGACCGACGCGAAGGCCACGGACACCGGAACCGCCCCGTTCGAGACGACGGCCCAGTGGAACCCCGGGAGGTCGAATGCGTCGCCGAGCTCCTGGCGGGCATGGGCGCGCATCCGCAGGATCTCCCTCTTGCCGACGCCGTACGCGCAGCACTGCCCGGGCCAGGCGAGGTAGCGGTCCACCTCGTGGACGACGTGGTCCAGGGTCGTGGCGGTGTTCTCGAACATGAAGTCGATGGCCCGCTGCCGGCTCCATCCCATCGCGTGCATGCCGGTGTCGACGACCATCCGGCAGGCCCTCAGCGCTTGGAAGGAGAGCCTTCCGAGACGCGCGAAGACATCACTGTAGAGTCCGAGCTCGTCGGCGAGCTGTTCGGAGTAGAGACCCCATCCCTCGTTGAACCCGCACACCTCTACATCCAGGTGGCGCCTGTATCGCGGCACGTTCAGAAGCTGCGAGGTCGCGAGCTGCAGATGATGCCCGGGGACCGACTCGTGGAACGAGAGCGCCTCGTATTCATAGCGATACCGCGACGTGGGGTCGGCCGTGGCGAGGCACTGTGCGCCGTTGCGGCTGCCATCGACCGTCGGCGGTCGGTAGTACGCCATCGCGCTGTTGGCGGACTCCGCAGCCGTCAGCTCCACGATGTCGCAGGGACCGATCGGGCAGTCCGTGGGAAAGTACTCCGGAAGCGCCGCTTCAGCACGACGCAGGGCGCCCTCGGCGATGTCGACGAGCTGCTGTCGCGATGTCGCGCGCAGCTCGGGGTCCGATCGGAGACGCTGCTGGATCGTGACGCGATCCGTGACGCCGAAGGCCTGTTCCCCGATCTCGCTCCAGAGCTGGTCCAGCTCGCGCAGCGCCTCGCGACCCAGCTCATGCACACGTTCCGCGGAGAGGTCTGTCGTGGTGTGCTTGGCCAGCTCATCGGCGTACGCCTCCTCGCCGCCTTCCATCCAGCACACCCCCGCCTTGTCGTCGGGACGGGCGAAGGGCATCGCCTCGCGGTCCAGCAGTTCAGCCAGCTCGCCCAACGCGGGGACGACCCGTGCGGCAAGCGCCTCGGCGCGATCACGCCAGGCCGCGCCCGCCGGACTCGCGACCGGTCGCAGCAGCGTCCCGTCCTCTCCGTCGGCCTCCTCGCGCAGCTGTCGCGCTGCATTGCGCACTCCGACTGCCGTCGGAGTGCGCCCCGATGCGAGCTCATGACGGTATCGCTCGCCGAGCTGGGTGAGATAGTCAGGAAGGGCTGCCAGTCGGTCGAGGTACTGCTCGGCGCCTGAGGCCTCATTGACCGTCGTCGCGGCAAGCGCCTGCAGCAGAGTGCCCTGCCTGCTCACGTACCCCTTGCCGGAGATGTTCGCCGCCCACAGCGAATGCTGCGCATCCGTCTCCGCCCCCCGTGCCAGGGCGACCAGCACGTCCCGGTCGACGGCCTCGGCGGCATCGAGCGTCGCGGGATCCAGGCTCTCGGCCTGTTCGCGCACCGAAGCGAAGACCGCGCGGGCCGAGTCGGAGGTCTCGGCGCTCGGCGAGCCGAGGATCCCATCGAACTCTGTGAGTCCGAGGAGCGTCGCGTTGAACGGATCGTAGGTGTGCTTCGCCTCGAAGTAGGTCTCACCGAGGGCCGCGAGGGTGTCATTCATGAGGACTCCTGATCTGTGTCCGGGAGGGTGGTGTCGTGTGTTCTCAATGCACTTCGGCCGCGTGGGCGCGGCGGTCGCGGGCCGCGATCAGAGCAGAGATCCGCGCCATCTCGTTGCCGACGATCATCAGGCCCTCATCCACGCCCATTCCGGGCTTCGCGAGCACTTGGTCGGCACCGCACGCCATCGCGATGTGGGCGCTGACGCGCGCGGAGACGTCCGTCTCGTTGCACGTTCCCCCGCAGAACGCACCGACGCCGCCTCGGCGTGCCGTCAGCAGCGCCTCGACGGTGTTGCCGATCCCGCCGAGATCAGGGGTCTTCACCTGAACCATGTCCGCGGCACCGGAGGCGACGAACTCCCGGATGTCGTCGAGCGTGTTGCACCACTCGTCCGCGACGATCTCGAGGTCGATGTCACGTTCGCGCAGAAGACGTCGCAGCTGCACGCCGGCAGCGATCTGCCCCTCGCGGCTGCCGGCATCCACCGGATGCTCGACGCGCAGTCGGTACGGCGCGGCCCGCTCGCGGAGTCGGCCGAGGTAGGCCACCACGCGCCCGAGGTCCCCTGAGAAGATGACGCCGAGCATTCCATAGACGTCGATGTGGATCACGGGGCGGTAGGCAGAACCACCGATCGCGCCGATGCGCTCGGCGACCCATCCGACATAGTCGAGCAGAAGACCGCCGTCATAGCCGAGCTTGTCGTCGACGGCGTTGATGAGGCCGTGCGGAAGCACGTCGACGCCCTTCATGATCATCTTGTCGACGTTGAGGAAGCGATCATCGCCGCTCTGGGCGTAGAGAGGGACCGGCTCGATCTCGATCCCCGTGCTGTACTCGTCCCGGATGACCTCGGCCATCGTCCGTCGCTGCACTTGAGCGGTGGCGTCCAGCAGGGCCTGCGAGATGCCGTAGCGGGACGGGATGGACAGGTCCATCCCGTCCACAGCTTCGGCGACCGAGCGGAACTCGGAGACATCCGTTCCGATGAGATGCGGTCGAAGCAGACTCTCGACCTCGGACATCGTCGCCTGCTGCGTCATGACCGCGCCACGACCACCCACGCCCGCGTACTGGACTTCAGCGCAGTCCCCGAGCGCGATGCGCCCGTCCTCGAGTACGAGGATGAGGGAGACCGCAGATCCGGGCTCGCGGACGCGGGAGAATCCCTCGGTGCGGGGTCGCCCCGTGTAGAGGAATCCGTCGCGTTCGGCTCCGCCGCCGATGGCCGCCTGATCGTCACGATAGAAGCCCGAGCGCGCGGGGACGGCGATGAGGTCCTGGACTTCCATGCGGACGTTCCTTCCATAATCCTTCAGAGGCAGGCAGCTTCGCGAGCTACAGTGCATTGTATTCAATCTACTGTAGTGCGTACACTGGACACGACGCCAGAACTTCTCCACTTTTCCGCTCGGAGGTCACCATGCTCGACGCAGAGGACGAGAACTGGTCTTCAGAACACCGGAATCGGTCACTGGCGGAACGCGAACTGTCCGCAGCGCTGGACAGACTCGACCGTCTCGGCCGGCCTCTCAACGCGGTCGTCTCCGCGATCGCTCACCCACGCAGGGCGACCACCGGACCGCTGGTCGGGACCCCCATCGCGGTCAAGGACATCATCGCCGTCGCCGGACACCCGGTGGGCAACGGCAACCCGGAGGACATGGTCGGCCCGCCCGCCGAGCACGACGCCCCGGTCATCTCGCTCCTCCGTGCCGCCGGGGCCGATGTGTTCGCGCTGACCTCTCTGCTGGAGTATGCCGCGGGCGCACCACACCCGGATCTTCCGGAGGCTCGCAACCCGGTGCGGCCGGATCGCACCGCCGGCGGCTCGAGCGGGGGATCAGCAGCGCTCGTCGCTGCCGGCGTGTGCCGCGTGGCCGTCGGAACGGACACCGGCGGATCGATCCGCATCCCCGCGGCGTACTGCGGCGTCGTCGGGTACAAGCCCACCTTCGGTCTCGTCTCCGCCGAAGGCGTGACACCCCTGTCGCCGTCGCTCGATCATGTGGGTCTCATCACCGCGACGGTCGACGACTGCCTCTCCGTGCTGCCGTCCATCGTCCCCGCCCTCGCATCGGAGGTCGCCTCGCACGAGGCCGCGCCGCGCGCCGGCTACCGCCTGGGCGTGCTCGACGGCCAGCTCGCCGACCCGCGGCTGGATCCCGAGATCGCCGCCATCACCCGCGGCGCCCTGGACCGTCTCGCGTCCGCCGGCCGCTTCGACCTGGAGCCGCGCGACGCGGCGCCTCTGGCGGCGATGGACGAGCTGCTCGGCCCGATCCTCATGGTCGAGGCGTGGCGGGTGCACGAGGCGATCATGAAGACCCGTCCCGAGCACTTCGGCGCGACGACACGACGGCTGCTCGCCGAGGCCGAGCACGCCGCACCGGCCGCCCGGCTCGCGGCCCTCGAACGCCGCGAACGGCTCCGCCCGGATGTCGATGCCCTCCTCGACGGCGTCGATGCCCTCGTCGGCCCCGTCGTGCCGTACCCGGCGCCCGAGCTCACGCCGCCGGTCGACACACCCGAGGGCGAGATCGAGGGCATCTTCACCGGCCCGTACAACGTCACCGGTCAGCCCGCCGTCGTCATCCCCTGCGGCATGACCGCGGACGGGCTGCCCGTCGGGCTCCAGCTCGCCGGACGTCCCGGCGATGACGTGGCTCTGCTCCGCCTCGCCGCTCGTGCGGCATCCGTTCTCGCCTCCCCCGCGCCCTGACGAACGCGCTCGCGTCGCGTGCAGGCGCGTCGAGCGAACCGCCCGGGCGTGGGTGAGTGGTGAGGGCCCGGTCGGACCGGCCCCTCACCCCTCGCCGCTCACGGCCAGATCTCGCGCAGCGCACGCAGGATGTTGCCGCCGAGGACCGCACGGATGTCATCGTCGCTGTACCCGTGCGCGACGAGCCATCCGGTGATGTTGTGGAACGACTCCTCCATGCTCTCCAGGCCAGCCACGTACTTCACGCGCGGATGCTCGGGTGCCGCCGCCATCGCCCCCGAGAGCAGGTTCGCGAACTGGGTGTGCAGTCCGACGTGGTCGACGAACAGTGTGTCCGGCCCGAAGGCGACGTGCTCGATCCCGATGAGGTCTGCGATGTACTCGAAGTGATCCATGACCGAGTCGAGCGAGTGCGCCCGGTGCTCGTAGGAGATCGTCGTGTGCGGCGCCGCGGAGATGCCCACGACGCCACCCGTCTCGGCGATGGCACGCAGCGCGGGGTCGCGCTTGAGTCGCGGGATGTCCCAGAGGGCGCGCGCGCCGGCGTGGGTCATGAAGACCGGCTTCTCCGATGCCTCGCAGGTCTCGATCCCGGTGCGATCGTTCGAATGCGAGACGTCGATGGCGAGGCCGACCTGGTTCATGCGGGCGACCGCCTTGACGCCGAAGCGGGTCAGCCCGCCGTCGTCGCCGTCGACGAGTCCGCCGCCCAGCGAGTTCGACTCGGAGTAGGCGATCCCGATCTGCCGCAGCCCCAGACCGAACAGGACGTCGAGCCGGTCGAGCTCGTTCTCGATGGGCGTGGCCGCCTCGAGGCCGAAGACGATCGCGACGGTCCCGTCCCGACGCGCCTGCTCGATGTCCGCGACCGACCGTGCCACGACCACATCGCCCTGATGCGCGATGTCGACCAGCCTCATCCCGAGATCGGTGATGACGTCGTCCCATCGCCACGGCGCGTGACCGGTGATGCAGGCCGTCCCGTCCGCCATGTTGTCGAAGACCGCCGTGACGCCCGATCGACGCAGTCCCTCGAAGGCGGTGTGCTGGCGCCCGGTGCGGTTGTACGCGGGGATCTCCGTCACGTCCTTGGGGAACACGGTCGGATGATCGTGCAGGGAGACGACCAGGCTCTCCTCGAGCAGCGCGGCGGCGCGGGCCGCCTGCTCCGGGGTGAGACCCAGGTCGTAGGGCGGAACCCGGTCGACCTCCGGGTCGAGCTCGAAGCGCGGGATCGTCCCGTCCGGCAGATAGGAGTAAGAGGTGTAGGCCATCAGCGCACCGCCCCCGCCGCGGCCAGACCGCGGTCCCCAAGTCCCTCCGTCGCGCCGAACCCGCGCAGCAGGATCTCCCAGGCGCGCATCCCCTCGCGCAGACGACGCACCCGGAAGAACTCGTTGGGCGCGTGGTGCCACTCGTCGGCGACGGCGAAGGAGAAGAACATCGTCTTCGCGCCGAGCGCCTCCTCGAAGAGGACCGTCGCCGGAAGGGTGCCGGCGATGACCGCGAGCAGCACCTCCTCCCCCGGATACACCTGCTCGAGCGCGTCCCGCGCGATCTGGATTCCGGGATGCCCCGGGTCGATCGTGTACGCGGGAACCGCACCGTCTTCGAACCGCACCTCGACCCGCACCCCGGGCATCGCGTGCGCCCGGATGTGGGCGTCCAGTGCGCGGGCGACCGTCTCCGGGCGCTGGCCCGGCACCAGACGGCACGTGACGTGCGCCGAGGCCACATGCGGGATGACCGAGTACGCGCCGCCGCCGGCGATCCCGTTGACCTCGATCGTCGGCTGCGTCCAGAGACGGGCCAGCGTCGACATCCCCGGCTCGCCGTGCAGTGCCGGGACGTCGAGGTCGGCGCGGTAGGCCTCCTCGTCGAAGGCGACCGCGTCGATCTCGGCGAGGCGCTGCGGCGTGAGGGCGGGGATCCCGTCGCCGAAGCCGTCGACGGCGATCCTCCCCTCCTCGTCGTGCAGCGACGCGAGGAGGGCGGCCAGCGCGTGGGTCGGATTCGCGACGGTGCCGCCGTAACGGCCCGAGTGCAGATCGCGGTTCGCCCCGGTGACCGTGATGTCGAGGGCGAGGAGCCCCTTCGACGCGATCGACAAGGACGGCTCGTCGGTCCGCCACTGCGCGCCGTCGGCCGAGACCACCAGATCGGCGCTCAGGTCCGCGGCATGGGTACGCACATAAGATCCCAGGTTCGGGCTGCCGATCTCCTCCTCCCCCTCGAAGAGGAAGCGGAGGTTGCACGGCAGGGCGCCCTCCTGCGCGAGGAACTGGCGGCACGTCTCGACGACGAGATACACCGGTCCCTTGTCGTCCGCCGCGCCGCGTCCGCGCACCCGCTCCTCGCCGGTCGCCTCGTCGACGTAGGGCGTGAGGTCGAAGGGCGGTGTGATCCACTCGTCGAGCGAGCCGGTGGGCTGCACGTCGTAGTGCCCGTAGATGAGCACGGTCGGGGCTCCGGGAGCGCCGAGCCAGGAGCCGACGACGGCCGGATGCCCGCCCGTCTCGACGATCTGCGGATCGGCGAAATCGATGCGCGAGGCGATCCATTCGGCCGCTCGACGCATCGCGTCCGCGTCGGCGTCGCGGCTGACGGAGGGGATCGCGACGTACTCGGCCAGCTCGGCGAGGTAGCGACGGTCGTCGGGTTCGAAAGCCAGTGTCATCGTCGGCCTCAGAACATCGAGTGGCCGCCGTCGATGGACAGCGTCTGCCCACTGACCCAGCCGGCCCACTCGGACGTGAAGTACCGCACGCCGTTGGCGATGTCGAACGGCGAGCCGGTGCGCCGGGTCGCGATGTCCTTGACGAGCGCGGCCTGCCCTTCCGGACCGTAGCTGTCCCACTGCGCCTGCGACGTGGGGTTGGACAGGACGAAGCCCGGGGCGATGCAGTTGACCGTGATGCCGAACTGGCCGAGCTCATGGGCGGTCTGCCTCGTGAGGCCGATCTGCCCGGCCTTCGAGCTCGCATACGCCTGGATCCCGGTGAGGCTCACCGAGCGGCCGGCGCCGGAGGAGATGTTGACGATGCGCCCCCAGCCCGCCTCCTTCATGCCGGGCACGACGGCGCGCGTCATCACGAAGGTCGACGTCAGGTTGGCGTTGACCACCGCCGCCCACTGCTCGTCGGTGACCTCTTCGATGGGATGGTGCACCTGTCCGACGACGCCGCCCGCGCAGTTGACGAGCACGTCGACGTGCCCGATCGACTCGACGAACGCGGTCACCGCCGCCGCATCCGACACATCGAGCACGGACTGCGTCACGCCGTCGATCGGGTCTCCGACCAGCCGGTCGACGCCGTGCACGACCGCCCCCTCCTCGACGAGCACCTGCGCGATGGCGAGGCCGATGCCGTGTGCCGTCCCGGACACGAGGGCGGTCTTGCCCGCCAGCCCGCTCCCGATCATCAGAAGGCCCATCCGTCTGTCAGCATGTCTCGCACTTCGTTCACTCCCGTTTCCCAGATTTCGTTCATGGCATCGTCGCCAAGCTCATAAGACCCGCCGAAGTTCCCGTCGCCGGACTGCTCGCGCACGTCGGCCGGGCTGAACTGGGCGATCTTGCGGCGGTCGAGGGCCGGCTTGCGTCCGCCGGGCATCTCGACGCCGGGGATGCGCGTCCACGGGAAGTTCTCGAACCAGCTGCCGTGCCCCGGATCGGATTCGTACTTCTCGGCGACGGCCCAGGTGCGCGGAGCGTTGTACCAGCTCAGGAACTGCGCCTGAACGCGGTGGGGCCGCGTCTTGGCGGTCCATTCCTTGCACAGATCAGCCGCCGCGGTGTTGCCGCCGTGCCCGTTGACGATCGCGAACCGCCTGAATCCCTGCCCCTCGAGACAGTCGAGAATGTCCTCCACTGCGGAGAGGAAGGTCCGAAGCCGCAGAGTGATGCTGCCCGGAAAGGCCGCCAGGTACGGCGTCACTCCGAACGGGAGCACGGGAAGCACGGGGATTCCGAGTGGCTCAGCCGCCTCGACGGCGACGCGTTCGGCGAGAATCGCGTCCGTGCCGAGCGAGAGGAATCCGTGCTGCTCGGTCGAACCGACAGGGATCACTATCCGATCATCATGCTGGAGGTACTCGTCGACGGCCTGCCAGTTCATGTCGTGCAATCGCATGCGTTATTTCCCTTCCAAGGCTTCTCTCGGTGGCAAGGTGGCGATGATGCCGGCGAGTCCGTCACGGCTCCATGTCAGCAGCTCGGTGAGCGCGGCGGCCGCGGCGATTCCGTCGCGCGCCAGGACCGCATCGTGGATCGCCGTGTTGCGGCGCAGCGACTCCCCCAGATAGGTCGGAGAGTGTCGGGCCAGCAGTCCCCAGTAGCGGAGCGACTGACGCCAGGTCGACTCCGCGAAACCGAAGAGGAGGCGATTGGGGCACGCGTCCAGCAATTCGCGATTGTAGGTCTCCAAGGCGGTCACATAGGCCTCGGGAAGGCCCTGCCGCACTGCGCTCTCCATTCGCGCGAAGGCATCGACCAGCCCGTTCAGGGCCGCATCGCTGAGCGAAGCGGCGGCCTGGTTGATGCACTCCGGTTCGATGAGCAGCCGACAAGCGTACAGATCCGCGGCCTGACTCGCGTCGATGTCCGCGACGAAGGCGCCGCGGCGGGGCTCGACGACGATGAGGCCCTGGGCGGCAAGCGCACGCAGAGCCTCACGCACCGGGGATCGACTGATTCCCATCTGATCGGAGAGAGGCACTTCCGCGAGCTTCTGGCCGGGAGCGATCCGACCCGCCAGGATCTCGTTGGTGATCCAATCCTGGGCGGCCACCGCGAGAGACGGGTGCTGCTGCAACGAACCGCCGACCGTGGTCATCTTGCCTGCCTCTCAGAACGTGCTGTCAGTATACAGTACTCAAGATGCGAAGAACATGCATCGGTACGATCCGAAATCGGTGACCAGGAGAGTCGAGGAGACCCATGGACCCAATCGCGAGCGCGACCGTGCGCACGGCCCTCTTCGTGCCGGGCGATCGTCCCGATCGGTTCAGCTCAGCGGCCGCCTCGGGTGCCGACCTCGTGATACTCGATCTCGAGGATGCCGTGTCGACGGCCGCGAAGAGCGTCGCGCGCGACGCCGTCCTCGACTCGATGTCAGCGGGGTTGCGTGCGGCGGTGCGCATCAACGCCCTCGACGCGGGCGGGCGAGCGGACCTCGCCATGCTGACCACGATCACGCGCGACGCAGCCGAGAGCCTGCGTGCGGTGATCCTGCCGAAGGCCGAATCGCCCGAGGACATCGCGGAGATCGCGCACGGACTGCCCGGCGTCGGAATCATCGCCTTGATCGAGAGCGCGGTCGGGATCGCAGCGTGCGAGGCGATCGCTCGATCCCCTCAGGTCGCCCGATTGGCGTTCGGAGCACTCGACTTCGCCACAGATCTGGGTTCATCGAGCCGGACCATCCTCGATTTCGCTCGCTGCCAGATCGTCGTGAGCTCACGGGTCGCCGGTCTCGCGGCACCGCTGGACTCCCCGACACCCGAGTTCCGCCGGAGCGAAGTGGTGCACGCCGGCGCCACGAGCGCCCGCGATCTGGGGTTCGGCGGCCAGCTGTGCATCCATCCGCTCCAGGTGCCCATCGTCGCCTCCGCCTTCCGCCCGACGGACGACGAGATCGCATGGGCGCAGCGCGTCGTGCGCGCTCAGGGCGACAACGGCGCCACGCAGGTCGATGGCGCGATGGTGGATCGTCCGGTCCTCCTCCGCGCGCAGGCGATCCTCGAGCGCGCCGTCGATCCGACGGTCGCCTCCCAGTAGCCGTCGGAGCCCGTGTGCGCTGCGGAGATCACGCCGCCTCTGCGGCATGATCTCCGTTCAGCGTGGCGATGACCTGCTTCTGGTCGCCGCGGACCTCGCCGTAGCGCAGGAACTTCACCCGCTCGACGAGGATCTCGCCCTCTTCCGGCTCGTCCTCGAGCAGACGCATGGCCTCGTCGATGTATTCGGCCAGTGGCACCAGCTCCAGCATCCTCACGCTTATCCCGGCCAGCCGCCACCCCGACCCGCACCGCAGTCACCCCGTCATCCCGTCATCCCGTCCGCACGCGGATAGACTGGAGTCGCCCGCTCGGCCCCCTCCTTGGAGTACGCGTGACCGCAAACACCCTCCCCACCCACGTCCCCGACTCCGTCGAGAACGCCATCGCGACCCCTGAGAAGGAGCAGCCGTACGCGGCGCTCGGCCTCAAGGACGACGAGTACGCCCGCATCAAGGAGATCCTGGGCCGCCGCCCCACCTCGGGCGAGCTGGCGATGTACTCCGTGATGTGGTCGGAGCACTGCTCTTACAAGTCGTCCAAGAACTACCTGCGCCGCTTCGGCCAGAAGGTCTCCGACGAGATGAAGCAGCGCCTCATGGTCGGCATGGGCCAGAACGCCGGCGTCGTCGACGTGGGCGAGGGCTGGGCGGTCACCTTCAAGGCCGAGTCGCATAACCACCCCTCCTTCATCGAGCCCTTCCAGGGTGCGGCGACCGGCATCGGCGGCATCGTCCGCGACATCATCTCGATGGGCGCCCGCCCCGTCGCGGTCATGGATGCCCTGCGCTTCGGTGCGATCGACCACCCCGACACCCCGCGCGTCGTGCACGGCGTGACCGCCGGCATCAGCTTCTACGGCAACTGCCTCGGCCTGCCGAACATCGGCGGCGAGACGGTCTTCGACGCCGTCTACCAGGCCAACCCGCTCGTCAACGCGCTCGCGGTCGGCGTGCTCCGCCACGAGGACCTCAAGCTCGCCAACGCCACGGGCGTCGGCAACCTGGTCGTGCTGTTCGGCGCCCGCACCGGCGGCGACGGCATCGGCGGCGCCAGCATCCTGGCATCCGACTCCTTCGACGACGGCGGACCCACCAAGCGTCCGGCCGTGCAGGTCGGCGACCCGTTCGCCGAGAAGGTGCTCATCGAGTGCTGCCTCGAGCTGTACAAGGGCGAGCTGGTCGAGGCCATCCAGGACCTCGGCGCCGCCGGCATCTCGTGCGCCACCAGCGAGCTGGCCGCCAACGGCAACTCCGGCATGCGCGTCTCGCTCGACAACGTGCTGCTGCGCGACCCCACCCTGACCGCTGAGGAGATCCTCATGTCGGAGTCGCAGGAGCGGATGATGGCGATCGTCGCCCCCGAGAAGCTCGACGCCTTCATGGCCGTCGTGCACAAGTGGGAGGTCGAGACCAGCGTGCTCGGCGAGGTCACCGGCGACGGACGACTCGTCATCGACTGGCAGGGCGAGCGCATCGTCGACGTCGACCCGTCCACCGTCGCGGTCGACGGCCCGGTCTACGACCGCCCGGTCGCCTACCCGACGTGGATCGACGCGCTGCAGGCGGATGCCGCGGAGCTGCTGCCCCGTTCGGATGACGCCGCGACCCTGCGCGAGCAGTTCTTCAAGATCCTCGGCTCGCCGAACCTGGCCGACACCAGCTGGATCACCAACCAGTACGACTACTACGTCGGCGGCAACACCGCCCTCGCCTTCCCCGACGACGCCGGCATGATGCGCGTCGACGAGGAGTCCGGCCTGGGTTTCGCGATCGCCACCGACGCCAACGGCCGCTACTGCCAGCTCGACCCCTACGCGGGCGCGCAGCTGGCCCTCGCCGAGGCGTACCGCAACGTCGCCGTCACCGGCGCGAACCCCACCGCCATCACCGACTGCCTGAACTTCGGCTCCCCCGAGAACCCCGAGGTCATGTGGCAGTTCGGGCAGACCGTCGACGGCCTGGCCGACGGATGCTACGAGCTGGGCACCCCCGTGACCGGCGGCAACGTCTCGTTCTACAACCAGACCGGCGACGTGCCGATCCACCCCACCCCGCTCGTGGGCGTGATGGGCATCATCGAGGACGTCTCCCGCCGCATCCCGTCGGGCTGGCAGGACGAGGGGCAGAACATCTACCTCCTCGGCACCACCTCGACCGAGCTGTCCGGCTCCGCCTGGGCCGACGTCGTGCACGACCACCTCGGCGGTCTCCCGCCGAAGGTCGACTTGGCGCGCGAGAAGGATCTCGCAGGTCTCATCTCCGCCGCTCGTGACGAGTGGCTGATCTCCTCCGCGCACGACCTCTCCGAGGGCGGCCTGGGCCAGGCCCTCGCCGAGGGCGTCATGCGCTTCGGCCTGGGCGCCCGCGTCTGGCTCACCGAACTCATGGAGCGCGACGGGGTGGATGCCGCATCCGCCCTGTTCTCCGAGTCGACCGGCCGCGTGATCGTGACCGTGCCGCGCGAGGACGACGTGAAGTTCCGCGGGCTGTGCGAGGGTCGCGGTTACCCCGTGCTGCGCATCGGCGTGACCGACTCCGAGCCGACCCTCGAGGTGCAGGACGTGTTCACCGCGACCGTCGCCGAGCTGCGCGAGGCCTCGAAGGCGACCCTGCCTGCGGTCTTCGGTCCGACCGTCACCGAGCCGGCGGCGGTGTGACGGGCACGATGAACCGCACCGACGAGGACTACGGCGATCTCGGCGAGCGCCGCAACCGCCGCATCCGCCTGGTCGCCTGGGTGACCATCATCGCGCTCATCGTCGGCGGTGGCGGGGCGACCGCGGTCACGCTGCTGTTCGGCTGAGGCTGCGATGACCCGACGCAAGCGACCGTACAAGAGCACGGCGATCGTGCTGTGGGCGCTCGGCGTGATGCTGACACTGCCCGCGCTGCTGCCATTGGCGTCAGGCACCCCGGGCGCGCAGGCCTTCGCACCGATCGGCATCTCGATCGGCGTGCTCGTGCTCATCGCCGGGACGCTGCTGTTCTTCACCGGCCCGAAGGTGCCGCTGGAGGACCCGCGCAACCGCCCCGTCGACGACGAGTAGGCGGGACGTCCATCCGCTCACCCGAACCCGACCTTCGCGGGGCCCGAATGGTCGCCTCAACTCTCAGGAAGCGACCACTTGGGACCCGCGAAACGCAGTACCAGAGCCGCGCTCAGCCGACCTCGGACTTGCGTCCGCCGGCCTCGAGCGAGTCGCCCGCCGGCAGCTCCTTGTGACCGCCGAACTGCAGGCGCATGGCGGAGAGCACCTGGTTGGCGAACTGGTCCTCGTCACGCGAGGCGAAGCGCTCGAACAGGGATGCCGCGAGCACCGGCACGGGCACGCCCACGTCGACCGCGGCCTTGACCGTCCAGCGGCCCTCACCCGAGTCGGAGACGCGGCCGGCGAGCCCGTCGAGCGAGGGGTTCTCGTTCAGCGCGGTCGCGGTCAGGTCCAGCAGCCAGGACGAGATCACCGAACCGCGGCGCCACAGCTCGGTGACCTTCGCGGTGTCGATCGGGAACTGGTAGTACTCCGGCTCCTCCAGCGGGGCGATCTCGGCCGAGTGCTCGGCCTCGCGCACACCGGCATCCGCGTTCTTCAGGATGTTCAGGCCCTCGGCGATCGACGCCATGATGCCGTACTCGATGCCGTTGTGCACCATCTTCACGAAGTGACCGGCACCCGACGGGCCGCAGTGCAGGTAGCCCTGCTCCTCCGGGGTGAGCTCGCCGGTGCGGCCCGGGGTGCGCTCGATCTCGCCGACGCCCGGCGCGATGGTCTTCAGCAGCGGCTCGATGTGGTTCACCGCGGCATCCGACCCGCCGACCATCAGGCAGTATCCGCGCTCCAGGCCGAACACGCCGCCGCTGGTGCCGGCGTCGACGTACTCGATGCCCTTCTCGCGCAGCGCCTTGGCGCGACGCACGTCGTCGCGGTAGTTCGAGTTGCCGCCGTCGATCAGGATGTCGCCGGGTTCGAGCACCTCGGCGATCTGGTCGACGACCTTTCCGGTCAGCGAAGCGGGAACCATCATCCACACGACGCGCGGGGTCTGCAGCTTGGCTGCGAAGTCCTTCAGATCGGATGCCCCGGTCGCACCCTCCGCGGCGAGCGCCGCCACGGCATCCTGATTCACGTCGTATGCCACGCATTCGTGGCCGTCCTTCATCAGTCGGCGCACGATGTTCGCGCCCATCCGGCCGAGTCCGATCATTCCCAACTGCATGTCTTCTCCTCGCGTCGTTCCAGCCTTCCCATCATCCTCCCTGCGGCGCGCGTTGGGGAGGAGAACGCACAGAGAGGACGGGGATCAGCCCTGCGCGTTCGCTCCGGCGATCAGCTGCTCGATCTGCTCGCGGGTCACCGGGATGCCGGGGAATCCGACGATCCGCCCGATCGGGAACGACGCCATCATCTTCTCCATGCCGTCGCCCTCCATCATCGAGGCGCCCGCGGCGTCCTGCGGCTCGCTGAGCCCCGCCAGCGCCTGCTGCACGATGGGACCGGCGAACGGGTGCGCCATCACCTCGCCGATCGAGGAGTTCATGTCCAGCGGCAGGCGCACCGTGTCACCCTCGAGAACGGCCGTCGCCGAGGAGCGGATGTCTCGGCGACGAGTCGCCGGATGCCGTGCGCACCGGCACGTCACAGCCGAACTCCTCGCGCAGGAGCGGACCGAGGCGCTCCAGACGGCGTCCGCGCGACCACGCCATCCGCGCCTCGTCGTGCCATCCGGCCTCCCGTGCCACCCCTCACGCTACTGTGAGTCGATGAGCCGGATCAGTCGCGAGGCGCTCGTCTCACGGAGAGCGGATGCCGTCGCGCGCGCCGCCTCCGCGGCATCCGCCCTGGCCGAGTTGGTGCACGACCGTCAGGGCTCGAACGACGACGACGAGCACGACCCGGAGGGCGTGACCCTGTCGTCGGAGTGGTCGCGGCTGACCGCGCTCTCGGAGGCCGCCGACCAGGAGGTGCGGCAGTTCGACGAGGCGCTGCAGCGCTGGGATGCCGGAACGTACGGCATCTGCGCGTCCTGCGGCAGGCCGATCCCGGAAGGACGCCTGGAAGCCAGGCCCTCGGCGGAGCTGTGCGTGCCGTGCGCGGAGAAGGCCGGGGCCTGAGGCGGCACTGTGCGGGCCTACGGCCCGGGGCAGGTACAGATCGGGGGCCGACACGCCAGATCGCGGACGATTTCGCGGGAAACGTCCGAAATGTGGCGTGTCGGCCCCCGGAGTGCGACGGGCCGGACAGGCCACCGGGCGAGACCGGGTCAGGGCCGCGGGATGCGGAACGTGTCGTAGGGCACCCGGCGCACGAGGTCGTCAGCGATCTCGGCGGCGTCCTCCTCAGTGATCCGGTGCGTGACGACCAGGGATGCCAGATACGAGGCATCCACGCGGCGGGCCATGTCGTGCCGGGCGGGGATGGAGCAGAACGCGCGGGTGTCGTTCGCGAACCCCCGGATCCGGCACGCGCTGGCGCAGATCGCCCTGGACGGCGAGATCAAGCTGCGGCATCGCGTGGTCCCCGTGCTCGCGCATGCCGTGCGCACCGGCGGGAGCGCGTCGGCACCGGCATCCGCCATCGCCGCGTGGATGCGGTGGAGCGGAGCATCCGGGCATCCGCTCGACACCCTTCTCACCGGGCACGATGCCGATGTCGCCGCCGCGATGCGTGCGGCGATCGAGCACGAGATCCGTAGGCTGGGGGAGATGTCCGCCGGCGCGGTTCCGCGCGCCGGCGCAGTGAGGAGCTGACGATGGCCGACGACGAGACCGTCGACGCCGCGACGGGCGCGCCCGCGGGCGAGCACGTGCGCCCCGGGGAGAGCGCGACGATCTACGACGTCGCCCGCCTCGCCGGCGTGAACCCCTCCACCGTCTCTCGCGCGCTGAACCGTCCGGGGCGCGTCAGCGCCGCCACCGAGCGCCGTATTCGCGCCGCCGCCGAAACCCTGCACTACCAGGTGAATCCGATGGCGCGCGCGCTGCCGACCGGGCGCACCTCGATCATCGGCCTGGTGGTCTCCGACATCACGAACCCGGTGTTCTTCGACGTGGTCCGCGGCGCCGAGACCGCCGCCACCCGCGCCGGATACACCCTGGTGCTCACCGAGTCCGAGGAGTCGGACGAGCGCGAGTACGAGCGCGCCGAGCGGATGCTGCGCATGGTCGACGGCCTGCTGCTGGCCACGCCGCGCATGCCCGACGAGCACATCCGCGCCCTCGCCGGGCAGAAGCACGTCGCCGTGGTCAACCGCCAGGTGGAGGATGTCCTCTCGGTCGTCCCCGACGCCCAGCACGGCATCGCCGAGGCCGTGCGTCACCTGCGCGGTCTGGGCCACTCGCGGATCGCGTACCTGCCGGGACCCGCCCTGTCATGGATGGCGCGGCGACGCGGGGAGCTGCTCGCCCAGCGCTGCGAGTGGGCGCACATCGACCTCATCGCACTCGACCCCGTGGCCCCGACCGTCGCCGGCGGCCGCAGCGCCGCACGCGCCGCACGCGACAGCGGTGCGACGGCCGTGGTCGCCTACAACGACCTGATCGCGATCGGCCTGATGCAGGAGCTGGTCGAGACCGGCATCCGCATTCCCGCCGACCTCAGCGTGATCGGCTTCGACGACATCTTCGGCGCGGACTTCACCTCGCCCTCGCTCACCACGGTGAAGTCGCCGCTGCGCGAGGCGGGCGACCACGCCCTGTCGGCCCTGCTGGCGCGAGTTGCGGGCGACGCCGCCCCGTATGTGGGCTTCGACCTCGAGACGACCCTGGTCGTCCGCGGCTCCACGGGCCCCGCCGCCTGACGCGCGCCCGCTCGGCCCCCTACGCGGCTTCATTTTGCCGCGCCACCCCAGCTCGCCGAGCCACCAAGGTACCTCCGAGCCACCACGCGAATGACGCGAATCTGCGTGGGCCGACCTCGGCTGCCGCGAGCGGGCTGCGACGCGGCGCCGCCATGCTCTGACGGCGCAGCTGGACGTCACCGTGGTTGAGCCGCCGGCAGCCGATTCGGAGCTGTGGGAGCTGGCGAACATCGAGCTGACGCCGCACGTCGCGGGCTCGATGTGCGACGACCGCGGCGCGATGGGAAGGCTGGTCGCGGACGAGCTCGGACGACTCGCGCAGGGCCTGCCGCTGCAGCACCGGGTGGGGCGCGATCAGCTGGCTCGCATGGCGTAGCGTTGGCAACCGATTGCCTTGATGTGGTGATCCATGGTTTCATGTCGATGCCAGCACCGACGCGCGCAGCAGCGTGCCCTCAGCATCCGGAGAATCCATGACCATCGGGGGCGTGCCCGGCGGGGCCCGCAGCCCGGATGCGCCAGGATGGAAGCACCATCCCGACAGGAGCATCCGCGTGACCACTGACCTGACCCGCCTGCGCACCCTGCTCGACGAGGGCACGCCCGTGAACTGGGTGTGCACCGGCGACTCCATCACGCACGGACTCATCCACACCCAGGGTGCGCGCAACTACGTCGACCACCTGCACGAGCTGATCCGCGGCGACATGTCCCGCGTTCAGGACGTCATCATCGACACCGCCATCAGCGGCTGGCGCATCGTGCAGCTGCTCGAGGACTTCGACCGGCGCGTGGCCGCCTGGCATCCGCACGTCGTCACGCTCATGATCGGCACGAACGACTGCTCCACCGCGGGCGTCTTCCCGGTGATCGAGCCGGCCGAGTTCGCAGCATCCGTCACCGAGTTCGTCGCACGGGTGCGCGCCCTCGGCGCCATCCCCGTGCTGCAGACCCAGCCTGCGATCGACGTGCGCAACGCCCCGGAGCGGGCGCGGATCGCCGAATTCGCCCAGGCCATCAGGGATGTCGCGGCCGCGCAGGACGTGATCCTCATCGATCAGTTCGCGCGCTTCGCCGAGCTCGGCCAGGAGCGTCCCGGCGGCATCCCGTGGGGGATGATGAACGATCCCTTCCACCCGAACGCCGCCGGGCACGCCGCGCTGGCCCTCGGCGTCGCCGAGGCGCTCGGGCTGGGCGCCGGCAGCGAGTCGCGGGTGCTCACGCATCTGCGTGATCGGATGCTGATCGCCCGCTGACGTCGCGTCAGGCGAGGGTGAGGAACAGCTTCTCGAGCTCCTGCATGCTCGGGGCGCCCTCCTCGGCATCCTCGCCATCGGTCACGCAGTGGCGCAGCGCGGTGCTGATCACCGCGAAGCCGGCGCGGTCGATGGCCTTGCCGACCGCCGCCAGCTGGATGACCACCTCGCGGCAGTCGGCCTCGGTCTCCATCGCGTCGATCACGGCGGTCAGCTGGCCGCGCGCCCGCTTGAGGCGGTTCACCACCTTGCGGATCTCGTCGTCTCGTGCAGTGCTCATGCGTTCTCCTTCACGCTCGGGCGGGACGCCGCGAGCATCCGCATCCCGGCGGACCAGGTGAGGTACCCACCGTCGAGGTTGCGCGCCGACCGGCCGTGCTGGCGCAGCAGGCGCACGGCGGTGTGGCCGCGCTGTCCGACCTGGCAGTGCACGATCAGCTCGCCTGCGGGCAGGTGGCCGAGGTGCGCGCGCAGATCGTCGACCGGGATGTTCAGCGCCCCGTCGATGGCGCCCGCCGCGTGCTCGGCGGCGGTGCGCACGTCGATCACGGTGGCTCCGGCCGCGACGGCATCGTCGACCTCGTGCCACTGGATGCTGTCGGTCAGTCCGGTCGCGGCGTTGTCAGCGATGTAGCCGAGCATGTTCACCGGGTCCTTGGCCGAGCCGAACTGCGGCGCGTAGGCGAGCTCGAGCCTGCTCAGCTGCGAGGCGGTGAGCCCCGCGTGCATGGCCGTGGCGATCACGTCGATGCGCTTGTCCGCCCCGCGCCGGCCGATCACCTGGGCGCCGAGGATCAGGTCGGTCGCGGGGTCGACGAGCAGCTTCATGGTCAGGCGCTCCGCGCCCGGGTAGTAGCCGGCGTGGTCCGAGGGATGCGCATGGATCACGCGGTGCGGGCGGCCGGCATCCTTCAGCCGCTTCTCGCTCCAGCCGGTCATCGCGACGGTCAGCCCGAAGACGCCGACGACAGCCGTGCCGAGGGCGGGCACCGCGTCCGCGGGAGCAGCCTCGAGCAGTCCCTCGGCGGCGGCGATCGTGTCGGCCGCGGTGCGGCCGTGCCGGTTGGCGAGTCCTGCCATGGTGACGAGGGTCGGCTCGGCGGAGAGCGCGTCGACCTTCTCGACGCCGTCGCCGACGGCGAGGATCCGCGGATCATCGGTGCGCTGCAGCGCGTCCACGGCGATGCCGCCCGTGGGACCGACGGCGAGACCGGCGTCGACCGCGAGGGATGCCGCGGGACGGACGCCCCTGGCGTCGATGACGATGTCGGCGGGGACGACCGTGCCGTCGTCGAGGTGCACGCCCTCGGCGTCCAGCAGCTCGACGGAGCTGTGCGTGCGCAGATCCACGCCGTGGGCGGTCAGCTCGTCCATGACGAGCGACGCCATCTCCGGGTCGAGGGAACTGAGCGGATGCCCGCCGTGCTGCACGAGCGTGACGGCGAGACCGCGGTGCACGAGGTTCTCGACGGCTTCGAGCCCGATGAACCCGCCGCCCGCGACGACGGCGCGGCCTGCTTCCAGCAGGTCGGCCAGCGCCAGCGTGATGCGGTCGACGTCGTCGATCGTGCGCAGGGTGGACACGACCGGGCCGCCTTCGGCCGATGCGAGTTCGTCCCGTGGCACGGCGCCAGTGGCGAGCACCACGTGGTCGTAGTGCTCGTCCGTCACGTCTCCGGTCGACAGGTCGCGGATGCTGACGGTCCTGGCATCCCGGTCGATCGCGACCGCGCGGTGGCCGGTGCGCACGTCGAGCGCGAAGCGCGAGCGCAGCGACTCGGGCGTCTGCAGGAGCAGGGCGTCGCGGTCGGCGATCACACCACCCACGTAGTAGGGCAGGCCGCAGTTGGCGAAGCTGACGTGGTCGCCCTGCTCGATCACGATGATCTCGGCCGTCTCGTCGAGCCGGCGCAGGCGCGTCGCGGCGGACATGCCGCCGGCGACGCCCCCGATGATGATCACGCGCATGCGCTCAGGACCTCCCGAACAGCTTCGCCAGGAAGCCGGTGCGCGGCTCGTCCTCGTGGCCGCGGCAGCGCTGCGCTGCCGGCACTCCGGCCATGACGCTGTCCACGTGCTGGCCGCATCCGGCCCAGGTGGTCTTGCCGCAGGTGCGGCAGGTGACGGCTCGACACATCGCTTCGGGTCCTCTCGGTCGGTCGGATCACACCCTATCAGATACCCCTGGGGGTATTTTGAGCACGGCCGATCGCCCCCGTCCGCGCCCGCCCAGCGCGCCCGGCGCGGGTCAGGCTCCCGGCCGGCCGGCACTCATGGTCACTCGGCGAGCGCGGCGCCCGCGGGGCGGGCCGTGGTGCCGGCGTCGGCAGCCACCGCGCGCCGCAGCGCGATGAAGAACACGATCAGGCCGGCGGTGATCAGGATGTGCCCGAGGCCCGCGATCCCGGCGATCATCGCGCTGGACTCCTGACCGAGCACCGTGAGGATGCCGTGCCAGGTCATCATGCCCGCGGTCAGGATCACTCCGGCGTTGTACAGCCAGAGGAACCAGGCGAACAGCCGCGGGCTGCGCGAGATCGCGAACACCTTCTCGATGACGAGCACGATCAGCAGCACGATGAAGCCGAGCGTCAGCAGGTGCGTGTGCACGACGCTGAGCTGGGTGAAGGTCGCGTCGGTGAAGTCGTTGGCCTTGGTGAACTCGCGGTAGAACAGGCCGGATGCGACCCCGGCGAGCATGTACGCGAACGCGGCGTTGACGAGTCTCTTCATGATGGGTCCTCCAGGATGGGTCAGATCAGCCCGGCTTCGCGGGCGACGTGGATCGCACGCGACCGGCTGTCGACGTCGAGCTTGGTGAAGATGTGGGCGAGGTGGCTCTTGACGGTCGCCTCGGTGACGAACAGGGTGCGGGCGATCTCGCGGTTGGCGGCGCCCGTGGCGAGCAGCCGCAGCACCTCGGTCTCGCGGTCGGTGAGCCGCGGCAGCGGGCTGCGCAGGCCTTCCAGCAGCCGCGCGGCCAGGTCCGGCGCGAGCACCATTCCGCCTGCGGCGGCCCGGCGGATGCCGTCCAGGATCAGTTCCGGCGCCACCTCCTTCAGCAGGTAGCCGGCGGCGCCCGCCTCGATGGCGCCGCGGATCTCGGCGTCCCGGTCGAAGGTGGTGAGGATGAGCACGGCGGGTGCGGGATCGAGCGCGCGCAGCGCGACGGTGGTCCGGATGCCGTCGATGCCGGCGCCCAGTCGCAGGTCGCAGAGCACGACGTCCGGATGCAGGTGGGCCGCCAGTGCGAGCGCCTCCTCGCCGGTCGCCGCTTCTCCGATCACCTGCACGTCGTCGGTGTCGAGCACGGCGCGCAGTCCGCTGCGGACGACCGGATGGTCGTCGACGAGCAGCACGGTGAAGGTCATCGCTTCTCCTCCTCGGTGGTCGGGGATGCGGAATCGGATGCCGGCGGTGCCGGCTCCGGCCGGATCGGCAGCTGCACCGAGATCGCCGTCCCCTCGCCCGGGGCGCTCTCGATGTCGAGTCCGCCGCCGAGCTCGCGGAGCCGCGCCCGCATGAACCGCAGACCGTAGCTGGACGAACCGCTCCCGGCATCCGCCTCCCACGCGGCCAGGTCGAAACCCGCCCCGTCGTCGATGATGTCCAGCCGCACGGAGCGCGCGTCATCGATCAGGCTCATCACCACCCGGTTCGCTGCGGCGTGCAGGCGCACGTTGGCCAGCGCCGACTGCGCGGTGCGCAGCAGCGCCACCTCCACCTCGGTGGGCAGCACGGGCAGCGACTCGTCGACGTGCAGCTCGGCCTTCAGGCCGGCCTCATCGTGCGCGCGGTCCAGCATGCGGCGCAGGGCCGCCGCCAGCACGCCGTCCTCCAGCTCGGCGGGAGCGAGCGCGGCGACGATCCTGCGCACGTCGGCCAGGCTGTCGCCCGCGAGCGCCTCGACCTGCGACAGGGCGCGCGCGGCATCGGCATCCGCCGTCCTGTCGGCACCCGCGTGCGCGAGCAGCCGGATCGAGGAGAGGGCTTGAGCGACCGTGTCGTGGATGTCGCGGGAGATGCGGGTGCGCTCGGCGACCGCGCCGGATTCCCGCTGCGCGAGCGCGAGCTCGTCCTGCAGGTCGGCCATCTCGTGCTGCGCGCGGGTGAGCGAATCGACCAGCCGCTCGCGCTCCGTCGCGTCGCGCAGCAGCTGCAGATACCCGCGCGAGACGCCGTACGCGAAGACGCCGCCGATCAGCGGCCCGAACACGTTCGCGTAGCTGGTGACGCCGTGATGCACGATCGGCGCGACGATCACCACTGCGAGCACCAGCGCCGAGAACAGCAGCCCCCAAGGCACCGGGAGCAGATGACCGGCGAGCAGCCACAGCAGGAACGCCACCCAGATGAACTCCGGCGAGACGGCCACAGCCGCCAGCCAGATGACGGCGAATCCGATCAGCCACCCCACCGCGAGACGGCGCGAGCGCAACGGCAGCACGCTGCCCGTGGCATGCGCGACGAGGATCGCGAGCCCGGCGACCACCGCGACGGGCACGGGCGTGCCGTCGCCGATCGCGCGGACCACGCCGATCACGGTGAGGACCGCGGCCATGACGTGCTGGCCGATCTCCATCGCCCGCACGACCGGGCTCGTGTGCGCGGGACGCTCGACCTGACCGCGTCCCGTCCGCTCAGCGCGCGCCAGCGGCGCTTTCACGACGTTCATGTGTCGATTCTCCCTGCGCGTCGGGCAGATCACCCGGTTCGTGCGTGGCGAGTGCGCCCGCGGCGGATGCCGCGCGCACCGGCGCGCCGTCCTTGCCGGGAGCCTTCGGCGGCCGCCCCGGCCACCAGATCCGATCGCCCACGAGCGCGAAGATCGCCGGCACGATCACGGTGCGCACCACGAGGGTGTCGACGATCACGCCGACCCCGACGATCAGGCCCAGCTGCCCGAGCGTGACCAGGGGCAGCACCCCGAGCGCCGCGAACACCGCCGCGAGCACGATGCCCGCGCTGGTGATCACGCCGCCGGTGTGCGCGATCGCCTCGACCATCCCCGCCCGCGTGCCACGGGCGGCCGCCTCGCTGCGGGCACGATGCACCAGGAAGATCGTGTAGTCGATGCCGAGCGCCACCAGGAACAGGAAGGACAGCAGCGGCACCTGCAGGTCGAGGGCGTGCTGGCCGAACAGCATCCGGCTCAGCCATGCCCCGGCGCCGATCGCGGCGAGCGCGCTGGCGAGGTTCACGATCAGCAGCAGCACCGGCGCGACGAGCGAGCGCAGCAGCACGATCAGCACCAGCAGGCTCACACCCAGCACGAGCGGTGCGACGAGCAGCAGGTCGCGCTGATTCCCCGCTCTGGCATCCAGATCGGTGGCGACGGCGCCGCCGACCACGGCGTCCGCCTCCGGGACGGCGTGCACGGCGTCGCGCAGCGCGGTGATCTGATCCAGGCTCCGCGGCGTGCTGGGCGCGTACTCGCTGGTCACCATGATCTGGGTGAGCTCGCCGTCGTCGGTCCGCCCGATCGGGCTCACCCGGACCACGCCCTCGACGCCCTCGGCCGCGGCGACGACGGCGTCGGATGCCGCACTGTCTGCGACGATGAGGATCGGCTGCGCCTCCCCGGGCGGGAAGTGCGCGGAGAGCGTCTCGAGGCCCGCGGCCGACTCGGACTGCACGCGGAACTTCTCCAGCTGGTCGAGCCCGACCGAGGTGCCGAGCACCCCCGCCGCCATCACCGCGAGCAGTGCCGCTCCGGCCAGCAGGCTCGCGAGCGGACGACGCACCACGCCGGAGGCCACCCGCCGCCAGGCACGGCCCTGCCGCGGCGCCTCACCCGGGGACGCCTCGCCCGGACGGGGGACGAACGGCCAGAACACCTTCCGGCCGCACACCGCCAGCAGCGGCGGCAGCAGGAACAGCACGGAGAACAGCGCGATCAGCAGGCCGATCGCCGACGAGACGCCCAGGCCGTGCGTGCCGGGGATCACGGCCAGCACCAGGGTGAGCAGCGCCAGCACCACGGTGACGTTCGAGGCGACGATCGCCGGCGCCGTGCTGCGCCAGGCGTCGCTGAGCGCGGCACGGTGGTCCTCCGTCTGCTGCAGCTCCTCGCGGTAGCGCGAGATCAGCAGCAGGGCGTAGTTCGTGCCGGCGCCGAAGACCAGCACGCTGATGATCCCGGCGTCGAACTGCAGGTTCCACAGCGATCCGGCGGCGGCGGTGAGACGCCCGGCCAGACCGTCGGCGAGCGCGACCACCACGAGCGGGATCAGCCACAGCACGGGTGAGCGGTAGGTGACGATCAGCAGCAGCGCGACGATCAGGATCGTCACCAGCAGCAGCGTGAAGTCGGCGCCCTCGAACGACGAGGCGACGTCGGCGCCGAACGCGGGACCGCCGGTCACCTGCAGCGTGACGCCGTCCGGCGCGGGGCCCGCGATGTCCGCGCGCAGCGCCGTGATCACCTCGGCGGTGCCGGCATTGGTCTCGCCGACCCTGATCGGGGTGATCAGCACGGCGGCCTCGCCGTCCTCGCTGATCAGAGGGCCGGTGGAATCGGCGTCCGCACTCTCGTCGAGAACGGGCAGCAGGTCCTTCAGCTCGCCGACCTGCGCGTCGGTGAGCTTCGCCCCGTCGTCGCGGGATGCGACCACGAGCACCGACTGCCGGTCGGCGTCGGGGAACTTCGCGAGCAGCTCGCTCACGCGGGCGGACTCGGATGCCGCCGGCGCCTGCGCGTTGCCCGCGGGCGCCTTCGCGGAGCCGAACGCCCCGAACAGCAGGACCATCACCAGCAGGACGAGTCCCAGCGACACCCATGCGCCGCGGCGCGAGGTGAGTCGGTCGGAGAGCGGATACCGAGAGCGGAGTTCTGCCATGACATCGAGTCCACCAGCGGCGGCTTCCGCGCACATCGCGAACGGGAGTGAACCCGGTGTCAATCGAAAGGATGAGAAGCCGGGGACGTGCATGACATCCGTCACAGCGGATCCAAGGCGACGAGATTAGGCTGGCGACATCATGGACCCTACGTTCTGGACCGGCTTCTGGCACGCCGTCGGCAGCTACTGGTGGCTGATCTTCCCCATCATGGGCGTCGCCGGCGGGATCGGCCGTCGCTGGCAGATCGCTTCCCGCGAGCGCCACGAGCGCCGCCTGGAGACCCTGCGTCTGAAGAGCGAGCTCAAGACCGCGGAGCTGCAGGCCCGCGCGCTCACCGGTCCCGTGCGCACGAAGCGCGGCGCGCAGCCGGCGCCGGAGGCGGCATCCGTCCCTCCGAACGAGCTCCTGGAGCGCCTGTTCAAGGAGCACGACGAGATCACGGCGCGCTGGCTGGATTACGAGCTCGACGTCGCCAAGCTCATCGCCTTCCCCGCCATGAGCGACGGCCGCCAGCCACTGACCGCCGCGTTCCTGCGCGCCAAGAAGACCGCCGACGCCCTGCGTCCGGCATCCGCCGATGCGAAGGTGAGCGAGCAGCGCGTCACCGAGTACCTCGACGCCGTCGGCAACTACGCCGTGGCCTTCGAGGTCGCCGAGCGCGACGCCCGCCGCCTGCGCGATTCGACCTTCAGCGAGGACGAGCGCAAGCGCCTCGATCGCGCGCAGCACATGCTGAAGGTCGCCCTCGACGAGTCGGCGACCCAGGCCGAGCGCCAGGTCGCCTACAAGCGCGTGCGCGACGAGCTCGAGGGCCTCATCCTGCTCTCCGACGAGGCCGTGCAGGTGCTGGAGACCAAGGTCGCCGGCGAACTGCCGCGGGGAACGCAGGCCTGACACAACCCGTCATTGACATACGACTCTGACACCTGAAACAATCTTCTTACAGGCAGTCGAGAGGAGGCGGATCGGACGTGCAGGAACCCACCACGGGGGCGGAACTCACCAGCAGACTCGCCGCCATCGCGAGCCACCAGCGGATGCGCATCATCGCACTTCTGGCGGAGGAGCGACTGCATGTGAGCGAGCTGGCCCGCCGGATCGGCATGTCCCGCCCGTTGCTGTACATGCACCTCACCAAGCTCGAGGAGGCCGGATTCGTAGCCGGCCGGCTCGAACTGAGCGAGGAGGGCAAGGCGCACAAGTACTTCGAGTTGCTGCCCTTCGAGCTCGTCATCAGCACCGAGACCATCGTCGACGCGATAGCGGCCGACCCCACTGACGGAGAAGAGTAGATGGAATACATTCCCTGGTTCGTCTGGATCGTGATCGCCGCGATCATCGCAGGCACCATCGTCACCGTGTCCACCAGCCGCGGCACCGGCAGGAACGAGCTCGCCCAGGCACTCAAGCAGAACGCCGAGGCAAACGAGAAGTTGGTCGCCCGGCTCGACGGCATGGACCTGCGCCTCACCTCGGTCGAGAAGACGCTCAACGAGATCCCCGAGTAGTCCTGGGCCCCGCGACGTAGGCTCGGCCGTATGGATGACACTCCGCGGATCGGGATCGTCGGCGCCGGCGGCATCGCCCCGCCGCACATCGAGGGATGGCTCGCGCTCGGCGCCGAGGTCGACATCCTGGGCCGCACCGGCGCTGACGCCCCCGCCGAGCGCTACGGTCTCCGCGTCGTCGACACCCTCGATGAGCTGATCGACGCCTGCGGGATCATCGACATCGTCAGCCCCACCGCGACGCACCTCGACATCGCGAAGGCCGCATTCGCCCGCGGCAGGCACGTCGTGTGCGAGAAGCCGCTGGCCGTCACCGTCGTCGACGCACAGGCCATCTCGGATGCCGCGGACGAGGCGGGCGTTCGCGTGTTCCCCGCGCACGTGGTGCGCTACTTCTCCGGATACGAGCAGGTTCACGAGGAGGTCGGCGAGGTCGGCACCCTGCTGGAGCTGACGTTCCGCCGGACGGTCGCGGCCCCGGCATCCGCCTGGTTCTACTCGCAGGATGCCGGAGGCGGCCTCATCCGCGACCTCATGATCCACGACCTGGATCAGGCGCTGTGGCTCGCGGGTCCCGTGGTCGAGGTGTCCGCGACGCAGGATCCGCCGGCGATCGACGGAGTCGTGCAGCCACCGGTGTCGGCGCACGTCGCACTCACCCACGCGAACGGCGCCATCAGCCACGTTCGCGCGGACTGGTTCGGGCCGGACACCCGGTTCCGTTCGAGCGCGTCCGTGGTCGGATCGGCCGGCGAGCTGTCGGTGGACACCGACGAGCTGTCCGGCGCACGGGAGGGGTACCTGCCACCGGCATCCGCCGTGGATCCGTACCGGGCGCAGCTCGCCGACTTCCTCGACGCCATCCGCACCGGTCGCGACGCACGCGTCACGCCCGCCGACGGCGTCGCCGCCGTCGCACTGGTGGAGGCCGCGTACGCGTCGCTCGCGACCGGGCATCCGGTGCTCATCTGACTTCGAATCGCTCAGCGATTCGGCGCAGGACCAGTTGACTCCCGCACAAGAAGAACGGTATGCAACCGCTGGTGATGGTCTCGGGCCGAGCCGGCACCGGCGATCGACTCGACAAGATACGCCGCCGCGAGACGGCCCTCCGCGAGCTGCTCGGCGGGTACGAGTTCTGGGTGCGCAACGGCTACGCGACCGAGACCGCCGACGGGACGGTGACGCGCCCGGCGCCGGATCCGCTGGTCACGGCCGAGGCCCCCTGAGCGACCGAGCGCGCCGCACCGGCGAGAGCGGCCACCCGCGCCGTCGCGTGACCGCGGCGCCAGCACAGCACCCAGCGCACCGGCGGGGAGCCCTCCTCGAACGGCACCATCACCAGGCTCGGCCGCGCGAAGTAGTCCGCGGCGTGAGCGGCGAGCGGCACGACGCCCTCGCCGGCCGCGATCAGCGTCAGCAGGTCGAGGAACGTCGGCGCCGTGCGGTCGGGCTCGGGCCGGTACGGCGCGGCTCGGCGCCCGGCCCGGAACACGGTCTCGCCGGCCAGATCCCCGACCGACACCGTCGAGCGCGCGGCCAGCGGATGCTTCCGCCCCACCGCCAGCACCATCGGCTCGGAGTGCACCAGCGGCCCCTCCTGGAAGCCCTCCTCGTCGACAGGCCCGTTCGTGACCGTGACGTCGACCTCGCCGGCACGCAGCAGGTCGAGCGGATCGGAGAAGCCTGCCTCACGGAACATCAGCTCCACCTCGGGGTTCTCCGCCCGGAACCGATCGAACACCGGCGCCGCCAACTCGGCGATCGCGGGAGCCTCCAACCCGATCCGCAACGTGCCCACCACTCCCCGCCCGGCCGCCAGCGCCCCGGTGATCCCGCGCTGAATGCGGTCGTGCCCCGCACGCACGTCGGCATACAGCGCCGCACCCACCGCTGAAAGCTCCACTCGTCGGCTCGTGCGGTCGAACAGCGTCACACCGAATCGGCGCTCGAGGTTCGCGATCGTCTGACTCACCCGCGACGGCGAGATCAGCAGACGGTCGGCCGTCCGCCCGAAATGCAGCTCCTCGGCGAGCGTGAGGAAGATCTCGATCTCACGACGTTCCATGCGCTCTACATTAACGATCTATCTGCGATCCGTCCTTGTTCGGCCATTCCGTGCCGCTGACGATGGACACATGACCGATTACCTCACCGAAATGGATGCCGCCTACGACTCCGCGCGCGGCGGCTACAACCTCGCTGTCGAGCACCACCCCACGGCCATCGCTGTCGCCCGGACCGCGGACGACGTCGTGCACGCCGTGCGGGAGGCCCGCCGTCGCGGGCTCGGCATCGCCGTGCTCGCCACCGGCCACGGCCCGTCGCGCCCGGCCGATGGGCAGCTGCTCATCAACACCTCCGCCATGAAGGGCATCACGATCGATCCGGCCGCGCGCTGGGCCCGCGTCGAGGCCGGCGTGCGCGGCGGCGACCTCGTGCAGGCCGCCGCGATCAACGGACTCGCCCCGCTCTCGGGCTCGTCGCCCGAGGTCGGCGTCGTCTCGTACCACCTCGGCGGCGGCCTGGGCCTGCTCGGCCGCAGCCTCGGCTGGGCCGTCGACCACGTGCGGGCGATCGAGGTCGTCACCGCCGACGGCGTGCTGCGCCGCGCCACACCCGACAGCGAGTCCGACCTGTTCTGGGCGCTCCGCGGCGGCGGCAAGGGAACGCTCGGCGTCGTGACCGCGATCGAGATCGACCTGCATCCGATCGCCCGCCTCTACGGCGGCGGCCTGCACTTCGCCGCCGATCGCGTCGAAGAGGCGCTCACGCTCTGGGCGGAGTGGACGCGCACCGTGCCGGAGACGATGGCCTCCTCCGTTCTGCTGATCCGGATGCCCGACATCGCCGTGCTCCCCGAGCCGCTGCGCGGCCAGTACGTCATGCACCTGCGCATCCTGTTCACCGGGTCCACCGAACAGGGCGAGCGGCTCATCGCGCCGTTCCGCGCGCTCGGCTCGGTCACCGACACGGTGACCGAGATGCCGTACTCGGCTGTCGGTTCGATCCACGCCGAGCCCACGATCCCGGTCGCCTTCCATGCGCGGAATCGGATGCTGCGGACGCTCGACGCCGGCGCGGTGCAGACCGTGCTCCGGTACGCCGGACCGGATGCCGCGGCACCGTTCCTGCTGGAACTCCGTCACGCCGGCGGGGCACTGGCGCGACCGACGGAGCGGCCCAGCGCGCTCGGACGTCGCGACGGCGAGTTCGTGCTCTACGTCGGCGGGGCTGCGGGACCGGACGAGGCTCCGGCGCTGCAGAGGCGGTTCGCGGAGCTGTTCGCCGCGATGGAGCCGTGGGCGACGGGCGGAGTGTGCGTGAACTTCCTCTCCGGCCCGGACGTCACGGCCGAGGAGCTCGCGACCGGGTACCTGACGGACGACGTCGAGCGGCTCGCGCGGATCAAGCGCGCGTACGACCCGGAGAACCTGTTCCGCACGCACCACGGACTGGCGTGACAGACCGCGCGAAGCGACTGCACCTGCCGCTCGACAGCACTGATCGACGGCACTGATCGTGGGGGATCACCCACCCAGCGGGCGCACCACCAGCCCCTGCCGCTCGCGCGTCCAGACGTCGCCGGATGCCCGGTGCTCGGTGCGCGTGGTGAACCGGTAGCGGTACGCCACCACGCGCACCCAGCGGGGGCTTTCGCCCGCGAACGGATCGTGCCGCAGCATCCGCAGAGTCGGCGCGTCCGCCTCCAGCAGCCGCACGAGGAACATCGCGAACCAGTCCTCCAGCGAGCGCCCGAGCGGCAGGAACCACATCAGCCAGTCCAGTCGCAGGTGATACGGGGCGAACTGCCGCGGGATGCGGCGCAGGTCACCGGGCTTGCCCCTGAACTCGTACTCGCGCCAGCGGGCGGCATCCGGATCGGCATCCGTCGTGCCCTCGACGACGAACTCGATGCGCTGCTTCGTGACCGTGCCGAAGGCGCCGTAGGCGTTGGCGAGCTGCCAGCGGTTGAAGCTCGCGTTCATCAGCTGACGGCGCGCGAACAGGTTGCGCAGCGCCGGCCAGCTGATCGCGAGGTACAGGATGCCGACCGCCGAGGTGACGACGAGCCAGTACAGCGGCGTTTCGTCTCGCTGCGCTCGCTCAACGACCGGGTTGCGCAGGCCAGGCCAGGACACCGCCGAGAACGCGATCACGACCGTCGCCCAGTTCAGCCAGGCGAAGTTGCCGGTCACGATCAGCCACAGCTGGGTGAGGATGACGATCGCCGCAGCGATCGTGCCGACGAGAGCGGGGATCGGCCCGGGTGTCCACAGCCCGAGGATCGGCGCGAACAGGAAGAACGGCACCACCAGCTGCGCGAAGTGATTGCCCAGCACCTCGCCCTTATGGAACCAGCGGGGCAGCAGGTGCGCCTGTCGGCTGAGCGGCCCCGGCATCGGCTGCGTCTCATGGTGATAGGTCAGCGCGGTGAGGTCGCGCCACTCCCGTCCACCGCGGATCTTGATCATCCCCGCACCGAACTCCAGCCGGAACACCAGCCACCACAGCAGCACGATCACCACGGTCGGCGGCGGCTGGTCGCGGGATCCGAGGAACGCCGCGAGGAACCCCGCCTCGAGCAGCAGCATCTCCCAGCCGAAGCCGTAGAAGGTCTGGCCGATGTTCACCACCGTCATGTACCCGCCCCACAGCAGCAGGAAGGCGATCATCGGCACCCAGGGCGGCCCGAACTGCGGGATGCCGATCACCAGCAGCGCCGAGATCGCCATGCCCGTCCAGCACAGCGCCGCCAGGCGCCGGTCCGTGTAGCGGATCCGCGTGAACAGCGTCGGGCGCAGCATCCGCCTCCTCGCCTTCGACGAGGTCGCCCAGCTCAGCAGTTCGGGGGCGGGGAGCAGCCCGCGCTCACCCAGCAGCACACGGAACTGGTTCAGGCTCGACAGGAACGCGACGAGGTACAGCGCCGCGATGCCGCGCTGCACGATCTCGCGCGCGAACCCGAAGTCGATGGCCGCGAACCCGTCCATGCGACCAGGCTAGGCCGCGGCGGCCTGACGCGGCAGAGGCCTTGACAGCCCGCTGCGACAGCGCCCGCATTCGCATCGAGGCCCCCTCCGAGCGGTGTCACACGGAGGAGGCCTCGACAGGCAGACGGGTCTCTGCGGAGAATTACTTCTTCAGCCAGTCGATCTTGTCGGAGTACTCCGAGATCCACTTCTTCACGGCCTCGGCGGACTTGTCCTTGTACTCGTCGGAGGTGACCAGGCCCTCGAGGGCGCCGTACTGCTCGTCGTCCAGCTTGATCTTCTCGATGAACTCCGCGGCCTCGGGGTACTTCTCGGTGAAGCCCTCGGTGGCCAGGAAGTGCAGTCCCTCGGGCTCACCCATCGCGCCCTTCGGGTCCTCGAGGTCCTTGACGGGGAACGCGTCGTTGGCCCAGAACGGACGCCACAGCGTGACGACGATGTCCTTCTGAGCCTCGGTCGCCTTCTTCAGCTCGGTGAGCATCGCGGCGGTCGACGACGTGACGAGCTCGTACTCGCTGTCGAGCCCGTACTCCGGCAGCATCTTCTTCGTCTGCTCGGTGAGCCCCGCGCCCGGCTCGATGCCGATGATCTTGCCGTCGAACTGCGCGGCCTTGCCCTTGAGGTCCTCGATCGAGGTGAGCTCGGAGTACTCCGGCACCGCGATCGTGAGCTTGGCGTTGTCGTAGTAGGCGCCGAGGTCCTCGATCTTGTCGCCGTACTTGTCCATGTAGGACTTGTGCGTGAGCTCGGGCCACGCCGAGGGGTAGATGTCGACGTCGCCCTTGGCCAGGCCGGCGTAAAGCGGGCCCGCCTCGGTGAGCGTCTTCATCTCGACGTTGTAGCCCATCTCCTCGAGCTTGTTCTCGAGCAGGTAGGCGGTGCTCAGACCGTCGGTCCACGACGGCAGGAAGCCGAGCGTGATCGTGCCCTTGCCGCCGCCCGACGAGGGGCCGTCCGCGCCGGGTGCGCCGGTGCCGCCGGAGGCGTCGCCCGCGCACCCGGTCAGGGCGAGTGCGGATGCGACGCCGAGCGCCGCGAGTGCTGTGAACTTCTTCTTCATGATGATGCTTCTCCGGTTCCGTATGTGTGAATGCAGGTGTGACGCAGGTGGATCAGGCGGGCTGCAGGGCGGCATCCGCCGGTACAGCGGATGCCGCGGCGCGGCGCCGCTGATCCCGACGACGCGCGATGATGCCGAGCAGCGAAGAGCGGCTGCCCGCGGGCGCGCCCAGTGCCGCGGTGACGCGGTCGAGGAACATGGCGATCAGCACCACGGCGAGGCCCGCCTCGACGCCCTTGCCGATCTGCACGTTGGCGATCGCCTCGACGACGATCTTGCCCAGCCCGTCGGCGCCCGCCATACCGGCGATGACCGCCATCGACAGGGCGAGCATGATCACCTGGTTAACGCCGGCCATGATGGTCGGCATCGCCAGAGGCAGCTGCACGCCGCGCAGGATCTGCCCCGGCGTCGCACCGAAGGCGTGGCCGGCCTCGACCGTCTCGGAGTCGACTCCGCGGATGCCGAGCTCGGTGAGCCGCACTCCCGGGGGCAGCGCGAAGATCACGGTCGCGATGAGGCCGGGAACGTAGCCGATGCTGAAGAACACGATCGCCGGGATCAGGTACACGAACGCCGGCATGGTCTGCATGAAGTCGAGCACCGGCTTGAGCACGGCACGGACAGTGGGATTGCGAGCCGACCAGATGCCCAGCGGCACCGCGATCAGCACGGCCAGGACGGCGGCGACCAGCACCAGGGCGAGCGTCTGCATGGTCGGCACCCACAGACCGAGGCCCAGGATCAGCACGAACGACACGATCGTGCCGACGGCGAGCTGCCAGGAGCGCAGCAGCCAGGCGATCAGCGCGAGGATCGCGATGATGCCGACGAAGTGCACCGACAGCAGAGCGCCGATCAAGCCGTTCACCAGAGCACCGACGACCATCGAGATGAAGTCGAGGACGCCCTCGAGGTTGATCTGGATCCATGAGACGACGGTCTCGACCCAGTCGCCGAGTGGAATGCGGGGCATCAGCGCACCTCCTCGGTGTGGTCGGTCTCCGAGGCGGCCGACTCCACGGCGTCCTGAGCCTCGGCCAGCACCTCGTCGATCACCGCCTGCGGCATCGGGTTCAGCGGAAGGGTCAGCTCACCGGTGGCGCCCGGGCCGGGGCCGAGCGCGGCGAGCAGGGTCACGCGCGGGATGACGCCGACCAGGCGGCCCGCAGCATCCGTCACCGCGAGGGGCAGCGGCGACTCGACCGAGGGGATGAACAGGTTCATCAGCACCTCGTCCACGTCCACCGCCTGCGGCACCGGCTTGAGGATGCTCGACAGCGACGTCTCGCCCTTGCGGACCAGCTTCACGGCATCCCGGTCGGTGACGATCCCGATCAGCTTGCGGTCGCGGCCGACCACGTAGGTGGCCGACATGTAGGCGTCGCGCATCTGGCGCAGCGCCGTGCGCGGGCCGGCGGTCTCGGCGACCACGGGACGCGGACGCTCCATGACGTTGGACGCGGTGAGCACGCGGGCGCGGTCGACGTCCTGCACGAACTGCTCGACATAGTCGTTGGCCGGGTCGGTGAGGATGTCCTCGGGCGTGCCGATCTGCACGATGCGTCCGTCGCGCATCACGGCGATCCGGTCGCCCAGGAACATGGCCTCGTTGAGGTCGTGCGTGATGAACACGATGGTCTTCTGCAGCTTGGCCTGCAGCTCGACGAGCTGCTCCTGCATCTCGCGGCGGATCAGGGGATCGAGCGCACTGAAGGCCTCGTCCATCAGCAGGATGTCGGTGTCCGCGGCGAGCGCGCGGGCGATGCCGACGCGCTGCTGCATGCCGCCGGACAGCTCGCTGGGCAGCTTGTCGCCCCAGCCCTCCAGCCCGACCAGAGCGAGGATCTCCTCGGCCTTGGCGAGCCGTTCGGCCCTGCCGACGCCCTTGAGCTCGAGCGGGTATGCCACGTTGGCGGCCACCGTGCGGTGCGGCAGCAGCGCGAAGTGCTGGAAGACCATCGAGACGCGGTCGCGGCGGATCTCGCGCAGGGCGGCCGGGTTCGCCTTGGCGATGTCGTCGCCGCCGATGACCACCTCGCCGGAGGTGATGTCGTGCAGGCCGTTGAGCATGCGGATGATGGTGGACTTGCCGGATCCGGACAGTCCCATGATCACGAAGATCTCACCGCGGTTCACGGTGAAGCTCGCGTCGATCACGGCCGCGGTGCCGGCGTCCAGCACGTCGGTTCGGGATTCCCCGGTCTTGAGCCGCTTGACCGCCTGCTGCGGATTGCGGCCGAAGACCTTGTAGAGATGGTGCGCTTCAAGAGCGATTTCGGACACGTTTCCCCCGCGCGGCTCACCTGTCGCCAGGGTGCGTGTGAGCCGGCTTCGGTAACGCCCGGGTGATGATCACAGGGCCGTTTCGACAATCGCTGTACTGGCGGCGCGGTCGGGGATTTCGGATCCCCGCAAAGAACATCGACCGTACGCCCGCGCCTCTTCGTGTACAGCTCGAGTCGAAAGAAGGACGCGGCCGCGGACTGGTGTTTGTGGCCCCTCGACCACCTTTCCACGCTAACGAATGGCTGGTCGGGTGGCAAATCCGCGCTCGGGTTTCGCGGCCTCACCGGGGGTTATGCGCGTGTCGGAAAGTCGATCGCTGTGAGGTTTCCGGTGGTGATTCGACGGATTTCAACCCCGGCGGACGCTGCGGGTGACGGTGAACTTGGGGGTACGCGCGACCTGCTCCGTCGCCCCGACGTCGCGGCCGAGGGCACGACGATGGTCGAGGTGCGAGTTGAACACCGTCCACACCTCGCCGCCGGGCTTCAGCAGCCGCGCGGCGGCCTGGATGAGGCGCTGTCCGGCTCCCTCGTGCACGCTCGCGCCGAGGTGGAAGGGCGGGTTCAGCAGGACCAGGTCGGCTGAGGCGTCCGGCAGTTCGGAGCCGGCGTCGTCCAGCGTGACCTGAACGCGGCCGTCGATGCCGTTGGCGGCCATGGTCTCGCGGGCGGAGCGGACGGCCGCGGCGGACCGGTCGGTCGCGATGACCACGGCATCCGGATGGCTCAGGGCGAATGCCGCGGCGAGTGCACCCGTCCCGCAGCCCAGGTCGACGACCTGCATGGCATCTCCGGCCACAACTCCGGAGATCTGCCCACTGCCCTGCCCGCCTCCGGCTGATTCCACCCGATCTGCCCCGTTTCTCCGGAGTTGTGGCGCGAAGTGCGCCGAGAGACCGGGCATCGCGTCGAGCAGCGCGCGCGTGCCGATGTCGAGCCGCGCGCCGGCGAACGCACCGCCGAACGCGCACAGCGTGAGGCCGTCATGCACCTGTCGGACAGGGAAGGGCGGCTCCGTCGGGACGGCGAGGGGCTCGGATGCCACGATCAGCCGCGACTTGCGCTCCGCGCGCTGCGGCTGGACGACGCCGAAGCGCCGCGCGAGCACCTCGTTCTGCACGAGCGTCATGTGCTTCACGCGTCCGCCGGCGACCAGCGTCGCATCGGGCGCGGCCCAGCGGGCGACGGCATCCGCGATCTCCTCGAGCTCGGCGAGCGCCTTCGGCAGCTGCAGCAGCACCAGGCGAGCGCCGGCCAGCAGATCGGCGCCGAGTTCGTGCGACGTCCAGCCGGAGAGGCCCAGCGCGGCGGCGTTGTGCGCCAGCGCCCTGCGGCCGGTGACCAGGTCCTGATGCACGCGGATGCCGGAGATCCCGGCATCCGCCAGGGCGAGCGCGATCGCCCCGTACTCGTCGCCGATGACGGCGACCTCAGCGCCCGGGACACCGGAGTCGAGCGCCCATCGCACGAGCAGTTCGTCGGTGGCGTCCCAGGCCTGCAGATTCGGCGCCTCGACGTCGGGGAATCGGCGCAGCGCGCGGAAGTCGAAGTCGGGCACCCGCTCACCCTACCGACACCGGCTAGGCGCCCTCCCTGACCAGGTGGATCTCGTCGGCCACCAGGCCGTGCGCCTCGCGGTGCACCGTGTTCGCGGCCTCGGGGTCGGGCGCGTCGACCAGGCAGAAGATCTTCCCGCCCGCCTCGTCGACCCAGTAGCGCAGGTACTGCACGCCGTGCTGGTCCTGCAGAGCCAGGTCGGCGGCATGCGCTTTGGCGACATCGTCGAGACTGACGGCGTCGCCGAGCGAATGGACATCCATGTAGAGCGGCATGATCGAATCCCCATCTGTGATCGCCGCCGCCTCGGCCGGTGGTCGGGGTGCGCCCCCAACGGCTTGTGAGAAGCGATGCTACGCCGGTGCGGGCCGCCGCGACAGAGCCGCTTGCACCGGATGCTGGGCGCGGGCGCGCGCATTGGCTAGCGTGAGCATCATCATGACTGCAACGCTCACGATCGCCTCGGTCTCGCTTCCCTCCGCACCCGTCGGCGAGGTGAATCCGCTGCCCGCGGTGGCGACGATGCCGCAGGCTCCGTACGAGGCGTCGACCGAGGGGCTTCCGGCCGAGATCGCGTCGAACATCGCGTACGGACGGGTCGACAGCATCCACCCGTACCTCCTGCAGGACCGGTACGGTCGCGAGCGCCGTACCGCCCCGATGCGGGTGGCCGTGCTGGAGAACGGGCACATGCGGGCGGAGTTCGCGCTCGATCTCGGCGGCCGGCTGGTGCGCCTGCTGGACAAGGCGGACGGACGCGACCTCGTCTACCGCAACGACGTGTTCCAGCCGGCGAACCTCGCGCTGCGCAACGCCTGGTTCTCGGGCGGCGTGGAGTGGAACATCGGGATGCGCGGCCACTGGCCCCTCACCTGCGATCCGCTGTACGCGGCCGACGTGACCGGGCCTGACGGCGAGCCGGTGCTTCGGATGTGGGAGTACGAGCGCGTCCGGGGACTGATCGTGCAGCTCGATGCGACCCTGGACGCACACGCTCCCGCGCTGCACGTGCAGGTGCGGGTGCGCAACCCCCACCCGGCTGAGACGGGCATGTACTGGTGGACGAACATCGCCGTGGCGCAGACCGCGGAGTCGCGGGTGTTCACCAGCGCGACGCAGGCGTACCGCACCGACTACGACGGCCGCCTGTCGCTGGTCGACCTCGTCAGCGACGACGTGTCGTACCCGGCGTCCGCCCCCGTGGCCGCCGACTGGTTCCACGTGCTCCCGGCGGGCGAGCTGCCGTGGATCGCGGCGCTGGAGGCGGACGGGTCCGGCCTCGGTCACGTCTCGACCGCCCGGCTGAAGGGGCGCAAGCTGTTCGTCTGGGGCGACAACGCGGGCGGGCGCCACTGGCAGGACTGGCTGGGCGGCGACTACTTCGAGATCCAGGGCGGGCTGGCGACCACGCAGTACGAGCACCTGCGGATGCCGGGCGGTGCGACGTGGGAGTGGCAGGAGACCTTCCTTCCTGTGCACGCCGGTGATCCGTCCGGAGCGTGGGCCGCGGCGAGTGATCGGGTCGCTTCGGCAGTGCGCACGGCGGCATCGCGGGCGTCCGACGGCCCCGCTCGGCTGGAGGCCGTCGCCGATCTCGCACCGCGGCGCGTTCTGCAGGCGGGGTCGCCGTGGGGAGCGCTGGAGGAGGCCCTGTCGACCCGGTACGGCGTCACGTTCGAGGGTCTTCCCGGCGTGCGTTTCGACGCGGATGCCGGAGCGGAGGCCGCGTACTGGCGCTCACTGCTCGGGTCGGCGGACGCGACTGACGACCCGTCCGCGCCGCCGTCGTCATACGTGGCGGGCGAGCTCTGGGAACGACTGCTGGCCGAGGTGCCGGCGAGCTGGCTCACGCACTACCACCGGGCCGTGATGGCGCACGCGCGCGGCGAGCTCCGGGCTGCCGCGGCCGGATACGAGGCGTCGCTGCGGCTGCGCCGCTCGGCGTGGGCGCTGCGCGGACTCGGTCTGGTGAAGCTCGCGTCGGGCGAGACGGATGCCGGTCTCGCCGACCTCGTGGATGCCCGGATGCTGGCCCCCGAGGTCGCACCTCTCGCGCTGGAGCTCGGCGAAGCTCTGCTCGCCGCGGGGCGGGCAGAGGATGCCCGCGACCTGGTCTCCTCGCTGCCCCTGTCGATGCGGGAGCTGGGGCGGTTCCGCGTGCTGGCCGTGCGCGCAGCGCTGGCATCCGACGACCTCGCGGAGGCCGGCCGACTGCTCGAGGACGGCATCGAGGTGCCCGATATCCGAGAGGGCGAGCTGAGCATGTCGGAGCTGTGGCGGCAGGCGTTCCCCGACCGCCCGGTGCCGCCGCGGTACGACTTCTCGATGAGCTGAGCGCGGTCGCTCGGGTCGCAGTTCGTCCCGTTCCTCGGCTCCACCGGCGTTTCGGGTCGCAGTTCGTCCCGCTTTCCGGCGGTCTTTCCGGCACGAAGCGCGACCTGGACAGCGGGTGACCGTCGGTTCCATCACGAAATGCGACCTGGAGGTCGGCGAGCGGATGCTGGCCGACTCAGCCGTCGAGGTCGTCGAGCAGCTCCACCGCAGCGCGGGCGTAGTCGCCGATCCAGCGGTCGTGGATGCGCTTGATGGGCAGGGGCGCCAGCGACAGCCGCCGCTCCCGCCCGACGCGACGTCCGATCACCAGGTCGGCGCGCTCGAGCACGCGCAGATGCTGCAGCACGGTCGTGCGGTCCAGCTCGGGGAAGCGGCCGCACAGTTCGCCGGTGGTCAGCTCCGCGGGGCGCAGCGCGTCGAGCATCCGCCTTCTCACGGGGGCGGCGAGCGCCTTGAACACGAGGTCGTCATCGTCGGGGGCTTGATCTCTCGATGACATGTTGTAATCTTATAACATGTCTGAGCTCACCGAACTGTCGTTCACCGTGTCGGGCCGCATCTCCCGCCCCGTCGCGGAGGTCTACGAGGCGGTCGCCGATCCGGATCGCCTCTCGAAGTACTTCACCACCGGCGGCGCCCGTGGCCGGCTCGAGCCCGGCGCCGAGGTCAGCTGGGACTTCGCGGACTTCCCTGGCCGATTCCCGGTGAGGGTCGTCGAGGCCGAGGCCCCGCGACGGATCGTGATCGAGTGGGACGGCAACGAGACCGTCGACGATCGCACCCGCGTCGTCTTCGAGTTCGCGCCGATCGACGATGGCACGCGCACGCTGGTGACGATCACCGAGAGCTCGTGGCGCGCGACGGATGCCGGCGCGAAGAGCGCCTTCGGCAACTGCGAGGGCTGGACCGGCATGCTCGCCGCACTGAAGGCGTGGGTCGAGCACGGCATCAACCTGCGCGAGGGCTTCTACAAGTAAGCCCGCCTCAGATCGCCTCGTCGGCGGCGACGATGTCGATCTGCCAGAACCGCGAGTCCGGCGCGGAGCGGTCGTGCGCCGCCTCGGCCTCCGAGATCACGCGCCCCAGCTTCTTGGTGAGCTGCTCGTACTCCGCGTCGGTGAGGCGAAGATTGTGGATGGCGAGCGTGCCGTGCTCGACGTCGTCGCGCCCGCCTGCGAGGTTCTCCAGGGCATAGGACACGACCCGCTGGACGAGCTTCTGATGGTCCTCGGCGAGTGCCGCGATCACGACGTTCCCGAGCGCGACGTCGGCGACAGGCGCTTCGGGACAGCCGACGTTCAGCGACTCCCGGATGGGCGTCCATACCCGGTCCCGACCGTCCCGGGCGTGTTCCGGCGCTTCGACGATGAGCCCGGCATCCGCCATGACCCTCAGATGGAAGCTGATCTTGTTGGCGGGCTGACCGAGCTCCTCGGCGAGATCGGCCGCGCGGAGGAACTCGCGCTTCGCGAACACCCGCATCATGTCGCGCCGCAGGGGGTTGGCGAATGCCTTGAGCATCGCGGTGGTCATGGTCCGCGAAGGACGCTCCTCCTGCTGCTCGGTCATGCCCGCAGTATATCCAGATGAATTTGCGCGACTTTACTTGCGCAAGTTTAGTTGCGTGGTTAGATTGAGTGTCATGACCTCGTTGTGGCGCAACCTTCAGTACGTGTCCTGGCTCGTCAGCGACACGAGCAAGGGCCTCGCCGGCGCGCTGTTCGGCTTCGCGATCCCTCTCATCGCCCTGATCGTCACCAACGACCCCGCTCAGGCCGGGATCATCGGCGCCGCCGGAACCGCTGTGCGTGTGGCGCTGATCCTGTTCGGCGGTGTGCTGGCCGACCGTCACCGCCGCATCACGCTCATGGTGCTGGGCGGGTCGATCGGCGTCGCGCTCTCCGCCGCCTTCACCGTGCTCGCCCTCGGGGACGCGCTCACGTTCTCCACGCTGCTGGTGATCGACGTGCTGCTGGCGGCGCGCTCCGGGCTGTTCGACGTCGCCGGCGAGAGCGCGCTGAAGGACATCGTGGCCCCCGACACCATGGGCCGCGCCCAGGCCGCGAACCAGGCCAGGGATGCCGCGCTGCAACTGGCCGGCGGCCCGATCGGCGGTGCATTGCTCGTGGCCGGCGGGTGGCTCGTGGGCGCCGTCATGACGCTCTGCCATCTGGTCTCGGCCGTGTCGGCCGCGACCATCCCTCGGTTGCGCGGGGCGGATGCCGCCACCGGGCCGGCTGAGCCGACCGAAGGCAGGGCGACGGGCGCGGAGCCCGATGGGGATGCGGCATCCTCCTCCAAGCCGAACGCCCTCCGCGAGATCCGGGAGGGATTCGCCTGGCTGTTCTCGCGGCCCGACCTGCGCGGCGTGCTGCTGATCCTGACCATCATCAACCTCGGGATCAACACGGTGATGACCACGATCGTCTATTCGCTGCAGCAGACCGGGCACTCCCCCGCGGTGATCGGCCTGATCAGCGCCGGGATTGGCGTGACGATGCTCACTGGCGCCCTGCTCGCCACTCCCCTCGTCTCGCGCATCGGCGCCGGTGTGCTGATGGTGACCGGGCTGATCGCCCTGAGCATCGGCTCGGCGGCGACGCTGTTCGGGCACGAGCCTCTCTGGATCGTACTCGTGATGGCGATCCCCGGGCTGACCCTCGCCCCGCTGAACGCGGCGCTGGGCGGCTACTTCATGGTCGCGACCCCGAGCGAGCTGATGGGACGGGCCTCGAGCGCGTCCGGCGTCTTCGCGATGGGCGCCACGCCGCTCGCCCCGCTGATCGCCGGCTTCGGCCTCACCTGGCTCGGCCGAGGCGGCACGATCCTGCTCGGCGCCGGCCTCTGCGCGATCGCCGCCCTGATGGCCGTCACCAACCGCGGCCTGCGCTCGCTTCCTGCCGAGGCCGGCTGGGCCGCGCACGCCCGGCAGTTCGAGAACGCGAGGGTTCCGGCGTCCGTGCGCTGACGGCATCGCCCATCACCCCGGTGGAGAACCTTCTTCCCAGCCCGTGATCGCGCCGATAGGCTCCGCACAAGGCCGACTGGGGAGCGGGTCAGATGACGGATCCTGAAGAGGGCGCAGAGGGGAGACGGATGCGGCTGCGCTACGCCGGCCGCTGCCGCTCGTGCGGCACCGATCTGCCCGCGGGGACGGATGCGGTGTACGAACGCTCCCGCGGTACCGTGCGGTGCGTGGAATGCGCGCCCGCCGCCGATCAGGCTGGTGCGCGCGGGGGTGTCACTGCTGAGGCTGCAGTGCAGCTCGGCATCCCGGCTGACGCCGACTCCGTCGACCTGATCCGTCCGGATCCTGACCTCGAGAATCAGATCCCGCCCGCATCGGCGTCCGTCCCTGATGCGCCACTGGAGCCTCCGGCGTCCGCCCCGGCCTCGCCGACGATTTCGCTGAGGCTTCGCCCACCGGCATCCGCTGTCATCGCCGAGACGCTCCGGGTCCAGGCCCTGCAGCCGCCCCGCACGCGTACCGCGTGGTTCTTCGGCAGGGACCCGCTCTCTCCGCACGCCGAGTCCTGGTACAGCGGAGCACTCGGCGAGCTCGAGGTCGGACGCGTTCTCGAGCATCTCGGGCAGGGCTGGCACGTGATCCACGCGATCCCGATCGGCACCCGCGGCAGCGACATCGACCATCTGGTGATCGGTCCCGCCGGTGTGTTCACGATCAACGCGAAGCGGCATATGGGGAAGGTGTGGGTCGGGAATCGGATGCTGCTGGTCAACGGGCAGCGGACGCACCACCTGCGCAACGCCGAGCACGAGGGACAGCGGGCGGCGCGGATCCTGTCGACGCCGGTGACGCCGCTCGTCGTGATCGCCGGAGCCCGAACCTTCACGGTCAAGGAACCATCCGAGAAGGTCGTCGTGCTCCGATCGAGGGACCTCGTGCGATGGTTGACCCGTTCGGCACCCGTCCTGACCCCACCTGAGGTCCGGGAACTCGCGTCACGCGCGGCAGACCCCGAGACCTGGGGAGCATCCGAGCTGGCGGAACCGGACCTCGCCGCCTTCGATGCGCTGCGCGCCTCACGAGCATCCGCTGACCGCCGCCGCCGCGCATGGGGGATCGGCGTCGTCGCTGCGGTCGTCGCGTCCGCGCTGGTCGTCTTGCAGAATCTGGCGTCGATCGGCCCGTACATCTCGGGCCTGCTGTCCACCGTCCGCTGAACAGCATCCGCGGTCCGTCAGACTTGACCCTGACACGGTGTGAGACGGGAGAACTGAAGCATGTTGTCCATCGGAGCGTTCGCGCAGATCGGTCAGGTGACCCACCGCATGCTGCGGCACTGGGACACGGCCGGGCTGCTCGTGCCCGCCCACGTGGACGAGTTCAACGGCTACCGCTCCTACGACCCTTCGCAGCTCGACCGGCTGCATCGGATCGTGGCGCTGCGCCAGCTCGGGTTCGGTCTCGACGAGATCGGCACCATCCTCGAAGAGGGGCTGGATGCCGATCGCATCGAAGCGCTGCTGCGCACCCACCGATCCCGCGTGGAGCGCGAGCACCGGATCGCGGCCGCAAGACTCGTCGACGTGGAACGGCGGCTCCATCTCATCCAGAAGGAGAAGCACATGTCCCGCATCGAGATCATCGAGAAGCCGCTGCCCGCCGTCCGTCTCGCCGCCCGCACGGCCGTAGCCGCCGAACAGGCGGAGATCGGCACCATCGTCGGGCCGGCCTTCGACGCCGTGTCCGAAGCGCTCGGCAGGGTCGGCGCGTCCTTGGCGACGCCGATCGCGCAGTACTCGTCCGCGGAGGACGGGATGCTGCTGACCGTCGGCTACGAGTACTCCGGCCCCGACGTCGAGGGCGTGGAGATCGTCGAGCTTCCCGCCGCCGAGACGGCGATCTGCGGCGTGCACCTGGGCTCGATGGAGCGCATCCCCGACAGCTGGGCGGCGCTGCACGAGGAGATCATCGCCCGCGGCCTCGTGCCCTCCGGCCCGTGCCGCGAACTGTACGTGCGCGCGGTCTCGGAGGACCAGTCCGACTGGGTCACCGAGCTGCAGCAGCCCGTCACTCAGGGCTGAACAGCCCGCACGGATCCACGTCGCGCGGCACGCAGCCCGCGCGACGTGGCCGGACGGATGACGGAATTAGTCCATAGTCTCTACTAATTCGGCGGGAAAGCGTATACCTTGGCCTCCAACCCCTCTTCCCACCCATTGGAGGCCGATGATGTCCCCTCTTGAACTCAACCGCCGTTCCTTCCTCGCCGTGCTCGGCGCGGGTGCGCTGGTCACCCTGACCGGCGCACCCGCCAACGCGTCGACCGTGCGCACGGCGACAGACGATCCGCTCGCCGCCCTCATCGCCAAGCGCCGGATCATGCTCGCCGGCGACGGCAGCGCGGCATCCGTCCCCGAACTCGCCGGCGTGCTCAGCGAGATGAGCAGCGCCGCCGCGGCGAGCTGGAGCGCGATGGTGCGCCCGGCGGCCGCGCCCGGGATCTGGGCCGACCTGCCGGTCGCCGGCGTCACCGGGACCACGCTCTCCGGCAACATGGGCGTCACGTTCGACCGCCTGTTCAGCCTGTCGCTCGCGTATGCGACCGCGGGCTGCACGCAGTATCAGGATGCTGCGCTGGCGGCCGACCTCGTCGATGCGCTCACCTACCTGGCGGCCAACGTCTACGTGGCGGGCCGCTCGCCCGTCGGCAACTGGTGGTTCTGGGAGATCGGCGTGCCGCGCAAGGCCGCCGACATCCTCGTCCTGCTGCATGACGTCGTCCCCGCCGAGGTGCGCGGCTCCCTGCTGGCCGCCGCCCGCTACTTCACCCCCGACCCGAACTGGCGCGGACGCGGCACCAGCTTCGCCGAGACCGGCGCGAACCGCACCGACAAGGCGCTTTCGTGCGCGCTGCGCGGCATCCTCGACTCCCGCCCCGACGAGATCGCGCTCGCCCGCGACGCACTCAGCGACGTCGTGCGCAACGGCCGCAACAGCGTGTTCGGGTACGTCACCAGCGGCGACGGCTTCTACACCGACGGCTCGTTCGTCCAGCACACCTACCTGCCCTACGTCGGCACCTACGGCGTGGTCACGCTCGGCGGCATCGCCGAGATCCTCGGCCTGCTCGGCGGCAGCGAGTGGGACGTCGTCGATCCGAAGAAGTCCGTGGTCCTGGATTCCGTGGAAGGCGCCTACGCGCCGTTCATCTGGAACGGCCGCATGATGGACACGGTCCGCGGACGCGCGGTGTCGCGCCAGAAGGCCCCGGACTACGTGGACGGCGCCGGCGCCATCACCGCCATCCTGCTGCTGGCGCAGGGGGCGGGAGAGCCGTACCGCAGCCGTTACCTGTCGCTCGTGAAGGGCTGGCTGCTGCGCAGCAGCGAGAAGCAGTACGGCCTGCCGTCGCAGACCGTGGCGAAGTCGCTGCTGGTCACTTCCGTGCTCGGCGATGACTCGGTGGTCCCGGCATCCGCTCCCGTCTACACGAAGGCGTTCGGCGACCAGGACCGCCTGGTGCACCACCGCCCGAACTTCAGCGCGGTGGTGAACGTGTCGTCCAAGCGGATCGGCCGCTATGAATGGGGCAACCGCGAGAACAACCTGGGCTGGTACCAGGGCGACGGCCTGACCTACTTCTACACGCCGGTGGCCCCCGATCAGTTCAGCGCGGACTTCTGGCCCACCGTCGACCCGTACCGACTGCCGGGCACGACGGTCACGGCCGAGACCCGCGCGAACGGCGCGAACGACGGCACGGGCATCCCGCGGGCGTACCAGGCCTTCGGCGGCGGCCTCGCCCTGGACGAGCGCTGGGGCATCCAGGGCATGGATCACCTGAACTTCAACAAGACGCTCAGCGCCCGCAAGTCGTGGTTCTTCCTCGACGACAAGGTCGTGTGCCTGGGAGCGGCGGTCACCTCGGCATCCGGTCACGAGGTGTTCACGACCATCGACAACCGCTCCTTCGCGCCGGACTCCGTGCCGACGCTGCGCACCGACAACCGCTATCGCACCGTGGCCGCAGGCAGTGCGGCGATCCCGGTGCGCCGCAATGTGCACATCGACGGTCACGGCGGGGACGGGGTGCCGCAGGGCGCGAAGGCCAGGGGCGCCCCGCGGCGGGCGGGGGGGGGGGGCCCCCCCCCCCGGGGGGGCCGCCACCCCCCCCCCCCCCCCCCCCCCGGGCCCCGCGGCCGCCCCCGCGCCCCGCCGCCCGCCCCCGGCCACCGAGGCGCGCGCGTGCGCCGCGGGCGGCACGAGCCCATCGATCGTGGAGGCCGATGCCGGTGTGCGGGTCGTCTCGACGGCGCCTCTCACCCTGGAGTTCGATCTGGACGGCCACGGCCACGCGAAGCGGGTCGTGCTCGGGGCCTGACGCCTCACGCTCCTGCGCCCGGACCTTCGAGGGTCCGGGCCGCAGGAGCTCGAGCACCGGCATCCGCTCCGCCCCGCGCACCGGGCCGGATCAGAAACGCATCAGCCAGCCAGGCCGGATCAGAATAGCCTCGGGGAATCGCGCTTCCGAGGCGTTTCTGATCCAGTCTGCGGATGCGGGCGCCCAGGAGGGCCCGGACGCCGCTCAGCGCAGCGGGTCGAAGGGCTCGATCGCGGGGTGGATGCGGCCGGTCGTGATCTGCTCGGCGAGCAGCTTGCCGGTCGCGGGCCCGAGAACGATGCCCCACATGCCGTGGCCGCCGGCGACGTACACGTTCGGCGCCTGAGTCGCACCGACCAGCGGCAGGCCGTCGGGCGTGACCGGGCGCGAGCCCATCCACTCGTCCTGGCGCTCCTCGAAGTCGATCCCCTGGAACATCTCGCGCGCCTGGGCGATGATCGCCTGGATGCGGCGCGGCTGGAACGGCTCGTCCGGCCCGCGGAACTCCATGGTGCCCGCGATGCGGAAGCGCCCCTGATAGGGGGTGCAGGCGATGCGCTGGAACGGGAAGTACACCGGATGCTCCTGCGGCTGCGCCGTCGCGACGGTGAACGAGTAGCCGCGGCCGGCCTGCACGCGGGTGCGCACCCCGAGCTTGCGGGCGAGCCTCGGCATCCAGGCGCCGGTCGCGATGACCACCGAGTCGGCCTCCATGCGCTCGCCGTTCGACAGCGCCACGACCGGGCGACGGGTGGAGGACACGTCGGTGACCTCCAGTCCCGTGATCAACTCGGCGCCGCGGGCGACGACCGCCTCGCCGAGCGCCTCGACGAAGGGCGCCGGCTCGAAGAAGCGCTGCCCGTCCAGCCGGTAGACGTGGGTGACGGCATCCGACAGCACCGGCGCCAGCTCACGCGGGTTCTCCAGGCGCTCGAACGGCACCTCCTGCCCGTGCCGGACGACGCCCTCGATCTCGTGCAGGAAGCCCTTCGAGTCGGCCTCCTGCTTGAAGCCGATCACGAACGGCCCCTCGCGGGTCCACGACTCCACGCCGCCGTCGAGCAGCTCGTCGAAGCACTCCAGTGCCATCTTGTCGATCGGGGTGAGGGATGCCATGGTGCGATCCCACGCCTTGTTCGTGCCGTGCGCGGCGAACTGCGCCAGGAACGACCACAGGCCGGCGTCCACGCGGAACGGCACGTGCAGGGCCGCATCCGGGTCGAGCAGCGCCTTCGGCCCGTAGGACCACAGGCCGGTGTCGGCCAGCGGGATGGTCTTGCCGGGCGTCAGCCAGCCGGCGTTGCCCCACGATGAGCCGGCGGCGACACCGACCCGGTCGATGACCGTCACCTCGACCCCGCGCTCCTGCAGGTGCCATGCCGTGGCGAGACCGACCATTCCGGCCCCGACGACGATCGTGCGCGTCATTGCGTCCTCCTGAAGAACACGTCGTTCGACTGAAAGAGGAGTCGAGGCACGACGAAGCCCCGCTCATCCACGATTATGCAGATCTCGCTCATCAGCGTGGTCAAGGTCGAAAGTTCCTGCGTAAGATCGATGCGCACACCGCAGAATCTTCACTCCGAATGGGAACGCGAGCATGCCGGCATCCGATTCTTCGACGGCCCACCGCACAGCGATGGCCGACGCCGGGCTCGACGCTGTCGACCGCACGATCATCGCCGAGCTCAGCCGCAACGGGCGGCTGTCCAACACCGAGCTCGCGGCGCGCGCCGGGATCGCCGAGTCCACCTGTCTCAAGCGCGTGCGCGCGCTGCAGGCGAACGGGGTGATCGTGGGCTTCCACGCCGAGATCTCGCCGGCCGCGATCGGACTGCATCTCGAGGCGCTGATCACGATCCGACTGCACGCGCACGCCCGGGGCGACCTGCGCCGCTTCCAGGCCTATGTGGAGGATCTGCCCGCCACGCAGCGGGTGTACTTCCTCGCCGGTGACCGGGACTTCCTAGTGCACGTCGCGGTTCCGGATGCTGCCGCGCTGCGCGAGCTGGTGTCGGACACGCTCAGCCTTCGGCCGGAGGTGGCGTCGACCTCGACGAGCCTGATCTTCGCGCACGCCGCCGGATCGCAGGTGCTGTAGGGCACGCGTCCGCCCGCGCATTCGTCCCGCCTGTGACCGATCCGCGGAACATCGGCATCCGGCCCGCGCCGCCCTGGTCGCAGTTCGACCCGTTACAAGCGCAGCTCCGCAACCCAGGTCGCAGTTCGTCACGGTATGGCGCGGAAATTCCGGGACGAATCGCGACCTGAAGCGTCCCCCTGCCCGCAGAACGGGACGGATCGCGACCTGGACGCCACGGATGGCCCCAGCGAGTGGCGCGGCGAAGCGGCGTCCATCCGAACCCGCACGCGGCGATCGGCGAAGCGGGGTCAGCCCGCGGTGCGCACCTCGAAACCGGCATCCGCCAGCGCCGTGCGATCGGCATCGGCGACGCCGGCATCCGTGAGCACCAGCGGGAACAGCGCCGGGCCGCCCACGTGCGCGAACGACGCACGGCCGAGCTTGGACGCGTCCGCCACGACCACGGCGCGCGCAGCGCGCTCGGCCATCATCCGGTTCACGGCGGCCTCGGCCTCGTCGTGGGTGGTCGCGCCCTCCGCGGCCGACAGCCCGTTCACGCCGATGAAGGCGATGTCCAGGCGGATGCCCGTGAGCAGCTGCTCCGCGAACGGGCCGACCAGCTCGAAGCTGCGGGAGTGGATCGCGCCGCCCGTGACGACCACCTTGAATTCGGGCCGCATCGCGAGCTGGGCCGCGATGTTCACCGCATTCGTCACGACCGTCAGCCCGTCGGCACCGAGGTCGTCGCGCGCGGCGAGCGCGGTGGCGATCGCGGTCGTCGTGGTCCCGCCGGAGAGCCCGACCACGTCGCCGGGCGACACGAGCTCGGCCGCCAGAACCGCGATCTGCTCCTTCGCGCCCGTGCCGAGGTGGCTCTTGTACCGGATCGGCAGCTCGTAGGCGACCGACTGCGCCACGGCACCGCCGTGCGTGCGGGTGAGCAGGCGCCGCTCGGCGAGACTGTCCAGGTCGCGGCGGGTCGTCGCGGCGGATGCCCCGAAGCGGTCGACGAGCTGCTCGACCGACACCTCACCCTGTGCGGCGAGCAGGTCGAGGATCGCGGTCAGACGGGCGGCGCGGTTCATGCTCATCACGCCCGCTCGGCGAGGGCGAACAGGCGCAGCATCCGAGCGGCCTCCTCGGCGACGGCCTCGCGGCCGGGAGCGACGTACTTGCGCGAGTCGACGAGCTTCTCGTCGGCGGCGAGCGTCTCGCGGATCGCGCGCGTGAAGAATCCGTTCAGGTGAGTGGAGACGTTGATCTTGGTCATCCCGGCCTGCACGGCGCGTACGATCACGTCGTCGGCGACGCCGGACGATCCGTGCAGCACGAGCGGCACGTCGCCGCCGTTGCGGCCGATGCCGCGCAGTGCGCTCTTCAGGCGTCCGATCAGGTCGATGTCGATCGCGGCCGAGCGGTCGAGCATCGCGTGCGAGGATCCGACCGCGACGGCCAGCGAGTCCACGCCGGTGGCCTCGACGAAGGCGCGCGCCTCGTCGGGGTCGGTGCGGACGCCGGGTGCGTGGGCTCCGTCCTTGCCGCCGACCTCGCCCAGCTCGGCCTCGATGTAGACACCTGCGGCGCGAGCACGGCCGGCGATGTCGGCCGTGAGCTCGACGTTCTCCTCGTAGTCGAGCTTGCCGCCGTCGAACATCACCGATCCGAAGCCCAGTTCGATGGCCTCGTCGACGAGCTCGGGGCGCTCGGCGTGGTCGAGGTGCACGGCGACCGGAGTCTTCGCCCTGCGGGCGATGGCGAGGGTCGCCCAGCCGATCGGCTCGAGCCCGCCGTGGTAGTCGGCGCAGTTCTGCGAGATCTGCAGGATCACGGGCAGCTGTGCCCGCTCGGATGCCGCGGCGAGCGCCTCGGCGGTCTCGAGGTGGATCACGTTGAAGGCGCCGAGGCCGGTGCCGGCGGCGGCGGACGCGCGCATCAGGTCGCGTGCTGAGACGAGGGTCATCGGGTTTCCTTCGGGTCGGATTCTGCGGTGCCGGGGTCGGCGGCGCGGGATTCTCGTTCGGGAAGCTGTCGCTCGGTGCCCGGGTGCGCGTCCGCGAGGTCGGGTCGGGCGGCGACGGTGAGGGCGCGCTCGAGCTCGGGCCAGGAGGGGTGGATGTCGCCGGCGAGAGGCATCAGCACGGCGGCGGCCGACCAGGCCGTCGCCCGTCGCAGGATCGCCTCGGGGTCTCGGATGCCGGCATCCATCAGCACGGCGCAGGCGGCCACGCCCGCGTCGCCCGCACCGGTCGGGTTGCCGGCGAGCGCCGTGTCGAGCCGGGCGTGCAGGATGCTGACCGGCGCGGCATTCGCTCCAGACGCCACCGTGGGCAGTCCGCCGTCCCGTTCCACATCGGGGGCCGACACGCCAGAAAGCGGACGCTTTCCGCGAATCTGTCCGTAATCTGGCGTGTCGCCCCCCGGAGTGTGTCCGGCACTCGCGAATGCCCGAGGCTCGGAAGGCGCGGCGGACACCGCCAGCATCCCGTCGGCGCCGAGCGAGAGCAGCACCAGCTCGACGCCGCGTCGCAGCAGCTCGCGCGCGCCCTCGATGGGATCGTCCAGGCCGGTGGCGTCGCGGAGCTCATGCTGGTTGGGCTTCAGGACGGATGCCCCGGCATCCGCCGCCGTGAGCATCGCCGGCCCGGAGGTGTCGACGATCACAGTCGCGCCGGCATCCCGCCCGAGGCGGATGAGAGACGGCAGCAGGTCATCGGGCGTACCGGGCGGCAGACTGCCCGAGATCACGAGCACGTCCTGGCCGCCGGCATCCGGACCGGCGGCGTCCCCGAGCCCGTCGGCCCCTGCTTCGGAGGCCGACACCCGCGCGAGCGCGCGCGCCACAGCATCCTTCAGCGCGGCCCACTCGACATCCGTCGGCGCCTCGCCGCGCTCGTTCACGATCGTCGTGTCGCCCAGCACCTCGTCGACCAGCGCGATGCTGCGGCGTGTGGAAGCGGTCACGGGCACCAGCACGTGCGGCACACCCGACGCGTCCAGCTCCGCGGCGAACTCCGCACCCGTCGCGCCACCCGAGGTCGTGATCGCCACGGCGGACGCGCCCTGCGCGTGCGCGACCCTGGCGACGTTCAGGCCCTTGCCTCCGGCGCGCGACTTCCCGGCATCCGCTCGGTGCACCCCGCCGATCTCCAGCGCGGCGACATGCCAGGTGAGGTCGAGGGCGGGGTTCGGCGTGACGGTGATGATCATGCGGCCACCGTCGCCTCGTGCGAGCACACCTGCACGATCTGGGAACGGATGCACGACGCATCCGGCGATCCGATCGTGCAGGTGTTCCCGGATCGTGCATCCGTTCCCGGCAGCGCGGAGGTCATGCGTGCGCCGCCTCGCGAGCGCGCAGCGCGGAGCCCAGGATGCCGGCATTGCCGGAGAGCTCGGCGGGGACGAGGACCGGGATGCGGTGGAAGCTCAGGCGGTCGGCCAGCCGCGTCCGCAGCTCGTCGAACAGCGCCCCGCCCGCGCGCGACAGGCCGCCGCCGATGACCACGGCCTGCGGCGCCATGACGGCGGTCAGCTGCGCGATCGAGATGGCGAGGGCATCGAGGGCCTCGTTCCAGATCCGTGCGGCGGTCTCGTCGCCGGCGGACGCCAGGGCGATCACCTCGCGTGCGCCGTCGACGACCGTGCCCGTCTCCTCCGCATAGCGCCTGGAGATCGCGCCGGCGGATGCTCTGGCCTCCAGGCATCCGCGGGCCCCGCAGGGGCAGGGCCATTCGCCGATCGGCGAATGGCCGATCTCGCCGGCGTAGCCGCCCGCGGTGTACGGCTGTCCGCCGACCAGCAGCGCGCCGGCGATCCCGGTGCCGATGATCAGCACGACCGCGTCGGCGTAGTCCCGCGCACCGCCGAGCACGCGCTCCGCCCAGCTCGCCGAGCGCACATCGTGGTCGAACCCGACGGGCAGGCCGAACCTCGCGGCTGCCAGGTCCCGGATCGGGGCATCCCGCCAGCCGAGGTTGCTGCTGAACACGGCGATGCCGCTGTCGGCGTCGACGATGCCGGGCACCACCAGGCCGATCGCCTCGGGCACGATCTCCGGATGCTGCTCGCGCAGCTCGTCGGCCAATTCGGCGAGCCGGTCGATCAGCGACCCCACGGGGTCGTCACCGCCGACCGGAGTGGGCGTTCGCCGCAGTCCGACGGCCGCGCCGGTGGCATCGAACAGCGCCGACTTGATGTCGGTGCCGCCCACGTCGAAGGCCAGCACGGGTGCACCCGCACCGATCCCCGCCGCCGCGGCGAGCCGCTCACCCGACTCGTCCTTGACGACGTCGGGGATGCGGTCGTGCTCGGTCATGGCGCGTCTCAGTCGTCGAGGATCACGGAGCGGGTGAGGTTGCGCGGCTGGTCGGGGTCGAGCCCCTTCCCCACGGCACGGTCGAGTGCGACGCGGTGCACCCGCACCAGCTCGGCCATCGGGTCGATCGGATGCTGCACGAAGCGCGCTCCGGTGGCCTCGACCTGCGCCTGCAGACCCTCGGGGGCAGCACCGAACTGCCAGGTGATACGGCCGGGGGCGGCGATGGCGATCGGGCCGTGACGGTATTCCATCGAGCTGTACGACTCGGTCCACGACTGCGAGGACTCGCGCATCTTCAGGCCGGCCTCGTGTGCGAGTCCGAAGGTCCATCCCATGCCGAGGAAGCTGTACTGCTCGGCATCGGTGAGCGCGGGTTCGTCGGATGCCTGTCCGTCGAGCACGGCCTGGGCGTCGGCGATCGCCGTGTCCAGGTCCTCGCCGAGGGATGCCCGGAACAGGGCGAGCGCGGTGGTGGCGAAACGGGTCTGCACCACCGACTGCTCGTCGGCGAACGGAAGCGCGATGACGGTGTCGGCCAGGTCGACCAGCGGGGAGGTGTCGTCGCCGAGCACGGCCACGACGGGGGTGCGGCCCTTGACGCGCTCGGTGAGCTCGAGGACCTCGGTGGTGGTGCCGGAGCGGGTCAGCGCGACGATCGCGTCGTAGCCGCGGCCGTACGGGAACTCGGATGCCGTGAACGCGTCGGTCTCACCGTGGCCGGCGGCCTCGCGCAGGGCCGCGTAGGACTGCGCCATGAACCAGGAGGTGCCGCAGCCGACGACGGCGATGCGTGCGCCGGATGCCGGGAGCAGCCCCTGCTCTGCTCGCATCCCGGCCGCGCGGGCCCAGGTCTCCGGCTGCGAGGTGAGCTCCGCGCGCATGTGCGCGCCGGCGGCTGATTCGATCATTGCTGCTCCTTGCAAACGTCAAGTTGAGATGCTTGCAACTCTAGGGTGTTTTTATCGGAAAAAACATCACAATCACGCATAATCCGGGCGACACTCATCACGGCACCCCGAGAACGGCGGAGGAAACGAGACTGACAGCTCCTTGGAAGGCGAGGTCGTCACCGAGCGGACTGATCCGCAGATCGAGCGACGCCCAGCTCTCCTCGGTCAACCGGGGGCGCATGGCATCCCTCGCGGCAACGACGAGACTGTCCGCCACTTCATCGGACACGCCCGTCAAGATCACGACCTCGGTCCCCAGGGCTCCGACCAGCGGAGCGAGCGCATTGCCCAGGATTCGTCCGGCATCCTCGAGGATCTCCGCACGATCTCTTTCATCAGCGGCCGAAAGCCGGGCGTTCAGGCGGGGAAGGGACAGAGTCGCCTCAAGGCATCCCGCCCTGCCGCAGACGCATCGGTAATCGGCGCTGTCCCCGCTGGCGATATGGCCGATCTCCCCCGCGGTGTAGTGCGATCCGTGGATGAGCTTGCCATTCGCGATGATGCCGCTTCCGACGCCGTAGCCGAGCTTGACGACCATGAGGTCGGACTGCGCTCCCACACGGTCCCGCTCAGCAAGGGCGGCGACGTTGGCATCGTTCTCGACGCTGACGGGGAGGTCGAAACGCTCGAGCAGCACATCCTTGAGCGGCACATCCGTCCATCGCAGGTTGTGCGAGGCCAGGACCACCCCGTCGGCGTCGACGATGCCGGGGGCGCTGACACCCATCCCGATGATCCGTCCTGCTGCAGCAGCGCACAGCCGCTCGGCGAGCTCAATCGCCATCTGCAGGGCGACCTCTCCCTGTGCTGCCAGCGAGAGGATCGAGTCCCGATGCAGTACACGACCACTCAGGTCGAGGACGGCGCCGTAGAAGCCGTCGTCATGGGAGAGGTCGAGCGCGACCACGCGCCAGTTCTCGCGATCGATGTTCAGATCGACCGCCGGGCGACCGCGGCCGCCGATCGGACGCCTCCTGGTCTCGACGATGAGGCCCTCTTCGAGCATTTCGGTCACCAGCGAGGACACGGTCGCCTTGGTGAAGCCGGCGGCCCGCGCCAGATCTGCGCGGGATCGGTCCCCGTTCTGGTGCAGCAGCTGAAGCAAACGGCCCTGACTGCTGCCCGGAATCTCCCGCTGAATCTGCAGAGAGCTCCAGCGATCGACATCCTCCGCCGTCATGTACTCGCCACCATTTCTTCCCCCGTCACGCGATACACGCCACCAAACAGGCATGCCCAGCCTGACAATACTGGCGTTGAGCGTCTCCGGAGTTCCGCCCCGGCGACATCCAGACCCGCGCACACCGCGCGCGACGGAACAGACTGCGCTCGCGAAGTGGTGCGGATGGGGGACACGGCCGGAGCTGACATGTGGGCACTGCCGGGCATTCTTCCCTCCTTCAGTCACCATGCGCGCTCCCTTGGGCAGATGTGAGATCGTCCTCTGATCCGGGGTTGCACCGGACTGATCACTTTAGTTCTGCTACTAAACTAAAGACTTCGTGTCACTGTATTCCGCGCGATCAGGACTGTCAACTTCATCCGTAGGCGCTCAGTGCCGACCCGACGACATGAGTGCGGGTATTGACAGGCATACAGGAAGCTCCTAGGGTTCTTCAAACACAGCTTAGTTCAGTTGCCGAACTAAATACCCTCCAATCCAATTGCTTTCCCGTTAACGAACGGAGCCCTCACATGCATAACGAAAAGCACCCATCAGCCTGGCGTAGACGGCCCCTGTCCCTGGGAGCCGTCGCCCTCGCACTGTCGACGGTCGTGGCGCTCATCTCGCCAGCGACCATGGCCACCGCCGACGAGGCGGCCGTCCGTGCGCAGTGGAACTTCGCCGCCGGCGTCGAAGACATCTCCCCTGCCGAAGAGCACCACGGAGTGCTCGGCTCAGGCGCCCAGATCGTTCCCGAGACCGGCGCCGTCCTCGATGGAACCAGCAACGGCGTGATCACGGTCCCCTACTCTGAGTCGTTCCAGCCCGAGGCAGCCGGAGACGGCGAGGCCTGGAAGGTAGAACTCACCGGTGTCACCCCCGCGGCGCCGATCTCCAGCTACCGCACCATCATGGGCTCGCGCAACAACGAGAACGGTTGGGCGCTGTATCTCAACGGGGGCAAGATCGAGTTCTGGATGTCCCAGACCGGAACGGGGACGGGATACGCGAAGGCGCTGTCCGGCGTCACCGCCCAGGTCGGAAAGTCCTACGACATCACCGTCCAGCGCGCGGGCAACAAGATCTCCATCGACGTCAGTGGTGACGGCGAGGGTCACGGAGAGGCCACGATCGCAGGAGGCTACAACGCCGTCGACGCCGGCGCCACGCTCCGCTTCGGAAGCGGCGGAAACGCCAACAAACCTCAGTACTTCTACTCGGGTGCCATCGGCACGGCGACCATCTCCGTCGACGAAGTCGATGACGAGACCGGTCCCGTCGACCCCACCGGCCCCGTGGTCATCCCGACGCCGGAGTTCCCCCTCACCGACGCCCAGTACGAGGACGCAGCCGCCGCAGTCTTCGCCCGCACCGCAGGTGCGGCTGCGAGCCAGATGAGCTTCGACATGCAGCGCTCCGAGCAGAACGTCGAGCAGTTCACGATCTCAGGCACCGACGGCGCGATCTCGATCGTCGCCTCGACCCCCTCCGCCCTGACGATGGGTGCCGGCTGGTACCTCAAGTACGTCGTGAACGCCTCCGTCAACCTCGGAAGCGCCTACCCTGACATGCCTGCGACGCTCCCCGCGCCTGAGGCGCCCATCACGAAGACCGGCCACGACGCCTACCGCTTCGCGCTCAACGACACCAACGAGGGCTACACCGACCCGTACCTCGACTGGGCGGGCTGGGAGCGACTGCTCGACAACATGGCCCTGCACGGCGTGAACCAGGTGTTCATGACGGTCGGAACGGACGCCGTCTTCGCCGAGCTGCTGCAGAGATGGCACTACTCCGAGGCAGAGGCATTCAACTGGATCCCGCAGCCGTCTCACCAGCCCTGGTGGGTGCTGCAGAACATCAGCAATGAGAACGGCCAGCCGCCGATGACGAAGGCCCTGCTCGCGGAGCGCGCGTCGCTCGCGAAGAGGATCGTCAACCGCGCGAACGAACTGGGCATCACCCCGGTTATTCCCGGCTACTTCGGCACGGTCACCCAGGACTTCGCCGACCGCAACCCCGGCGCGAACGTCGTTCCGCAAGGCAAGTGGGGTGGCTACGAGCGCCCGGGCTGGCTCGACCCGACGACCGAGATGTTCGCTCAGGTGGCCGCGGACTACTACGAGATCTCGGAAAGGCTCATCGGAGCCTCGGGCGCCTACAAGATGGACCCGCTCCACGAGGGAGGTCGGGCCGGCAACGTCAACGTCCCCGCTGCGGCAGCCGGTATCGAGAAGGCACTGCACACCGCGCACCCGAAGGCTCTCTGGTCGCTCCTCGGCTGGCAGAGCAACCCGACCATGACCCTCCTCGACGGGGTGGTTGACAAGTCGCGACTGCTGATCGTGGACGGACTCTCCGACACCGTCACCACGCTGGATCGTGAGAGCCGCTGGCCGGGCATTCCCTACGCCTTCGGATCGATCTACAACTTCGGCGGCAACACCTCGATGGGCGCTATCAGCAAGGTATGGCTCGAGCGATACTTCACGGCACGCGACAAGCAGAACTCATCGATGAACGGTGTCGCCATTCTGCCCGAGGGCTTCTACAACAACCCCGCGGCCTTCGAGCTGATGGCGGAGCTCCCCTGGATGGACAGTGCGCCGGATCACGGCCAGTGGTTCCGCGACTACGCCAAGGGCCGCTACGGAACAGATGCCGCCGCGACTGCATGGGACACGATCGCCTCGACCGCGTACTCGATGGACCCCATCGGGGTGCACAGCGAGTCGCACGACGGTCTGTTCTCTGCTCAGCCGAGCCTGACGACGACCAAGGGCCGGGCCTGCTGTGCCCGGGGAATCGTCCGCTACGACATGGCCGCCTTCGCAGCGGCTCTGCCGCAGCTCATCGCGGCCAACGACTCGGTGGTTCAGCGCGATGCCTATGAATATGACGTCACCGACGTCGCGCGCCAGGTCATCGTCAACGTCTCTCGCGACCTCCTCCCTCAGATCAAGGCGGCATATGACGCCCGTGATCTCGCGAAGTTCGATGAGCTGACGGGAACCTGGCTGGACCTGATCGCCCAGCTCGACAAGATCCTCGGAACCGAGGCGGACTTCATGCTCGGCGGCTACGTCGCCCGGGCTGAGGCTCAGAACCCCGGCATCGGCGCCTACGACCTGCAGAACCTGCTCACCACCTGGGGAACCAAGAAGAGCTTCTCGCTGCACGACTACGCGAACCGCGAGTGGCAGGGCCTGATGGGCGACTTCTACGCCTCGCGCTGGCAGCAGTACTTCGCAGGACTGCGCACCAGCATTCAGACCGGCGAGGCAGCGCCGTCGATCGACTGGTTCACTGTGGACGACGACTGGGCGAAGGTCAATCACAACTACCCCTCGGTGCCGTCCGGCGACGTCATCGTCGAGGCCCGGAAGGCGATGGACCTGCTCGGAACGGGTGAGACGAGGATCACCTTCGATTCTCCTGCGATCCGTCCCGGCACGCCCGCGACGATCACGGTGAAGGTTCAGAACATCTCACCGCTCGGCACGATCGATTCCGCCGACCTCACGCTGAACGCACCGGCGGGGATCACCGTGTCCGCCCCGGACGTCCGGCTCGAGAACATCGGTGCGGGCGAGACACAGACCGCCACGTGGGAGATCAACGTGGACGGCCACGAGTACCCGCAGGCGGTGGCGGAGTTCTCCGTCGACACCGACCTCACCATCGAGGGCGAGACGACCACGACAACGACGACGGGAACGGTTCTCGTCGGTGCGGAGTCCGCGTCGCCGTGGAAGAAGCACTCGACCCAGACGGACGCCGAGTACGCCTTCGCTGAGGATCAGATCGCGCTGCGCACCACGGGCAACGACTTCTCCAAGACGAGCCGATTCTTCAGCTCGGCCTATCACGAGAAGGTGCTGGCGGACGGCGACGTGCTCACCGTGCACGTCGACCGTCAGCAGAGCGAAGGCTCCCGCCCCTGGGCGCGGAGCGGCCTTGCGGTGGGAACCAACATCACCGGGACGAACACACCGCTGGTGGTCCTTGCCCTGACACCGGGCAACGGCTGCGCCTTGACGTGGAACAGCGGGACCAACGGTTCGCTGGACACCCATCGCAACGTCACGGGCTTCAGCGGTTCGGCGTGGCTCCGACTCCTCCGCAACGGGAAGACCTTCGTCGGCTCCTGCAGCACGGACGGCGTGAACTGGACGACGATCGGGACGGCGACGCCCGCGGGCTTCTCCGCGGACACCGTTGATGCCGGGCTGTTCTCCTCCGCGGTGAACAGCGGTGCATCCGACCGGATCCTCGCCGTCTTCTCGGACTGGAGCATCTATCGCGCCTCCGGTCCTCAGGCCTGGGCGTCGGTCGACGGACGAAAGGTCGCGCTGAGCGCAGATGTCGCGCTGGCCGGGGTCGAGTACGCGGTCGACGGCGGAGCCTGGAAGTCGTATTCCGCACCGTTCACGATCGAGGGCACCGACTCGGCGGTGGTCGCCTACCGTGCGGCCGACGACCGAGGAGTCACCGGGCCGAGCAAGTCGGTCTCCGTCGCGGCGTCGGATCCTGGTGCGGCCGCGGATATCGCCCCGCTGGGTGTGGCGAAGACCGTGCTTGTCGGTGAGACGGCCACGGGCTTCGGGGCGCTGGTCACTAATGCGGCTGGTAGCCCTGTGCTCGGAGCGACCGTGGAGTTCTCGGTGACTGGTGGTGTCTTCCCCAACGACGCCACCACGGCGACCGTCACCACGAATGCTGCGGGTATCGCTGTTGCTCCGGCTGTGTCTTCGGAGACGGCGGGGCAGGTCATGGTCAGTGCGGCGTTCGCTGGAAGAACGGTTGCATTGCCTGTGGTGACGGTCGTCGAGCCTGCCGTGGCCGTGGATGCGGAGCTGTCTGCGACGGCGGCGTCTGTTTCCGGGAAGGTGGTTCTCACGGTCACCGCGAAGAACACCGGGACGGAGGCCGCGACGATCAAGGTGAGCACCCGATACGGCACGAAGTCTTTCGCAGCGGTCGCGCCTGGCGCGTCCGTGAGCGCGGACATCAAGACCTATCTCTCCGCCATCCCGGCGGGTACCGTGTCGGCGGCTGTGACCGGGGCATCCGGTCTGCGGACCGTCACAACCTCTTACGCGGCGAAGTGACGCAGCGAAGCTCGATGAGAACGGACAGGAACATGAAGAATCCCGAGAAGACCACGGACGCACCTCAGAATCCGGGCAGAAGGTCTCTCCTCGTGGCGGGAGCGTGGGCGGCACCCGTCATCCTCACTGCCGTCGCTGTGCCGATGGCAGCAGCCTCCGGGGAACTCGAGATCGAAGCGCTGAGCGGCAGCGTCTCCGGGCGGGCGATCTCCTTCTCGGACGTTTCCCCCGATGACACGGTCCCGCTGGTGTTCCAGGTGACCGTCGGCGGAAGCGGCTACACCGGCACCGCGACGGCAGCGCTGGTCGGGGCCGCTGGTAAGGCGGAGTGGGATCCCGGCGTCACCACAGGAGGAACCACCGCCACCGGTGAGATCCTGGACGGAGAACTGGCCCTGCCGATCACCATCCTCGGCACTGGCAGCTTCACCGTGGTGGTCAGCATCGGGAACCAGAGCTGGGACTTCACCGTCTCACTCACCGGCGCCTGACATGCGCAGGGTCGTCGCACTCCTCGCGATGACCGCACTTCTCGGACTGGGCGTCGCCTGCACCCCGCAGGTGACGCCCAGTCCTGCGGTCACCACGAGCAAACCAGGAATCCAGATCGTCTCCCCGGACGGCCCCATCGCCTTCGGGGAAGAGATCCGCATCATCGCAGAGATCAGAGACGCCGACAAGCCACTCGCAGACCAGGAGGTCACCTTCGACGTCGTCGAGGGGGAGGGGAGCTATCCCGGCGGCTTCGAGACCGACACCACCGATGAAACCGGCGTCGCGACGTCTCTCGGCCTGCAGGCGAAAGCCCCGGGAACGATCACGGTGCGCATCGCCACGGCATCCCAGTCCACCGAAGTGGACATCGAGATCACCGACGCCGGCGAGTAGAGGACTCAAGCTCCTCCGGCCGCCTCTGTGTGGTGACGGATGACCTCGGCGACGACGAAGTTGAACCACTTCTCCGCGAATTCGGGATCGAGGTGTGCCTCCACGGCGAGCGCGCGCAGGCGTGCCACCTGCTGCTCCTCACGACTCGGATCGGACGCGGGCATCTCGTGGTCCGCCTTCAGATGACCGACCTGCTGGGTGGCGCGGAAGCGCTCGGCCAGCAGGAAGATCAGTGCTGCGTCGATGTTGTCGATGCTCGCGCGCAGGCGCAGCAGCTCGGCGCGGGCGGCTTCGTCAGCCATGTTTCCTCCTCGGTCGTGCGGCGCGTGTGCGACACTTCGACGATAGTCGGCGCACTCCGCTCGAGTGGCGTGAATTGCGGCATCCGACGGCGGAATCGCGCATGCTACGCGGTCCTAAGCGCGTGAGCACGCATAGAGTGTTCGGCATGAGCGACGACGAGTCCATCAAGGCGGAGCCCGAGGCCGAGAAGGCGATGGCGCAGACCATCGCGGCCGAGGTTGCCGCGCCGTCCAATGCCAGGGCGGTCGTTGAGCCGCCGACGCCCAGTCGCTCCTTCTGGACGCGCATCGACAAACCGTTCGTCTTCGGCTTTCTGGTGACGCTGGGCGGACTGGTCGCGTTCCTGTTGGCGATCACGCTCTCGAACCTCTCCACCGTGCTCATCTACATCGCCTTCGCGATGTTCGCGGCGCTCGGCCTGGATCCGGCCGTGCGCTTCCTGGAGCGGCGCGGGCTGTCGCGCGGGCTGAGCGTGCTGGTGGTGATCCTCGGCCTGGTCATCGTGCTCGCCCTCGTGCTGCTGATGATCGTGCCCGTGGTGGTCGAGCAGATCACGTCGTTCGTGAAGTCTGTGCCGGGACTGATCACCGACTTCATGCACAGCGACATCTACGCCTTTCTCGAGAAGCAGTTCGGCGACCAGTTCGAGCAGCTGGTGACGGATGCTCAGAAGTTCCTCACCGACGGCAAGACCTGGCAGGTGATCGGCGGTGGCGCCCTCCAGGTGGGAAGCTCGATCGCCACCGGCATCTCGGGCTTCATCGTCGTTCTCGTGCTGACGCTGTACTTCGTCGCGGGCCTGCCGACGATCAAGACCGCCCTGCTGCGTTTCGCACCGGCCCGCGACCGTGTGCGCGCCCGCGGTATCACCGACCAGATCACCGACTCGGTCGGCGGCTACGTACAGGGAATGGTGATTCTCGCGTTCGCTAATGCGATCGTGGCCCTCGTGCTGTACCTGGCACTGGGGCTGCCGTTCCCACCGCTGATGGCGACGGTCGCGTTCCTGGTCACGCTGATCCCGCTGGTCGGATCGGTGCTGTTCTGGGCGATCGGCTCGGTGATCGCACTGTTCGCCGATCCGTGGCACGCCCTGATCTTCGCGGTCATCTACCTGGTCTACATGCAGGTCGAGGCGTACTTCCTCACGCCGCGTGTGATGAACAAGGCCGTCGCCGTGCCGGGTGCCCTGGTCGTGATCGGCGCACTCGCTGGCGGCACGCTGCTCGGTCTGCTCGGCGCGCTCGTGGCGGTGCCGGTCACGGCATCCATCCTGATCATCATCAACCAGCTGTGGCTACCGCGGCAGGATGCCCGGACCTGATCCCAGACCCGGGCATCCTGCGCACTCCGGCTCAGCGGCCCTCGTAGGCGCCCGCCGCCGATGAGGTCCCCGCGGAGCCGACCATCGTGACCGTCGCCGTTCCGGCCGGGATCGCTGCAAGATATGTCTTGAAGTCGAAGGAGACACTCTCCCCGGCGGCAACCTGAGCAACGCTCTTCGTCCCGTATCGAGTCGCGACCTTCAACGACACCGGCTCCTCACTTTCGTTGACGACATCCACTGTGACGACCACCTTTCCGGAGACCGCACGGGTCGATGCGCTGACGCTCGCATGCAGTGCGGATGCCGGAGCTGTGACGGTCACGGTCGGCAACTCCACCAGGTTCCCGGCGAGTCCTGCCGTGACGGTGATCACGCCGGCGGCCGAGGACGATACGAGCGGAGCGACTGCGATGCCTGCCGCATTCGTCAACGCGGTCGCCTCGGCGACACCGCCGGCGAACTCTCCCCCGGATGCGGTGAAGGTCACCCGTGCACCGACGACAGGTCCCCCTGCCGCATCCACCACACGGGCGCCGATGCCGCCCGCCTGGTCTCCCGTCAGCACGGTCTTGGCCGTACCCAGTGCCTCCAGTCCGGCCGCGGTCGTCGAGTCGGCATTAGCCACCTTGATCGTTCCCACGGGGCCGGTCACCCCGCGCGAGTCGACTGCGCGATAGGAGATGCTGACCGCATCCACGCCCTCAGCGGTCACCGGCTCTGCGTATGTCTGCCACGCTCCATCGGCGATCATGTACTCGATCCGGGACAGCTCGATCCCATCCGCCGCTGCGGTCAAGGACACGGTGCGGCCATCGACTGCGGCCCAGGCACGAGGGGCGGCGACCGTGCGGACGGCCCACTTCGAGAACCCGGCCACGACGCTGTCAGCACCCCCGCTGTTCACGGCCGAGGAGAAGACTCCTGCATCCGACGGAGAGGCGTCGAACCCTGTCGGAGTCGCCGTCCCGATCGTCGTCCAGGACTGGCCGTCCTGGCTGCAGGAACCGATGAACGTGCTGCCCACCCGATCCATCCGCAGCCACGCGGATCCTGTGAACGTCGCATTGTTGCGGTGCGTGTCAAGTGATCCGGTCGACTTCGAGTTCCAGGTCAGCGCACAGCCGTTGGACGGGGTCAACGCCAGGACGGCCATCGGAGATCCCACGGTGGCGACACCAGTGCTGACCATCAGTCCCGATCGAGCCCACGGACGCGCACCCTCACTGTCCTGGAAGTCGACGTGAGTCACCATCGAAGCGCCGTCTGCGAGCACGCCGGGCTGATACGCGGCGCTGAAGTAGCGGCTCGCCTTCGAGAAGTCGCGTCCTGTCGTTCGCAGCCCGATCTGCGCTGAGGCGAAGGCGAACTCGGCGCCTGGCTCCGTGGAGTAGGTCTGCCAGGGGGCCGCCGACTCCGCGCCGACCATGATCCGCTCGGAGGACTCGTCGTGCCTGATATCCCCTTCGACGACGACGGTCGAGCTGAGGCTCACATCGGCGAAGGCCTTCGGGAAGCCCGCCGCCGAGACTCGCCAGGTCGCCGTCTGCGTCGTGCCCGGTGCGATGTCCTCGAAGCTGACCGACGGGCTCTCCACGACGATCCCGTCGGGGACGTTCAGGGTGAGGTTGGCGGAATCGATCGTGCCGGTCGAGGAGAGGTTCGCGACGGTGGCCGACCAGGTCGAAGGCTCGCCCGTCCGGACGCCGGATGCCGAGAATGTCACCGCCGAACCGCCCGGTACCACCAGTGCAGTGAGGTCGACGGCGGCGGCCATCGCTGCGTTGCCCGCGTCGTTCGGGTGCACGCGATCTCCGGAGTCGTAGGCAGGCAGCAGCCGCTTCGGGTTCGCAGGGTCGCGCATCGCCAGATCGAAGTCGATCACGTCGTCGAAGGCCCCGCTGGTGCGGATCCACTCGTTGACTGCTTCCCTCTGCACGTCCATTGCCGGGGTGATCCCCTGCCAGATGGTCCCGCCCTCGAACGGCAGGATCGTCCCTCCGATCACCTTGACGCCGGCGGCGCGCGCCTCGGCGATCACCGACTGGAGGCCGGTGATGATCTCGGGTGCCGTGCGATTGCGAGCGAGATCGTTGGTTCCCTCCAGCACGATGGCCGTCGTCACGCCTGTGACCCCGAGCACATCGCGAGCGAACCGCGACACCCCGGCGGGCCCCTGCTGTGCGCCTGCGGCCGCGTCTGTGAGCAGCTGGTTTCCGCTGATCCCCGCATTCGCGACAGCGAGCTGGGCGTGCGGTGCTTCGGCGAGGATGCGTCGTGCGAGGAAGTTCGGATAGCGCCGGTTCGCGTTCCGCGTCGGACGGCCGGAGTCCGTGATCGAGTCGCCGAACGTGACCACCGTCCCACGTGCGGGCCCGCCGGATACGTCGACAGCGGTCACGAAGTACCAGGTGTCCTGACTCAACGGGAACGCGCTCGCGGCCGTCGCGTCCACGACGTTCGTGCCCACAGCATGGAACTGCGTCTGATCGGTCTTGGCGTGATACGACCTTCCGGTCTGAGCACCGGGAGCGAAGGTGGTCACGAGCAGATCGCTGTCTGAGGGGACCTCCAGTTGCACGACATCGCTGACGACCTGGCCGTAGGGCGGGATGGTAATGGAGCGCTCACCGTCGAACGTCAGCGGGCGGAGGGTGCCCTCTGCGACGTCCGCCGATCCTGGCGTCGCGGAAAGAGCGACAGAAGATGCCGAGATCGTCATCGGTGTCGAGTTGAAGTCGTTCGACAGGTGCACCCGGACCTTGTCGCCTGCCGCGGTGGTGCGCAGCACGTTCCGGATCGTGCAGTCCTGACAGCTGCCGGACTTCGCGGCGTTCGGTGAGGCCGTCCACGTCGCCACCCAGGGGTTCCCTGCATCAAGCGGTGACGGCTCGATGCCGTCTGAACCGTTCGCACCAGGAACCGTCTCGGAGCCCGTTGTGAAGTACTGGTTGCCGCCAGGACTGTTCGCTGCGCTCGCACTCGGCGCAGGCAGCAGTGAGGCGATCAAGGCCAGGGTGAGCGTGACCACTCCGATGAGACTGCGACGTCGATGCTCCGAGCACTTCTTCGTGCGCATGCGTGGACTCCGTTCGGTCGCATCACTGCGACGGGCTTCGGATACGGCGAAGTGCCTCGGGGGCCTCGCGTATTAGTTTGGTGAGTAAACTATGTTGCTGGCGACAAAGCTAGAGCATTCCGCGAGGCGCTGTCAATCACATGACATCAGTGGCAGGAGATAGGTGGCAGCGCCCATCGCGCTTCTTGCGAGGCGCTCAGGCCATTGCCCATCACCGTTGATACACAAGCAAGAGCGAGCTCACGTCGCTCCGGGAGTCCGATCGCGCGCGCTTCACAGCGCGCCTCTGCCGAGGTGGAGCCTGGAATCAGGTGTGGCTGCCGCGGCAGGATGCTCGCGTCTGAGCGTCCCGCCGCGGCAGACCGGACTCAGTCGAGCCCCTTCTCCTTGAGCCACTTGGCCGCGATGTCCTCGGCCGAGGCCTGATCCACCGTCGACTGCACGTTCATCGAGACGAGGTCCTCGGCGCCGAGCGCGGCGCTGATCGGGTTGATGACCTTGGCGATCTTGTCGGCGATGTCGCTGGACGCGATGGGCACGACGTTCGAGGCCAGGATCATGTTCTTCGGATCCTTCAGCGCCACGATGTCCTTGGTCTGGAAGGCGGGGTCGGCGGTGTAGATGTCGGCCACCTGCACCTGACCCGCCAGCAGCGATTCGAGCGTGCTTTGCGCCGTGGCGGAGAACCCGAGGTCGACGTCGTAGATCTTCTTCGCGCCGGCGGGGCCGTACGGACGCTGCTCCAGCTCGGGTGCGCCGCCGAGCACGGGCTTCGTGTTCAGCTTCGCCAGGTCGGCGATCGATTCGAGGCCGTTGTCCTGTGCGAACTTCTTCGTGACCGTGTAGGTGTCCTGGTCGCTGGCCTTGGAGTAGTCCAGCGCCTTCAGGGTCTTCGGCAGCGCCTTCTGCAGTGCCGCGTAGACGTCGTCGGGGCTGGTGGCGGTGGCGCTCTTGTCGAGGTACTCCAGCAGGTTGCCGGTGTACTCGGGGAAGAGGTTGATCTTGCCCGACTCCACGTCCGGCATGTACGCGTCGCGCTGGCCGACGTTGAACTTCTTCTCGACCGTGAAACCGGCCTTCTCCAGCGCCTGCGCGTAGATCTCGGCGATGATCTCGTTGGAGTAGTACGCCTGCGAGCCGACGACGATGGTCTCGCCGCCCTTGTCCGTTCCACCGCCGGCGGAGGGCTCGTCGAGCGGGTTGCTGCTGCCGCATCCGGCGAGCGCGAGGGTCGCGGCGAGCGCGACCCCGACGGCGAGTGCGAGTCGGGACTTCCGTGCGGTGATCATGATGTGCCTCTCTGTGGAGTGGTTCAAGCGGTTCAGGCCGTGACGGATGCCGCGCGTCGCGCGGACCGCCGCCCATTGCGGTCGGAGGAAGAGGTGCGGTCGGGGGACGGGGAGCGGATGCCGGCAGGCACGACCGCGCGCTGCAGCGCGGCCAGCAGCAGGTCGACCAGGAGCGCGAGCACGGCGACGAGAAGCGCACCGGCGAGCACCTGGTCGAATCGCCGCAGCGGGATGCCCTGGATGATCGGCCAGCCGAGACCGCCGAGGTTCACGTACGCGCCGATCGTGACGGTCGCGATCACCTGCAGCAGGGCGGAGCGGATGCCGCCGACCAGCAGCGGCATGCCGAGCGGGAGCTCGACCTTCGTGAAGATCTGCCACTCGGTCATGCCGACGGCACGTGCGGCGTCGATCACCCTGCGATCGATGGCCTCGAAGCCCGTGTATGCGCCCGCGAGCAGCGAGGGGATCGCGAGCAGCACGAAGGTGATGACAGCGGCCAGCGGTGTCTGCAGCACGCCCAGCAGCAGCACGAGCAGGATGAGGAGCCCGAACGACGGCACGGCGCGCGCGGCGCCCGAGACGGCCACGGCGATCTCGCGCCCCTTTCCGGTGTGCCCGATCAGCCAGCCGGCGGGGAGCGCGATGGCGGCGGCCACCAGCACGGAGATCGCGGTGTAGAGCAGGTGCTGGCCGAGCAGGGTGGGCAGGGCGTACTGCCCGTGCCACTGCGCGGGGGTCAGGAGCCAGGAGATCGCGTCGGTGAAGAGGTTCATGCGGCCGACCTCACCACTGCGCGCCGGGCCTTCGACGGGCTGAGGGCGCCCCCGCCCGCCGACGTCGCCCGCGTCCACGGCATGAGCATCCGGCCCAGGAGCACCAGCAGCACGTCGATGACCAGGGCGATCACGACAACCGCGACCACGCCGGCGAGCACCTCGGCGATGATGCGCCGCTGCAGGCCGTTGGTGAACAGGTAGCCCAGGTTCTCGACGCCGATCAGGATGCCGACGGTGGCCAGCGAGATCGTGCTGACCGCTGCCACGCGCAGACCCGCGAGGATCACCGGGCCGGCGAGCGGCAGCTCGACCGTGAAGAACCTGCGCGGGGCGGCGTAGCCCATGGCCGTGGCCGCCTGCCGCACGTCAGGGTCGACAGAGTCGAGGCCGTCGGCGACCGCGCGCACGAGGATCGCGACCGCGTAGATGGTGAGGGCGATGATCAGGTTCGGCTCGTCGGTGGCCGAGTATCCGAAGACGGCCGGCAGGAGGATCAGCAGCGCGAGCGAGGGGATCGTGTACAGCAGGCCCGTGAGCACGATGACCGGGCCGCGCACCAGCCGGTATCGCCAGGCCACCCAGCCCAGCGGGATCGACAGGAGCAGGCCCAGCACGATCGGCGTCGCGCTCTGCCTGAGATGCACGAGCGTGAGTCCGAGGATCAGATCCAGGTTGTCGCCGACCCAGTTCACGTCAGGTCCCGTCCCTCAGCACGCCCTGAGTGCGTCCCTCGGAGTCCACCACGACCGTGCCGCGCGGGGTCTGCTTGAGCGAGAGCGCGCGGCGGCCGCGCTCGGCGCCGATGAACGCCTCGACGAAGGCATCCGCCGGGTTCTCGATGATCTCGCTGGGGCTGCCGACCTGCACGATCCGCGCGCCCTTGTCGAGGATGACCACCTGGTCGCCGAGCAGGAACGCCTCGTCGATGTCGTGCGTGACGAACACGACCGTCTTGTCGAGCTCGACCTGCAGGCGGATGAGCTCCTGCTGCAGGTCGGCGCGCACGATCGGGTCGACGGCGCCGAAGGGCTCGTCCATCAGCAGGATGTTCGGGTCGGCCGCGAGCCCGCGGGCGACGCCCACGCGCTGCTGCTGGCCTCCGGAGAGCTGGCTGGGGTAGCGGTCGGCGAGCGCGGCATCCAATCCCACGGTGCTCAGCAGCTCCCGCGCCCGGCCGTGAGCCTCGGCACGGCTCACGCCGTTCAGCCGCAGCACGGTGGACACGTTGTCGATCACCGTGAAGTGCGGCATGAGCCCGGAGTTCTGCATCACGTACCCGATGCTGCGGCGCAGCTGCACCGGGTCGCGATCGAGCACGCTCTCACCGTCGATCGCGATCGTGCCCGCGGTCGGGTCGACCATCCGGTTGATCATGCGCAGCAGTGTGGTCTTGCCGCATCCGGACGACCCGACGAAGACGGTCGTCTTGCGGGAGGGCAGCACGAGGCTGAAGTCCTCGACGGCCAGCGTGCCGTCGGGGAAGCGCTTCGAGACCGAAGTGAACTCGATCATCCGCCGCGGCCTACCGGCCGACCTGCACGCTCGGATCGAATGCGAGGTAGCCGGAGAAGTCGCGACCCACCTTCTCGATCGCGGTGGGGTACGGAGTCGGGTACGCCCAGACCAGGTCCTTGTGCGTCGTCCCGTCGAGCACCAGTGAGTAGTACTGGCACACGCCCTTCCACGGGCACGTGTACGGCGTCGGGCTCTCGACGAGCTCACCCTGCCGCAGCGCGGTGGTGGGGAAGTAGTGGTTGCCTTCGATCAGGATCGTCTCGGCGTCATCCGCCTCAGCGATCACGGTTCCTTCGAGTACTGCCTTCATGTGCGTACCTCCTGGCGTCCTTTCGAGCGTAGGCGACACCTCCGACAACGCGCAGGAGTCGCGGGAACTTCCCGGATTCCCGGCATCCGCGGCCTCGGAGTCAGGCCGACTGGCGGCCGTACGCCTCCAGCAGCCGCAGCCACACCTCGTTCATGGTCGGATACGCCGGCACCGCGTGCCAGAGCCGGCTGATCGGCACCTCGCCGGTGACGGCGATCGTGGCGGCCTGGAGCAGTTCGGCGACATCGGCGCCGACGAACGTGACGCCCAGCAGCACCTCGCGCTCGGTGTCGACGATCATGCGCGCCTGCCCCTGGTAGCCGTCCGCGTGCAGGCCCGAGCCCGCCACCCAGCCGAGGTCGTAGTCGACGACCTCGATCTCGTGGCCGGCCGCGCGGGCGGCATCCGCCGTGAGGCCCACCGAGGCGACCTCGGGCTCGGAGAAGACCACCTGCGGCACGGCCGCGTGATCGGCGGTCGCGACGTGTCGGCCCCAGGGCTGGTCGGCGACCACCTCGCCGCGCGAGCGCGCCGCGATCACGTCGCCCGCGGCGCGCGCCTGGTACTTGCCCTGATGGGTGAGCAGCACCCGGCCGTTCACGTCCCCGACCGCGTACAGCCAGTCGCTCCCCGGCACGCGCAGGGTGTCGTCGACCTCGATGTAGCGCCCGGGCTCCAGCCCTACGGTCTCCAGGCCGATGTCCCCGCTGCGCGGCGTGCGCCCGGTGGCGGCGAGCACCTCGGATGCCGTGATCTCCTCGCCGTCGCCGACCGTGACCACGACGTGGTCTCCGTCACGGCGCACCGCCGAGGTGGCGGTGTTCAGCCGCACGTCCACGCCCATGCCGCGCAGGCCGTCGGCGACCCGCTCACCGGCGAACGGCTCCATGCCGCCGAGCAGTCCGCTCCGCGCGATGAGGGTGACGGATGCCCCGAGGCCGGCGTACGCGGTGGCCATCTCCACCGCCACGACACCACCGCCGATGATCGCCAGGGACTCCGGCACGTGATCGGCGCTGGTCGCCTCACGGCTGGTCCACGGCTTCGCATCCGCGAGCCCGGGGATGCCGGGGATCGTCGCATCCGTGCCGGTGCTGATCGCCACCGCCTGCCTGGCGCGCAGCACCCGGCCGCCGACGGTGACCTCGCGTTCGCCGGTGAGGCGGCCGTGGCCGCGCACCAGGTCGATGCCGGCGCCGTTCAGCCAGTCGACCTGGCCGTCGTCCTTCCAGTGCGAGGTGAAGGAGTCGCGGCGGGCGAGCACGTCGGCGGGGCTCAGCGTTCCGCCGCTCACGCCCTTGACATGCTGCGCCGCGCGCAGCGCCTGGATCGGGCGCAGCAGCGCCTTCGACGGCATGCACGCCCAGTACGAGCATTCACCGCCGACCAGCTCGCTCTCCACGATCACGGCGGTCAGCCCGCCCTGCACGGCCCGATCGGCCACGTTCTCTCCGACAGGTCCGCCGCCCAGCACGATGAGGTCGTATTCGTCGCTCATTGCTTCAGTCTTGCTCAGCATCCGCTCGGTGGGGCCGTCGCCTCGCAGATCTGCACAACTTCGCAGGGATGGGCAGGGAGGTCTGTGGAGATGTGCCGAACTGCGCGGCTGCGCTCAGCGCGTGGGCAGGATCACCGTCGGCGTGGGCGCGGACGTCGTATGACGCACATCGCGCGGCGCCCCGGTGCGCTCGTCGAGGTCGATCGCGCTGATCGTGCCCGAGCGCTGACCCGCGACGAGCAGGACGCCCTCGTGCACGAGGTGGTGGCGCGGCCAGTCGACGCCGGAGTCGGCGAGCGCGAGCGGCTCGACCGCCTCGCCGGAACCGCGCACCCGCAGCGCCGAGATCGTGTTGCTGCCGCGCAGCGCCGTGTACAGCGTGTGCCCGTCGCGGGAGACGGCGAGCTCGGCGGGGGTGTCGAATCCGACCTGCGCGATCGGCGAGGCGGTGGTCGCCGAGGCCAGCCCCCAGCTGCCGTCGCGGGCGGATGCCAGGGTGAACACCTCGCAGGAGTACTCCGTCACGACGTGCAGGTGACCGCTGGGGTGCATGACCATGTGCCGCGGGCCGGTGCCGCGGGGCAGCACCACCTCGTGGTCGAGAGCCAGTCCGGTGCCGGCGGACCGCCAGATGCGCACCAGGTCGAAGCCGAGGTCGGTGGTGGCGATGCGGCCGTCGGGCAGGAACACGGCGGCATGCGCGTGCGAGACACGCGGCTCCTCGCCGGTCGGGGTAGGGTACGGGTCCTTCGCCGCGGCGGGGTCCGTGTCGTCCGCGGGTTCCGCTTCCCCGAAGAGCGCCGCGCGCAGTGCCGCGGCCTTGTCGGGTGCGGCAGGCAGGATGCTGCCATCAGCGCCGAGCGCGTAGCGGACGACGCGTCCGTCGCCGTAGCAGCTGGCGATCAGCATCCGCCCGTCCGGGGAGACCGCGAGGTGGCAGACGTACTCGCCGGCGTCGACAGGGCGGCCGAGCGGACGCAGTGTCGCTTCGCCGCTGCGAGCGAAGGCCTGGACGGCGGCCGAGCCCTCCAGCGCCGCGTACACGACGTCGAGGGTGGGATGCTGCGCCAGCCACGACGGGGACGAGACCGGCGCCGCCGTGCCGCGGTAGGTGAGCGTCGACGCGCCACGCCCCTCGTCGACGGAGAGGAAGCCGATGCCCTCGGCATCCCCGTCCATGTCGTCGCCGTACCCACCGACCCAGAACCGCGTCATGCCCACTCCTCCGATGTCGAACTGCTTCTCGAGTGCACCGCTTCGCGACGAGGGAACCACCTGCCGAGGCCGGCAACCGGTGCGCTCGACGGGAACCGGTTCACCCGCGCCGGAACCGGCCCTCGGCGGCGCGCGTCAGTCGACGAGGTCGTGACGCACGATGACCTGCTCGCGCTCGGGTCCCACGCCGATCACCGAGATGCGCGTGTTGCTCATCTTCTCCAGCGCCAGCACGTAGTCCTGGGCCGTCTGCGGCAGGTCCTCGAAGGAGCGCGCCTTCGAGATGTCCTCGCTCCAGCCCGGGAAGTACTCGTAGATCGGCTTGGCGTGGTGGAAGTCGGTCTGGTTGACCGGCACATCGTCGAAGCGCACGCCGTCGACGTCGTAGGCGACGCACACCGGGATCTGCTCCAGGCCGGTCAGCACGTCGAGCTTGGTGAGCACCAGGTCGGTGATGCCGTTCACGCGCGTGGCGTAGCGGGTGATCGGTGCGTCGTACCAGCCGGTGCGGCGCAGCCGCCCCGTGGTGGTGCCGTACTCGAAGCCGGTCTTGCGCAGCCACTCGCCCATCTCGTCGAGCAGCTCGGTCGGGAACGGACCCGAGCCGACGCGGGTCGTGTACGCCTTCACGATGCCGACGATGCGGTCCAGGCGGTTCGGGCCCACGCCGGAACCGGCCGCCGCACCCGCGGAGGTCGCGGTGGACGAGGTGACGAACGGGTAGGTGCCGTGGTCCACGTCGAGCATGGTGGCCTGACCGCCCTCGAACACGACGACCTCGCCGCGGTCGAGCGCCTCGGCGACCAGGTGACCGGTGTCGGCGACCATCGGGCGCAGCCGGTCGGCGTAGGTGAGCAGCTCGTCGACGATCTCGTCGCAGGTGATCGCGCGGCGGTTGAAGATCTTCACCAGCAGGTGGTTCTTCTGGTCGAGCGCGCCCTCCACCTTCTGCCGCAGGATGTTCTCGTCGAACAGGTCCTGCACGCGGATGCCGACGCGGTTGATCTTGTCGGCGTAGGCCGGGCCGATGCCGCGGCCGGTGGTGCCGATGTTGCGCTTGCCGAGGAAGCGCTCGGTGACCTTGTCGAGCGTGCGGTGGTACTGCGTGATGATGTGCGCGTTGGCGCTGACCTTGAGCTTGGAGACGTCGACACCGCGGGCGGAGAGCGCCTCGAGCTCCTGGAACAGCACCTCCAGGTCGACGACCACGCCGTTGCCGATCACCGGCGTCACGCCGGGGGTCAGAATGCCGGAGGGCAGCAGGTGCAGGGCGTACTTCTCGTCGCCGACGACGACGGTGTGCCCGGCGTTGTTGCCGCCGTTGAACTTGACGACCCAGTCGGTGCGCTCGCCGAGCAGGTCTGTCGCCTTGCCCTTGCCCTCATCGCCCCACTGGACGCCGACGATAACGATTCCTGGCATGGGTGTACCCCCTGGTACTGCACGCTGTTCGCCGGGTTTGCACCGGCAGATGAGCTGGCCCGAACGGGCGTGTCCATCCTACCGGAGGCCCTCCGGCAGGACCTTGGCGGGAAACGCACGATGCCTGACCACCGCCGCGGTCGACCGATGTCCGTGCCACCTGCGACGATCGGAGGATGCCTTCCTCTCCGGATCCCGCGCTCGAGCAGACCGCGGGTCGGGCCCCGGTCGCGCGCTCGAACGGACCGCTCGTCCTGCTCGCAGCGCTGGTCACCGTCGTGCTGTGGGCGTCGGCCTTCATCGGCTCGCCCCGCTCATGGTGGTCGTCTTCAGCGGACTGTTCCTGCACGAGGGCTTCCCGAAGCCGCTGATCATCGGCGCGCCGCTCGCATTCCTGGGTGTCGTTCTGATCGGCATGACCTCGCACACGGACGCCGGTCTCGACGTCACCGGGCTGCTGCTGGCCCTGCTCGCAGCCGTCATGTACGCCGGATGCACCCTGCTCCAGAAGCACCTGCTCAGCGCCGGGGCGGACTCCACCACGCTCACCTTCTTCGGTGCGGCCGCGGGCACAGTCGCTCTGCTGCCGTGGACCGGCAGCATGATCCACGCCGTGCAGACCGCGCCGCTCGACGCCACCTACGTCGTCCCGGCGATCGCGATCCTGCTCTCCTGGCTGATCCTCGGCGAGGTGCCGACACCGCTCATGCTGCTCGGAGGGGCACTCTGCCTGCTCGGAGTGCTGGTGACGCGGATGGGGTGGCGCCGGCGCGGATGACCCGGCCGGATGCCCGCCGCATCGCTACAGTGAGCGTCGGAGGAACGATGACGACCTGGTGGCCCTATGCCCGCATCACCGCATCCGTGCTCGGATTCGCGGCGATCATCGCTCAGCTGATGCTCACGCTCACCAATGCGACCCAGGCCGCCACGGCGTACGGCTCGCATCTGCCGACCGTCGCCGTGAACTTCTTCAGCTTCTTCACGATCCTGTCTAACCTCGGCGCCGCCGTGCTGCTCGCCGTCGCGGCGATCTGGGCGCGGACGACGGGGAGGGACGCCGTGCGCGAGCCGCGCTGGCTGGCCGTGACAATGGCATGCGTGGCGACGTACATGATCGTCACCGGCATCGTCTACAACCTGCTGCTGCGCGGGGTCGAGCTGCCGCAGGGAGCCACGGTCCCCTGGTCGAACGAGGCGCTGCACGTCGTCATCCCGCTGTTCCTGCTGGTCGACGTGCTGTTCGCGCCGAAGCGCCGGATGCTGTCCTGGGGCACGCTCGGGACCATCGCCGCGTTCCCGATCGCGTGGGCGATCTACACGCTGGTGCGCGCGAACCTGATCATCGCGCCCGCCACCGGCGACCCGTACTGGTACCCCTATCCGTTCCTGAACCCGAACGTCACCCCGGGCGGCTACCTGGGCGTGGCGGGCTACATCGTCGGCATCGCGGTCGCGATCATCGCGGTGGGCGCGGGCGTGGTGTGGGTCGCGCGGAAGCGCGCGGCATCCGTCGTCGAGTCCGAGCCGGAGTCGGCCACGGTCTGAGGCGCCCGCTCACCAGCGGTTGTGCACCTCTTCGGCCCACCCGAAGATCCCCTCGAACGCGATGACCTCGCCGTCAGCCTCCCGAGTTCTTCTGACCGCGAGCACCGTGGCATCGAGATGGTGGGGCTTCCCTCAGGTGCCGGACGGAGGGATAGTGGGTACCACGCTTGTCGCAGTGTAGGGGGTAGATGATGAGTCGACGTCTTTGGAGATGGGTGCTGGTTGCTGCCGCGATCGCTCTGGTCCTGGTTGGAATCCTTGTGTACGTTCTCGCTGGGATCTTTGGTTGGACGGCGCTGGGCACAGGCGTCGGGTTGACGATCACTTGGGGCTTCGCGGCATTGATCGTCGTTGGGCTTTTGGTGCGTGTGGTCTTTTCCAGAAGATCCCTACGCCAGGACCTGGAGGGTGTGGGCGAGCCCATCAATGATCTCTACCTGGGGCGGGTCACTACTCCGCCGGTTGTGAAGTCCAACGAGGATTATTCCGCGTTCCCGCCGCCACACGACACCGGACGTTAGCTCGAGACGGGGACCTGTCGAAAGCCGCAAATAATAGAGGGGGCCACATGTCGTGCGACCCCCTCTATAGCCGCACCCAGCGAGTTCGGGTGAGCCTCAGCCGTGACTAGGAGACCCGTCCACCGCAGGTGTAAACCGATACACACCGACCCATGAACATGCGGTTGGCAGCCACATTGCCCCAAGGCACAGATCCGCCTGAGATGTAGCCGGTGCGGTAGTCCGCGAAACCGACCCAGTAGTAGGCGGAAACTTGCCCACAGTAGGTGCTGGACACGCACTTGTACTCGTAGCCCAAACCGTTACCGGACGCGTCGGTGTATATGTAGGTGCTGTAGCTGTAACCTGCCCGCGCCGTCTTGTCCCATCCGATCAAGGAGCCCACGGTGAACGCCCTGCTCCATCCGCCATTCGCGCCGGGGTACCAACCGACAGCGGCAGTCAAAGCCGGGGATACTCCCTGGGGTTTGGCGGCCGCAACAGCTGCAGCGGCCGCTGCGGGATCACCACCCTGGCGTTTCGCAGCCACGGCGGCTTCGATGGCCGGGACTGAGAGTCCGTCGGGGAGGCTGCCATCCGGATTCTGAATCACGACGAGAGTGTCGGCGCTGATCGGTCCAGTGGGATACATGGTTCCGCCTTCGTAGGGGAAGGCGTCCGCTGCCGGGACGATGATGTAGCCGGCGGCGTCGGCGGCTTTCGCGACCCGGACCGGATCCTTGGTCAGCCATGAGGCGCTTGCGTTGGTTGTCGGGGCCTCGCTTCCGAGCGCAGCGCCGGGCGTCATCACCGCACCGATCAGCGCTGCAACCACGACGAGAGCGCGCAACTTCGATGTTTTGACGCTCATCGCAATTCCCCCACTCCAGATTTGTTCTGAGGTTGACCCCGATTCCCGGACACTGACCAGGCGGGATCTGCGTGTTTGCGGGCCTGTCGGGGAGGATGTCCGTGATGGGCACGAGCAAGAAGAGGAAGTCGTATACGCCGGAGTATCGCCGGGAGGCGGCGCGGCTGGTGATCGACACTGATCGGACGATCGCGGCGGTCGCGCGGGAGATCGGGGTCGGCGAGCAGTTGCTGGGCCGGTGGGTGCACGCGGAGCGGGCCCGGACCGGCGGCGACGGCGTGGCGCCGCTGGATCTGGATGAGCGGGCCGAGCTGGAACGACTGCGCCGCGAGGGGGCGGAGCTGCGGATGGACAACGAGTTCCTGGGAAAAGCGGCGGCCTTCTTCGCATCGAAGCAGAACCCGAGGAGCGGTTCGCGGTGATCGAGGCGGAGAAGGCCGGCAACACGACGATGACGATCACCCGCATGTGCGCTCTGCTCGGCGTGGACCGGCGCCGGTTCTACGAGTGGCGGGCCCGGCAGGCCGCCGGCCCCTCTGCGCGGCAGCAGCGGGACGCGGACCTCACCGCGCAGATCGTGGCGCTCCACGCCGCATCGGACGGCACCTACGGGGCTCCCAGGATCCACGCCGACCTGCAGGAGGCCGGTGTCGTGGTGTCGCGGAAGAAGGTCGCCGGCCTGATGCGGGACAAGGGTATCGAGGGCATCAGCCCCCGCACCTGGCACCCGGCGACGACCGTCCACGGGGAGGACCCGTTCCCCGTCCCGGACCTCGTGGAGCGGCAGTTCGACCAGGGCGATCGGGACCGGGCCTGGTTCTCCGACATCACCTACCTCCACACGGGTGAGGGGTGGGCGTACCTGTGCGTCGTCCGCGACGGGCACACCCGCCGGGTCCTCGGCCGCTGCGTCGCCGACACCATGCACACCGACCTCGTGGAAGCAGCAGTGCGGCAAGCAGTCGCGCTGCGCGGTGCGTTGCCGGGGAAGGTGATCTTCCACGCGGACAGGGGCACCCAGTACACCAGCGCCCAGCTCGCGGACGCCGCGAGAGAGCTTGGGGTGCTGCGGTCGATGGGACGCACCGGCGTGTGCTGGGATAACGCGGCCGCGGAGTCGTTCTGGTCGATCTTCAAGAACGAGTACTACCACCGGCACGTGTTCGCCACGATCGACGCTGCTCGCCGAGGCGCCTACGCCTGGATCGACGGCTGGTACAACGCCCGCCGACGCCATTCCCGCATCGGCTACCTCAGCCCGCTAGAGTACGAACGCCGCCAGCTCGCACTGGCAGCCTGACCAACCAACCACCTGTCCGGGATCCGGGGGCAACCTCAGTTCATGGCACTTCCTCCTTGAGTTATGGTGGCCCTGGGGGATCGCCTCAGGGCGTTCATAGGAGGAAGAATGACCGGAACAACGACGTGTCGGCCAGCAAATTCACCATCTGGTGAAGACGAAGCTTTAGGCGTACAGTCACTTAGAACTTTGCCCTGAGACTCGCCCGCTGATCATGAATTCTGGCAAGGAAGACGAGTTCCGGCCGTTCTTGGTAGGTGCCGTTATGCGCTTCGGCGTGCGGTTACGTAGCATTCGGCAGCGTCGGGGACTCTCGCAGGAACAGGTCGCACATGATGCGGGCATCGCGGTCCAGACCTACAGCTGTCTGGAGCGCGGGATCGCGCCTGGCGGAGGGTACGCAAACCCGACGCTGGAGACGATCCTCCGAGTGCTTCACGCGCTCGGAGTCGCCCCCACCTCGTTGACGCTTTCAACGACATCTCAGCCTGACGACGTCACATATCCCCAAATTTGATCATGAGGCGACAGCCGTAGCTCTCAGCCCTGCTCGGTTCAAGATCGACGGATCTGCGCCGTGAACTCTTCCGCAGTGACATCGTCCGGGAGCTGAATCGTGACGTGATCGGCGCGTAGCGGCTCGGCGACGCGTACGGCTGACATCACCTTGTCGCCGACCTTGATCACGACGCGTGCTTCTTGTCCGGCTTCGCTGGCGGCGGCGGTGGATGCAGCGAGCACGGAAGCACCGTCTTCCGTCAGCTCGAGGTCGACGGCGTTGCCGGACTGGTCATTGGCTGCCGCAGCGGCCTTCAACTCAACCCTTTGAAAGGCGCTGTGGGTCAAGAGAATATGCTCACCGTTGACTGCCACGCAGTCAGCGGAAGAGCCAGCAGCACAGATCTTCGTTACGGCCACCTCGATCGAGCCCCCCGAGGCCGGCGGACCCGCGGCATCAGCCGACGCGCACCCGCTCAGTACGAACAGAGCAAGAGCACCGATCACTCCAAACTTGCGCTGAATCTTCATCCTTCACCCTCCTTGGTTCAGACTCCCCCGCCTGTAGCCTAGGGAAGCTACCCTCCGCCCTCTACACATGGCACGCGCCCGAGGAGATCTCGGCTGGTCTTCCTGCGATGGAAACTTCCACCGAGCCGTGATGACCGCAGGTTCGTTCCGCTACGTTGTCCGACACATGCGGCCGCGGCCGGCGGTTCCGATCGCGGAGTTCACGATCCCAGTCCCCGACGGTTCTCGGAGGGCCGCGAGATTGTGGTTCTCAACCCGACGGCCTACGACATCACGTGCGACTGAGCCGCGAGGCGCCGTACATCCGGACCTCTGGAGCCGCGGACACGACCGGTGAGCGAGCTCGTGGGAACGTCCCGTTGATGCGGTGAGCTCGCGCTCATCGAGGCGGTTCCCGGGCACGGCGCCCCTTCTGTCCTGTGATCCCAGGATGCCAGCAGGCATACTGGAGGTCGACCGGAGCGGTCAGGGGGTGTGTGATGACGGACGACTGGAGCGAGGCGACGGCCGAGCTGTGGGCTCGTGCCGCCCATCCGCTCCGCCGCGATGCGCGTGCCGCCGCCCCGGCGGGCCTGCCCGCTGCGGCCCCGGTCGCGCACGCGCCCCGGGAGGGCGCGGCAGTGCACCGGGGGCTGCTGATCGCCGGTTTCGCGTTCATCGCCGTGATCGGTCTCGCGGCCACGACCGTCGGGATACTCACGTCCGGGATCGGGCCGAGCGTCACGGCGGATGCCGCAGCGAGCAGGCACGGCACGACCTCCCTGCTCGCCGAGCGAGGGGTTCCCTCCGTCACGGACGATGAGCAGGAAGCTCAGGCGGATGCCGGGGATGCCGGGGATGCGGGCGCGGCCGCGGACCCGAGCACGCCGACGGACCCTGATGCCGCGGCTGACGGCGCCGCGGGCGCGCCTGTCGATGCGGGCGGGGCGCCTCCGGCATCCGGCCCCGGCTCGTCCGCACCAGGGCCGGGTGCATCCGACCCCGGGCCCGCCGATCCGGGCCCCGCGAATCCGGGCCCGACGAACCCCGGTCCGACGAACCCCGGTCCGACGACGCCGACCAACCCGGTTCCCTCCGACCCGACGCCGCCTGCTCCGGTGCCCCCTGCGGCGCCGAAGCCGCTGGCATTCACCGGGATCACCCCGAACTACGCCCTGAACATCCTGGGCCTCAAGCTGCTGGCGAGCTACACGCTCTCGCTGTCCGGCCAGCCCGGAGCGAAGGCGGCCGTGACCTACGGTGGCCTGCCCGCCGGAACGGTCACCTTCGACAGCGGAGGCCGCGCCTCCCTCGTCGTCGGCGCCTCGCTGCTGGGTCTGAGCAACCCGATGATCGGCGCGTCGTATTCGGACGGCACCGCCGGCGCCGCGATCCACGCCCGCCGCGACTCGATCTGAGACGGCAGAGCCTCGATGCGGGTCTCGGTCGGAGCAGGTGCACAGACGACGTCGCCGTCGCCGGTTACCCTGTACCGGGGGGATCAGCGGTCGTCGTCGATCTCTCGACGCACGAGGAGATGACAGATGACCGACTTCCCGGTGGTTCCTGAGCCCGCCGAAGGGCCAGCCGCTTCGTCCGCGCCCCCGCCTCCGCCCGCGCCGGCTGCGCCGATCGCATCCGCGCCGACCGCCGCGGCGGCCTCCGCTGATGCGCACTGGGACACGGATGCCGTCGATGCGACGCGTCCATCCGCCCCACCGCGGCCGCCGCTGCCCACCCCGTCGACGGACTCGGGAGCCCCCGTGCCTTCGGGGGACCGCCCCGGCTCGGCAGCGCAGGCCCCCCAGGCGAACGCGACCCCCGAGGAGCTCGCCCGGGCGCAGCGCATCCTGAAGGTCATCTCCGACTCGTACTCCACCAAGATGGTCGGCCAGGACCGGCTGCGCAGCAGTCTGCTCATCTCGCTGATCGCCGGCGGGCACATCCTGCTGGAGTCCGTGCCCGGACTCGCCAAGACCACGGCGGCCAGCACGCTCGCCGACACCGTGAAGGCCAGCTTCAAGCGCATCCAGTGCACCCCCGACCTGCTGCCCAGCGACATCACCGGCAGCCAGATCTACGACGCCGCGACCGCCACCTTCCGCACCGTGCTGGGACCGGTGCACGCCAACTTCGTGCTGCTCGACGAGATCAACCGCTCCAGCGCCAAGACGCAGTCGGCCATGCTCGAGGCGATGCAGGAGCGGCAGACCACCATCGGCGGCGAGATCCACGCCCTGCCGAAGCCGTTCCTCGTGATCGCGACGCAGAACCCCATCGAGCAGGAGGGCACCTACGAGCTGCCCGAGGCGCAGATGGACCGCTTCCTGCTCAAGGAGATCGTGGAGTACCCGAGCCCGGCCGAGGAGTTCGAGATCCTCGGACGCATCGACTCCGGCGTGCTCAACCCCGACCGGCACGTGCCCGGCGTGATCTCGCTCGAGGACGTGCAGGATCTGCAGGACATCGCCTCGCGGGTCTACATCGACCCCGCGATCCGCAACTACATCGTGCAGCTCGCGTACGTCACCCGGAACCCGGGGCCGTACATCGGCGAGGAGCGCGCCCGGTTCATCAAGTACGGCGCGAGCCCCCGCGCGAGCATCGCGTTCCTGCAGGCATCCCGCGCGCTGGCGCTGCTGAACGGCCGCACGCACGTGCTGCCCGAGGACATCCGCGGCCTGCGCCACCTGGTGCTGCGTCACCGCGTGCTGCTCACCTTCGAAGCGGATGCCGAGGGCATCCGCAGCGAGGAGATCATCGACCAGATCTTCGCGTCGGTGCCCACCCCGTAACCCTTCGACAGGCTCAGGGACCCAAGCTGTGGCAAGTCTGATCACCCAGGTGAAGAGCAAGCTCTTCATCCGCTCATCGCAGAAGTCGATGCACGCGCTCGATGGCGCCTACGCATCGCTGCTGCGCGGGCGCAGCCTCGACTTCGAGGATCTGCGTCCGTACGAGTTCGGCGATCAGGTGCGCGACATCGACTGGCGCGCCACGGCCAAGCAGGGCGAGCCGCTCATCAAGCGCACCAAGGCGACGCGCATGCACACGGTGCTGTTCCTGGTGGATTCCGGTCGCGGCATGAAGGCCCTCGCCGAGGACGAGCGGTCCAAGCGCGATCTGGTGGTGCTGCTGACCGGCGCCCTCGGCTTCCTCACCGTTCGCCACGGCGATGACTTCTCGATCATCTACGGTGACTCGTCCCGCGTGCGCCGGCTGCCCCCTGGCGGCACCGAGGGGGCGCTCGAGCACGCCCTGCGCACCATCCGCCAGGCCATCGACGACAGCGACGCCCCGAGCGACCGGGACGCCCTGCTCCGCTACACCGCGCGCAACATCTCGCGACGCTCGATCGTCGTGATCGTCACCGATGAGACGCCGATGTCGGATGACACCGACCGGCTGCTGCGCCGGCTCAAGGTGCAGCACGACGTGCTGTGGCTGACGGTGCGGGATGCCGAGATCGTGGTCGCCGGCAGCGGGCGCGCGAGCGCGTTCGACCGCGCCGTCGATCCGAGCCTCGCCCGCACGGCTCCCGGTCACCGTCGCGACGTGGACAGCGGCTGGGGCATCCCCGACTTCGTGCACGGCGACGCCGAGGTGATGGCGGAGCTGGCAGCCCTCGAGGAGGCGGACACCGCGCACCGCGACGAGGTGCTGCGCCGCCACGAGATCACGCACGCCGAGTTCGGCGGGCAGGACACCGCGGTCGCGACCCTGCTGACGATGCTGAACAGGAGGTCGCATGCCCGCGCCTGACGACCTCTATCCGCCCGTTCAGTACGGCTGGGGCTGGATCCTGCTCGCGATCGGCATCCTGCTTCTGCTCGGTGTCGCCGCCTGGCTGCTGTGGTTCCTCACCCGGCCGAAGCACAGCATCACACTGCACGGCGCCCCCTCCTACACGCCTCCGACGGCCGACGTGCTCACGCAGCTGCGCACCGAGTACCTCGCCGACGTGCAGCGCATCGAAGATGCATACCGGTCCGGGAATATGCCTCCGAAGCAGGCGAACCTCGAGCTGAGCCGGCTCGTGCGAGGCTTCGTGAACGACTACTCCGGCCTGGAAGCTCCCGTGCTCGCGCTCGACGACCTGGTCGCCCGCGGGGTCGATCCGGCGCTGATCGACGCCATCCGCCGGCACTACTACCCGAGCATCTTCCAGCGCGGGCCGGCGATCGATCCACGGTACGGCGCCGAGGCGGCGCGCAAAGTCGTCAGAAGCTGGCACTGAGAGGTTCAGACATGGAACTGAACACACCGTGGATGATCCTCGTCGCGCTCGGCGTGCTGCTCGCCGCCGCCACCGTGGGCGTGCTGCTCGGCCTTCGCGGCCGTGAGCGCGCCGAGAGGGCACCGGCCGCGCTGGTCTCCCGAGCCGAGCGGCTGCGCAGCCTGCCGTCGTTCCGGGCATCCGTCCGCCGTCGCATGAGCCTGCTCTCGGGCATCCTCATCGTCGGCGCGATCGCCGTTCTGCTGGGCGGGGTGGTCGCCGCGCGGCCCATGGCCGCCAAGACCATCCAGCCCATCAACAACAGCCGCGACATCATGCTGTGCCTCGACGTCTCCGGCTCGATGTCGGACGTCGACGTCGAGGTGCTGAGCGTGTTCGAGGAGCTGCTGAAGGGCTTCAAGGGCGAGCGCATCGGGCTGACGATCTTCAACAGCTCGCCCGTGCAGGTGTTCCCCCTCACCGACGACTACCCCTTCGTGAAGGAGCAGCTGCAGCGCATCCGCACCAGCTTCGACTACAACGACGAGACGCCCGAGCACTGGGTGGGAACGCTGAACGGGCCCGGCGCCTCGCTGATCGGCGACGGGCTCGCCGCCTGCACCATGCGCTTCGACCACGCCGAGGACGACCGCAGCCGTTCGGTGATCCTCGCCACCGACAACGAGCTGGCCGGCGCCTCGATCCTCACCATCGAGGAGGCCGCGCAGTACGCGAAGTCGAAGAAGGTGCGCGTGTTCGCCCTCAACCCGGTGCAGGGCAAGGATGCCGAGGTCAGCGCGCAGCTGGAGAACGCCGCGGCGCTGACCGGCGGCAGGTCCTACGCGCTGCGCGACACGACCACGGTCGGCGACATCATCGCCGAGATCCAGAAGCAGGAGGCGACGGCGCTGAAGGGTCAGGCGCAGGTGGTGCGCGTGGACAGCCCGAACCTGGCGATCGCGCTCACCTTGGTCTCGATCCTCGGCTTCCTCGTGCTGCTGTGGAGGGTGCGCCTGTGATCCTCCAGCCCGTCCTGCATCCGGTCCTGCTCGTGCTGCTGCTCGCAGCGCCGGCGGCGCTCGTCATCCGTGCCCTCATCAAGGGTCCCAGGAAGGGCGCTCCGGGCACCCCCGGCCGCCCGATCTGGGCATTGCGCCTGGGGATGATCGTCGTCGTGTTCGCCATGCTGCTGCGCCCCGGCATCCCCGGCGGCACCTCGCAGACCCTGGCGACGGACACCGACATCGTGATCGTCGTCGACACCACGGCCAGCATCATCGCCGAGGACTGGGACGGCGACAAGCCGCGCCTGACCGGCGTGCGGGCCGACGTGCAGTCGATCGTCTCCGAGTACCCGGGCGCGCGGTTCTCCCTGATCAGCTTCGACGCGGCGGCGCAGCTGCGCCTGCCGCTGACGACGGACGCCACCGCGCTGATGTCCTCGCTCGATGTGATGCTCCCCGAGATCACCGACCAGTCCCGGGGCTCGTCGATCAGCATCGCGAACCGGATGCTGGCCGACACCCTCTCGGCGGCGGCGAAGTCGTCGCCCGACCGCAGCCGCATGGTCTTCTACCTCGGCGACGGCGAGCAGACGACGTCCAGCGATCCGGAGTCCTTCGCGAGCAGCGCGAAGTACGTCGACGGCGGCGCCGTGCTCGGCTACGGCACCGCCGAGGGCGGGCCGATGAAGAAGACCACCGGCCGGGCGGGCGCGAGCGGCCAGGGCGGCTACATCGAGTACCAGGGTGAGCGCGCCAAGTCGGTGATCGACGAGGCCAACCTGCGTCGGATCGGCGCGCAGCTGGGCGTGGAGTACCAGCACCGCACGGCGGATGCCGAGATCGCCCTGCCGAAGGCGCCGACCACCACGACCGACTACGCCGCCTCCGGCGAGGTGGGGAACGTGATCGAGCTGTACTGGGTGCTCGCGCTCGTGCTGGTCGCGCTGATCGGCGTCGAGCTCGCCCGCGCGACGATGCTGGTCACCCGGCTGCGCGGGCTGGCGGACCGGCCCGCGCGCGCCCCGCGCCCGTCGAGCGACAAGGGAGGCACCGCATGACCACCCTCCACCCCGCACCGGAGGCGGCCACCGTCGAGACCCCCGCGAGCCCGACGCCCGCCGACGCCGCGGCGGCGCTGCTGGCTGCGAACCGCCGCAGGCGCAGCATCCGCCGCTGGGTCGCGATCGGCACCCTGCCGCTCACGCTCGCCGCGCTGCTCTTCGTCGGCAAGCTGCTGAGCATGTACGCGTTCGCACACCAGTCGATCAGCGCGTTCGTCACCGGCGGGTACGCCGAATCGGAGTCGGCCGCTCGCGGGCAGGACTTCCTGAACTGGTTCGAGCAGTTCAAGGCGCCGTACAACATCGGCACCGCGCTGGCCGGCGCGGAGAAGCTGCCCCAGGCCCGCACCGAGCTGGAGCGCGCGCTTCCCCTCGCCCAGGGGCTGGACGTCTGCTACGTGCGGATCAACCTGTCGCTGGTGGTGGAGCGGCAGGGCGACGCCGCGCAGGCGAAGGGCGACGCCGCGAAGGCCGCGCAGTTCTACGGCGAGGCGCTGCAGATCACGGCGGAGACCCCGAAGGAGTGCAGCAGCGACGAGGCGCAGAACCAGTCGCCCGACCAGAACCGCGACATGAAGGACACGCTGGATCAGAACCAGCAGCGTCAGCAGGAGAAGCAGCAGCAGAGCCAGCAGCAGCAGAAGCCGGATCAGGACCCGCAGCCGCAGCCCGAAGAGAGCGAGCAGCCGCAGGACCAGCCCTCGCAGGGGGACCTCGACGAGATCGAGAAGAAGCTCAACGAAGGCGCCCAGGACCGCGAGAACCAGACCGGCGGCGACCAAGAGGGCTCCGGCGGCGGGACGGACAAGCCATGGTAGAGCAGCAGCGCAGCAGGTACACCGGCGGCGCCGAGGGCGCCCCGCCGCTGCCGCCGCCCGGCGGGTATCACGGCGCGCGTCGCACGTCGACCGGGCTGGACGCCGCGGCCGGTCTGAACTCTGCTGGCTCGAACGCAGCATCCGGCGACGTGGTCTACACGGCGGCACCGCCGGCCGGGAAGAAGGGCGTGAACGCTCTGGGCCTGGTCGCGATCACGGCGACGGGTCTGTTCGTGCTGGTCATGCTGCTGATGATGGGCGCCGGCGGCACGGATGCCCTGTACGGGGCGTCCATGATCGTGGTGCAGTTCGTGGTGCTCGGCGTGATCGTCGCCGCGCTGTTCACGGCGCGCGGGCGGACGCTGGGCGTGGTCGCCCTGGCGGTGACGCTGGTCTTCAACGTCGCGACGGTCGGCGCGATGGGCGCGCTGCGCTCGGCGGCCACGCACGCCTACGGCGGCACGAAGTCGGACAAGCAGAAGCACGAGGAGGCGTACCCCGGCATCAAGGGGGTGCCCGAGCGGCAGGCTCTGGACAACCCGTCGCTGGAGGATGTGCAGGCGCAGGGCGACCAGCTGATGGCCGAGGTGCGCGATCGTCTCACGCAGCAGTTCGGGTTCACCTGGGTGCAGACCGGCGAGGTCGACGTGAGCCCGGAGCGCAACGGCTACGGCGGCGAGTCGATGCTGCAGAAGTACACCTCCACGGTGTGGACGACCGAGCAGCCTGTGCAGGACACCCGCCGCAAGCGCGATGTGATGCGGGTCGTGAACCAGGTGCTCGCCGAGAACGGCATGTCCGATCTGTACGCGCTGAACGAGCCGGGCGTGATGGGCATCTCGAACGACATGCTCACCAAGCTCTACGGGTCCGACGACCCCGAGCGCCAGCACACCTGGGAGTACTACTCCGACACCTATCCGGATCCGCTGCGGTTCTACACCTACGTGTACGACCTGTCGAAGGACCAGACCGGGGACTTCCGCACCCAGCGCGAGGCCTTCAAGCAGCAGAGCGGCGAGCCCCTCGAGGGCGTGCAGCTGGTCGTCTTCGCGCGCCAGGTGCTGCAGGAGAAGGACCGCGCCGCGTACGAGCAGAAGCTGAAGGACTACCCCGGGTTCTGATGGTTTTCTCCTCATCCACAACTCAGCCGGTTATTTCGAGAAAATGGACTTGTTTCCTGATATGGTGAAAACCATGCCTCGAGGAGAGAACCTGTCGACGGCGATCTTGAGAAACGTCATCCCGAGCCGCCTGCACTCGGAGTCGGATCCCGGCGGCGGCATCGTGATCAACGACGGTCAGCTCATCGCCCTTCGCCCCGTGTGGGCGGGCGAAGGCTTTCCCGCTGACGTCATCCGCGTACTCGATTCACTGCGCAGCATTGACTTCGAGACTTCGTCGATCCCCGTCATCACCGCACGCAGGATGAGCCCGGGGGCGATCCGGATGCTTGAGGAGCACGCCCTCGCGTGGGCCGATGCCGACGGGCAGGCGGAGATCATCATGCCGGGTGGCCTCCACATCTACCGGCTCAAGCCGAAGCGTCTGCTGGACCGCACGACGACGGACCTCTCGTGGTCGCGGAGTTCTCAAGCTGTGGCCGAGTACGTACTGTCGCGTCGCGGGATGCCACCGCAGGGCCACGTGCCCGGATGGAACGGCGTCGACCGACTCACCCAGATCGCAGAAGCCACCGGTATCTCTCCTGGACAGGTCGCGAAGGTGCTGGTCGCCTTCGATGAGGAGGGATATACGGCCAAGTTCGGTCCTGAGAGGGGCCCAACCTCGATACGGGAGCTGCGCGAGCCCGGGCGCCTGCTCAGCGATTGGGCAGGCCATTTCGCGCGGACGTCGCGCAAGGACCGACGCTCCGAGCTCCACACACTCTCGCGGGACCCGAGCACGTGGGTCGATATCGTCGGATCACAACTCGCTTCGATTCCGTGGGCGGCGTCCGGATGGGTGGCAGCCGATGCCGTGGCCCCGTTCGCCACCAGCATCCCTGATCTCCTGATCTACGTGCAGGAAGACCACTTCGAGGACGCTCGTGCAGCACTGGCATCGCATGACGACCTATCGGAAGTCGACCGCGGCGCTCGGATCCATCTGCACTCCGCGCCATCTCACGTCCTCACCATGCGCCGCTTCGCTGCCGGCCTCCCCGTGGCATCCTCAGTGCGCATATACGCGGACCTCGTGCGCGAGGGCGGACGCGGGGCCGATGCGGCCGAGCATCTCCGCGAGGTTTCCATTGGATTCTGACGAACGCAGTCGACCCGCACGCGCCCGCGCGGAGGAAGCGCTGATCCGGTTCGCGCTGCTCGCCGGCAGGCACGCGACGGATTTCATCGTCATCGGAGGCCTGAACCCCGACTTCCTCGCACCAACCGCGCCGCACCCTCATCTCGGTACGACGGACGTCGACCTCCTCTTCGAACTCGGGGTCTTCTACGATCGTGACGACCTCGACTTCGGGTGGCTCGAGCGTGCACTTGACGTCGGTGGATTCCAGGCCAATGCAACCGGATGGCAATGGACGGGTGTGCTCGGCGACGCACATGTACGGCTCGACTTGGTCTGCGACGTATCCGATACCCCGGGGCTGCCCATCGAGCTGCCAGGCACCGCTCGAGCTGCTGCGAAGAACATGCGCGGACCTGCGGCTGTGACGAGCGCTCCGGTCCTGCGAGTGCTCCGTGTACCTGACGCCGTGCACGCCGAGGTTCCCGATGCGCCAACGGAGCTGTCGCTGCGATTCGCCAGCCTCGGCGGATACCTCGTCGCCAAGTCCACGGCGTTGCTGAGCCGTGGACTTCAGAAGGACGCATACGACCTCGCCTTCGTGATGATGTACTCGCCCGGCGGTCCGCGTGCGGCTGCCGACGCCGTCGCCGCTGTCCCCTTGTCACCGCTACAGGATCCGTTCATCCCTCACGTACGGACTGCAGTCGAGCGACTGGCCGACCCGCGATCGGAGTGGGTTGATGTCGTGGTCCGGCAGCTCCTCAGAGCGGGTGACGAAGCCGACGCCGAACAATTGACGGCCGACGTGATCACTTCGGCACAACTCTTCCTGAAAACACTGTGACCGTCTCAGCGGCCTAAGATCGGTCCTCCACCGGCTCGTGCGCGTCGCCGGGGAGCTCGGGTTCGTCGATCGCGTGCAGGTCCTCGACGGCCGGACCCTCCAACAACCGGCCCTGCGCGTCGAAGCGGGAGCCGTGCAGCGGGCAGTCCCAGGTGCATTCCGCGCTGTTCCAGGTGACGATGCCGCCGAGGTGCGTGCACACGGCGGACAGGCGGCAGGTGGTGCCGTCCACGGTCGAGACCGCGGTGGCCTCCATGTCGTACGCCCCCACGGCGCCCTCGCCCTCGGCGGGCGGGTCCTCCGGCAGCGGATGCAGGCCCGACCCCACCCAGCCCGAGGCGAGGCGACCCGCCACCTGGGCGTTCGCCGCGACGCCGTGCGCGACGTCCTTCGGCAGGGTCACCCGATGATGCAGCGTCTGCGCCCACGGGATGCTGCCGCCCAGGATGTCGGCGGCGATGCTCAGCGCCGCGGCGACCGCGTTCGTCATCCCCCACTTGTTGTAGCCGGTCGCCAGGGCCACGCGATGTCCGGTGCGCGGCATCCATCCGACGAACGGCACGAGGTTCATCGATTCGTAGTCCTGCGCGGACCAGGCGTGCGTGCGCTCGGCGCCGGGGAACCTCTGCCGCGTCCAGTCCTCCAGGTCGTCGGTGAGCCGTCGGGTGTCCTCCTCACGACCCACCGTGTGCCCGTTGCCGCCGACGAGCAGCAGCTCCTCACCGCAGATCGGAGCCGTGCGCAGTGAGCGGCCCGGCGCGTCGATGGAGAGGTACATGCCCTGCGGGAGTCCGCCGCCGGGGACCCGGTACGCCTGCGCGTAGGAGCGCGACGGCTTAAGCTTGGCGAAGTACAGGCCGCGGTCGAGGATGGGCGTGCCTGTGGCCAGCACCACCGTCGTCGCGAGCACGTCGCCCAGAGGCGTGACGACGCGGCACGGGTCGCCGGTGTCGACGTCCTTCACCCGTACGCCCTCCACGATCACACCGCCGCGGGAGCGGAGATCGGCGGCGAGCGCGTGCAGCACGTCCATCGGGTCGAACTGGGCCTGATCCGGGAGGCGCAGCGCGCCATGGGTCTCGAAGGGGAGGCCGGTCTCGGTCACCCGCTCGACCTCGAGCCCCGCATCCCGGCACGCCTCGTACTCCTCGTCGAGCGCTTCGGCCCCGTCCGGCGAGCCCGCGTAGGTGAACGCGTCGCGCCGCTGCACCTCGACACCGTGCTCGTCGAGGTACCGCAGCATCCACTCCCGGCCCTCGCGGTTCCCGTCCGCATACGCCTGCAGCACTCGCCGGGAGCCTCGGGAGCGGATGCCCGAGAGCACGCCGCCGTGCAGCAGGCTCAGCTTCGCGGTGCTGTGGCCGGTCGTCACCGCGCCGACCGAGCGCGCCTCGAGCACCGCCACCCCGAGTCCCGCTCTGGACAGCAGCAGAGCGGTGGTCAGCCCGGTGAGTCCCGCGCCGACGACCACCGCGTCGTAGCGGGCGCCAGGGTCGAATGCGTCGGTCGGAACCGGTTCGCGCTGCCGGTCGAGCCACAGTGATGCCACGAGAGCCTCCTTCACGGGGAGCGGAGCTCAAGTCAACCGCGCTGCGCGCCGAACCCAGCGGGGCTTGACTTCGGCGGACATCCCACCCAGCCGATGTCCTACGCTGGCAAGGGGCCCGCCACGAGAGGACACGTCTTGTCACAGGAACATCGCGCGCTGCTCGCGATCGACGCCGGGCAGACCGGCATCAAGACCCGGCTGATCCGCGCCGACGGCACGGCGACGGATGCGCTGTTCCCCGGCGTGCTCACCGACCGCCCGCTGCTGCCGCAGCTGGCCGAGGTCGTGGCGTCCGCCGGCGGCTCCCCCGACACCATCACCTTCGGGGTCTCCGGACTCACGGACGCGTATGCCGAGGCATCCGCCCTGCTCGCGCACCCCGCCCTCGGCGGCGTGCGCCGCGTGGTGGTGACCCACGATTCGGTCACCTCGTTCCTGGGCGTGCTCGGCGACAGGTGCGGCGCCGTGGTCGCGGCCGGCACGGGCGTCGTCACACTGGGCGTCGGCCCCGAGCACTCCACCCGCGTCGACGGTTGGGGCTACATCATGGGAGACGCCGGCAGCGGGTACTGGATCGGGCGCTCGACACTGGATGCCGTGATGCGCGCCTACGACGGGCGCGGTCCCGCCACCGCGCTGACCGCCGTGGTGCAGGACCGCTGGCCCGACCTCGACTCCGCGTACACGGCACTGCAGGCATCCGAGGACCGCGTGCGCACCGTGGCATCCTTCGCCGCTCCCACCGCTCTGCTCGCCGCCACCGGCGACGAGGTCGCGGGAGGCATCTGCCGCGCGGCCGCGACCGAACTGGCCCTGGCCGTCACCACCGCGCTGCGCGTGACCGACGCCCCGGACGACGCCGCCGTCGGCGCCGTCGGCGGCGTGTTCGGCTCGGACCTGATCCGCGCGGCGTTCGCCGATGCGGTGCGCGCCGATCGCCCTGATGCCCGTTTCGTGCCGCCGGCCGGCTCGGGCCTCGACGGCGCGGTCTCGCTCGCGGGGCTCGGGGCGCAGCATCCGCTCCGCGAGCGCTTCGCGGACCTCAGCCGGGGCTGAGTCCCGGGGCGGCGGCTTCGCTGCGTTCGGCCTCGTGCAGGATGCTGCGCGCCATGCCGTTGAAGATGATGCCGTGGAAGGGCAGCAGCACCAGCCAGTAGAGCCGCCCGCTGAGCCCCTTCGGGAAGTAGATCGCCCGCTGCCGGTACACGCTGCCGCCGGCCGGATCCGGCTCGACCCCCAGCTCCAGCCAGCCGCGCCCCGGCATCCTCATCTCCGCACGCAGCCGCAGCATCCGTCCCCGCTCCACGGACTCCACGCGCCAGACGTCGATGACGTCGCCGCTGTTCACGCGGGACGGATGCCGGCGCCCGCGGCGCATGCCCACCCCGCCGACAAGGCGGTCGATCCAGCCCCTGGCCGCCCACGCCAGGGGGAACGAGTGCCAGCCCCTCTCCCCGCCGATCGCCTCGATCACGCGCCAGATGGCCTCCGGCGAGCTGCCACTCCGGCGTTCGCGAAGGTCGGTGAAGACGGTGTGCCCCGCCCAGTCCGGATCACTCGGCAGGGGGTCGCTCGGCGCACCGGGAACCGTCGCGCTCTGCCAGCTGGTCTCCACCTCGCCGTCGGCCTCGCGCCGGAGGGCGAGACGCACGGCGGTGCGGTATGGCAGCAGCCCCTCCGCGGGCGGCGGGATGACGTCGTCGATGTCGTGCTCGCTCACGACGCAGTCGTTCTGCAGCGAGGCGATGATCGGCACGGCGATCTGGCGGGGGATGGGACTGACCAGACTGACCCACTGCGACGCGAGCCAGGGGGTCAGCACGGGCAGCGCGGCGATGTGCCGCTGCGGCAGGCCCGCCTCGACCGCATACCCGTTCATCATCTGCCCGTACCGCAGGATGTCGGGTCCGCCGATGTCGAACGTCCGGTTCAGATCCCCCGGCGCATCCACCGACCGCACGAGGTACCGCAGCACGTCGCGCACGGCGATCGGCTGCACCCTGTTCCGCACCCAGCGGGGCGCGGGCATGTACGGCAGCACCTCGGTCAGGTGCCGGATCATCTCGAACGACGCCGAGCCGGAGCCGATCACGATCCCCGCCTGGAAGACGATCGCGGGCACCGGCGCTTCCAGCAGCACCTTCCCCACCTCCGCGCGCGAGGCGAGGTGCTCGGACAGACCGCCGGTGCGAGGGTGCAGGCCGCCCAGGTAGACCACGCGGCGCACGCCGGATGCCGCGGCGGCATCCGCGAACGTCTCGGCGCCCTGCCTCTCCACGGCGCGGAACCCGCGTCCCGAGCTCATCGAGTGCACCAGGTGGAAGGCGACCTCGATGCCGGCCATGGCGCGGCGGGTCGCGATCGGATCCTCGAGATCGCCCGAGAAGACCTTCACCCGGGCGCGCCACGGCACATCGCGGAGCTTCCACGCCGAGCGGACGAACACGCTCACCTCATGACCGGCGTCCAGCAGCTGGGGGACCAGACGACCGCCGATGTAGCCGGTGGCGCCGGTGACGAGTACACGGGTCATGCGAACAGTCCTTCCCTGGCGCACAGGATCAGCAGCATCGTCACCGCGAAGCCGACCGCGTAGTTGATCGCGAGGAACCGGCGCCAGGCCCGGTTGGCCGAGCCGGAGTGCGCGTCGTCCACCCGCGCGAAGGGGGCGACGATGACGATGTACGGCACGGCGGCGAGCGCCGCGAGCGACGCCGGCCACGGCGCGAACAGCATGAGCACCCCGGCGAGCGCCCACAGCAGGATCGCGATCCGCACCGTGCGCGCGGCGCCGAGCACGGTCGCGATGGAGCCGATCCCGGCCTCGCGGTCGGGGACGATGTCCTGCACGGCGCCGAACGCGTGGCTGGCCATGCCCCAGCAGAAGAACGCGACCATCGTGAGGATCAGCGGCGGCGTCATGGTCGTGCCGGCCAGAGCGAACGCGTACAGCGCTGGGGTGACGAAGTGCGTGCTCGAGGTGATGGAGTCGAGCACCGGGATCTCCTTGAACCGCAGCCGCGGCACCGAATAGGCGAGCACCGCGAAGACGCTGATCGCGAGCACGAGCCACGAGAGCGGGCGCTGCGCGCCGAGCACGACCAGCGCCACGACGAAGATCCCCGTGAGCGCCGCCGAGGACCAGAGGGTGAGGGGATGCAGCGCGACAGGCAGCCTGGCGCCCTCGGCTCCGCCCTTGCGGGGGTTGGCGAGATCGGACTCGTGGTCGAACACGTCGTTCACGCCGTACATCGTGAGGTTGTACGGCACCAGGAAGAACAGCGTGCCGATCACGAGTGCGGTGTCGATCCTCCCGGTGGTGAGGACGTAGGCCGCGGCGAACGGGAATGCGGTGTTGATCCAGCTCAGCGGCCGCGATGCCACGAACAGCGTGCGCACGGCGGAGGGGCGATCAGGCATCGGAGCGTCCTCCCGTTCCGCGCGCGGCGTCCAGCAGCTGCCAGACGCCGCTGAGCAGCAGCGCTCCCGCGATCGGATACAGCAGGTCCTCGGCCGGCATCAGCGCGATGCGGATGCCCGAGATGCCGTCTTCGCGATAGTCGAAGAACCCCGCCGCGATCATGATGTTGTCGAACAGGGTCGTGAGCACCAGCAGCACGGCCGTGCTCGCACCCCACGCGGACAGATACCGCCGCAGGTCGCCCCGGCGTCGCGCGTCGGCCGCGCCGATCCCGAACAGGACGAGCGCCGCCACGACGAAGGGCGTCGACAGGAGCAGATAGGTCATCGCCGGTCCCTGCTCTCGCTCCAGCGCCGCCACCCGCTGAGCAGGATCAGCGTCAGATAGCTGAGGAAGAGCAGGAACAGCAGCTCCTCGACCGGGAACTCCGGCGCCAGCAGCATCCCGCTCGCCCAGCCCGAGTCCACATGGCGGAACACCCCGAGCGCGATCCCCGCGGCATCCCAGGCGATGAAGAAGGCCAGCCCCACCGCCAGCGCGATCGCCGCAGCGGCGGGCCGCCGACGCATCACCAGCGCGAAGCGCAGGTCGAGCAGCACCAGGCATGCCCCGCTGAGCAGCAGCGCGGCCGCGTACACGAGACTCATCGCACCTCCGCCGGACCCGCCGAGTGGTCGCCCCGCACGTGCTTGAGCACGAGTTCCGCGCTGATCAGGCACATGGGCAGCCCGACCCCCGGTACCGACGTCGCGCCGGCGTAGAACAGACCCGACACCTTGCGCGAGCGCGTGACGCCGCGCAGGAACGCGCTCTGCCTCAGCGTGTGAGCCGGTCCCAGCGCACTGCCCCGGAACGTGTTGAAGTCCGACTCGAAGTCGGCCGGTCCGATCGTGCGCCGGACGACGATCCGGGATTCGAGGTCGGGGATGCCCGTCCAGCGAGCGATCTGCGCCACCGCGGCATCCGCGATCCGAGTCACCTGCGCATCGCCCGCGCGACCGAGCCCGCCATGACCGATCTCCGGGTCGGGCGGCAGCGGCACCAGCACGAAGACGTTCTCCGCATCGGCGGGCGCCACCGAGTCGTCCGTCGCGCTGGGCTTGCAGACGTAGATCGACGGCGGGCGGGGCACGCGCGGGGTCGCGCCGAAGATCGCATCGAAGTTCTCGCGCCAGTCGTCCGAGAAGAGCAGCGTGTGGTGGGGCAGCTGCGGCAGCGCGCCGCGGATGCCGAGCAGCACCAGCACGGCGCTCGGACCGGTCACCTGCCGGCGCCACCGACCGGGCCGGTAGGACCGGTCCTCGGGGGCGAGCAGCACGGTCTCGGTGTGGTGCTCGTCGATCGCGGAGACGATGATGTCGGCATCCAGTCGCTGCCTCCGGCCGTCCTGCTCGAACTCGACGGCGCGGGCACGCCCCTGCTCGCTGACGATCCGCACGGCGTCGCTGCCGGTGCGGATCTCGACGCCCGCCTCCTTCGCCAGCGCGGCCAGCGACGCCACGAACGCGCGGAATCCGCCCAGGGGGTACCTCACGCCGTCGACGAGATCCATGTGGCTCATCAGGTGGTAGAGCGCCGGGGCGTCGAACGGCGACGTGCCGAGGAACACGGCGGGGTAGCCGAGGATCTTGCGCAGCATCGGATCGCGGAATCGCCGGGCGATGAACGACCACAGTGAGCGCATCAGCAGCGGCACCACGGCGGGCGCCGCCCGCAGCACCGCCGGGGAGGTGAAGCTGCGCCAGGAGGAGAACGGGTTGTAGAGGAACGAGGAGACCGCCGCGCGGTACGTGCGCGTCGCGGATGCCAGGTAGCGGCGCACCCGTTCGCCCGACCCGCGCTCGCGGCCCTCGAACAGGTCGGCGATCCTGTCGGCACCCGCCGGGACGTCGATCGCCGCGGTGACGCCGACGGTCGGGGAGGCGGATGCCTCGCCGTAGACGCGGTACCCCGGCTCGAGCGGCACCAGGTCGAGCTGCTCGTCGGTCTGGGTGCCCATCATCCGGTAGAAGTGGTCGAACACCTCCGGCATCAGGTACCAGGACGGGCCCGTGTCGAAGGCGAAGCCGTCCTGCTCCCACGCCCCCGCACGCCCGCCGAGCTCTCCGCTCCTCTCGAGCAGCGTGACGCTGTGCCCGTCGCGGGCGAGCAGGCACGCGGTCGCAAGTCCGCTCACTCCCCCGCCGACGACGACGACCCGGGACGCGCTCATCGTGACGCCTTCCTGGCCAGGGCCCGCACCAGGATGCCCGCCTTGACCGTGTCGGGAACGCGGACGCGCGTGACGGCGAGCACCTCTGCCGGTGTCGCTTCGATGCGGTCCGTGAGCTCGCGGAACATGGCCTGCGCCGCCCACACCGACGCGCGCGCTGCGCGGTCGAGCAACGGCACGGCCCGGTCGGCGGCGCGAAGGTCGGCTCTGATCGACGCGACGATCCGGTGCTTGGCGTCCTCGGTGAGTCCGTCGGCGGTCTCCGCGAAATACGTGCGGCCGAGCGCTCCGCGGTCCTCGGCGTAGTCACGCAGGAAGTTGACCTTCTGGAACGCGGCCCCCAGCCGCCGAGCCCCCTCCTGCAGGATGCCGTTCTCCTCGTCGCTGCGGGACGGGGCTCCTCCGCGAGCGCGGCGCGACTCGAACACCGCCAGGCACATCAGCCCGACGACCTCGGCGGAGCCGTGGATGTACTCGTCCAGTGCGGCGGCATCCCACGTCCCCTCGCCGAGATCCCGCCGCATCGACGCGAAGAACGGGCCGCTCAGGTCGGTGCCGAAGCCGTGCTCCCGCGCGGTCAGGGCGAAGGCGTGCACCACCAGGTTCGCGCTGAAGCCGATCCGCAGCGCGCGTCCGGTCTCGGCCTCCAGCTCGTCGAGCAGCGTCCCCCGCATCCGGGTGTCCAGCCCGGCCGTCTCGGCAGGGCCGTCGACGAGCTCGTCCGCGAGCCGCACCAGCGCGTAGATGCGGGCGATGTGCTCACGCACCGGCGCGTCGAAGAGGCGGCTCGCCCAGTTGAACGAGGTCGAGTAGCGGCGGATGACGACGGCCGCACTCGCCTGGGCCGTCTCGTTGTAGAGGTCCAGGCCGTTCACGAGTTCCTCGAGACGCAGGCCCTGGTCAGGGCGAGGAGCTGCTCGCGGAGCGCCTCGGGCAGGCCGGATGCCCGGACCAGCCGGTCCACCTCGTCGCACCGCTCCGCGATCATCGACTCGACGAAGATGGTCGCCCCGGACTCCTCGATCACGCTCCGGATGAGCTGCGCGTCGCTCACGCTGAGGTCGGCGTCGCCGAAGAGCGTGCCGACGGCGGCCCATGCCGGATCGGACCTGGCATAGGCGACCAGCAGCGTCTCCTTGCCCGCGCGCAGGTCGCTGAGCGCCGATTTGCCCGTCTGCCGCTCATCGCCGAACAGGCCGAGCACGTCGTCTCGCAGTTGATAGACGACGCCGATCAGCCGCGCGATGGTGCTCAGTTCGGCGATCAGGTCCCGGCCGGCGCCGGCGAGGATCGCCGCGATCAGCAGCGGTGCGGCGAAGGAGTAGGACGCCGTCTTCCGGTCGGCCATCTCCAGCACCTCCCGCGGCGAGATCTCCTCCAGGTGCAGACTCAGCCAGACGTCGTCGTGCTCGCCGGCCGCGCTCTCGAACACGGCGTCGTCGAACACGTCGAGGATCGCCTCGCGCCGGTCCTGTGCCACGTTCAGTCGTGCGAGCAGGGAGTGCGCGGCTGTCAGGACGAGGTCTCCGGCGAGCAGCGACGACGCCTCGCCCCATGCGCGCGCGGCCTCGGGGGATGCTCCGCGGACGACCGCGTCGGCCGCGAACCGTCCGGTGATGTTCATCTCGCCGCGCCGCACCAGGTCGCGGTCGATCACGTCGTCGTGGATGACGAGGGCGAGGTGCAGGAGCTCCATCGCGCAGGCCGCGTCCAGCGCGCTTCGCCGGTCGGTGCCGCCGAGCGCCTCGTGGGCGTCCATCAGCATGCGCGGGCGGATCCGCTTGCCGCCGGCGGCCATCCGCGCGAGCGCCTCCCACAGCTCCGCGTACGGAGCGGAGAACGCGTGCGAGCGCTCCGCGCGCCTCGTGAGGATCTCGCTCAGTCGCACCTCGAGGACGTCGGTGCGACGGCCGACGTCGGCGGCCGGCTCAGGCATGACGCCTCCCCGTGGCTTCGACGAGGTGCGGAGCGAGGGCGGGGAGATGAGCGACCAGCCAGGGGCTGAACGCCCACGGCGCCGCGGAGGCGGCGGCGCTCAGCTCGCCGGCCGTCGTCCACGCCACCTCGTCCACCTCCTCGGGATGCGGGACCAGCGGGCTGACCACCTCGGCGATGAAGACCGGGCAGTGCTCGTTCTCCTGGATGCCCGAGGCATCGCGGGCCGTGTAGCCGAAATCGGGCAGGACGCACGTGACGCCGCTGATCTCCGCTCCGAGCTCGAACCAGGCGCGACGACGAACGGCATCCTCCATGGCCTCGCCCGGGAGGGGGTGCCCGCACAGGGCGTTGGTCCACACCCCCGGCCAGGTCCCCTTGACCAGCGCGCGCCTGGTGACGAGCAGCCGGCCGCGCGCGTCGATGAGGTGGCAGGAGAACGCCAGATGACGCGGCGTCGACGTTCCGTGCACGCTCCGCTTCGGCGTCTCCCCGATCGGCGCACCGCCCTCGTCCACGAGCACGACCATCTCGTCCACCTCGTCACCTCGATTTCGTTAGCCAGGAAAGAGTTATGCCGAGGGTAACAGGTAGACTGAGCCGACGCACGCGCCGGGATGGAATCGCACAGAATGGCAGTCATGCACTACTTCTCGCCGGACTCCGACCTGATCGACCGCTCAGGTATGTCGCAGGACGAGGTCGACTCGTGCTTCCGCGTGCTCGAGGCGCTGCGACGATGGCAGACCGCCGCACGGGAGCTGTCCGAGGCCTCCAAGCGCTACATGAAGCTCAATGAGAGCGACATGCGGGCGATCCGCATGATCATCCGCGCGACCGAGCAGGGCATGCTCGTCACGCCCAAGGACATCGCCCACGAGGTGGGCATCTCGAGCGCGTCGACGACGAAGCTCGTCGACCGCCTGGTCGACGGCGGGCACCTGATCCGGGTTCCGCATCCCTCGGACAGGCGCACCATGTGCCTGCAGGTGACCGACAGCACCCGCCGCTCGGCCCACGACACGATCGGCCGGCAGCACGCCAGACGGTTCACCGCCGTGGCATCCCTCCCCGCCGCCGACCGCGACGCCGTCGTCCGCTTCCTGTCCGCGATGACCGACGCGGACTCCCCGCAGGGCGAGCTGGCGACGCACACCGGACGGTGAGGGCTCCGCAACTCGCACGGGCCCACCCGCGACACGCCGATAGACTTGAGCGCATGTCCAAGGTGCTCCAGTCCCTCCCGGTCGGCGAAAAGGTCGGCATCGCATTCTCCGGTGGTCTCGACACCTCCGTCGCCGTCGCGTGGATGCGCGAGAAGGGTGCGATCCCCTTCACCTACACGGGCGACCTGGGCCAGTACGACGAGAGCGACATCGCCTCGATCCCCGGCCGCGCGCTGGAGTACGGCGCCGAGGCGTCGCGCCTGGTCGACGCGAAGACCGCTCTCGTCGAGGAGGGCTTCGTCGCCCTGTCGTGCGGTGCCTTCCACATCCGCTCGGGCGGCAAGACCTACTTCAACACCACTCCCCTGGGCCGCGCGGTCACCGGCACGCTGCTCGTGCGCGCCATGCGCGAGGACGGTGTGGACATCTGGGGCGACGGCTCCACCTACAAGGGCAACGACATCGAGCGGTTCTACCGCTACGGCCTGCTCGCGAACCCGCGCCTGCGCATCTACAAGCCGTGGCTCGACGCCGACTTCGTCACCGAGCTGGGCGGCCGGCAGGAGATGAGCGAGTGGCTCGTCGAGCGCGGCTTCCCGTACCGCGACTCCGCCGAGAAGGCGTACTCCACCGATGCCAACATCTGGGGCGCCACGCACGAGGCGAAGACCCTCGAGCACCTGAACGTCTCGCTCGAGACCGTCGACCCGATCATGGGCGTGAAGTACTGGGACCCCGCCGTCGCCATCGAGACCGAGGACATCACGGTCACGTTCGAGGGCGGCCGCCCGGTCGCCATCAACGGCGTCGAGTACAGCGACCCGGTGGCCCTGGTCATGGAGGCCAACACGATCGGCGGCCGTCACGGCCTGGGCATGAGCGACCAGATCGAGAACCGCATCATCGAGGCCAAGTCGCGCGGCATCTACGAGGCCCCCGGCATGGCACTGCTCTTCATCGCCTACGAGCGCCTGGTCAACGGCATCCTGAACGAGGACACCCTCGCCACGTACCACGAGCAGGGACGCCGCCTCGGCCGCCTGATGTACGAGGGTCGCTGGCTGGAGCCGCAGTCCCTCATGCTGCGCGAGTCGATCCAGCGCTGGGTGGGCCTCACCATCTCCGGCTCGGTCACCATCCGCCTGCGCCGCGGCGACGACTGGACCATCCTCGACACCGTCTCGCCGAACCTGTCGTACGGCCCCGAGAAGCTCTCCATGGAACGCGTCGGCGACGCGGCCTTCGGCCCGGTCGACCGCATCGGTCAGCTGACCATGCGCAACCTCGACATCGCCGACTCGCGCTCGCGCCTGGAGCAGTACGCGGACCTCGGCCTGGTCGGCGGCGCCACCGGCGAGCTCGTGGGCAAGGTCACCGCGGGCGGTGCGAACGAGATCGCCGCGTCCGAGACCGCTGACGAGGAGCTCGCAGAGGCCGTGGATGCGGCATCCGAGGGCGCAGCCTTCGACTCCGGCACCGACTGACGCACTCTCGAAGGGCCTTCCGGGCCCTTCTGCGTGTTCCACTTCGGGGGCCGACACGCCAGATTTCGGACGTTTCCAGCGAGAACGTCCGAAATGTGGCGTGTCGGCCCCCGTTCTGTGCGCGGGAGAAGGAGCGGATGCCGGATGCTGTGAGTCCGCCGAACCAACTTGCACATCGCTGTGCAAGTTACGTATCCTGGATGCATGACGACCCGAACGCCGCGCAGTGACGCCCGCGCGAACCGCGAAGGCATCCTCGACGCGGCGCGCAACACCCTGGCCACCGACCCGCATGCCTCGGTCGACGTCATCGCCCGCAGCGCGGGACTGTCGCGCCGCACCCTGTACGGCCACTTCGACGATCGCGACGCCCTCATCCGCGAGCTGATCGTCATCGGCGCGCAGCGCTTCAACGCCATCGCGGAGTCGATCGCCGACGCGGACGCCCGGCTGGCCCTCGCCCGCCTTGCCGCGCGCCTGTGGCAGGAGGCCGCGCACGTGCAGTTCGCGGCCGTGCTCGCGCTCGATGAGGCGCACGTGGAGCACACCGCCGACGCGCTCGCCCCGCTGCGCCACGCCGGGGCAGGCCTGGTGCGCCGCGGGCAGGAGGACGGCAGCTTCCGCACCGACCTCGCCGCCCCGACGCTCGCCCGCCTCATCGAGGAGATGGCACGCACGGTCGTGGCCCGCACGGATGCGGCGAGCGCCGGCGCCGCCGACCTCGCCGTGCGCACCGTGCTGAGCATCGCGGGACTCTCCTGGCGGGAAGCGGATGCCCTGCTCACCGCGCACCCCGACATCACCCTCGCCTCGAATGTCGCGGAGAGCGCCGCGTGAGCCCCTATGCTCGGAATGCCGCTGGCCTGCCGGGAGGTGCGATGCCCAACGCGTGGAGCGTGTTCCGCCGCGATCTCGGCCGCCTCGCGCGCGTCAGCAAGGCGTGGATCATCATCATCGGCGTGATCGTCACACCATCGCTGTACGCGTGGTTCAACATCGTCGCGTTCTGGGATCCCTACTCGAACACCCAGCACGTCAGCGTGGCGATCGTCAACCAGGACGACGGTGCCTCCTCCGACCTCACCGGCCGCATCGATGTGGGCGGAGAGCTCGTCGATCAGCTCGAGAAGAACGACCAGCTCGGCTGGCAGTTCCTCGACGAGGACGAGGCGATGGATGCCGTGCGCAGCGGCCGCAGCTACGCCGCGATCATCATCCCCCCGGACTTCAGCCGCGACTTCCTCAGCATCACGACCGGCGAGTTCACCCGCCCCGAGCTGAAGTACTACGTCAACGAGAAGGCCAACGCGATCGCGCCGAAGATCACCGACGTCGGGGCCTCCACCCTCGACACCCAGATCAACGGCACCTTCGTGTCGGTGGTCTCGAAGGCCGTCACAGAGCAGCTGAAGGGCGTCGGAGCAGATGTCGAGGACCGCCTCGGCGACGCGCGCGACAGCTCGGTCGCCGCGCTCGACGACGCCGTCGCGAAGGTCTCGTCCGCACGCGGACGCATCACCGAACTGCAGAGCGGTCTCGCCGACGCGCAGAGCCGCCTGGACAGCGCCGCGGGCACTCTGGGCAGGGTCGACAAGACGCTCGGCAAGGTGCAGTCCGCGGTCGCGCAGGCGCAGGCCCTCGCCGCCGAGGCGCAGCAGGAACTGCTCACCGTCACCGACAAGGTCACGTCCGCCTACGTGTCGGGTGCCACGCTCATCGCCGACGCCTCGTCGAAGATGAACGCGTCGATCGCGACCCTGTCGGCCGGCCTGCAGCAGGCGAACGTGGCGGTCGGCACCGCGATCGACGACCTGTCGGCCGTCGTCAAGGCGAACGGTGCGGCGCTCGACGAGCTGCAGTCCGTGCTGGATCAGACCGACCCCGGCTCCGAGGCCGCGCAGAAGCTCCGCCAGGCCATCGACGACCTGAAGCAGCGCAACGCCGACGACCAGCAGGTGCTCGACCAGTTGAAGACGCTGAACGGCGACGTCACGAACACGATCGGCTCGGTCAAGACCGCGGCCGACAAGGTGAATGCCGCGACCTCGCAGGCGGCGACCTCGGCGGGCGCCATCCGCGATGCGCTGACGAAGAGCATCCCCGAGCTCAACCGGGCGATGTCGGCGCTGTCGGCCAGCGCCGACGGCTTCTCGGCGGCTCTCGGCGCCCAGCGCTCCCAGATCACCCAGGCGCAGAACCTGCTCTCCGGGCTGAAGACCCAGCTCGCGTCGACGACCGCCGCCCTCGGCGCGCTGGACGGCAACCTCGCCACCGCGGAGTCGGGCCTGAGCGGTGTGCGCACCGACGTGCTGGCGCTCAGCGCGGCAGACATCTGGAACAGGCTGAGCACCATCAGCGGCCTGAACCCCGAGCAGATCGCGAACTTCATGGCCTCGCCCGTCGAGGTGCACGAGAACGCCATGTTCCCGACCAAGGCCTACGGCTCGGCGATGGCCGCGCTGTTCACGAACCTCACGCTCTGGATCGGCGCGTTCGTGCTGATGGTGATCTTCCGCCTCGAGGTCGACACCGAGGGCGTCGAGGGCGTCACCGTGCGGCAGGCCTACCTCGGCCGCTGGATGCTGTTCGCCGCGATCGGCGTGTGCCAGGCGGTGCTCGTCTCGGTGGGCAACCTGTTCATCGGCGTGCAGACGGCGAACGCCTTCGCGTTCGTGGGCACCAGCGTGCTCATCGGCCTGGCGTACCTCAGCATCATCTACGCGCTCTCGGTGTGCTTCGGGTATGTGGGCAAGGGCCTGTGCATCCTGCTGGCGATCTTCCAGATCCCCGGGGCATCCGGCCTGTACCCGATCGAGATGATGCCGGACTTCTTCCGCGGGCTCTACCCGTTCCTGCCGTTCACCTACGGAATCGACGCCCTGCGCGAGACCATCAGCGGCTTCTACGACGGCGCCTGGTGGCGCGCGATGGGAACGCTCGCGATCTACGTCGTGCTGGCGTTCGCGCTCGGGCTGTTCCTGCGCCGCCGGCTGGGCAACTTCGCCCTGCTGTTCAACCGCCGGCTGTCGGAGAGCGAGCTGCTGGTGAGCGAGGACGTGCAGATCACCGGTCGTCGTCACACGCCGCAGATCATCCGCGCCCTGACCGACGGCGACGGCTACCGCGCGCAGGTCGCGGAGCGTGCACGCAGGTTCACCGAGCGGTACTCGACCCGGCTGCGGCTCACCCTGATCGTCGGCGCCGCGGTGATGGCCGTGATCGGTGTCGCCGCCTGGCTGCTGCCCGGTGCCAAGGCGACCATGCTCGGCCTGTGGGCGCTGTGGTGCCTGATCCTGATCGCGTTCCTCGTGGCCCTGGAGTACATCAAGCAGAGCATCGAGCGGGCAGCCGAACTGGGTGAGATGCCGGATGCCGAGCTGCGGCAAGCGCTGATCGACGAGACCGCCGGCGACGGCGTGCTGCTCGCAGGTTCCGGAGCATCCGTCGCGTCGGCAGGAGGCTCGGATGCCGTGCGCACCGCGGTGCTCGAGCGGACGGACGTCGAGTCCGAACCGGACGACGACACGGCCGTGCTGGACGAGCTGTTCGGCCCGGATGCCGACACGGACGCTGATGTCGAGGCGGATGCCGACGTCGCGACCGACCCGGATCCTGCGGATGCCGAGACGGTCGACGCACCCGAGGACGCTGCGGATGCACAGCATCCGGAACCCGACGAAACAGCACCGCACGTCTCCGAAGAGGAACCCACGCAGGAAGGAGGGGAGCGCGCATGAGGAACATCCTGCAGGTGCTCCGCTTCGATCTGCGCCGTGCCACGAGCAGCGTCATGGCCGTGATCGTGCTCTTCGGCCTGGTCGTGATCCCCTCGCTGTTCACGTGGTTCAACGTGATCGCCAGCTGGAACCCGTTCGACAACACCAAGAACCTGAAGGTCGCCGTCGCCAGCACCGACGAGGGGTACCAGAGCGACCTCGTGCCGATCCGCCTGAACGTGGGCGACCAGGTGCTCTCCACGCTGCGCGCGAACCACGACCTGGACTGGGTGTTCACGTCGAAGGACGACGCGATCGACGGCACCCGGTCGGGCGCGTACTACGCCGCGATCGTGCTGCCGCCGACGTTCAGCACCGACATGATGACGTTCTACTCGAACGGCGCCGAGCGCACGCGCATCGAGTACTACACGAACGAGAAGAAGAACGCCCTGGCCCCGAAGATCACGGGACAGGGCGCCGGCGAGGTCGCCACGACCATCAACGAGGCGTTCACGTCCACGCTCAGCGAGGCGGGCCTCGGGATCATCACGTCGCTGTCGAAGTACCTCGACGACGCCGACACCCAGGCAGCGCTGTCCCGCCTGCAGGCCCACGTGGGCGAGGTCGCCGCGCAGCTGCGCGCCGGCGCGTCGACCGCCGACATGTTCACCGCGCTGATCTCGTCGAGCCGTCCCCTGGTCGACAGCGCCTCGGGGCTGGCATCCGCTTCCGGCGATGCCCTGCGCAGCGCCACCGGCGCGCTGGGCGACGGCAAGAAGGCCGCGCAGTCGCTGAAGCAGGTGCTCGCCTCGACCACCTCGGCGCTCGGCGACGCGCTCTCCGGCACAGCCGACAGCTATCAGGCGGTCGCCGACAGCGTCGACGACGTGTTCGCGTCGATGAACGCGCAGGCGACGAGCTCGGCCGATTCGCTCCGGGCCGTCGCGACCCGGGTGCAGACGCAGGTCGATCAGCACCAGAGGCTGCGCGACGACCTGGTGAACACCGTCCGTCCGCTGCTCCCCGAGAGCACGCTGGACTCGTTCGACGCCGCCGTGTCGCGCATCGACGCCGCGATCGCCCGCGAGCAGGCCCTGCAGGACCGGCTGGAGGACGGCGCGACCCAGATCGCCGAGGGCAACGCCGACAGCCAGGCCATGCACGCCGAGATCTCGCAGCTGATCGCCCAGGCCAAGGCTGCCGTGCAGGACGCCCGCAGCGCCTACACGGGCAGCCTGCAGCCCAAGCTCGACGCCCTCGCCGGCACGCTCGCCTCGATCGGTCGCGACGTGCAGGGCATCTGCGGCGAGCTCTCCGCCGCGGCGAAGTCGCTCACCGGTTCGGGCTCGCTGAGCAGTGCGCTGGCGGATGCCGAGGGTCTGACCACCGGGATCTCGCAGTCGCTCTCGGAGACCGCCGACCGGTTCGACCAGCTGGATGCCGCACTGACGAAGGCCATCGACACGGGCGACCTGAGCGAGCTCAGCAGCGTGATCGGGTCCGACCCGAAGGCCCTGGCGACGTTCCTCGCCGAACCGGTCGGGCTGGACCGCGTGCCGGTCTACTCGGTCGTGAGCTTCGGCGCCGCGATGACGCCGCTGTACACCGTGCTCGCGCTGTGGGTCGGGGCGCTGCTGACCGCGGTGTCGATCCGCGTCGACCCGCCGCAGGGCGAGGGCTCGCCGCTTCCCCCGCTCTCCCCCGCCGAGACGTACCTGGGCCGGTTCGGGATCTTCGCGATCGTCGGTCTCCTGCAGAGCTCGCTGGTGTGCATGGGCAGCATCCTGTTCACGCAGGTGCAGCCGCAGCATCCGCTCCTGCTGCTCCTGGCGGGCTGGGTGAGCTCTCTCGTGTTCCAGCTGATCATCTACACGTTCGTGGTGACCTTCGGCAACGCGGGCAAGGCGCTGGCCGTGCTGCTGCTGGTTATCCAGATCTCCGGCTCCGGAGGCGCCTACCCGCTGCAGGTGCTGCCGCAGTGGTTCCAGAACATCAGCCCGTTCCTCCCCGCCACGCATGCGGTGAACGCGATGCGCTCGGCGATCGCCGGCATCTACCGCAACGACTACTGGGTCTCGCTCGGCTGGCTCGCGCTGTTCGCCGTGCCTGCGCTGCTGCTCGGCCTTGCACTGCGCCTGCCGTTCATCCACGCCAACCAGAAGATGCTGCAGGCGCTGCACTCCACCAAGCTCATGTGAACAGCTCCGTAGCCCGATAGCGCTAGCCGTCTGCCAGGTGGATGCCGACGATGCCGACATCCACCTGACTGAGAGAGCCGCGCGGCCGGCGCGTCGTCTCCGGGTCGAACGTGGAGATAGACCGCTGCGTCAGGCCCGCGCGTCCTCGATCCTGGCGCGGAGTTCGGTCGCCATGATCGCACTCAGCATGGTCGAGTAGGGAATCGGTCCGGTCCAGGGCTTCGACCAGTCGTTCCCCGGATAGATGGTGCCCTCACGCCACGCGTGCGCCACGAGCGCATCGGTCCCGTCGACGACGAAGCGCTCCAAACGCGCACGCTCCAGACCGTCGACCGGAAGCAGCGGCAGCAGCTCGCCGAGGTAACGGTAGTAGATGCCCTTGAACAGCCCCTCGTCACCGCCATCGCCCTCGTCGCGGAACACGGCGCCGTCGCTGAGTGCGGAGATCGCCGTGAGTGCCGTTCGGGTGGCCCGCTCGCGGTAGACGCGATCCCCGGAGGTCTTCAGGAGCTCGACCGCGGCGCCGACATACAGGCCTTGGTTGTAGGTGAAACGCCACTGGGTGTCGATGCGCCCATCACCCTCACGGTTGATGCCGTCCTCGACGAAGCCGTCGTCGCCGACGAGACGATCCTCCAACCAGGCCATGGCAGTCACCGCATAGTCGCGGAAGTCGCGGGTCCCCTGCGGGAGTGCTCGCTCGAGTCGCAGCGAAAGGATGATCAGCGGCCCGTTCGCCGGGGTGTTCTTGTACTCCAGCTGCTGCTTCCGCCATGCCAGGCTCTCGCCCTGAGCGTCGTTCCAGCCGAACTCCACCACGTGATCCCAGATGGCCAGGGCGTCATCGAGCCAGCGCTTCTCACCGGACGCCCGGTGCAGGCGCTCGAGCGCCAGGGCGAACCAGAGCATGTCGTCGAAGTAGTCGTTGAACAGCGAGCCGCCGTTGCGCTCCACGATGTTCTCGACGGCGGCGACTGCCGCGCGGTGCCACCGTTCGTCGCCGGTGCGCTGCCAGGCGTCGATGCGCGCATCGATGACGTGCGCGAGCCACCAGTAGTTGAAGGTTGCCGTGTCCCCGGTGTCGTGGGGGTGGCTGTTCTCGAGGAACTGGATGCCGGGAACGGCGAAGTAGTGGTCAAGGCTGGACTGAGCAGCATTCGCGTAGTCGGTCCAGGTCAGGACGTCGGTCGTGGTCATGATTCCGTTCTCTGTGCGTCTCGGGAGCATGGGCCGGAGCACGGCAGCGCCCCGGCCCAAGAGGGGTCAGCGGGCGTCGGCGAGGATCTTGTCGCCCTGCTGCTGGGCCTTCTTCAGCGCTTCCTCGGCGGTGAGCTTGCCGGACATGAACTCCTGCAGCGCGGGGATGAGCGCCTTGCCCTCCACGTCGGAGTACCCCTCGACCTGCGGGCGGGTCGTCGCGAAGTCGAGTGTCTTGATGAATGCCGCGTAGTGCGGGTCGTCGGTGAAGAACGGGTCGTTCGCGGCCTCGATGTTCGCCGGGATCCAGCCGGAGATCTTGCCGAAATCGACACCGTTCTTGGGCTGAGTGGTCCACCACTTGATGAACTCCCACGCGCCGTCCTGGTGCTTCGACGCGGCGGGGATGACCAGCCCGAATCCGCCCATGTTCGCGCCCTTGTCGCCGTTCGGTCCAGCGGGCGGGGGGACGATGCCGTAATCGAGACCCTTCACCTTGTCGAGCTCGGAGAGTGCCCACGGCCCGTCCAGGCGCATGGCGAGCTTTCCCTCGGCGAACGGGTTGGCGCCGTCGCCGAAGCCCTGCTGCCACACTCCGTCCTCCATCAGCTGCTTCCAGAACTGCAGCACCTCGAGACCCTGAGGACTGTTGAAGGCGGTCTTGCTGCCGTCTTCGCTGACCAGGTGCCCGCCCGCCTGAGCAAGCCACATGCTGAACAGGCCAGGGTCGGAGAGGTCGAAGCCCGCACGCGTGAGCTTGCCGCCGTCACGCTCCGTGAGCGCCACTGCGGTATCACGCAGCTCGTTCCAGTTCGTGGGTGGCTTCAATCCCGCCTTCTCGAGTTCGGTGACGTTGTAGAACAGCGAGCGGTTGTCCACCAGCAGCGGAATGCCGTACTGCTTGCCGTCGACCTGCATCTCCTTCAGCGCGGGCTGGTAGAAGGCCGCCGTGTCGACGTTGTCCTTCGCGATCCGATCGTCGAGGTCTGCGAGCGCGCCCTTCGGTGCGTAGAGTGAGGTCTGGAAGCGGTCCCACATCACGAGATCGGGCACCTGTCCACCGGCGATGGCAGTGAGCAGCTTCTGCTCGACCGCCTCCTGCGCGACGTAGGAGACCTCGTACTTGTTCTGTGAGGCGTTGAACGCTGCGGCCTGCTTGTCGAGCTGGGCGACCTGGTCACCCGACCATGAGCCCCACATCACGACCGGCTCGCGTCCTCCATCGCCGGATCCGCTGCCGGGCGCGGAGCATCCGGTGAGGGCGAGGGCTGCCGTGACGAGAAGTGCCCCGGCGGCGGTCACGTATCTGATCTTCATCGATTCTCCTGTGGGTTGTTGCGGTTAAGAGTCTGGTTCGGGTGAGTCTGTCGAAGGCCCGTCATTTGCTTCCGGTGTGCGCGACGCCCTCGATGATGTAGCGCTGCGCGAACAGGAAGACCAGCAGCACCGGGAGGCTCGCGACCACCGTGCCAGCCATCAGCGGGCCGACCGCGGTCTCATAGGCATCGACGAAGGACGCCAGTCCCACCTGCACGGTGAGCATCGCCGGGTCGTTGAGCACGATCAGTGGCCAGACGAAGTTGTTCCAGCCGGCTTGGAAGCTCAGGATCGCGAGGACGCTGACCCCGGCTCTGGCAAGAGGGAAGTAGATCTGTGAGAAGATGCGGAACTCGCCCGCACCGTCGATGCGTGCGGCATCGCCGAGCTCCGGCGGAAGTGTCTCGAAGAACTGCTTCATGAAGAAGACTGCGAAGGCTCCGGCTGCGCCCGGCAGGATGACCGCCGCGTAGGTGTTGAGGAACCCGACACCGCCCTGGCCGAGGATGTCATTGCCGCCCATCAGCGGGAAGTACCGCAGGATCAGGAACGTCGGGATCATCGTCACGATGGCCGGCACCATCATCGAGCTGAGATACAGAGCGAAGATGCCGCCCCGGCCGCGGAAGCGGAGTCGCGCCAGCGCATATCCGGCGAGGGAGCCGAAGAAGACGTTGGTCACCGCGCCGCCGACGCCGAGGATGAGCGAGTTCAGGAAGTAGCGGGCGAATGGCGCGTCGCTGAAGACACGCACATAGTTGTCGATCGTCGGGTTCTGGGGTATCAAGTTCAGTGCCCCCGCCAGGATCTCCCCGGCCGGCTTGAAGGAGGTTGCCAGGGTCCACACCAGCGGTGCGACGGTGGTGACTGCCACCAGTGACGCCGCGACGATCCAGAGGATCCGGCCGATGCGCTTGCGAACGGAGACACCCCTCATCGGACGCCTCCTCGACGAGTGTTTCGACGGCCGCGCGCCTTCGGCGCCCGATCGTGCGACAGCGTCAGGCGCGTGTTGATCAGCGCGAAGACGAGAATCACCAGGAACAGCACGAAGGACAGCGCGGACGCATAACCCATCTCGAGGGAGCCGAAGCCCTTGTCGTAGATGTAGTACACGATCGTGACCGTTGAATTCCCTGGCCCACCTTTCGTGAGCACGTACGCCTGGTCGAACACCTGGAAGGCGGCGATGATCAGCAGCGTCGACACCAGATAGGTGGTGCGACTCAGCGACGGAAGCGTGATGTGGCGGAACGTCTGCCAGGCATTCGCCCCGTCCAGCCTCGCCGCCTCGTAGAGATCCAGCGGCACTCCCTGAAGCCCGCCGAGGAACATGATCATGTGGGTCCCGAAACCCGCCCACACGCTCATGAGCACGATGGCGACCATGGCCCAGTTGGAGTCGTAGAGCCATGCCGGGCCATCGACACCGAACCACCCGAGCACGACGTTCAGAAGCCCGATCTGCGGATTCAGCAGCCAGTACCAGATGGTCGCAGTGCCGACGGTCGACGAAACGACAGGGATGTAGTAGAGCGTGCGGAAGAGCCGGGAGAGTCTGCTGCTGCGATTGACGAGAAGCGCCGTCGTCAGAGCGACGACCAGGCCAAGCGGCACGAAGAGAACGGTGTACCAGGCGGTGTTGCGCAGCGCGAGCCAGAAGAAGTCGTCGTGAAGGATGGCGACGTAATTGTCCCAGCCGAGCCATTCGGGCTTACTGACCACCGCGTAATCGGTGAAACTCATGACCAGAGAGATGATCAGCGGCAGCATCACGAAGATCGCGAACAGCACCAGCGGCACTGCCAGGAACCACCAGGCACTGCGCGCCATCTGCCTTCCGACTGGATCGATTGTGCGCTGGCGGGGTTCGGCCGCGACACGAGCGCCGGCGCGTCGCTCGACGGTCGTCGGCGAGGCTGAGTTCATCCTCGGACGCTTCCTTCCGGGACTCGCACGTAACTGCGCAGACCCGCCACATCGAGGGCCAGTTCGCAGAACATGGCATTCGCCCACGAGAACCATTCGCGGGTGAATGTCGCAGGATCGTCCTTGTGGAAGGACTCGTGCATCATGCCAGTACCGGCGTCAGTGCTCACGAGCATCTCGAGCAGGCGCTTCTTCTCGTCAGGATCGGTGGCAGTGAGCCCCTGCAGCGCGAGCGCGATCGGCCAGATGTGTCCATCCGGCGTATGCGGGCTGCCGATGCCCTTCGCCGCTGAACCGGAAGCGAACGTCGGGTTGGCGTCGCTGAGGACGAACGCCCGGGTGCGCTGGTAGAGCGGGTCGCCGGCGTCGCACCATCCGATGTAGGGCAGCGCGAGCAGGCTGGGCACGTTGGCATCGTCGGCCAGCAGTGCGCCGCCAAGCCCGTCGACCTCATACGCGTAGATCTCCCCGCCGGCCACCGTGACGACCGCGTGCGCGCGGATTCCCGTCTCGATCTGGTCGCGCAGCGCGTCTGCCTCATCCGCGAGCACCTCATCATCGAGCACGTCTCGCGCGATCCGCACGACCCCTGCCAGTACGACCGCGGCGAAGGCGTTCCCCGGCACGTTGTAACCGAAGTCGCATGCGTCGTCGCTGGGCCGGAATGCCGACCATGACATCCCCGTCGGCACCGTGAGCGAGCCACGACCGGCTCGCACGAGGGTGTCCGACTGCGGGGCGTCGAAGCGCTCGAATCGATACGCCGAATGCGCCTCATGGTCCTGTTCGATACGGAAGACGCCCATCGCTGCACGGACGGCACGGGCGTACTGCTCGTCGAGGTGGTCCGTACGGCCGGTGATCCGCCAGATGTCCTCCGCGAGCTGCAGCGGATAACACAGCGAATCGATCTCGTACTTGCGCTCCCAGGTCCACGGCGTCATGTCCGTGCGGTCGTCCTGATGCCCGTTCCCGTTCGCCTCGGCATTGAACGCGTTCGCGTAGGGGTCGTGCAGCATGCCACCGAGTTGCCGACGATTGACCGCGATGACGATCTCAGCGAGTTCAGGCACCCGATCCAGGAAGTGCAGGTAGGGCGCGAGCTGCGCCGCCGAGTCACGCTGCCACATCGCCGGAATGTCCCCGGTCACCATGAACGCCGTCCCGTCGGCCTGCATCGCGATGGTGTTCTCGAGGGTGTCCGTGAAGCAGCGGTTGAAGATGTCCGCCGCGCGTTCCCCGCAGGCTGCGGCCACCCCTGCTACGAGCTCGGTGCGCAATGACTCCGGAAGCTGGAACACGCTCTCTCCTCTTCGACGATGAAGACGATCAACCATCGCCTGCGTCGATTATACATGTTCAATATGTGCACACAACGCTCCGCGAGAATCCTGCCAGCACAGGGAAGCACGCCGCATGAATCTAGATGTTCACGCGTTGACGACGGTACGCATATTCAATACTGGCTGACACTCCCGCCGGAGCGCCGCTGCTCACGACCAGGTCGAAGCAGCGCATCGCGCTGTCGGGCGCTGTGCTGCCTGCGCGGTGCGCTCAGCGCACTGGGGAGACCGACCCCCCGGGCACAAGGTCGATCGGCAACATGATCTTCTCGGCATCCTGGGGCGCGGAGATCTGCCGGCGCACACTGAGCAACGCACGTCGGCCGAGTTCGTGCTGCTGCTGGCGCACGTGCGTGAACCGGAACAAGCGAGAGTCGAAGTGCGCCTCCGGGTGATCGAAGCACACGATCGACACGTCCTCGGGTACGCGACGCCCGAGCTGCTCGCAGGCATCGCGCAGCAGCAGCGCCAGGTTGTACTCGGCAGCTACGTAGGCGGTGACGTCAGGCCGAGCGCGGATGAACTCCACGAGCACAGCGACATCCTCCTGCGTGGTTGTCTCGGTGCCGGGGATCGTGGAGCCGAGTGACGTGAGCTGTGCCGCCTGATCGAGAGCGAGGTGATGCGCGGCGTGAGCCCGGATGTAACCGGTACGGCGCTCATCGGTCGTCGACACATGACTCGCCGCGCTCACGAACCCGATATGCCCATGCCCCAGGGCGATCAAGTGCTCGGTGGCGACCACCCCGCCCGCGATGTTGTCAGAGCGCACCGACGTCACAGGCACCCCGTCGAAGACGCGGTCGAGGATGGTGAGAGGGAACCGTCGGGCGACCAGCTCCAGGGCAGCCGGCGGGATGTACTCAGAGGAGGAAGGCTGCAGGATAAGCCCGGCGACTCCGCTGTCGGTGAGCGATCGGATCGCCTCATCCTCCACGGCACCATCGCCCATGGTGCGCATCAGCAGGATGTGCTCGGCCGTGCCCGCCGCAGCCAGCACACCTTCTAGCACCTGTGTGCCGAATGCGTCGTCGAAGTTCGTGACGACGCAGCCGATCACAGACGTCGACGAGGACCGGATTGCAGGGTGGACGACCTCGGGTTCGGCAGCGGAATCCGCCATCGTGCTGGTGACGAACGTGCCCAGACGCGGGCGGCGCATGATCAGCCCATCCGCGCGGAGCAGCTCCAGAGCGCGCTTGGTGGTGATCACGCTCACGGCGTACCTCTCGGAAAGCTCGACCTCCGATGGAAGTCGATCACCGACGCTGTACTCACCCTCCGCGATGCGGCGTCGCAGATCCTCATACACCTGCCGATAGAGCACCGATTCTCCCCCCGACGTCACTGATTGCACATATTCATCATAGGCAGCACCTGTCGCCCCGTCCGACGCAGCGCAGAAGACTGCCCTCTGACCGGCGTTTTTCAGACAGAGTCCAGATACACCGCCGACGTCAAGCGGCCCAGTCAAAGACCGAACGAGTGGATAGGATGCCGGGGTGCGCGTCACCCGAGACGCGCACCCGGGCTCCGTGACACGGGGTCCCACGATCCGCTCCTGGGGAACCCGCCGATGACGACAGACACCACGACCGCACCCCGCCGATCGCTCGGCGGCCGCATCGGGCGCATCGCCTTCCTCGTACTGGCATCCCTGCTGGTCATCGCGACCGCCGCGGCCTTCTTCCTGGTCTGGACCATCCAGCGCTCCTTCCCCGAGACCTCCGGCGAGCTCAGCGTGAAGGGGCTCGAGAAGAACGTCACCGTGCAGCGCGATGCCCTCGGCATCCCCACGATCACCGCATCGTCCACCGACGACCTGTTCTTCGCCCAGGGCTTCACACACGCGCAGGACCGCTTCTTCGAGATGGACTTCCGCCGGCACGTGACCTCTGGCCGCGTGGCGGAGATGTTCGGGGCATCCCAGGTTCCCACCGACGCCTTCCTGCGCACGCTGGGCTGGCGGAAGGTCGCTGAGCAGGAGGTCGAGGCGCTCGACGACACCACCCGCGGCTACTACGAGGCGTACGCGGCCGGGGTGAACGCCTACCTGGCGTCGCGCTCGGGCGCGGAGCTGTCGCTGGAGTACGCGGTGCTCGGCGTGCAGAACCCGGACTACGAGCCCGAGCCGTGGCAGCCAGCGGACTCCGTGGCGTGGCTGAAGGCGATGGCGTGGGACCTGCGTACCAACATCGGCGACGAGACCGACCGCGCGATGCTCGCCGCGCAGCTGAGCAAGGCCGGCGAATCGGATGCCGATGCCAAGACTCTCATCGACCGCGTGTACCCGGCGTACCCGTTCGAGCAGAATCCGGTGATCGTTCCGAAGATCTCCACGCTCGATCCTCTGAAGGTCGACGGCGACGAGGGCGGCACGGCGCCGGCATCCTTCTCGACGAAGCCGGGCACGAACACCGACGTGTCGGACGCCGTCACGACCGTGCAGTGGCAGCAGGCCGACAGCGTGATCGAGGCGGCGAGCATGCTGCTGGGTCCGGTGGGCGAGGGCATCGGCTCCAACTCCTGGGTCGTCTCCGGCGACCTCACCGCCAGCGGCAAGCCCCTGCTCGCGAACGACCCGCACCTCGGCGCCGCGCTCCCCTCCGTCTGGTACCAGATGCAGCTCAAGTGCGCGAAGGTCAGTGAGGCCTGCCCGTTCGACACCGCCGGCTTCTCGTTCTCGGGCCTGCCCGGCATCGTGATCGGGCACAACGAGAAGATCGCCTGGGGCTTCACGAACCTCACCACCGATGTCGCCGATCTGTACATCGAGAAGGTGCAGGGCGAGCAGTACTGGCGCGACGGCGCGCTGCAGCCGATCGAGGTGGAGAAGGACGTCATCAAAGTCGCGGGCGGGAAGGACGTGCCGCTCACCATCCGGCGCACCGCGCACGGCCCCATCATCTCCGGTCTCACGGACGACTTCACGGCCATCGCGGACGCGCCCGTGGTGGGTGTCGGCAAGGGCTCGGGCGAGGGCGTGCTGCCGCTCACGGATGCACCTGAGATCCCCGAGGGCGACATCGCCGTCAGCCTGCGCTGGACGGCGCTCGACCCCGGCACCACGGCGAAGGCGATCTTCGCGCTCGACACGGCCAAGGACTTCACGGACTTCCGCCACGCGGCATCCCTGTTCGACGTGCCCGCGCAGAACCTGATCTACGCGGACAAGAAGGGGAACATCGGCTACCAGGCCCCCGGCCGGCTGCCGATCCGCGGCGCGGGCGACGGCTGGCTGCCGCAGCCCGGCTGGGACAGCGCCTACGACTGGACCGGGTTCATCCCCTTCGAGGATCTGCCCGTGTCGTACAACCCGAGCAACGGCTACATCGTCACGGCCAACAACGCGATCGTCGCCGACGACTACCCGTACTTCCTGTCGCGGGACTGGGACTACGGCTACCGCGCGGCCCGCATCGCGCACCTGATCGAGCGGAAGTCGGCCGCGGGGCCCCTGAAGCCGCAGGATCTGCGCGACATCCAGATGGACGACGAGATGTGGATCGGCAAGCAGCTCGCCGTGGCGATGGCCGATGTGAAGGTCGAGGGCGCGGGTCCGAAGGCCGCGGTCGGCCTGCTGCGGACCTGGGATGCCCAGAACCGCGCCGACTCGCCCGCCGCCGCCTACGCGAACGTGCTGTGGTCGAACCTGGTGCGCAACGTCTTCATCGACCGCGAGGTGCCGCTGCCCACGGGCGATCAGGGGCGGCTGTTCACGGTGGTCGGCGCCATGCTCGACGACCCCTCCGACCCGCTGTGGACCAACGACCGGCTGAAGGTCGACGGGATGGACGCTGTGCTCGCGCACTCCGCCGAGCAGGCGTACGCCGAACTGTCGAAGCTGCAGGGCGACGACGTGAGCCGCTGGAACTGGGGCTCGCTGCATGCGCTGACGCTGCGCAGCTCGACGCTGGGCTCGTCGGGGATCGCCCCGATCGAGATGCTCTTCAACCGCGGGCCGTTCCCGGTCAGCGGCGGGTCGTCGCTCGTGAACGCCACCGGCTGGAAGGTGGGCGAGTCGTACGCGACCACGACCGTGCCGTCCATGCGCATGGTGGTCGACCTCGCCGACTTCGACGACTCGACCTGGATCCACCTCACCGGTGCCAGCGGCCACGCGTTCAACGAGCATTACACCGACCAGACCGAGGACTGGGCCGCCGGGGTCCAGCATCCCTGGGCGTTCACGAAGAAGGCCGTCGCCGAGGCGACCGTCGACACCCTGGTGCTGAAGCCCGCGGGCTGAGCGGTCAGCGCTGCTGCGGCGGTTTCGCCGGCAGGATCAGGGCGTAGCGGCGGGCGTACACGCTGATCAGCAGGATCAGGGCGATGAACACGAATGCGCCGCCCAGGACGGCGAACATGATTCCTGCTTCGGAGTCGTCGGTGGTGTTCGCCAGCACGATGCCGCCGACCAGACCGATCAGGCCCAGCCCGCCGATGACTGCGGACGTGATCATCGAGGTGCGGAAGGCCCGCGGAGCGAAGTGCGTGGGGCGCACGCGGCCCCGGTCCAGCACGTAGTGCGCCCAGCGCGTTCCCGTCCACCAGCGCAGCACAGCGCCGCTGACGACGTACCAGCCGGCTCCGGCGGCATCCGCCTCACCGGGGAAGGGCCGCAGCTCGGCGTCCACGGACGGGGCGGTCGTGGGCGGCGGAACCCGGCGACGCGCGTGGTCGCGACCGGCGCCGACGAACCACACGATCGAGATGGCGAACCACACGATGGACAGCGCGCCCATGCCGGGATTCAGCAGTCCCATGAACAGGTTCATCAGGGCGATCAGCGCGAACATCCCGCCAAGCACCCAGCCCATTCCCGGAGGCTCCACGGCATAGGCGTCGGCCCGCACCCGGCCGTTCTTGAGCTTGTAGGCGGTCCAGTCCACACCGTTCCACCAGCGCGTCTGCCCCGACGGCGGGAAGGCGTACCAGCCCATCGGCGGGGTGACGACCTGCGCTGCCGCGGACTGCGGGTGGACCGTGGGCTGCGGCGTCGGCGCGAACTGCGGGGCGGCGGCGAACTGGGCGCCGCCGGTGGTTGCGAACGGGGCGCCGGGCGCGGCGAACTGCAGATGCTGCGGCGCGGGGGCCTGCGGGATCGCGGGCGCCTGCGGGATCGCGGGGGCCTGCGGGACTGACGCCTGCGGGATCGACGTCTGCGGAGCTGAAGGCGTCTGAACCGAAGGCGTCTGCGGGATCATCGGGGCCGCCGGCGCCGCCACCTCGCGCTCGTACGCGGTCCACTGCAGTCCGTCCCACCAGCGCTCACGCCCGGGAACCCCGGCCGGATACCATCCCGGCTGCGCCGCCATGCTCGTCCTCTCCGGTTCGGCCGAGCGGCCTCCCCCTGCGCTCGATCGTACAAGCCCGCGCGCCTGGGCTCCGCCGTCCCGTGGACGCGCGAGGTGGCTCGCGCCGAGCACCCCGCGCCACCGAGCCCGGCTCATCGGCGACCTCAGTCCAGATCGATGCGTCCATTCACCGCGATCATCATCTGCGGCCCCGCGCCTATGGTGAGCTTCATGGACGTGCGACTTCTGGAGACACTCGGCCGGTTCAACGCGGCGCATCCCTGGTCGCACAACGACGCGTACTCGGGGTTCGTTCTCCGGCATGCCCGGGCCGTCCGCCGCGCAGGAGGCGACACCGCCGTGGATGTCGGGTGCGGCACGGGAAACCTGTTGAGGCGGCTCGCTCGGGTGTTTCCCGTAGTGATCGGAATCGAGCCGGACGCGCCATCCGCGGCGATCGCCGAAGCGCGGGCGGCATCTCCACAAGTGCGCATCGATGTCCGTGCTTTCGGGACGGAGCCCCGGAACGCCTACGATCTCGTCGTGTTCGTGGCGTCCCTTCACCACATGTCGCTCGACGCGGCGCTGACGACCGTCCGCGATTCGCTGCGCCCAGGAGGGAGGTTGGTCGTAGTCGGAATCGCGAAGGAGACGCCGAGCGACGGGCTGCGCTCCGCCGTGTCGATGGCCCTGAATCCGATCATCGGCCTGCTGCGCCATCCCCGCCGGGCGGTCCGCCATCCCGAGCACATGACCTCGCCCGTAGCCGAGGCGTCGCAGACCTTCGAGGACATCCGTGCCGCAGCGTCCGCCGTGCTTCCTGGCATCCGAATGCGTCGGCGGCTCTTCTGGCGCTACACCGCGTTCTGGATCGCACCGCAAGGGTGACCGTCCGTCGGACGCTCGGATCTGCGCCAACCCATGCACACGAAAGGTGCGTCGGTACGGGGTGGGCGCCGTCACGGACGCGTCCGGAATGACGCGGTCAGTCCCAGAGCGCGCGAACCCGATCAGCGAGTGCCATACCCTGTTCGTGCCCCGAGCGTGCCGCGGGCGCGCGCAGCGACGGGTCCATCGCGTTCGCCCCGAACAGCCGCTCGTCGTCCGGGAACACCGTCTCGACGTGGCTTCCGGCGGCGTGCAGAGCCGCGATCTGATCCGCGAGGTGCAGGCCCCACTCCTTCGGCGAGCGCGTGCGCCCTCCGAACGGCGAGAGCACGAGCACACGCTGATACCCCGCCGCCAGATCGGCGTTGTCGGCGTTCGTGCGGTAGCCGCCGTCGATGTAGCGGTCTTCGCCGATGCGGTGCGGCAGGCCGCTCGAGGTGCTCGCGGCAATGGCATCCGCCAGGTCGACTCCGCTGTCACGGTCGAACAGCACCGGATCCCCCGTGCGCGCATCGACCGCGGTGATCACGATCCGCCTGTCCGGCCACTCCTGCGCGGGGAGTCGCGAGGCGCACACCTCGCGCCAGCGCCGCGCGGCCGTTCCGTCGTCGGACGCGTCCAGCTCCAGTGCCGAGGCGCCGAGGCGGCGGCGCATGTCGACGGCATCCGCGGATGCCGCGATGATCGCGGTCGTGCGCTCGAGATGATTCACGCGCGGAGGCCCGCCCGCGCCCCGCGTCGCAGGACCCGCCGGGGACCGTGGCGGAACAGGCGCGATGGTCGCCTCGTACAGCTCGCGCGGGTCTCCCGAGACCAGCTGCACGGCGGTCGTCGATCCGGCGGACGTGCCGACGATGAGATCGGCGTCCGTCACATCGACCCCGCGTTCGAGGAGCCCTGCGACGGTGCCGATCAGCCAGGCGTTACCCGCCGAACCCGCGCCGCCCAGGATGAGTGCCCTGGTGTGTGTGCTCATGCGGGGAAGACGCTAGCACGCAGGTGCTGCGACCGTCAGTCCCCTTCCTTGCCATCCGGCCCCGGACGAGGTCCCGTGCAGCGCGTTCCCGCCGCCTTCCCGGTAGCGTGGACGGATGCCGGAACGTCTGCTCGCACCCGAGGGGAGTCGCGTGCAGCTGGGCGAGTTCGACCACGGCGGGGCGACGCTCGTCTTCGAGGATTTCGGATCCGGCGCCCGCCCCGTCGTGCTGCTGCACGGCATCGGCATGGGCCGCAGCGTGTACATCGACCTGGTGCAGCGCCTGGGCGGCCGCGTGATCGGCATCGACCTCCCCGGATTCGGTGAGGCGCCCGAGCCGCGCAGGACGCTCACCATGGAGCGTCACGCCGACCTGGTGGCGGCGTTCCTCCGCTCCCGCGAGGTGGCGGATGCCGTGGTGCTCGGCCATTCGATGGGAAGCCAGGTCGCCGCAGAGGTCGCGGCGCGGCATCCGGACGTCGTCTCCGCGCTGATCCTGGCCGGACCCACCGTGGACAGCACCGCGCGCACCATCCGGGTGCAGTTCGGCTACCTGCTTCGAGACCTGATCGGCGAACGGCCGACCGTGCTGTGGCGCGGCGCGCGCGAGTACCTGCGCGGCGGTCCGCACCTCATCCGCAAGATGCGCGCGACCATCGTCCACGAGCCCGAGAAGGCGTACCCGCGAGTGCAGGTGCCGACGCTCGTGCTGCGCGGCCAGCGCGACCCGCTGGCGCCGATGACCTGGTGCCACGAGATCGTGGAACTGGTGCCGGATGCCCGGTTCGAGGAGATCCCCGACCATGGCCACGGCACCCTGATCAGCGACGTCGGCCCTGCGGCCGAGAAGATACGCGACTTCGTGGGCGGGCTCTGAGTCAGCCGGCGGCCATAACTCCGGAGAACCGCCCCTTTCTCTGCCCAGTTCTCCGCGCAACGGCAGTCTCGCGCGCAGATCTCCGGAGTTGTGGCGCTCGCTGCTCGCCGACACGAGTGCCGAAGGCCTCCACAACCGCTTTGACGGCCTCCTTCACCTCGTTTGGCCGTCCGAAGATGTCCGAAGCAAGCGGACGGATGGTGACATATCCGAGTTCCGCAGCCGCGAGATCTCGGCGACGGTCGTCGACCTGCTTTTCCCAGCCTTCATGGAACTCACGACTGTCGCACTCGATGACGAGCCAGCCCTCAACAACGAAGTCGACCCGACCGACTCCGGGCAGTCGTACCTGAGTCTCATATGACAACCCGAGCGAGCGGAGCAGCAGTCGCATGAACGTCTCCGGCCCCGATTCCGCCGACGAGTCGATCAGCGGCGACAGCACCTGGAAGCGAAGAGGAAGTGTCCGGAAGATCGACTCGACCTCCGCCGACGTCAGCAGTCGATGATGCAGGACACTGTCGAGCGTGGCGATGGCGGCCCTCGGCGTCTGACATCTGACCGATTGGCGCACAGCATCCCACAGCGAGACCACATGTGATTGGCCTTCCCTCTGGCATTCTCCCCAGTGCAGCACTGCCGAGTCAGGTCGGCGATGTCGACTACGTGACAGATGCGGCGGCATGTGGATGTGCACCTCGGCGCGCTCCAGCACGAAGACGCCGATCAGCCGTAACAGCGTCAGGCACGTGACACGACCGCCCGACCGCACCGCCTCGACGACTTCATTCGGTACCTCTTTGCTGACGTATGCACCGCGGCGCAACCGCATGAGGCGCCCCTCGCGCACGCTCGCCGTCACCCTTTGAGTGGTGAGACCAGCCGCCCGAAGGTCATCACGGCTGAGGACTCTGATCCCCTGAATTGCAGCGAGTCGCTCGCGAGGGCTGGGGTCGGATCTCGGCATGCACGCGATCTTGACGGACGGAGGCAACTCCGTCCGGCTCGAATCCGGCGGATGTGGACAGGTTCGCGTGACTTCCGTCCTGTGCAGGAGCAGTCGTCATCGCCATAACTCCGGAAAAATGCCGCCGAAGCCCGCCCGTAGACGCGCACCCGGGCCGATCGGCTTCAGATCTCCGGAGTTATGGCGACCGCGCGCCTCAGCCCGCGGCGGGCGGCGTCGTCTTGGAGTCCGCGTACTCGTCGACGATGAGCCCCTGGTGGTCGACCGTGCCGTTGCGGTACGCCTGGCGGCCCACCATGTGCGCCGACAGCGGCGCCGTGGCGAACTGCAGCAGGATCACCGGGATCACGATGAGCAGGCCCAGCAGCATCCCGCCGATGGTGCGCTGCGCGACCGCGATCGCCAGGCAGATCAGCACCAGGCCGAGCACCTGCGGCTTGGTGGCGGCGTGCAAGCGGCTCGGCACGTCGCGGAAGTGCAGCAGCCCGACAGCGGCCGACAGGCACAGGATCGCGCCGATCAGCACCAGCACCAGCACGATCGCATCCGCGACCGGCTGGGGCAGGGCGATCTCGAGGAACGAGGTCATGGTCAAGGTCATGGTGCCGTGTTGTCCCTCCGCGCGACGTACCGGGCCACCGCGATCGAGCCGAACACGGCGACGGCCGCGATGATGAGCATGACCGGGACGTTGCGCATGTGCCCGTTGATCGCCATGTCGGCGCCGAGCACGCACATCACCTCGGTGAGCAGCACGTCGGAGGCCACCGTGCGGTCGAGGATCGACGGGCCGCGCACGATGCGGATCACGCTCAGGATCGCGGCCAGGCCGAACACGACCATGATCGCGATGAACAGGATGTCGTTCATCGGGCGCCTCCCCTCTTCTCGTCCGCCTTCAGCGCCGCGTACTGCTCGGGCGTCCCCACGGCGCGCACGATGCGGCGCTCCCAGCGCAGCACCTCGTCGCGGAACGCATCCACGTCGGTGCGGCTGCGCACGCCGATCACGTGCAGGTACAGGATGCGGCGGTCGCGATCGCTCTCGACCACCAGCGACCCCGGGATGAGGGATGCCGTGACGGCGACGTGCGTGGTGACGATGTCGTCGGCGTATCGCAGCGGGATCTCGACGATCGCGGCGCCCGGCTGGCGCCGGAAGTCGAACACCTGGATGGCCACGCTGATGGCGCCCAGCACCACCGCGCCCAGGAACCGCACGATGAACACCAGCGAGTACCAGACGTTGATGCGGCCGACGAGCTCGACGGTCGGCAGGCGGAACACGCGGGTCACGAAGATCGCGACCAGGATGCCTGTGACCAGCGCCAGCGGAGTGAACTGGTGCCAGAGCAGCATCCAGATCAGGATCAGCCACAGCATGAACGGCAGCTGTAGCAGGATGTCGCGCAGCAGGCCGCGCTTGGTCAGGTGCTTCGATTCGGGGCTCATCCGGCCTCCTCATCGATCTGCTGCAGCGTGATCGGCTGGAGCAGGCCCGCGCCGATCCGGTCGCACAGCGCGTACAGCGGGCCGGCGAACACGGTCAGGGCGATCGTGACGGCGACCATGCCCGCCGTCGCGACGGTCATGATCGCGGGGATGCGGCGGGTCTCGGTCTGCACGTCGGCGTCCGGCGCGTTGCCCAGGTAGCCGACACGGCCCTCGATCTCGGCGAGGTCGTCGCCCTCGCGCCAGAACGCCAGGTTCCAGGCGCGCATCAGCGCGTACAGCGTGAGCAGCGAGGTGAGGATGCCGCCGAGGATCAGCACGATCATCAGGGGCGTGCCCACCTGCGCAGCCGACTCGAACAGCGCGACTTTGCCGATGAAGCCGGAGAAGGGCGGGAGGCCGCCCAGGTTGATCGCCGGCACGAAGTAGAGCACGGCCAGCAGCGGCGCCGCCTTCATCAGGCCGCTGACCCTGAGGATCGAGGTGCTGCCCGCCTTGCGCTCGATGAGACCGACGGCCAGGAACAGCGTGGTCTGCACGACGATGTGGTGCACGATGTAGTACACCGTGGCGCCGATCGCGGCCTCGGTCGCGATGGCCAGGCCGAAGATCATGTATCCGACGTGACTGACCAGGGTGAACGACAGGATGCGCTTGAGCTCGGCCTGCGCGACGGCGCCCAGCACCCCGATCACCAGCGTGGCCAGGGCCACGATCAGCAGCAGAGTGTTGATGTCGCTGCTCGCGAAGAGCTGCGTCTCGGTGCGGATCAGGGCGTACACGCCGACCTTCGTCAGCAGGCCGGCGAACACCGCGGTGACCGGCGCCGGGGCCGTGGGGTACGAGTCGGGCAGCCAGAACGACACCGGGAAGATGGCGGCCTTGATTCCGAACGCGATCACGAGCATCAGATGCAGGACGAGCTGGGTCTCCGTCGGCAGCTGCGCGACGCGCTCGGCGACCTGCGCCATGTTCACGGTGCCGACGGCGCCGTAGATCATCGCGATCGCGGCCAGGAACAGGATCGACGAGACCAGCGACACGACGATGTAGACCGCACCTGTGCGGATACGCGATTCGGTGCTGCCCAGCGTGATCAGCACGTACGAGGCGACCAGCAGGATCTCGAACCCGACGTAGAGATTGAACAGGTCGCCGGCGATGAACGCGTCGAAGATGCCCGCAGCGAGGATCAGGTACGTCGGATTGAAGATCGAGATCGGCGTCTCCTCGACGCCGTCCGCGGCACCCTGACCGATCGAGAACAGCAGCACCGCGAGCAGCACGATGCTCGAGACGAGCACGAGCAGCGCGGCGAGCCGGTCGACGTACAGCACGATCCCGAACGGCACGGGCCAGCCGCCGACCGACACCGCGAACGGCTTGTCGGCTGCATCCACCGCCACCAGCAGCACCGCGCCGATGATCGAGACCGCAGCCAGGGTGGCCGCCGTCACCAGCATCTGCAGGCGCGGGTTGCGGCCGAACACGAGCGTGACCGCGGCGCCGAGCAGCGGCAGCATCACGATGAGGGGAACGAGCGAGGTCATGGGCGGTCCCCTTCGTCTCGCTGCGCTCGCTCAGGACGGCGCCCTTCGTCGTCATCGCCCGCGGTTCCCGCGGGTCGGGGCGAGGGATCCGGAACGTCCATGGGGGCGTCGTCGTCGATGGATGCGTGATCGCGCATATGCAGCACGGTGATCGGCGAGGTGGCGGTCCCGACGAAGTCGGTGGTGGCCTCCTCCTCGTCGGGCGAGGACTCGTCTTCGAACAGCTCCTCCTCGGCATCCGTCCGCTCGCGCAGCGCGATGTCGTCGACGTCGTCCTCGACGGTGTCGGCCTGGCCCAGCTGCCAGGAGCGGTAGATGAGCGCCAGCAGGAAGGCCGACACCGCGAAGGTGATCACGATGGCGGTGAGCGTGAGCGCCTGCGGCAGTGGATCGCTGATCGCGCCCTCCTCGCCGAAGAACGGCGCCTTGCCCGGGACGCCCATCACGATCAGCAGCAGCAGGTTGGTGGCGTTGCCCAGCAGCAGGAAGCCGATCAGCACGCGGGTCAGGCTGCGCTCCATCATGGCGTAGACGCCGGCGGCGAACAGCACGGCCATGATGATGATCAGGGTCAGCGAGACGTCCATCAGCGCTGCACCCCCTTGCCGCCGCGCTCGGTGGCGGGCTGGAAGCGGCCGCGGCGCTCGGCGGCCTGTCTGTCGACCTCGGCGCCCAGGCTGCGCAGCACGTCGAGCACCAGGCCGATCACGACCAGGTACACGCCGATGTCGAAGACCGTCGACGACACGAACTCCAGGTGGCCGAGCAGCGGCACGTCGGCTAACCAGACCGCGCTCTCCAGCGGCGCCATGCCGAAGAACATGGGCATGAGCGCCGCGCCCACGGCCAGGATCAGGCCGAAGCCGAGCAGACGACCGGCATCCGTCGGCGCCGCAGCTCCCAGCTCCCAGCGGCCGCCGGCGATGTAGCGCATCACCAGCGCCATGCCGGCGACGAGTCCGCCGGCGAAGCCGCCGCCCGGGCCGTTGTGCCCGGCGAAGAGCAGGTAGATGGACACCACGATGATGGTGTGGAACAGCACCCGCACGATGACCTCGAGCAGGATCGAGCGGTCCTCCGCCTTGATCCGCTGGCCGCTGACCAGCCAGGCGCGCGGCGCGTCGCGGTTCTCCGACGTCTGGAAGCGCGGGCCGTCGGCGGTCTCGACCATCGGGCGGCGCGCGGTGCGGCGCCGCGCGGTCTGCGGCAGGTCGCGGGTCGTCGAGGGCAGATCCGCCCGATGCGTGACGAAGACGAGGGATGCCACGCCGGTGGCGGCGAGCACCAGCACGCTGAGCTCGCCCATCGTGTCCCAGCCGCGCAGATCGACGAGCGCCACGTTCACGACGTTCTTGCCGTGCCCGAGGTCGTAGGCCAGCTGCGGGAACTCCACCGAGATCGGGTCGAAGATGCGCGCCTGCGTCGCGACGATCGCGACCAGGGCCATGGTCACGCCGACGCCGATGGCCAGGACGGCGCGCGGGACGCGTCCGACGGATGCGTTGTGCTTCCCCATCCGCGAGGGCAGCCGCCTCAGCACGAGCGCGAAGGTGACCATGGTGACGGTCTCGACGAGGATCTGCGTCAGCGCCAGATCGGGAGCGCCGCTGGTCGCGAACAGCACCACCATGCCGAGGCCGGTGACCGAGACCAGCACCACGCCGGTGTAGCGCTTCTGCGCGCGCACGGCGATGACGCCGGCGACGGCCATGATCGGTGCGACGACGATCTGCACCGGCGTGTGCCAGGCCGAGAGGGCGAGCCGCTCGGGTGCCGCGCCGACGAGGGCGGTGGCCTCCGCGGCGAGCAGCACCACGAAGATCGTGCCCACGTACAGCGGCAGCGAACCGCGCTGCGTCAGGCTCGTGGTCAGTACCGAAAGACGGTCGACGCCGCGCATGGTCAGGTAGTAGACGTCGGCCGCGGTGAAGCGCAGCAGGCGCGGCCAGCGGTGCCAGCCGGAGCGGATGCTGAGCACGAACGTCCCGATGCCCAGGGCGATCGCGCCGATGGACAGGAACAGGGCCGGCTCGAATCCGTGCCAGAGCGCGAGGTGGCCGGGGTCGGCCGCCTCGTGGCCCGAGCCCGTCGAGGGATCCACGCTTCGCGCGTACCCCTGCAGCGCCACGTCGACTGCCGGGGCTCCGATGCCCGCGGCGATGCTGAGGCCCGCCAGGACGATCGGCGACGCCAGGAAGCCAACCGGCGGATCCGGCCATGCCGTCTCGGGCATATATGCGCCGGAGGCATCCTTCTTCCGCCAGAAGGCGCCCCAGAGGAACCGGCATCCGTACGCCACCGTCAGCACCGCGCCGAGAGTGACGCCGATCAGCCCGACCCAGCCCCAGGCCGATCCGTGCTGCGCGTCCTCGAGCAGAGCAGTGAGCGTGGACTCCTTCGCGACGTACCCGATGGTCGGGGCGACGCCCATCATCGAGGCCACCGAGATGAACGCCGCGGTCGCCATCACCGGCGCCTGGCGCCCGACGCCGGAGAGCTCGGTGATGTCACGCGTGGAGAGCTGGCGGTCGATCACGCCGACGATCAGGAACAGCGCCGATTTGAACAGCGCATGCCCGATGACCAGGGCGAGTCCGGCCAGAGCCGCACCGGGCGTGCCGAACCCGATCACGACCGAGAAGAAGCCCAGCTGGCTGACCGTGCCGAACGCGAGGATGCGCTTGAGGTCGGTCTCGCGGAGGGCCTGGATGCCGCCCAGCAGCATCGTGAGGACGCCGAGCGAGATGACGATCGGACGCCAGGGCGCGGAGAGCGCGAAGATCGGCGCGAATCGGGCGATCAGGTAGATGCCGGCCTTCACCATGGCGGCCGCGTGCAGGTAGGCGCTCACGGGCGTGGGCGCCGCCATCGCACCGGGCAGCCAGAAGTGGAACGGGAAGATCGCCGACTTCGACACGGCGCCGATCAGCAGCATCACGACCGCGGCATCCACGATCGGTCCGGTGGGCGCGAGCTCCAGCAGTTCGCGGATGCTGGCCGTGCCGGCATCCACGACGAGCAGCACCGCGCCGACGAACAGCACGAGCCCGCCCAGCGTGGTGACCAGCAGCGCCTGCAGCGCGGCACGGCGGCTGGCGGCGCGCCGCCGGTAGTGGCCGATGAGCAGGTACGACAGGATGCTGGTGACTTCCCAGAACATCACGAGCATGATCAGGTCGTCGGTCAGGACCAGCCCGTACATGGCGCCCGCGAAGCCGAGCAGCACGCCCGCGAACTGGCCGACCTCGACCCCGTCGTCGTGGAAGTACCACCGGCAGTAGAGCAGCACGAGCGCGCCCACGCCGGTGACGATGAGGGTCAGCACCCAGCCGAGCACATCCATGCGCATGGAGAGGTGCAGACCGAGCTGCGGGATCCACTCGTAGTCCTGGAACGGAACCGTCTTCGGGTCCAGCACCTGCGGAGTGAGCGTGAGCGCGTGCACGAATGCGGCGGCCGGAACCAGCGCGCCGATCACGAATGCCTGTGCTCCGAGCCAGCGCACCAGAACGGGGAGAAGCAGCGACCCGATCAGGAACACGGCGAGGAGCAACAGCATAAGCGGCTCCTCAAGCTCGTCGGGGCCTTCCGGCACGGGCGGGCGAATCTCCGTCCATTCTACCGGGGCGATACGTCCGCCGGTTCCCCGGAGTCGAATGCGGCACCCCTTCGCACCCCCGGATCTCAGCCGCTCGACAGGCCGGCCGTGCGAGAGTGAACCCATGCGTGGGGCATGGCGCGAGGCGTCGGGGTGGGCCGCTGCGGTCGCGATGTCGACCGTGATCGTCGGACAGGTCGCGTCCACCGCGCGTTCGGAGCTGCTGTTCCGCGACGGCGATTCGCTCATCGTCGCCCTCGTGGCGCGGTCGATCCTGGAGCACGACCGGCTCGACTGGATGTTCTCGGGTGTGCTGTTCCTGCCGGAGACCGCGGTGTACACGGTGCTGCGGATGCTGCTGCCTGCCCTGTCTGTCATGGGCGTGCTGGCCGTGAACGCGGTGGTGAACCTGGTGGCCCTGTACGGGGCGATCCGTCTCGCCGCGGGGCGGCGTCGCCCCGGTCGAGCGCCCGTCGCCTGGTCGCTGGTCGCCCTGGGTGCATTCGGGATGCTGGCGCTGACCGAGACGTCGTCCTCGCGGGATGCCTTGGAGCCGGCGTCCCTGCTGCTGACCACCACCTACTACTCGGCCACCGTGATCGGTGCTGTGCTGGCCGTCGGGCTGGTGCGGCGCTGGTTCGAGGCGCGCGCGTCGTCACCCCGTGGCGCAGATCTCGGACATCGCGCCGGATGGCCGCTGCTCGCGGTGCTCGGCTTCGTGACGACGCTGTCCACCGCGACCAATCCGCTGTTCCTCGCCTGGGCCACTGCTCCCCTGATCGTCCTGCTGCTCGTCACCGTGCATCCGCGGCTGTGCGGCCCGCCCGCGCTGCGTCCGCTGCTCGTGGTGGTGGGCGGCTCGATCCTGGGAATGCTCATTCGTATTCCACTTTCGGCATGGATCGCGGATCCGGGCACAGGGTACGCGCATCCGACCGAGCTGCTGAGGTCGGCCGCGTACTACGGCGCGCTCACGGGTGAGCGGCTGATCACGCCGGCCGGCATCGGCGCCGCCGCACTGACTCTCGCCCTGCTGCTGATCTGCGTACAGCGCACCTTCCGATCCGGATCCGGCGACGGAGGTTCGAAGGCCGGAGGCATGCTGCTCGCCGCCTACGGCTGGTTCACCCCGCTCGCGACGGTCGTCGGCGCGATCCTGCTGGGCACGCACGCGGCTCGCTATCTCGAGCCGATCGCCTTCGCCCCGGTTCTCGGGCTCATCGCCCATCCGCGGGCGATCCGGTTCCCCTCCCCCGTGAAGGCCGTGGTCGCGATCGGCGCAGCGCTGCTGGCCGTGGGAGCCGCGGCATCCGTCCCGCGCATCCACGCCGCAGCGACAGCCCCCGATCCGGATGCCGCGTGCATCGTCGACTGGGTGAACGCGTCGGGTCGCACGGGCGGCGGGCAGTTCTGGACCGTGCGGCTGCCGAAGATGCTGCTGAAGGACCCCGCCCAGCTGGTGCAGGTCGACCACACCCTGCGCGGCTACAACTGGCTGGCCAACCGCACCGACTTCGCGGCGGGCGAGCTGACCTTCCTCATCGAGGACGCGCAGACCGTGCGCTGGCAGATCGCCGGCGATCCGCGGCCGGATGCCGTGATCGGATGCGGCCGCTACCGCATCCTCGACTACACCTCGCATCCGCTGGAGATCGGTCCCCAGCGCTCCTGAGCTACAACAAGAAACCCCTGCCGAAGCAGGGGTTTCCGGGAAACAACGCGCCGGCCCTTGTCCGACGCTCTCGCCATCTAGGTTACCGTGGCGCTTATGGACGTGCAACGCGATCTTGAGTCTCTTCTTGGCGCTGCCCGGCTGAGGGGCTACCTCATCGCCAGCGCCGGAGATGAAGCACGCGCCCGAGACCTCTACCTGTGGGCCACACAGGTATCGGGCGCGCTGCACGCGCAGCTGTCATTCGTCGAAATCGCAGTGCGGAATGCCGTGGATCCGGTCTTGGCCGACTGGAACGCGGCGCAACCAGGCTATGCGCGCGATTGGACTGCACAGCATGGCGCCGCCAATCCGGTGTACGGCCTCCTGAAGCGATCGCTACCGGATGCCAGGCGGTTCGCCCTTCAGGAGTCCCAGCGTCGCCCGAAGGGTCACCCTCGGCGCGACGCACCGGTCACGCATGACGACATCGTCGCGCAGTTGATGTTCGGAGCCTGGGTGAAGCTCATCCACGACACGGGTGGAGGCCACCGACAGAGAGACCTCTGGCGAGACGCGCTGCACGAGGCGTTCCCATTCACGGGGTCATCCGATGAGGACCGCCTCCGCCTGGGTGCGCAGTTGGAGTCGATGAGACGGCTACGCAATCGTGTTGCGCATCACGACAATCTCCTCGGAGTCAATGTGCGCGCAAGGATGAACGAGTCTTTGTCTCTGCTCGCGAAGATCAATCCTGACTTTCCCACGCTTGCCGCGGCCCAAAGCCCGCTCCGCCGCCTGGTACGAGAAGACCCTCGGCGCCTCTGGTAGGCCGTCAGCGCGCCGGCGACGCGGCGGTCTCCCCCTCGCGGAACGAACAGGTGAAGTGCACGGACTCCCCCGGCTCGCCGGCCAGCATCCGCGCCACCTGCTCCCCCGCCGCCCGGCCCTTGGCCACTGCCGGCTGCGCGATGGTGGTGAGCCTCAGCGAGCCGAGACCATCGGCGTTGATGCCGTCGAAGCCGACCACTGTGAGATCGTCCGGCACGCGCAGACCCAGCTCCTCGGCCGCGCGGATCACTCCCACCGCCAGCAGGTCGCTCTGCGCGACGATCGCCGTCGGGCGGTCGTCGCGCAGCTCGCCGGATGCCCGGGTCAGCAGCATGCGGGCGGCGATCATGCCCTCGTCCACCAGGCTCGCCGCGGCGGTGACGCCGGGCGCATCAGGGTAGATCTCACGGAACCCCGCCAGGCGGTCGAGGGTGACATCGACCGTCGCCCCCGCCACGCGCTCGGGCGTGATCCGGCCGCGCTCGCGCTCTGCGTCCAGGGCCAGCGTCACGGTCGCGACGTCGGTGTGCCCAAGCTGGCGCACATAGTCCGCCATCTCCGCGCTTGCCTCACGGTTGTCCAGTGTGACCTGGGGAATCCCCTCCCCCGCGTCCCCCTCGATCACGACCACCGGCAGCCCGCGCTGGCGCACGGTCTCCAGCGCGGAGCGGGTGCGGCCCGAGCATCCGATCAGCACCACGGCGTCGACCGGCGCCTCGGTGATCGGGGGCGCCTCATCGCCCTGCGGGTCGTCGCGCAGCAGCAGGATGCCGGCGCTGATCGCGGCGAGCGCGTCGGAGAGGCCGTCCATCATGGCCGTGGTGACCGGATCGAGGAACGCATGCCGCAGCTCTCCCCCGAGCACCACGGCGACGATCCCGCTGCGTCCGGTGCGCAGCGACGCGGCCCGCGGGTCGGGCCCGGTGTATCCCAGCACGGCAGCGGCGGCGAGAACCTTCTCGCGGGTGGCGTCGGCCACGTTCACCTTGCCGCTGAACACGACCGAGGCCGTCGACGTCGAGACGCCGGCCTCGCGGGCCACGTCGGCGATGGTCGCACGGCGTGCGGTGCTGCTCATCCTCCGAGGATAACCCGCCGCGTCGCGCATCATCGAATCGATTCGATACACTGGCCCGATGGACACCGCGCTCACCCGTTCGCAGTTCGTTCGCTGGCGCGCGGCGATCTTCGCGATCTTCCTCGCCAGCGGCCTCTCGGTCGCGACGTGGGCCTCCCGCGTGCCCGACATCGCCGCGTCGCTCGGCATCGACCGGGCTCAGATCGGCCTGCTGCTGCTGGGCATGGGCATCTCCTCGATCGTCGGCATCTCCACCGGCCCGCTCGTCATGGCGCGCACCGGCGCACGGCTCGGGATGCTGGTCATGATGCTGTCGTTCGGCGCCGGCGTGTGCCTGATCGGTCTGGGCGCCGACCTCTTCGGATCCGTGCCGCTGGTCGTGCTGGGCATGGTGCTGTTCGGCTACGGCAACGGCTCGGTCGACGTGATGATGAACGTCGAGGCCACCGCCATCGAGCAGCAGATGGGCCGCACGATCCTGCCCGTGTTCCACGCCTTCTTCAGCTTCGGCACCGTGCTCGGCGCCGGTGCGGGCGTGCTGGCCGCCAGCCTGGGCATGATCGTCGCGGTGCACGCCGGCATCATCAGCGCCGCCATCATCGCGGCCGCGATCGTCTGCTTCTTCCAGGTGCCGGTGCGCGAGGCCGCGCTCGACCCGGAGCCCGACGTGAAGCCCCGCTTCGGTGCGCGCGTGCACACGGCGCTCGAGGCCTGGCGCGAGCCGCGCACCTACGCCCTGGGCGTGGTGATGCTGGGCATGTCCTTCGCGGAGGGCGGGGCCAACGACTGGATCGCGCTGGGCGTGGTGCAGGGGCACCACCAGGAGTCCGGCATGGGCGCGCTCGCCCTGGCGGTCTTCTCGGTCGGCATGACCGTGGTGCGGCTGTTCGGCGGCCCGCTCGTCGACCGCTTCGGCCGCGTGGCCGTGCTGCGCGTGCTGGCCGTGGCCGCGGCATCCGGCATCCTGCTGTTCATCCTGAGTCCGAACCTGCCGCTCGTGCTGATCGGCGCGGCACTGTGGGGGATCGGTGCGTCCCTCGGCTTCCCGCTCGGCATGTCCGCCGCGGCCGATGACCCGGCCAAGGCCGCGGCACGCGTGAGCGCCGCGGCCACCATCGGCTACATCGCCTTCCTCGGCGGCCCTCCGGTTCTCGGCGTGATCAGCGAGCACATCGGGCTGCTGAACACCCTGTTCATCCTCGTCGCGCTGGTGGTGCTCTCGGGGCTGTTCTCGAGCGCCGCGAAGCCGCTGAAGATGGCGGAGAAGGCACCGACCGCCTGACGACCGTAGGGCCGGGTCGGTCAGCGCGCCTCGATGAAGCGGCGCGGCGGACCCTCGATGCGCGCCACGCTGATCTTCACCTCGGTGAGCTCGTGCTCGACCGCGGTGAGACGTGTCTCGATGCCCACGAACCGGGCGTGGAACCGCGCATCCTGCTGCGCGAACCTTGAATCCATGTGGTTCACCAGATGGCTCACCACCCAGGCGAAGCCGCCCAGCACGGCGACGAGCAGCGTCGCCGCGCTCACGACGATCGTGATCACCTCGATGGACACGGTCATACCTCCATTGTGGCTCGGAACCTCACTGAAGTCACGACGCTAGGACACGCCAGGGACCAGTGTGGTGCAATCGCCCACGGACTGTGGAGAACCGCCACCCAGCTCTCGTTGTGCAGAAGCAGCGGGTCGGCACCCGTCACGACGAAGTAGGCTCATCGGGTGCGTCTCGTCATCGCCCGCTGCTCCGTCGATTACACCGGGCGGCTCAACGCCCATCTGCCCCTCGCCACGCGCCTGCTGGTGCACAAGGGCGACGGCAGTCTGCTCGTGCACTCCGACGGCGGCAGCTACAAGCCGCTGAACTGGATGAGCCCGCCGTGCACCCTGGCGCCCGAGGTGCCGGGTGAGGAGGAGGCCAGCGCCGGCGTCGTCGAGGTGTGGCGCGTCACCCACAAGAAGACCGGCGACGCCCTGCGCGTGCAGATCTACGAGATCCTGCACGACTCGAACCACGACCTGGGCATCGACCCGGGCCTGCAGAAGGACGGCGTCGAGGCCGACCTGCAGCGGCTGCTGGCCGAGCAGGTCGACCTGATCAGCGAGGGCGGCACGCTCGTGCGCCGCGAGTACCCGACGGCCATCGGCCCGGTCGACCTGATGATCCGGGATGCCGGCGGTGCGGCCATCGCCGTGGAGGTCAAGCGCCGCGGCGACATCGACGGCGTGGAGCAGCTCACCCGCTACCTGGAGCTGCTGGGCCGCGACCCGCACCTGGCGCCCATCACGGGGGTGTTCGCCGCGCAGGAGATCAAGCCGCAGGCGCGCGTGCTCGCCGAGGACCGCGGCATCCGCTGCGTCGTGCTCGACTACGAGGACATGAAGGGCACCGCCTCGGGCGCCCCGCGCCTGTTCTGAGCGAGGCCGTCGCAGGGATCATCCCCGCGGCGTACGCGGGATCACTCCGCAGGCTGACGATCGGCGCACGCCGCTCCGGAAGGCTGGAAGCATGAACACGCGTCCCGTCATCCGCGCCCTCGCGCTCGGTGCCATCCTGCTTCCTGCCGCCCTGCTCGCCACCGGCTGCTCATCCGTGATCGACGTGGTGGTGCATCACCAGCAGGATCTGAGCTTCGAGGACCGCGCCGCGATGAAGGAGGGGTGGAACCGCTTCGAGGAGTGGGTGCCGGCGGATGCCACGCACATCGTCGGCACGGCGGCCACCGACGGCCCGCATGCGGCGATCATGTTCCGCAGCGAGGAGGACCTCGATCCGGAGGTGTGCGCCGAGGTTCCGCGACGGTCCGCCCCCGTGTACGCGCTGAAGGACGCCCCCGCCGTCTACGAGATGGACGAGGTCTTCGCCTGCGGCTCGTGGTCGGTCGTCCGCACCGACGACGGATGGCTCGGCTGGACGCCGAACGCCCCGGACGAGGCCGCCGAGTCCCCGGCTTCCTGATCCCCGCACCCGTCGAGAGCACGACATCTCGCCGAACGCACGGCTTGTTCGCGCGAAGGTCCGGTGCACTCGGCGAAGTCCCGTGCTCTCGACGGAAACAGGTGAGCACGGCACCCGTAGGGTGGGAGGCATGAGTCCCTACACCTGCATCCTCTGGGACGTGGACGGCACCATCGCTGACGCGTCCGCCGGCATCCTGCCGCGGCTGCGCCAGGTGTTCGCCTCGTACGGGCTGCCGGAGCCGGATGCCGGTGAGCTCGCGCTCTGGATCGGTCCGCCCATGTACGTGTCGTTCCAGGAGCGGGCGGGCATGGACGAGGAGCAGGCGCACGAGGCGGTTTCCCGGTACCGGGAGCTCGCCGCAGCGGACGGCTACGCGGCATCCGTCGACATCTACCCTGGCGTCCCCGAGATCCTGCGGGCGGTGCAGGATGCCGGCATCCCGCAGGCCACGGCCAGCACCAAGCCGGAGAACCAGGTGCGCGCGATCCTCGAGCACTACGAGCTGATCGACGCCTTCACCGCGCTCTCCGGCGCGCGCCCGACGCCGGAGGGGCGTGCAGACGGCAAGTCGTTCGTGATCGGGCAGGCTCTGGAGCGGCTGCGCGCGGCCGGCGTCGACACGTCGCGACCGGTGCTCGTGGGCGACCGCCACCACGACGTCGAGGGCGGTGCCGAGCACGGCATCCCGGTGATCTTCGTCGGCTGGGGCTTCGGCGGAGAGGGCGAAGCGGATGCCGCCGCCTTCCGGGCATCCGATCCCACGTCGCTGCGCACCCTCCTGCTGCACTGATCCGGCCCCGGACGAGCGGTCGGTTCTGCGACGGTATCGGCTCAGCGGACAGCCTCGTGCTGTACCGTGATTATGCGCGTGCCCTGGTAATCGCGCGACGAGGAGAGAGGGAACCGCAGTGGCTGAAGCACCGACCACCCGCAAGGTGCAGCTCAGCGTCCCCACCGCCGACACCACCGTGGCCGAATGGCTCGATCTGCAGTACTCCGCATCGGAATCGATCCGCCGCCTGATCCGCGAGTCCGTGGCCCGCGAGGGGTTCACCGACGTGGCGAACCGGCCGGTGCGTCCGCCGGCGAATCCGGTGTACGTGGCCGAGAGCTTCCCCGCCGACGTCGAGGAGCCCTCCGAGGAGCCCCCGGCGCCGAAGGCGGCCGCGAAGACGGCGAAGAGCCCGGCATCCGAGGCATCCGCTCCGGAGGCCGCGGCGCCGAAGCCCGCCCCCCGGAAGACCGAGACGGACGACGACGCCGACGACGAGCCCTCCACGCCCACGCGGCGATCGGTTCGCTCGGAGAACACCGACGCCACGGCGACCATCGACGATCTCCTCGGCTTGTGATCGATCACCACCACCATTCAACCGACGACTCGGAACGAAAGGCCTTCCCATGAGTTCGGACATCATTCACCTGACCGGCGGCATCGACGTCGGCAACGGCTACGTCAAGGGCATGATCCTCAACACCGACACGGGTGTTCGGGACCGCATCGACCTGCCCAGCGCGATCGTCGCCACGCCCCGGCAGTCGCCGAAGGTGCCGCTGGAGGACGCTGAGGCCTTCCAGACCATGAACGATGCCGAGGAGGACTTCTACAACCGTCTCGACGCCTCGTTCTCGTCGCCGCTCGTCTCCGACAGCGACCGCCGCATCTTCGGCCGCTCCGCGCTCAGCGTGCGCGGCTCGGTGTTCAGCGAGTTCGAGGTGCACGACGGCCACGCCAGCAAGGCCGACCAGCAGCTCAGCAAGATCCTCGTGCTCGGCGTGTACGCGGCCAAGGCGCTGCGCGACTACGTGCGCGTCAACGACAAGCTCCCCGAGCAGGAGCTGCGCGTCAAGGTGCGCACCGGCCTGGCGCTGCCGATCAGCGAGTTCGTCGCGCGCCGCTACGGCTACGCCGGCGAGTTCATCGGCGCCAAGGGCTCGGCCGTGCACCTGGTGACCATCAAGAACTTCAACACGCCCGTCAGCGTGCGCATCGAGTTCGAGGACGTCCAGGTCGTCGCCGAGGGCGCCTCCGCCCAGTACGCGATCTCCGAGAAGGGCGAGCCGCTCGCGAACGCTCTGCTCACCGACCTGCGCTCCCGCGAGCCCGAGATGCTCCCCGGTGTGACCGGCGCCGACCTGGTCGCCGCGCAGAACACCGTCGGCATCGACGTGGGCGAGGGCACCGTGAACTTCCCGGTGTTCACGAACGCCCGATTCAACGCCGAGGCCGCGTCCACGCTCGACATGGGCTACGGCACCATCCTTGAGAACGCCCTCGACCGTCAGGACGAGGCCGACCTGCGCTTCACCAGCCGCAAGCAGCTCGCCGACTTCCTGCAGACCACGCCCTCGGTGCTGCAGCGCAACCGGCACCAGCGTGCCGTGCAGCTGGTCGAGCCGGACATCAAGCACCTCGTCGACCAGATCCGTCGCGCCTTCAGCGAGACGCTCAGCCAGTCGGGTGAGTCGACCGAGGTCGTGTACGTTTACGGCGGCGGCTCCGGCCCGATCAAGGAGGAGCTGTACCCCGAGCTGATCAAGGCGGCCGGCGATGTGCCCGTGCTGTACCTGGACGCCCGGTACTCGCGCCACCTGAACCGCGAGGGCCTGTTCCTCGCCGCCCGCGCGGCCGAGGAGGCCGCTGCGGCCGCCCAGGTCGCCGCCGACGGCGACGGCAGCCGCCGCGGAGGCCGGAAGACCACCAAGGCATCCGCCTGACCCGGGTCCGGGGCCCGGAGACGGGCCCCGGATACGAAAAGACCCCCGCCGCGCTGCGATCAGCAGCTCGGCGGGGTTCTTCGCATTCGCCTCAGACGGGGCGGATGTTCTCAGCCTGCAGGCCCTTGGGACCCTGCGCGACGTCGAACTCGACGCGCTGGTTCTCCTCGAGGGAGCGGTAGCCGGAAGACTGGATTGCGGAGTAATGCGCGAACACGTCAGCGCCTCCGTCGTCGGGGGAGATGAAGCCGAAGCCCTTCTCCGAGTTGAACCACTTGACCGTGCCCTGGGTGCTCATTTACTGCCGTTCTGCTTGTTGCGATGCCGACGCAGGATGCACCGACTGCCGCTAACGCTATCCCAGACGACCCGCCCGGCAACAGCGGGCGGCAGAAGGTGATCTAAATGTTGCATGCGGATCGGCGTGTCCGCGGCCCGAGATCTCGGCCTGCGCAGCGACCTCCGGGGAAATTGGTTGGCCCCCACCGCGGGGGGAGCGGTGAGGGCCGAAGACGACCGGAGGGTGCGTCAGGTTTCAGCATACACAGGTTTCGGATGATTTGTCCCCCATATGGGGGACAAATTTCCCAAACGGTGTCATCATGGATTCGACCCCCTCGCGAGGTGCGTCTGGGGACTGCATCAGACGAGAGGGCCAAAGTGCATGCGTGGATCGCCGGGTGACTGGGGAACCCGTCGCTGACTGGGGTTCAGCGAAAGGCGATCGATTTCCCACGCGCATGCTCTTTCACACTAGAGGAGGGGTGGTTCGAAGTCCACGGCTTCAAGCCCGACAGGTGTGAAGGACTTTGAGGGGAGATCAGCAGGCTCGGAGAGGGAAAGGCTGCACAGCGAGGCGGCCGGCCCCCTCCGAGCCGCTCCACTTCCGGGGTGCATCCGGCGTCGCTCGCAGGCCCTAATCTTGCAGTCATCACCTTCCGTCGAGGAGACCGATGACGCTTCCCCGCCCGCCGCGCGCACGCACCTGGACGCGCGGCACCACGGTGCTGCTGGTCGTGTGCGCACTGGTGGTGTCCGTCGCCGTGGCGACCGCCGTGCTGCTGCCCGGCTACGTCCGCGACGGGGCGCGACGGGATGCCGAGAGCACCCTGCGTGCGTTCCTCTCCGACGCCGCGGCGCTCGACGCCGATTGGAAGGACACCGCGAGCCCGCTGCTGCGGGCGGTCGTGCCTGTGGGCGCGCCTCTGGTCGGCGAGCGGGGGACAGCGGATGCCCTGAAGCTGACGGCGCGCTACGAGATCGGGGAGCTGACCTTCTCGGGGCGGAGCGTGGAGCGCAGCGACACCGCGAGCGCGCTCGTGACGATCGACTACCGCTTCACCATCGATGGACGGCGGGGCGCCTCGTCGATCCAGCAGAAGGTGTGGCTGACGCGCCCGTTCTACTACGGCACGGATGAGCCGCAGCAGGTGCGCCCGAAGATCGCCCCCACCGCGGTCGGTCCGTGGCGGGTGACCGGGCTGACCGCTCCCGGCACGGGCGACGGATCGGCGGCAGCGGCGGCCGGGCTCACCTCCGACGCCCGCGATGCCGACGATCTCGCGTGCTATTCGGCCGACACCGCGCTCGAGCAGATCGCCGACAGCGCGCGCGTCGACGGCCGGCTCGCGTCGGACTGCTTCCTCGGAGCGGCGGACGGCGCGGATGCCCTGGCCTCCGGGCTGGATGCGAATGCCCTGCTCGAGGCGTTCCCCGCCATCGACAGGACGGATGCCGCGAGCATGCCGCCCGAGCTGACCCGGATCGACACGAACGCCTTCGGCGCGGCGCGGGCTCCGTTCACGGAATTCCTCATCGCCGACCGGTACGTCCTGACCGTCGCGGCGGTCACGACCGATGACGGCGGACAGGCCGTGCGCATCGTCAGCATCCGCGAGAAGGGTCCCGGGCGATGAGCGATCCGCGCGGCCCCGCAGAGCCGGGCATCCCCGGCGCCCAGCACGCTCCCGGCTCCCCGGCCTCCGTCGGCCGCGTCCCTGACCCGCCCGCCGCTCCGGCCGTGCACGCCGAGCCGGCCGGCATCCCGCTCTCGCTCGGCTCCCACCACCTGCCGGACGCCTTCGGCGGACTCGCGACTCCGCGGCCGCAGCCCGCGGTGCGCCGCCCGCTGCGCCCGAAGCCGATCATTCTCGCGCTCACAGTGCTGGCCCTGCTGCTCAGCGGCGGCTGGGCGGCATCCGAGTGGCCCGAGCTGCCAGCAGCCGGGCGCTCCGCCGACTTCGCCTCGCCCGATCCGCAGGCTCCCTGGCTGCCGGACTACGTCCCCGACTCGGCGCAGTACCCGAAGGCGTGGGCATCGATGAACGCGGCGCTGCGCGCCAAGGATCGAGATGCGTTCCTCTCCTACGCCGAGGGCGAGGCCCGAGACCAGCTCGCGCTGTGGTGGGACAACACCGAGCGGATCGGGCGGGGAACCGCCTACATCGTCCCGACGACCGGCAGCGACGGAGGGGCGGGCGCGTTCCTGGGCGCCGAGCTGGCGTTCTCGTCGCGTCCGCTGCGGGGGAGCGGGGATCAGGATGCCGGCTACCGGCTGACGCAGGGCTTCACGTACGACATCACCACCAGGGGCGACGGCGAAGGGATGCGCCTCACGTCGTTCACGCCCGTCACGCCGATGCCGTGGGATGAGGGCGAGCTGTACGTCGCCAGACGCGACCACGTCGTGCTGTACGGCATGGCCGACGAGCAGGCCCTCGTCGACGCCACGGTCGACACCGCCGAGCAGGGTGCGGTGCTGGCGATCAGGACGATCACCGACCTGGGCGGCAAGGTGCCGATGGCGGGATTCGTCTCGGGCATCACCGGCGACCAGGAGCGCATGGATCGCTGGCAGTACGGCGAGGACGTGCCCGAGGGCGACCCGACGATCGCCGGCTACGCCACCGCCACGAACAGGCCCGCGTTCCGCTCGGACTTCTTCGAGCCCGACATCGCCGTGGGCGATGCGACCTCCGGGGTGCTGGTGATGATGGGTCCGCTGAGCACCGAGGACCGGCTGGCGACGTTCACGCACGAGTTCGCGCACGGACTGCACTACGCGGCCGCCCCGCTGACCTCGTTCGACGCACCGCCGGTGGCGGTGTACGAGGGCTTCGCGACGTACATCGAGCTGCGCACGGGCATCACCGACATCCGCTGGCTGCAGGAGCAGGACGTGAAGGATCTCGTCGCGTCCCAGGGCGTGGCGGCGCTGTCCGACCAGGCGCTCACCGAGAGCGACGACGCGTGGCTGTCGTACATTGCGGCGGGCTCGTACTACCTGTTCGTCGCCGAGAACGGCGGGGACCCGTGGAAGCTCGCGCTCGACGGAGCGGATGCCGTGGACAAGAACCTCATCGAGATCGAGAACGACCCGCGCTTCAGCGAGGCGAACTGGAAGGCGTGGCTGAAGCGGCGCTGACGGATCACCGCCTGCTTGTCAATCCCCTTCATCCGGATACTGGCGGATGAGAGTCTTGCCTCTCCGCAATCGGGCGGCGTACCGCCCACCACAGGAAGGGGATATCCCATGGGTGTCATGGACGATGCGAAGCACAACGCCGAGAAGCTGGTCGGCAAGGCCAAGGAGCACATCGGCGACGCGACGGACAACGAGGACCTGGAGGCCGAGGGCAAGCTCGATCAGGCCAAGGCCAGCGCCAAGAAGATCGGCGACGACGTGAAGGACGCCTTCGACAAGTAGTCGTCGGATCATCGACATGCGACGGCTCGCACGGCGGGCCGTCTGAGAACGGGCGGGTGCACCGTCGGTCCCGGACGGGACCGCGGCGCACCCGCTCTCGGCTGTGAAGGGGGCACGGATTCCGCTCACCGGTCGCTTCGGCATCGAGGAGGAGTTCACGCTGCTCGACGCCCGCACCCTCGTGCCCGTGTCCGCCGAGGGCGTCCACGCCGCCGTGCTCGGCGACGTGGAGGGCGGAGGCCGGCTGAGCGCGGAGTTCATGACGAGCCAGGTCGAGGCGGCGACCGATCCGGTCGGTTCGCTCGCGCAGGCGCGCGAGCAGCTGGGGCGGATGCGTCGGATGCTGGCGGAGCACGCCCCGGAGGGCACCGTCGTCGCGGCCACGGGTGCGCCCTTCGCTCTCGCCGGAGCCGGGCGGGTCACCCCCACGCCGCACTACGACGACGTCTCGCAGCTGATCGGCCGGCTGGCGTCGGAGCACACCGTGAACGGGCTGCACGTGCACGTGGAGGTGACAGGCGACGAGGAGCGCGTCCGCGCGCTGCTGCGCCTCCGCGAGGCGCTTCCGCTGCTGCTCGCGCTCAGCGCGAATTCGCCCTTCGCGTTCGGCGTGCCGGCCGGACTGGCCAGCTGGCGGAGCACGCTGATCCGGCGGCTTCCGGTATCGTGGGGGCCGCCGATCTTCACGGACGCCGACCACTACCGTCGCACGGTCGACCGGCTCGTCGGGATCGGGCTGCTCCCGGCCCGCTCGTCGGTGTCCTGGGCCGTGCGCCTGTCGGAGCAGTACGACACCGTCGAGACCCGGGTCGCGGATGCCCAGCTGGAGGTCGAGGACACGCTGCTGCTGGCTGCCCTGACCCGGGCGATCGTCCTCGCCGACGACGTCGTCCCCACCAGCTCGGCTCCCGACGACCTGGATGCCTCGCTGTGGCTCGCCGCGAGGCACGGGATGCAGGCGCGGTTCTGCATCGCGGACGGGGGCTCGGAGTCGGCGTGGGCGGCCGCGAAGCGGGTGCTGGCCGGCATCCGTCCCGTGCTCGACGAGCTCGGCGACGCCGAGTTCGTGGACGATCGCCTGGCCTACCTGCGGGCGGAGGGCACGGGCGCCGAGCGCCAGCTGCGAGCGCACGCGAGCGGCGGGGTCGAAGGGCTGGCAGAGCTCTTCGACGCACCGAGTCAGCCGTTGGCGTAGCCCATGCCCATGTGCTCGCGCACCTCGGCGAGCGTCGCCTCGGCCATCGTGTTCGCACGCGCGTTGCCCGCGCGGAGCACCCGGTCGACGAGGTCGGCGTCATCGGCGAGTTCGGCCCTGCGGGCTCTATGCCCCGAGAGGAATGTATTCACGGCGTCCGTGGTGAACGCCTTCAGCGCGCCGCTTCCGGCATCCCCGATCCGCTCGACGACGGCGTCCGGGGTGCTCCCGGTGCACAGCGCGGCCGTGGAGAGCAGTCCCGCGACGCCTGGCCGACCCACCGGGTCGTAGGTGATGACGCGGTCGCTGTCGGTGACCGTGCGCCGCACGGCATCCGCCGTCTCGTCCTCGCTCATCGACAGCGCGATCGCGTTGCCATAGGACTTCGACATCTTGCGGCCGTCGAGCCCGGGGATCTCCGGCGTCTCGGTGACCATCGCCTCGGGTTCGGGGAACACCTCGCCGTACCGCTCGTTGAAGCGGCGCGCGATGGTGCGGGTGATCTCCACGTGCGGCAGGTTGTCCTTGCCGACCGGCACGAGATTGCCCTTGCAGAACAGGATGTCGGCGGCCTGGTGCACCGGATACGTCAGCAGCAGCCCGCTCAGCGCGCGGCCGGACGCCGCCTGCTCGGCCTTCACGGTGGGGTTGCGGTGCAGCTCCGCCTCGCTGACCAGGCTGAGGAACGGCAGCAGGAGCTGATTGAGCGCCGGGACCGCGGAGTGGGTGAAGATCGTGGTGCGCTCGGGGTCGAGTCCCGCGGCCAGATAGTCGAGCACCGCGCCCCGGACGTGGTCACCGACGTTCGCCGCGGTGTCCCGGTCGGTGATCACCTGGTAGTCGGCCAGGATGACGAACGTCTCCACGCCGAGCGCCTGCAGACGCACGCGCTCACGGATCGTGCCGAAGAGGTGGCCGAGATGCAGGCTCCCGGTGGGCCGCTCCCCGGTGAGGACGCGGAACGCCCCGGGGTCGTCGGTGATCCTGCGTTCGAGGTCCGGCATCCGCTCCTGCGTCGCCGCGTATGAATCCGTCATGGTGAGTCCTTCCGAGAGAAGGGCCGCACGACGAGGGATGCCGCGAACCGGGGCGCGGGCTGCCGTGCAGCCCGCGAACATGCGTCAACCGGCTGCTACTGCAGCCACCACGAGGATCGGGTCAGGGAACGCATGTGCACCAGGATACGCCCGTCCCCGCCTCCGGACGGTCATCCGGGGGCGGGGCCGCGCACGTCCGTCACTTCGCGAGGAATGCCTTCAGCGCGGCGTTCACGTCGTCCGCATGGGTCCAGAGCAGACCGTGCGGGGCGCCCTCGATCTCGACGTAGTCGGCCGCGGGGACGGCCTCGTGGAAGCGCCGTGCGGTCGCGTCGATGGGAAGGATGTTGTCCTTCGTCCCGTGCAGGATGAGAGTCGGCTTGTCCGCGAGCCGGACGGCCTCGACATCACCGCGGAAGTCCTCGATCCACGCCGGCACGACGGCGTATGCGGCGACGGGCGCGCTGGTGACCGACAGGTTCCAGTTCGCCGTCACGACCTGCTGGCTGATCCGGCTGCCGAGATTCTCGTCGAGGTTGTAGAAGTCGTTGTAGAACTGGGTGAACCACGAGTAGCGGTCGGTTCGGGCGGCCTCGACGATGCCGTCGAAGACCTCCTGCGGCACGCCTTCGGGGTTGTCGTCCCGCTGGACGAGGAACGGTTCGAGCGACGCCAGGAAGGCGAGCTTCGCGACGCGGTCGTGTCCGTAGGTGGCGACGTACCGCGCGAGCTCGCCGGTTCCCATCGAGAAGCCGACCAGGACCACGTCGCGGAGGTCGAGCGTCTCCAGCACGGTGTTGAGGTCCGCGGCGAAGGTGTCGTAGTCGTACCCGATGCTCACCTTCGACGAGTTGCCGAATCCGCGACGGTCATAGGTGATGACGCGGTATCCCTGAGCGAGCAGCTCGCGGGTCTGCAGCTCCCAGCTGTGACCGTTCAAGGGGTAGCCGTGGATGAGCACGACCGGCTGCCCTTCGCCCTGGTCCTCGTAGTAGAGCTCGATGGGCGTGGTGTTCTCGGTGCCGACGTTGATGTACCCCATGGGATCGTTCCTTTCGACGTGAGCGAGAACGATCGTTCTCGCTTCGCTGCTCACCTTACGAGAACGATCGTTCTCATGTCAAGTATGCTGAGGTCATGACCGAGACGGATGCACGCGAGCAGATCCTCAGCGCCGCGGAGGACCTCTACTACCGCAAGGGATACGCGGCCGTCGGCATGGACGAGCTGCGCACCGCCGCCGGCGTGTCGCTCCGGCGCCTGTACGCCCTCTTCCCGTCGAAGATCGACGTCATCGCCGCCGTGCTGCAGCGCAAGCACGAGGAGTGGGAAGCGGCGCTGGAGGCGGCGGTGACTGCCGCCGGAGACAGCGCGCGGGGTCGGCTGCTCGCCGTCTACGGGCATCTCGAGAGGTGGTTCTGCGACGACGACTTCCGCGGATGCGCCTTCATCAACGCGTTCGGAGAGCTCGGGGGCAACGATCCCGAGGTCGCCCGCGTCGTGCGCGAGCACAAGGCGGCCTTCCAGGAGCGCATGGCCGTGCTGGCGGAGGAGGCCGGGGTGCCGCGCGCTGTCGCATTCCAGCTGTCGATACTCGCCGAGGGTGCGCAGACCACGGCGGCGATCGCCGCCGCCCCTGACGCGGCGCGGCATGCGCGCGCAGCCGCCGAGATCCTCATCGACGCGTCACTCGCGACGCATCCGCCCCGCGTGTGATGCGCACGACCGGGGGCCCGAGCAGCTGCCCTGCGCCTCCCTGGTCAGGCTGAGGTCGCCACGGAGTGCCGATCGGCGCGCATCCGGAGCCGCCGCAGGCCGAGGCCGACCAGCCGGAGCACACCGGCGACGATCGCCCCGGCGAGCGCGCCGAGCGAGTTCCAGACGACATCCCCCAGGTCGGGCACGCGACCGGGGATGCGCGACTGCAGCGTCTCCACCGCGATCGAGAGGAAGAACCCGATCATCGGCGCCAGCACCCAGAGCCGCCTGCTGAGCAGGATCGCCAGCGCGGCCCCGAGCGGGACGAACATCAGCGCGTTCAGCGTGCTCTCCACCTGCGCGTAGGTCATCGGCTCGATCACCGGGTTCGCGACGAGGTGCGCGAACCGCATGAAGAGTCCGCGGGCCGGACCCACGAGCGCCCGCGGTGCGAGCGTGAGCATGAGGATCGTCGCGGCCGACACGAGCATCAGGAGGACCCGGATGCCCGTGCCGGAACGGGCTGGAAGCTGCAGACTCGAAGTCGTCATGACACCACTCCATCCGATCGGATGTTGCGTGAGCGTATGCTTCCGCGCGAGGCGGTTCATGACCCGCTCGTCGCACTCGTTCCCGCGGAATCGCTGAGAGGACCCCGCCATGGACCGCAAGACCGTCACGGCCGAGCTTCGGAGCAAGTTCTACCCCCTGCTGCTCGCCGAAGGGTTCTCCCGCAAGGGCGACATCCTGCGGCGGGAGCTGGACGGTCCGGTCATGCACGTGGTCGAGGTGCAGCACCGGCCGCGAAGCGGCGTCTTCCAGGTGAACCTCGGTGCGCACCTGCCGGCGCTCGGGGATGTCGCGGGAGGCACGCGAGTTCCTGTCGAGCAGATGCGGGAGTACGACTGCGCGTGGCGCTCCTCCGTGGTCTCGGGCTTCCGGAACAGCTCGGATTCGGAGTTCGCGTACGGCTCGACCGAGGAGGAGGCATCGGAATCGGTCGCCTTCCTCGTCTCGGAGTGGGCGCGTCAGTCCTCGGAGTTCTTCTCGCCGCTGTCCCGGTTCCCCGAGAGCTTCCACGACGGCGCGTCATCCAGCGTCGACTCCGGCATGCATCCCGCCCATCTGCTCACCTGGGCGCGGGTCGCGGACATCCTGGGAGACACCGCCCTTCGCGCACGCATCGTGGAGGCCGCGCTGCCGACCGTTCCCGAACGCGCGACGTCGCTGCGCGAGCAGCTGCTCGAGCTGCGGTGAGGTCCGATGCTGGGACGAAACGAAAGAGACCCAGGTCCTCTGGACCCGGGTCTCTTTCGTACTGTGCGCGAGGGGGGACTTGAACCCCCACGTCCTTGCGAACACTGGCACCTGAAGCCAGCGCGTCTACCTATTCCGCCACTCGCGCAGTGTCTCGTTCCGAAGAACTCAACCTGCTAACACTAACATGTCCGAGCCCGTGCTCCGAACACGGCGACCGGCGACAGCATCCTGCGAACGGCGTCCGAATGCCGTAATCCCGCCTCAAGAGGCGCATATTCAGCGGGGCTGGCTACGATGGCCCCAAACAGGTCGGATGCCAGAGGAGCCCCGTGGGACTACTTGACAGCTTTGAGAAGGGTCTCGAGCGCGCCGTGAACAGCGCGTTCGCGAAGACCTTCCGCAGCGGCATCCAGCCCGTGGAGATCGCCTCGGCCCTGCGCCGCGAGGCGGACACCAAGGCGGCCGTGGTCAGCCGCGAGCGCATCATCACCCCCAGCGACTACCTCGTGCGGCTGAGCCTCGAGGACCACGAGCGGATGCTGAGCCTCGGCCACGCTCTGAACGACGAGCTCTTCGCCCTGCTGACCAAGCACGCCCGCACTCAGGGCTACAGCTTCTCCGGCCCCCTGCACATCTCGATCGAGGGCGACCCGCAGGTCGCCACCGGCACCGTGCGCGTGAACTCCTCCTCCGTGGAGAGCAGCGTCTCCTGGCAGGGCGTCGTCGAGGTGGACGGTCGCGAGCACCCGCTGACCAGCGCCCGCACGGTGATCGGCCGCGGCAGCGACGCGGGCATCACCATCGCCGATGCCGGCTCCAGCCGGCGCCACGCCGAGATCCTCTGGGACGGCGAGCGCGCCATGCTCCGCGACCTGGGCTCCACCAACGGAACCAAGGTCGACGGGCAGAAGATCCGCGAGGCGGCGCTCGCCCCCGGGTCCACCTTCACCATCGGGCGGACGCAGCTGACTTTCCGCGTGGTCCCGGTCTCGAAGGGAGCCGCCCGATGAGCGACCTGCTGCTCCTGCTGCTCCGCATCGGCTTCCTGGTGATGCTGTGGTTCTTCGTGTTCGCGGTGGTCTACTCGCTGCGGGCCGATCTGTTCGGCGTCCGCGTGCGCAAGATGCCGGCGGCCGAGGCCCCGGTCCCGGCGGCTCCCGTGCATCAGGCTCCCCGCCCGAGCGCCCCCGCGGCGAAGGCCGCCACGCGCCTGATCATCACCTCGGGCCCGAAGGAGGGCCTCGAAGTCCCCCTCGGCACCGCCGACTCCATGTCGATCGGCCGCTCCAGCGAATCGGGCCTGGTCATCCGCGACGACTACACCTCCAGCCACCATGCCCGGCTCACCCGCCGTGGCGACATCTGGACCCTGCAGGACCTCGGCTCCACCAACGGCACATTCCTCGACGGCCACCGGCTGAGCGACAAGCCAGTCCAGGTGCAGATCGGCAGCGCCATCAAGGTGGGCGCCACGACCTTCGAGCTGCGAGCGTAAGGCGCAGCCGCCAGATGGTCTTCGAGGGCTCGAGCGCCGCGATCTCCCACACCGGGAAGGTCCGCTCCAACAACCAGGACTCCGGATACTCCGGGGCTAACCTGTTCGTGGTCGCCGACGGCATGGGCGGTCACGCCGGCGGTGACGTCGCCTCCAGCATCGCCATCGGCCGCATGGAGGGCCTCGACCACCCCTACGCGTCCACCGACGACGCGCAGGCCTCGCTGCAGGCCGCGGCCACGGCCGCGGCATCCGATCTGGTCCGCGCCTCGAAGGAGCGACCCGAACTCGCGGGCCTGGGCACCACGCTCAGCGCGATCGTCATGGTCGAGGATCACGCCGTCATCGGGCACATCGGCGACTCGCGCATCTACCTGTACCGCGACGACGCACTCACCCAGATCACCACCGACCACACGTTCGTGCAGCGACTGGTCGACTCCGGTCGCATCACCCTCGAAGAGGCCCGCTACCACCCGCGCCGCTCGGTGCTGATGCGCGTGCTCAGCGACATGGACATCGCGCCCGACCTGGACATGTTCGTCATGCCCACGCATCCGGGCGACCGCTGGCTGCTCTGCTCCGACGGACTGTCCGGCGTGGTCGACGAGGCGCACATCGCCAAGGCGATGGGGCAGGGCCTCGCCCCGGGCCGCACGGCCGACAACCTGCTCAAGCAGGCGCTCGACGGCGGTGCGCCGGACAACGTGACGGTCGTGCTGGTCGACGTCGGCGGGGCGCATCCGCTCTCCTCCGGCACCCCTACGGTCGTCGGCGCGGCATCCAACCCGTCCAGCCTCCCGGTCGCGCCGCCGCGCAGCTCGCTGACCGGCTGGCTGCACCCCGTGCTGCAGGCCGCCAACGAGCCCAGCCACTTCGAGCCCGACTCCGACTACTTCGAGGAGATCATCGAGGAGGACAAGCGCCGCCGCACCCGCCGGCGCATCGCCTGGCTCGCCGGCCTGCTCGTCGCGGTGCTCGCGCTGATCGGCGGCGGAATCCTCGCCTACAACTGGACGCAGACGCGCTACTTCGTCGGCGCCGACGACGACAGCGTGGTGATCTACCGCGGCATCCAGCAGGACCTCGGGCCGATCAAGCTCTCCACCGAGGTGAAGGACACCTTCATCCTGCTGGCCGACCTGCCCTCGTACCAGCGCGACTCCGTCGAGCGCACCATCAACGCCCGCTCCCTGGCGGATGCCATCGCCATCACCGAGCGACTGCGGCAGAGCGCCCTCCCGCCCATCCCCGTGCCGATCCCGACGCCGACGCCCTCAGCTCCCGAACCCACGCCGACGGAGGTGCCGACGCCATGACCGACGTCGCCGCCGACACCAGCGTCCTGAAGGCGCTGAAACGGATCCGGATGCCGCAGAAGCAGCGCAACCGGGAGTTCTGGCTGCTGCTGTTCGCCATCGCCATCTCGGGAGCGTCCCTGACGCTCGTGCAGCTCGGCGCGCTGGGCGCGATCGACCCCATGATCCTCGTGATCGGCGGGGCGCTCGCGGTGCTGGTCTTCGCGGTGCACGTGGTGCTGCGCGTCGTGGCATCGGATGCCGATCCGTTCGTGCTGCCGATCGCGACGACCCTCACCGGTCTCGGCATCGCGATGATCTACCGCATCGACATCGCCAAGCAGCTCTCCGGCTGGCCGGCGTTCTCGAACAAGCAGCTCGCCTGGACGGCCATCTCCCTGGCGGGCGTCATCGCGCTGGTCATCGCCCTGCGCAACTACCGCGTGCTCTACCGGTACACGTACATCTTCGGCCTCGCCGGCATCGTGCTGCTGATCCTGCCGTTCATCCCCGGTCTGAAGGCGAGGGGCGCGACCGCCGACGTGTGGGTGTCGCTGGGCGGCATCTTCTCGTTCCAGCCGGGTGAGTTGGCCAAGATCTGCCTGGCGATCTTCTTCGCCGGATACCTGGTGCGCACCCGTGAGAGCCTCAGCTCGGTGGGCAACCGGTTCCTCGGCATGACCTGGCCGCGGATGCGTGAGCTCGGCCCGGTGCTGGTGGTGTGGATCATCTCGCTGCTGATCATCGTCACCCAGCGCGACCTGGGCACCGGGATGCTGATCTTCGGCATGTTCATCGCGATGCTCTACGTCGCGACAGGCAAGACCAGCTGGGTGCTGATCGGCCTCACCGGCGTCGCCATCGGCGTGTTCCTCGCCACCCGGGTGCTCGCATATGTGCAGCGCCGGTTCACAAACTGGCTGGACGCGTTCAACCCCGATCTGATCCAGGCGCAGGGCGGCAGCTACCAGCTGGTCGAGGGCATCTTCGGCCTGGCGCACGGCGGCCTGATCGGCACTGGGTGGGGTCAGGGCCGTCCGCAGATCACCCCGCTCGCCAACAGCGACTACATCATCCCCAGCCTCGGCGAGGAGCTCGGCATCGTCGGCCTGTTCGCGATCCTCTGCCTGTACATGGTGTTCGTCAGCCGCGGCCTGCGCATCGGGCTCGCCGGCCAGGACGACTTCGGCAAGCTGCTGGCCCCCGGGCTGTCGTTCACGATCGCCCTGCAGGTGTTCATCATGGTCGGCGGTGTGACCCGCGTCATCCCGCTCACCGGCCTGACCACGCCGTTCCTGGCCGCCGGCGGATCGTCGCTGGTCGCCAACTGGCTCATCGTCGCGCTGCTGCTGCGCATCAGCGACGGCGTGCGCCGCCAGCCCCGAGTGGTGATCGGATGAGGGGGGTGGTGATCGGATGACCAAAGAGCTCAGGCGCCTCAGCTTCGTGATCCTCGCGATGTTCCTGTCGCTGTTCCTGGCCACCAGCTGGATCCAGGTGATGGATGCCGACAACCTGGCCCAGAACCCGGCCAACACGCGCAGCCGGCTGGACAGCTATCAGATCCAGCGCGGATCGATCCTGGTCGGCGACTCGGCGATCGCGAGCTCCGTGCCGACGGACGACAAGTACCAGTACCAGCGGGTCTACACGGATGCCGCGATGTGGGCGCCCGTGACGGGCTACTTCAACCCGGTGCTGCAGTCCTCCACGGGCATCGAGAGCGCGCTGAACGCCGAACTCTCGGGCACGACCTCGAACTCGCTGGTCGCCGAGATCGAGCGCATCCTCTCCGGCCAGCCGCAGCAGGGTCTGAGCGTGCAGCTCACCATGAACGCCAACGCGCAGCGTGCGGCCTGGGACGCGCTGCAGGGCCTGCAGGGCGCCGTCGTCGCGATCGAGCCCTCCACCGGGCGCATCCTGGCCATGGCATCCACCCCCGGCTTCGACACGAACAAGCTGGCCGTGCACGACGCGAAGGCCGTGAACACCGAGCACGACGCGCTCGTGGCCGACCCGACCAAGCCGCTGTACAACCGCGCGATCGCCGGCAACCTCAACCCGCCGGGGTCGACGTTCAAGCTGGTCGTCGCGAGCGCCGCGCTGAGCTCGGGCAAGTACACGCTCGATTCCACGCTGCCGAACCCGGCCCGCTACACGCTGCCCGGCACCTCGACCGAGATCTCCAACGCCTCGGGCACCACCTGCGGCGAGGGCGAGACGACGACGATCGCCCAGGCGATCATCCGCAGCTGCAACATCCCGATGGCGGAGCTGGCGGCCGAGCTGGGCGACAAGGCGATCCGCGAGACGGCGGAGAAGTACGGCTTCAACTCCGAGTTCGCGATCCCGCTGAAGGCCACGCCTTCGAAGTACCCCGAGGGGCTCAACGACCCGCAGACCGCGCTGACCGGGTTCGGCCAGGGACAGGTCACTGCGACGCCCCTGCAGATGGCCATGGTCGCCGCCGGCATCGCCAACGGCGGCGCCGTGATGAAGCCGCGGATGGTGGATGCCGTGATCCGCGACGACTTCTCGGTGTACAAGCAGTACACCGATGAGGCGTTCGACCAGGCGATGCCCGCCGACCAGGCCAAGGCGCTCACCTCTGTGATGGTGCAGGGAGTCAGTTCCGGGGCGGCGACGGGTGCAAGAATAGACGGCGTCGATGTCGCCGGAAAGACGGGCACGGCGCAGAACGGATCCAACCCGTACACGCTGTGGTTCACAGGTTTCGCACCGGCGGAGAATCCGAAGGTTGCGGTGGCAGTCGTCGTCGAAGACGGCGGTGGAAGAGGACAGTCGGGTTCCGGCAACGGTATTGCCGCCCCGATTGCGAAGAAAGTCATAGAGGCGGTGCTGGGCAGATGAGGCCGACGCAGGGTGTGTCGTTCGGTGGTCGCTACGAGCTGCAGTCGCGGATCGCGATCGGCGGCATGGGTGAGGTCTGGGAGGCGACGGATCACGTCATCGGACGCACCGTCGCGATCAAGATCCTCAAGGACGAGTACAGGGGCGCCCCGGGCTTCCTGGAGCGCTTCCGCGCCGAGGCCCGCCACGCCGCGCTCGTCAACCACGAGGGTATCGCGAGCGTGTTCGACTACGGCGAGGAGAACGGCTCCGCCTACCTCGTCATGGAGCTCGTGCCCGGTGAGGCGCTGTCCACGATCCTCGAGCGCGACGGCGCCCTGAGCGCCGACAAGACGCTCGACATCGTCTCGCAGACGGCATCCGCTCTGCAGGCGGCGCACGCCGCCGGCCTGGTGCACCGCGACATCAAGCCGGGCAACCTGCTGATCACGCCCGACGGCCGCGTCAAGATCACCGACTTCGGCATCGCGCGCATCGCCGACCAGGTGCCGCTGACCGCCACCGGCCAGGTGATGGGCACCGTGCAGTACCTGTCGCCCGAGCAGGCCTCCGGCCACGCCGCATCACCGGCCACCGACGTGTACTCGCTGGGCATCGTCGCGTACGAGTGCCTGGCGGGCAAGCGCCCCTTCACGGGGGAGTCGCAGGTCGCCATCGCGATGGCCCAGATCAACGAGCAGCCGCCGCCGCTGCCGTCGACGGTGCCTCAGCCGGTGCAGAACCTGGTCATGGCGATGATCGCCAAGAAGCCCGCGGACCGGCCGTCCTCGGCTGCGACCGTGTCGCGCGCCGCGCAGGCCCTGCGGCGCGGCGACCTGAACTCGGCCGCGATCGCCGTGCCCGCCATCGCCGGTATCGGCGTGGCGAACGCCGACGCCGCGACGCGCATCCTCACCGGGATGGGCGACGGTCAGGCCACCAGCATCCTGCCGACCACGGCTCAGCTGCCCACCGGGCAGGCGGATGCCGAGGAGCAGCCGCAGAAGAAGAAGCGCAGCCCGTGGACCTGGCCCCTGGTGGCCCTGATCGCGCTGCTCGTCATCGCGCTCGGCGGCACCCTGCTGGGTCTGCTCCTGAACCAGGGTGACGGCAAGCCAGTCGACAAGACGTCGAGCTCGGCGCCCCCCACGACTCCGCAGAACACTCCGACCGAGACAACGCCGACGACAGTCGATGTCGGCGCGTTGAACCTCGTCGGACAAACCTGCGATGCGGCGACCAAGTTGCTCGATGATAAGGGTCTTGTCGCAAAGTGCACACCGCAGCAGGCGGCACCATCCGAAGACAAGGTCGGACAGGTGTACGAAGTCCTCGACGGCGGCAATCAGCCGATCGGCGCCACCGTTGAACTGCTCGTGTACGGCGACCAGACTCCGCTCGCGCAGCCGGGTGCTCCTATGCTGCCCCAGACCGTCGAGACCGGCACCGAGGTGCAGGTGACATGGGCCGGCTTCAGCTGCGGCAACGGCCAGGGTCAGCCGAGCGCTTACAACTTCACGGTTCAGGGCGGGACGTTCAAGGTGAACGGCAAGTCGACGGCATCCTTCGGCGGCGGCGACCGTACCGCCACGATCACGGTGACGGGCGCACCGAACACCGCACTCGTGGTCAAGTACACCGTCACGTGCTCCGGCGGCACCGCTGGCGAGCGCACGACGGGCGACTCGCCCGAAGCCGTCGCCTCTGTCCAGGCGAGCGGCCCCCTGCCGACCGAGGGGATCACGCCGCCTCCCGCCAATTGATCAGGTTCCAGCGGGTAATCTGACAGGAGACTTCAAGGCATCAGGGGGAGACGGGACGTGACGACAGAGCCGCGCATTCTCGCCGACCGCTATCGGGTCGATGAGGTGATCGGCAAGGGCGGCATGGCCCAGGTGCACCGCGGGTACGACCTGACGCTGGGCCGCGAGGTCGCGATCAAGATCCTCGACCCCGAGCTCGCGCGCGACACCGCGTTCCGCACCCGGTTCCGCCTGGAGGCGCAGGCCGCCTCGCGCATGTCGCATCCCTCGATCGTCCGCGTCTTCGACGCCGGCGACCCGGGCGCGACCCCTGGTTCGCAGGGCGAGACCGAGCCCTACATCGTCATGGAGCTCGTGCACGGCACGCTGCTGAAGGACATCATCGCCGCGGGCCCCCTGTCGGTCGAGGATGCCATCCGCTACACGGACGGCATCCTCGAGGCCCTGGACTACTCGCACCGCGCCGGTGTCGTGCACCGCGACATCAAGCCCGGCAACGTGATGATCACCGACAAGGGCACCGTCAAGGTGATGGACTTCGGCATCGCCCGCGCGGTGTCGGACTCGTCGTCGACCGTCGCCGAGACCACGCAGATCATCGGCACCGCCGCATACTTCTCGCCCGAGCAGGCCAAGGGCGAGTCGGTCGACTCGCGCACCGATCTGTACTCCACGGGCGTGGTGCTGTACGAGATGCTCACCGCACGTCAGCCGTTCCGCGGCGACTCGCCGGTGGCCGTCGCCTACCAGCACGTCAGCGAGACGCCGGTTCCGCCGTCGGAGGTGAACGAGGAGCTGCCCCGCGCGCTGGATGCCGTGGTGCTTCGTGCTCTCGCCAAGGACCCGTACCAGCGCTTCCCCGACGCCGGCTCGTTCCGCATGGCCCTGCAGGGCATCACGACAGGGCACGCGCCCACGAAGAAGGAGATCGGCGCCCTCACCAGCGAGCTGTACGGGTCGAGCCCGCGTCAGGCGCAGGAGACGGCCCGATCGCTGCGGCAGCTGAGCACAGACACGACCATGACCCGCACCCAGTCCGGGCCTCCGGTGGCGTGGATCTGGGCTGGCGTGGCGCTGCTCGCCGTACTGCTGGTGTCCGTGCTGTTCTGGGTCGTCAGCCTCTCGATGCGCCCGCCGGAGACGCCCTCATCGTCGGTGACCGTGCCGAACCTGGTGGACCTGACCGTCGCCAAGGCGAAGACCGAGCTCAAGGACGTCGGGCTGGTCGCCGACGTGCGCCACGAGTCCAGTGCGGACTTCGAGGTGGATCACGTGATCCGCACGCAACCCGGCACGAATGCGAAGGTCTCCAAGGGCGAGTCGATCATCGTGTACGTGTCCACCGGCGCCGACACCATCGACATGCCTGTGATCGAGGGGCTGTCGCAGGACGACGCGACCAAGGTGCTCAAGGACAACGGGCTCGTGCTCGGCACGATCGAGCAGACCAACGATCCGACCGCCAAGGCGGGCACCGTGCTGCACTCCAGCCAGGAGGCCGGCACGAAGGTCGCGCCGGGGACGACCGTGAACCTGGTGGTCGCGAACGGCAAGGTGACGGTCGAGGACATGACCGGCTTCACGATGGATGCCGCGACCAAGAAGCTCGAGGCGCTGTCGCTGACGGTCACCCCGACCGAGGTCGGCGCCTGCACCGACGGGCGGTCCCCGAACACCGTGCTGTCGATGACGGTCTCGCCCGGTGAGGTGCCGATCCTCTCGACGGTTGGCCTGAGCTACTGCACGGCCGGCTGATCCCGCTCCGCGGCTGAGGGCACGCCCGCCAGCCAGTTGCCGAGCAGGCGGTGCCCGTGATCGGTGAGCACGCTCTCGGGGTGGAACTGCACGCCCAGGATCGGCAGACTCTCGTGGGCGACGGCCATGATCGTGCCGTTCTCGGCGCGCGCGGTGACCCGCAGCTCGGCGGGGAGATCCGACTCGACCAGGGCGAGGGAGTGGTATCGCCCGGCGGCGAACGGAGAGCGGATGCCGTGGAACAGCGCGGACCCGTCGTGGGTGACCTGCGACACCATGCCGTGCATGAGCTCGGGCGCTCTCGCGACCGTGCCGCCGAACGCCTCGCCGATGGCCTGATGGCCCAGGCACACGCCCAGCAGCGGCATCCGCCTCTCCGCCGCGGCGCGCACGACGGCCAGCGACGCCCCAGCGTCGGCGGGGGTGCCCGGGCCGGGGGAGATCATGACGGCGTCGTGGGCGTCCAGCCGAGGATCGAGGTCGTTCTCGTCCAGGGCGTCCGCCTCCACCATCGTCACGACGGCGCCGAGTTCGCGCAGGTACCCGATGAGGGTGTGCACGAAGCTGTCGTGGTTGTCGACCACGAGCACCCGCACGCTCATTCCACGTCGACCTCTCCCGGGGTGATCAGCGGGCTGACCCACGGGAACACCCAGAAGAACAGCGCGTAGAGCACCGCCGCCAGCAGAGCGAGCAGGATGATCAGGCGCACCCACCAGGGGCCGGGCAGGAGGCGCCACAGTGCTGCGTACATCGGTGGTTCTCCTCAGAGGGACGGGGTGGCGGTTTCGACGGGGGCGAGGGATGCCGGCGGGCCCTCGGCGCGCGGCTGGAAGCCCTCGAACACGCCGTAGGCGACGATGCGCTCCGCGAGGGAGTACAGCGGTGAGCACGCGGTGAGGGTGATGTAGCGCTCGCCCGTCTGCTGCTCGGGCATCTGCGGCACATCGTCGAGCACGTCGACCTGGGTGGGCTTGACGTACTCCAGCGTGCGGAAGCGGTAGGTGTACCAGCCGCCCGGCGTCTCCACGACGATGGCGTCATTCAGCTTGAGCTTGTCGAGCTGATTGAAGGGCTTGCCCCAGGTGGTGCGGTGGCCGGCGAGCGAGAGGTTGCCGATCTCACCGGGCATCTTCGACTGCGTGTACAGGCCGATGCCGATCCGGTCGAGCGTGCGTGCACGGCTGGTGCCGCCGGCGATGTCCTTGGCGTAGTCGGCACCGAACCGGGGGATGCGCATGATCGCGAAGCGCTGGCCGTCGGCCGGATGCCGCAGGACGGGCAGCGCATAGCTGGTCGTGCCGTCCGCGGCCTCGACCAGCGGCGGCGGCTCGGGAGCGGGGGCTTCGGCCCACTGGCGGATGGTCGCCGCGCCCTCGGCGTTCTTCTGGGCGTTGATGATGACGTCACCGATCCACATCTGCCAGGCCACGAAGAGAAGCACGATCACGCCGGCCGTGAGCAGCAGTTCACCGAGCACGCTCGTGACCGTCGCGCGGGAGCGACCCGCCACGCGCCGGGTACGGCGTGTCGGCGCGGAAGCGTGCATGAGGGGAAGTCTATTCGGCCCGGCTAGACTGATCCCCATGGCACGATCTCGCGTACCCGAAGAGCCCGTCGACCGCCCCGAGGGCGTCGACGACGCCGCCCCCAACGCCGTCTGGTTCAAGCCCGTGATGGTCGGCTTCATGCTGCTCGGGCTCGCCTGGATCCTGGTGTACTACATCTCCGGCTCGCTGTACCCGATCCCCGGCCTCGGCGGCTGGAACCTCGGCATCGGCCTGGCCATCGCCCTGGTCGGCTTCCTCATGACCACCCGCTGGCGCTGACGCCAGTCGCACACAGACTCAAAGGGCCCCTCGCGCAGCGAGGGGCCCTTTCCGTCCCCCGTTGTCCACAGGGGTTCTCCCCAGAGTTATCCACAGGCTGGGGAGAATTACACCGGTGTTATTCACACAGGGGGATAACCCTGTTAACAACCGTTGATCAGCCTTAAGCGAGAATCCAGTTGCCCGCGACGGCGAGTCCGAGCACCAGGACTGTGAGTACCGAGAGCAGCACGATCTGCCAGGTGCGCTGGTCGCGGCGCTTGGTGTTGATGTAGATCAGCGCGATGAGGGCGCCGACGATCAGACCGCCCAGGTGGGCCTGCCAGGCGATGCCGGACACGATGAAGCCGTAGGCGAAGTTGATGGCCAGCACCACGAGGATGCCGGTGACGTTGGCGCCGATGTGGCGCCCGATGATCAGCAGGGCGGCCATCATGCCGAACAGCGCGCCCGACGCGCCGACCGTCGAGGTGCCCGGCGCCATGAGCGCGACGGCGACCGAGCCGCCCAGACCGCTGATGAGATACAGCGCGAGGTAGCGGCCACGGCCCAGCATCGGCTCGAGGGTCTGTCCCAGCATCCAGAGCGCGAGCATGTTGAGCCCGAGGTGCAGGATGCCGCCGTGCACGAAGACCGAGGTGAGCAGCCGCCACGGCTCGAACGGGAAGCCGGAGAGGTCGGGATAGAGGTAGACGGCGTTGAACAGCAGCGCGCTGGTGATCTGCGCCCCGACGCCCGGCAGCAGCTGCAGCAGGCCGATGGCCGTGGTGATCGCCAGCAGCACGTAGGTGACGACGGGCCGGCCGCCGCGGCCGGTCATCGCGACGGGGCCCCGGCCCCAGGCGCGACGGGCGCGGCGCTGGGCCGGGGACTCCGCCTTGCGCTGCTCCTTCATGCACTCGGGGCAGATGACCCCGACGGGTCCCTGCGTCTGGCATTCCGGGCAGATGGTGCGCATGCAGCGCTGGCAGAGCACGAAGCTCTGCCGATCCGGATGCCGGTAGCAGAAGTTGTCGCGATTGCTCGTGAACTCTGGGGTCGTCATCCGGATCGGCTCGCGCTCTCAGGCCTTGACGATGTCGATCGACTGCAGCACGACCGGCTCGATCGGGCGGTCGCCGGCCGCGGTCGGCACGGCCGAGATGGCGTCGACGACGGCCTTGGAGGCCTCATCGGCGACGGCGCCGAAGATCGTGTGCTTGCCCTGCAGCCACGGGGTCGGGTCGGTGGTGATGAAGAACTGCGAGCCGTTGGTGCCCTCGACCTGGCCGGTGATGGCGTTGCGGCGCAGGCCGGCGTTCGCCATGGCGAGGATGTAGGGCTCGTTGAAGTTCAGCTCCATGTTGATCTCGTCGTTGAAGTTGTTCCCGGGGCCCCCGACGCCCTGGCCGAGCGGGTCGCCGCCCTGGATCATGAAGTTGGGGATGATGCGGTGGAAGATGACGTCCTTGTACAGCGGGCCCTCGCCGGGCTTGCCCGTGGCGGGGTGCGTCCAGTCCTTGGTGCCGTCGGCCAGGCCGACGAAGTTGGCGACCGTGTTCGGGGCGTGGTCGCCGAACAGGTTGACGACGATGTCGCCGTGGTTGGTGTGCAGGGTTGCGACGTGAGAAGCGTGAGGCATGGTGACATTCTCGCAGAGCGACCTCTGACCGGGCTGGCATGTTCGCAGATGTTCGCCCTCAGCGCCAGATCCCTGCCCGCATCCAGCCTCGCATGGCAAGATGAACACGAACGGACTCCGACCGACGGGAGAGCAACGTGAACCTCAGCCGCAAGCGCAAGAAGGAACTGCGCAAGCTTCAGGATGATGCAGGACATCTGTGGGAGGCGCAGCAGGTGCTCGTCGGCCACGCCGCGGACATCGCCCGCGAGGCGGGCCGCCAGCTCGGCAACTTCAACCGTGAGCAGGTCGTGCCGGTCGTACAGGACGCCTACAGCCGCAAGGTCGCCCCGACGGTCGATCGCGGGCTGAAGATCGGCAAGCACGTCGTCGACGACAAGGTGGTCCCGATCGTGGGCGGCGTCGTCGGCACGGCGCTGTCGGCCTGGGACGTCGCGAACGCCAAGCGCAACGGCGTGCTGCACCGCGCGCCCGCCGCACCGCAGAAGAAGGGCATGGGCCTCGGCTCTGTCGTGGCCCTGGTGCTCGGCGCCGCGGCCGCCATCGGCGTGGTCGTGGCCGCCTGGCAGGCGCTGCGCGCGGACGATGAGCTGTGGGTCGCCGACGACCCGCTGTCGACGCCGAACGCCTGAGCATGGCCGACCCGCACGAGCGGGTTCGGGCAGCAGCATCCGCTCGCGGACTCGAGATCGAGATCCGCGAGCGTCCTGCCGCCCGCAGCCTGCACGAGGCAGCCGAGCTGCTCGGCCTGCAGCCGTCCGACATCGTCAAGACGCTGGTGGTGAAAAGGTCCGACAATACGTACCTGTTCGCCCTGGTGCCCGGCGGGCGGTCGATCTCGTGGCCCAAGCTGCGCGCGATCGTCGGCGTGAACAAGCTGCGCCTGCCCGAGCCCGAGCTGGCGCTGGCCGCGACCGGCTACGAGCGCGGCACCATCGTGCCGATCGGCAGCACCACCGACTGGCCGGTGTTCGCGGATGAGACCATCGTGGGCCGCCGCATCGCGATGGGCGCCGGCGCGCACGGCTACAGCCTGTTCGTCGACTCCGACGATCTCATCCGCGCCTACGGCGCCACGGTCGCCGACATCTCCGAGCCCGAGAAGCCCCGCGACTGACGCTCAGCGCTGGTACAGCAGCTTCTCGCCGCCGACGGTGAGCTCGCGGGGAAGGGTGCGCACGAGCACGTCCATCGTGTTCTCGGAGTCGACGAGCACGACATCCGCTCGCGATCCGGCGGTCAGGTCGTTCTTCTGCACGCCCGCGAACGGCGCGCCGCCGGCCTCGGCGAACTCGTGCAGGCTGAACTGCTTCATCCGCAGCGGCGCGACGGTGGTCATGGAGATGTCGAGCTCGCCCATCTGCTGCAGCAGATCGTGGCGGCGCGCATCGTCGGCATCCACGATCGCGAAGCCGTGCGCGATGTTGACCCGGCCCTGCAGGCCGAGCTTCTGGGTGCGGTCGACGATCAGGTCGAACTGGAAGGCGCCCAGCGATCCGCCGTCGTGCAGGTGGATGTCGATGCCGACGCCGTGCTCGGCCGCGAGGGCGAAGATCGCGTCGATCTGTCCGACCGGGTCCTTGTCGATGCCGGCGGGGTCGAGGCCTCCGATGTGCTCGGCGCCGGCCTTCGCAGCATCCGCGAGCAGCTCCAGCACGCCCGGGCGGCGCTGCACGCCGTCCTGCGGGAACGCGACGATCTCGCAGGCGATGCCGCCCTCGTAGGGGGCGACGGCCTCGCGGACGGCCTCGATGCCGCGCTGGCCGAGGCCGAGGTCCACGTCGACGTGGCTGCGGATGGCGGTGGTGCCGTGCTTGACGAATTCGTCCAGCACGCGCGAGGTGAGCTCGCGGCTGGGGATTCCGAGCTCGTCGCGGTGCGCGCGCTCGTGCTGGATGCGGCCGTCGGTGCTGCGGACACCGCCGTAGGACTGCCACGGCAGACCCCACCACGACTTGTCGACGTGGGCGTGGGCGTTGACGATGCCGGGGATCGCGAGCAGGCCGCGCCCGTCGATCTCTCCGGCGTCGATCGGAGCGCCGGAAGCCGCGACGACCTGCGAGATGCTGTCGCCGTCGATCAGGATGTCGCTGAGCTCACCGCCCCAGGATGACTAGAGGATTCCCGCCATCCGCATCGCGATGTCCACGAGCTTCACCCGCTGCAGCTCCGCGACCTCGGCGATCGTGAACCACGCCGCCATGTCGGTGGACCCGTTCTGCTCGAACCGCAGCCGACCGCCCGTGATCTCCGCGCGATACACGATGCGGATGGTGTGCAGGGGCGAGCGCTCCCGGTGCACCCGCTGCGACCCGGGGATGACGCGGGAGTGGATGCCGAGCAGCTCGGTCGTCTCGATGTGGAAACCCGTCTCCTCGCGCAACTCGCGCCGCACGGCGACCTCGGGATCCTCACCCTCCTCGAGTCCTCCGCCCGGCATGGTCCAGGCGACGCGGCGCCCCTCGGTCCAGCGTGCGAGCAGGATGCGGTCCTCATCGTCGGTGACGACGGCGTAGGCGGCGACGCGCAGATCCATGGATTCACAGTAGCGCCGGTTCCCGCGAGCATCCCGGGCGGTCCCGCAATGCGGAGTCCGGGTGCCCGGTGGCATCCGATCAGGAATCGAGAAGCGCGGCGAGGACGCCGCTTCTAGCGTGGGATCAGACACGAAGGAGGCCGACATGGCTGAGCAGGAGAAGACCGTGGTGTTCTCGGACGAGGAGCGCGCGGCGATGAAGGCGGCGTCGAGCGAGCGCCGCACGGCCCGTTCGCGGGCGAAGAAGGACCCGGACGAGGTGCGCCGTGAGGGCGAGGCCGAGGTGCGTGCGAAGCTGGCCGACATGCCCGACGACGACCGGGCGCTCGGCGAGGCGCTGCACGCGATGGTCGGGGAGGCCGCGCCGCAGCTGGTGCCGCGCACGTACTACGGCATGCCGGCGTACGCGAACGAGGCCGGCAAGGTGGTGTGCTTCTACAAGCCGCGATCCAAGTTCAAGGTGCGCTATTCGACGTTCGAGTTCGAACAGGCCGCCAACCTCGACGACGGGGCGATCTGGCCCACCGCATACGCGGTCACCGCGCTGGGAACGGAGCAGCTCGCCTTCCTGGCCGAGCGCGTGCGGATCGCCGCATCCTGACACCTGTCCCGCGTGCGGATGCGGCGGTAGCGTGGAGCGCGTGAGCTCGCCTCCCCTCCCCGCATCCGTCTACGCCGCCCGCCTCGAGCGGGCCGGAGCCCTGGCCGCCGACGCCGGTATCGACGCGGTGATCGTGGGTCCCGGCCCCGACCTGCGCTACCTGCTGGGCGTGGAGGGCGACACGATCGAGCGCCTCACGGCGCTGGTGGTGGGCCCCGGATTCGAGCCGACGATCGTCGTGCCGCGCATGGAGCTCGCGAAGGTGCGCGACACCGCGGCGGGCGAGCTGGGCGTGCGAATCGCCGACTGGGTGGACGGCGAGGACCCCTATGCGCTGGTCATCGACGCGCTGCCCGCCCCGGGCGGGAGGATCGCGGTGTCGGATGCCCTTCCCGCACTGCACGTGATCCCGATCGGGGATCGGGTGGATGCCCGGCTGGAGCTGGCGACGCCCGTGCTGCGCGAGGGTCGCATGATCAAGGACGCCGACGAGGTCGCGGAGCTGCGCCGGGCCGGCGACGCCATCGACGCCGTGCACCGTCGTGTCGCGGACTGGCTGCGCGCGGGGCGCACCGAGCGCGAGGTGGCGGCCGACATCGCCGACGGTCATCTATCCAGCCGCCTGACGCACGTCTCTGACGCCCGGAGTCTGGCGCCGGTAGTGACTGCGTTTAATGATGCCATGGACCGCATCGAAGCCGCCTTTCGTGAAATGAGCGGTGCGCTGACGGCCCAGGAAGCGGGTTATACCGCGCGCCACGCCCAGGTTATTGGCCAGGTGGGCGACTATAGCCATGTGCTGAATACCTTCAACACCGTATTGGCATCCATTAGCAAACACAAGCAAGCCGAAGCATATAACCACATGGTGGTTCGAGTTCAGAGCCTCAACGCTGCTCACCTTATTCCCGACCTAGCGCTTACCCAGGCCGACTTTGCCCGGATAGTTAAGGAAGAGGAACAAGTGATCGACCTAGCCAGTGGCTCATCGCAAAAGGCGAACGAAAGCGCCGTGGCGGTCGAAGCCATGCACCAGGGCTTTCAGCGCCTGCAAGCGCTGATCGGCGAGGTCAGCGCGGCGATCCTGGATCTATCCGCTAAGAGCAGCGAAATAAACCAGGCCATCGACACCATTCATGCTCTGGCCAATCAGACCAATCTGCTGGCGCTCAATGCCGCGATTGAGGCGGCTCGCGCTGGCGAGGCGGGGCGCGGCTTCGCGGTGGTGGCGGATG